>Ga0155579_117_pt1 | contig 7102 bp, 2 predicted proteins | sample RifCSPhighO2_12_FD_107236 | JGI IMG/M metagenome (GOLD analysis project Ga0155579, IMG submission 107236) | Candidatus Berkelbacteria bacterium RIFCSPHIGHO2_12_FULL_36_9 | reverse complement strand
GCAATCGGCAAGTAGCTGTCAAAACCGGAACCACCCAAAATTATCGCGACGCCTGGACGGTTGGCTTCACTCCTTCGGTAGTAACCGGCGTTTGGGTAGGAAATAACGATAATACTTCAATGAAGGGAAAAGCCGATGGCTCGGTTGCCGCCGCCCCTATTTGGCACCGCTATATGGACATAATCCTTAAAGATACCCAAGAAGAAAAATTCAACCGTCCCATAGGCATTAAGGAATATACTGTTGATAAACTTTCTAATAAATTGCCGACAGAAAATTCCCCAGAAAAAATTTATGATATTTTTGCCTCTTGGCAGGCGCCGACTGAAAGCGATGACATACATTTATCAGTAAAAATATGCAAAATTTGTGATGGTGATAAATTGGCCACTGACCTTTGCCCGGCCAGTGAAGTTGAAAATAGAACCTACACCAACTTGCATAGCGAAGTGCCAAAAAATCCCAATTGGGAAAACCCGGTTCTGACTTGGGCACAAAACAATGGAATCCATACCAGCGAACCGCCCAAAGAAACTTGCAGTTTAGAAAATAGTTTACCTACTATTGACATTAGCAGTCCAACTGGTAATCAATCAGTAAGCGGCTCTTTTAGTATTTCTGCCGAAGCCGCCTCTGTCTTTGGAGTTAAATTAGTAGAGTTTTTCATTGACAATATCGGTATCGGCCAAGATATTGAAGCGCCATATTCAATTGCCTATAATGCCGCTAATTTATCAAACGGCGGCCATCAAATCTCTGCTACTGTCATAGATAATAAAACACTGACTGCTTCGAAAACAGTCAGTGTTTTAGTTGTACAGGATACCACTGCACCGGGCAGTGTTTCTGGAGTTAGCTTAACCCCGCAAATAGGAGGGATGAGCATTAGCTGGAAAAATCCTAGTGATAGTGATTTAGGCAAAGTAATAATCTATTATTCTGCTATTTTAGGGTCGCTTGGTATAAAATACCCCAGTGAAGTACCAGCTACTCCTAATTCTAATATAATTTATACTTTAAGCCGATTAACTTCAGGCACAAAATATTATTTTACTTTAAGACCAGTTGACTCAAGCGGTAATGAGAACCTTACCACCACCCAGTATTCGGCCACTGCACTCTGATCAAATTGGCTAACATAAGTTAATAAAAGGTTAAAATAGTTAATTATATCGGCTCAAATTACACAAAAAATGCGATCGCACATTTCGTGAAATGTGCGATCGTTCAAAAATGGTAATTATTAATTTAATATCAAAAAATTTGCTATTAAAAAACCGAATAAGTAGTTAGTAGACCTACTGCATAATAACCTTTTCTACTACAATGCTTTAAATTTGGCTGCAAAGAATTCATGGCTCGTCAATGTAACATCTGTTACATTTCCTCGCCCTTCATTCTTTTCGCACAAATTTCTAAGCATTTCGCGACGAAAAATCATTATACAGTAGGTCTAGTGTATTGTTGGCTTATTCGGTGCTATTGATGTTTTTTCTCTGTTCGAGTTCTTTCTCTGGTTCTTTTTTTGATTCATTTGCCGGCTCCGTCGGCTTTATTTTTTGCTCTGATCTTTCATTTGGTTCTACGAAAGTGTAAAAAATCCAAGGGAATAATCTTGAAATCACCACTCCTTTATAGTAAGGAAGAAGCAGATACGTTTTATTTGCATAGATTTTGGTATGTAATGACTCTTTTTCGCGGGAATTTTTGTTTATAAGCATATCCAGCATCTCATCTTCCGAGATCGCCCAAGGAGTAATCTTTTGCAAATTACTCGTGATCAGAACGGGGCAATTCCTGTTGGTAATGTCCCATAGCTCAACACGCAAGTATTTTTCTTGCTCGGGATCAATTCCAATCAGCGAAATGTTGGGATCATCTGCATTAACATATCCAAATCGCATCGGTGTCCACATCAGAAAAGGTATATCTTTTTTATCTTCTGCAGCAAAAGATGAAAGAGGAATAAAGAACACTAAGAGCGCTAAAATCCACCATCTCCCATTCACTGCATCAACCTCCTCGCTAATTTATTAATGTTCTTGCTCAATTAACATAATATACCATATAAAATACCTCTTGTCAACAAACTGTTATCCAGTTATAATAAAGTATCTTAGATTTTTAACAAGGGAGGTGCCGGGATGCAGCGTCAGCGGCAAACGATTCTTTATCTTAGTATAATAAATATTCTTTGCGGCTTTATCTTATTTTCAAATGTTACGAAAATAATTACTGAAAACCCTCAAAATCTGCTTATGTACTTGCTGATAATAATGATAAATTTATTTGCTCTGATAAAATATGTTGATTTGCCAGGCGAGGGTCTAAGAATATCAGTATCATTCGAAATAATTTATGCCGCCTTGATAATTTTTGGTACGCCTGCTGCAGTTCTAATGAACTTTTTTTCTTTGTTGATATTTGATCTATGTGATATCTTGAAAATATTTTTTTCTACTGATAAAAATAAAATCGAGAAAACAAAGGAAAGATTGTGGGGAATATTTGTTAATCCCGCCAAAGGCGCTATTTCACTTTTTTTGTGTGGGTATGTATACGATGCAATAAGCCACAGAAGTAAGCTATTTACTACACCGGAAAGCTTTTTAGCAGTTATTCTCTCCATAGGGGTATTTGCTATCTTTGATCCCCTTTTGGTATTTGAATATACAGCTTTAAGAACTGTGCGTCCCAAGGGAAGAGAAAAAAACTACACTGTCATTGATGTGATACAATCTGCCAATTACAGACCTTTAGTTTTCGAGTACCTTATTTCTGCCTTCTTTGCCCTCAATGCGGCTGTTTTGTATTATATAAACCCATTCTATACATTGTTGGTTATTCCCCAGGTGGTCTTAACTTATTTAGCTCTTAAGCATTATAGAATGATATATGACATTGTTGTCTCTATGATTGATCTTTTGGTTCAGTCAACTGAATCATATGATTATATCACCGGAATACACGTGGCCGGCGTTTCAGAGCTGTCAAAGAAGATGGCTCAACGGTTGAATATTCCTTATATTTTGGCACGAAAAATATTTCGGGCGGCTGTAGTTCACGACATAGGAAAAATCGGCATCCCAGATTCAATTCTTTGCAAAGATGGAAAACTAACAGACGAAGAATTTCAGAAAATGCAATCGCATACCACTCATCCGATTATTAAAGCCCTGGCCAAATTGAAGTTTTTTGAGGGCATTGAAGCAATAGTGCGCGGTCATCATGAAAAATGGAATGGAAAAGGATACCCTGATCATCTTCAAGGCGAGTCCATACCGTTAGGGGCAAGAGTTGTTGCTATTGCCGATGTCTGGCATGCTTTGGTATCTAAAAGACAGTACAAAAAACCAAAAACTTTTGCCTTGGCGCTGGAAATAATGCTCGAAGAACTAAGGGATAAAAAGTCGTTTGACCCAAAAATATTCGTGATTTTTTTGGAAGTTCTCTCTGACACAGTGGATGAGATTAAAAGCCATTGTGGTTTGCCGATTGAAGCACAAACAGTTGAAAACTATAAGAAGATCTTGTCTGACGAAATTGAAGAACTCATAACAGATGCAAAGCAATACCCTGAATTCAATTTGGCAGCTGTTGAAAGATTAAGAGAACTCTTAAAAGAAGCGATTGAAAAAGCAAAACAATATAATGAGGAAGCTTAAAAACTTCCTCATTTCTATTTAAGCCGTAATTTAAAGTTATGATATTTACGCCAGTGCCAAAGCGCCCAGCCTAATACAAATAGCCCAAGAATCGAACCAAAAACAATACCGCCAGTGGATAATATCTTCCTGGTTTTGAGCTGTGTAGGAGTCAATGCATCCCAGTCAACCTCGATATTTCCATCTATTATATCCCCTGCCTTGGCAGTGCCAGTAAAAGTTTTCCTTACCACTTTATCTATAATTGGAATGTTAACATTAATATTATATTCTCCATCTTCTAAAGCATAAGCGCGTAAGATATATTTTCCTTTAATAATGTTATTTAAAATGTAGAAAGAATCTCTACTCTCACCGTCAATACTATCTTTAGCATGACTAGCAATGGCATTCGACAGTTCGTTTAAGCCAACGTCGGTTACTGGGTCCCAACCAATGTGACGGCCCAACGGATCAGTTATCATTAATGCAACTGTCTTATTGGCAGTAATATTGATGTAATTTGTCAGATAACTGGCAGAATTACCTTCTGCCAATGCTTTGTTAATAATAGACGGATCATTATTACCCAAACCACCTCCGGCGGTGGTAACCTGCGCTGTCTCCAACCCCTCTCCATTGGTAGTAATCTGCGCCGTTGCCGAACCTATTATCCAAACGTTTCCTGTCCCAGAACCATCATCTGTATATTTGCAGAGATAAGGATTATTCTTGCACACATCTTCAAAGGCAACTTCAACCGAATCTTCTTCATATCCAACCGCTCCCCATTTATTTTGTTTTTTTTGTTGCTTTAAAAATTCATTTACTTCACTGGATGAAACTTTTTTTCCGTTTTGAAGAGCGGTTAATATAGTATTTATCATGGTCATTTTATTAAAATCACCCCAAGTATCTACTACATATAATACCCCTTTTGCAGTATATAGAGAAACTGTAGTTTGGTGCTTTTGTCCCGCACTATCTACATATTCGTTTTGTAAGAAAATCATTGCATTATTCGGTAAAGTTATAGCATAAGTTACTTCTTTATTTTTAGGGTGTTGTTGGGCTTGTATAACGCCCGGTATTCCTTGCGTATCCACATAAATCGCGGTGTATCCGCCGTAAGTTGGATTAGGCAATTCATAAGTTGTACTGTTTGTATCATTTAAAGCAACTACGCATGGAGAAGTACCACTGGCTAATGCTTTGTGAATAGATAAATAATTTGCTGAAAAACTGTCGTCGCTGCAACTTTGGCCAGCCAAAGTAATTTCAATATTTACATCTTCTACCGTTCCATAACTGTTCAATGATTCTAAATACCGTGTATCATAAACCCCATTATTAAACCCTCGGGCCATTGATTCTATTTGCGAACGCTGTAAATCGTCAAGTGTAGCGAACTTTTTACCATACCATTTAAGCGCCAACTGATCTAAAAATCCCACTTGTTCTGAACTTTCCATCGCATTCCAGCCATAAGAGGAATAAAAAACATAAAACGATTGATACCAGGTGTCAATTCCATCGGAAAAGGTCAAAGCATGCTTGCCCGCTGGGGCCCTGCCTGATCCTGGTATAGTAATGTAACCCTTACTAATATTTCCGATACAATCAACCTGCAAATCACTAACGCCAATATCGGTTGTGCCGCCGGACAGACCTAAATTGGCATTAACCGCTCTTAAACCATCTATACTATCCCATTTAACGCTCAAACTATTGGACTTTAACGAACCTTGTAGACTTACTTGCATACTAGGTGTACCGCTATCAACTATAGGGTAGGCCTTTCGTGATGAGGAACTGGTAAGCTGAGTAAATTTTTTGCTCCCAGAAGTAAGCCAATTATCATCGGTTTTGACCTTGTATGAATATGTTTTGGCATTATCTTTATTTTCCGTCTTGCCAATTGTTATTTTTTGCGAGAAATTGCCATAGCTATTGGAAGTAAAACTTAGTTTATAAACATCATTTTCATAAAGCACCAGCGGCGCATTTTCTGGAAAGCCAGTGCCGGAAATAATTAAAGTGTTCTCTTCACAGTATGACCCTTCCTTTGAACTTGTTGAGATACTTTTATTATAATGACTGGGGGTATATTGCTGCCAATAACCAACCACATCAAAGGCCACGTTGGAAACTGAATAACTGCCGTCAGAATTGGTTAAAGTCAAATAATGACGAGTTCTGGTGGCGCCGGCGGGCACGGTGAAGGTGCTGGAAATTGTGCCGTCATCGCCAGTGGTATAACTGGCAATTTGGCTGCCATCCCATTTAAGATACAAAGTGGTGCTCGAGGGATAACCAGAAGCACCAATGGTTATGGAGCGTCCCTCCCATCCGCTTGATGGATTGGCAGAAAAATTTGGAAGAAGGGTATTAACGTTCATGTATCCTGTAGCAGAGTGGGTTTTTCCTGCCGAGGTACCTGTCAAAAGAAGGGTATATGACCCGATTGGAGTGGTGGTTAGAGTGTTAATGGTCACATATCGAGTGCTATCGTTATATGAGGCGCTGGCGCCGGTTGGTAATCCAGCAAGACTCAAGCTAATCGCTGAATTAAAACCATATAAACTCGTCACAGATAATTGATAGGAAATCGAACTGCCTTGCACAACAGTTTTACTACTGGGGGATAATTCCATAGTAAAATCCGGAGCATTGGAAATTGTTAAAACAGTGGTATCAGCATGGGTTTTGCCGCCACCGGTTCCTGTAACTGTAATAGTATAGTTACCAGCTGTGGCTGAATCAGAAACTGTTAATGTTAGATTGGCAGTATTGGTAGGGGTGATGGTGTTATCATCAAAAGACGAGGTTACTCCAGTTGGCAAGCCGCTAACTTCTAACGTTACTTCAGAAGAAAAACCATTGCTGGCTGTCAAAGTCACATTAAGAGTTGCTGAATTACCTTGAATTATTGTCTGTGTCTCTGGGGTAATGATATTGGTAAAATCCGCTTCACTAGCAGAACTAATGGCCAAAGTTACAGTAGTAGAATGGGTTTTAGAAGTCCCGGTTCCGGTAATAGTGATGGTATGTGAACCTACTGTCGCCGAGCTGGTTGACGTAAGAGTAAGAGTAGAGGTGCCGTCGGGTGTTACGGGCGAGGAAGAAAAACCACTAGAAACACCGCTTGGCAATCCTGAGGTAGATAATGCCACCGCCTCACTGTATCCATTCGAGCCAGTTAGAGTAATGGTAAAGGTTGTTGATTGTCCTTGTTCAATAGAACGTGAAGAAGGCGAAGCGGAAATGCTAAAATCAGGGGCCTGATTAACTGTCAAGCTCACAGTGGTAGAATGCGTATTGCTGGTACCGGTGCCAGTGATGGTTACAGTTGCTGTACCAGTGGTAGCACTATCACTAACTGTTAGCGTTAAGGTGGAACTACTGCCGGCAGTTACAGAATTTGGGGAAAAGCCGCTGGAAACACCACTGGGTAAGCC
>Ga0155579_114_pt1 | contig 7300 bp, 4 predicted proteins | sample RifCSPhighO2_12_FD_107236 | JGI IMG/M metagenome (GOLD analysis project Ga0155579, IMG submission 107236) | Candidatus Berkelbacteria bacterium RIFCSPHIGHO2_12_FULL_36_9 | reverse complement strand
TGAATAATAAATCACTCTGCATTCTTGGCATTATTTGCCAGATGTCGTTTGACTTAGAAACAATACCGATAATTTCCCCTTCCATATTTTTTGTCAGACGCGGTTTTTTAATGTTGGTCGAACTTTTGATATAACATTTGACTTGTCCTGAACCGTCATCAAGATAAAAAATACTTCCTTTTGTCCCTGTAATTTTGCCTTTGATTTTGACAAGCATTCCCTCGTAGTTTTCTCCGACATCGCCAGTTTTAACATTAGACGGCGAGATTGTTTCGCTACTAATAATTTCAATATCACTTCTATCTCTTATTTTAATTCTAATCCCGCTTGAAACAATGGAAATCTCACCTTTTATTTTAACATGGTTAAATAATTTCAAATCGGGAAAATCTTTTTTATAGTAATATATCTGTATTCCCGCTTCACTGTCTTGAATATAAAAATATTGACTGGAGAAAACGCCTGGCAAAACATTTATAATTCCTTCAACTCTCACTACAGCGCCTTCTGCCTGCTTACGCGCAAGCATAATAGGCAAATCTAAAACTAATACTTCACTGCTTCCGCCTTGATTACTCTCTGGCATGACAGTTTGTGGCACCTCTTTTATTGGTTCAATGATGATATTTTCTTTATTGGGAGTTACAACGGTGCTCCATTTCCATTCATTTCCCACTCGACTATAGGAATAATTTTCTTCTGCTTTTAGATAATTTACGTTCGTATTAATAATAACTCCGTCAGGACGAATTAAACGCACAATATCGCCATCGTCATTTAAACCAATTTTTGTTTTGGTTTTGTAATATGCTATATATTCCTTGTTCGTAATCCGATCATTTTCAGTCAAAATATATGGCTGACTGCCGCCGTTTTCCACATCATCAATTTTCCAGCCAAATAAATCTATTTTTTGATTTCCGCTATTAAAAATTTCAACAAATTCATCGTCTGTTCCTGTTAGAGGGTGCGGATGTATCTCGTTAATTATTAGCTGATCGGAAAGATGATAAAAAGGAATTTGCAACTCGCTTTTAGCAACTAATGCTTTATTATCTGCTACAGATATAGGAATATTTTTTAATCCGGCTGAAATTAAATAATCAACAGTTGTAAGAAATGAATATATACCGTCATTAGCTGTGATATCGCCATTTGTGCCATTATCGAATAATGTTTGGAAATTTGAGCTGCCAATAATGCTTAGGTCTGCTGTCACACTTGCGATATCGCTTTGCCCATCAGGATCTTCCGCTTTGACTGATATCAAGAACTCTGTCTGACCAAAGATATAAACCGGCGTCAAAACTTCTGGGATATTGATTTTCGGTTTGCCTGAACCATGCGGATTTGCCAGCTCTAAAGCCGAAGCATCTAAATTTTCTAAAACAACAGAGCTAATCCAACTTTCTCTTATAACTCCATCGCCAAGCGGATTTATGCGCTCCATTGATGACTTTACGCTATTATTTCCGGCCAACGGCGCACTTCCATCTCCAGCAATATCAATCGGTAATCGCCCGTCATCCCACTGTCCATCGTATAGCTTTAATTGAAATTCGCTGTTTGATAAAGTTAAATCTGGCTCTACTATGTCAGGATCAATATTTAAAACTGACTCGCCACCTATAAATAGATGGTCTTTTTCATTATTGGCAATTAAAAAATATCCCAGAGCTGGGATGATTCCAATTTCAATAGTGGTCATTATTTTTTCTTCGCCGCTGGTGTTTAATTTTGTAATTTGCCAGCCGCTTATATCAATATTCTGATTAGATACATTTTTGAGTTCAATGAATTCATCAGCAGAAGAAACAAACGAGCCGCTCCAAAATATTTCATTAAAAACTATGCTTTTTTCTTCTGCCTGTGCATAATTAAAAACAAAAAAAATTGAAATCAAGAACAAAAAAACCTTCAGAAATTTCAGCATTACAGTTTTATTTCCTCTCCTTCTTTTAATTCACCCTCTTTGTTGTCTTCCGAACTATCTTTAATATTTATTTCTATTAACTCGTTTTTATCTATTGCTATTGGAATAGTTGAAGATACATCACTATTATTCATTTCATTTTTAATATCATCATGTAAATCTTCTAATTGGCTTGTTGGTTCATCAACTTTTTTTGATAGTATTTCTTTTATATTTTCAAACTTCGGTTTTCTAATAATTGTTTTTTCCTTTATCTGCAAAGAAGTATCTTGACTCTCTATTTGCTTAGGAATCTTAGATTCTTCTATCTGCTCTGAAACCGGCGGTTCTGGTTCTATAGTTGACTCTTCTATTTCTTGCTTTTGCGTTTCTTCTTTATCGTTATTTTGGCGTCCGTTTATAACTGCCCGCTCGATAGCAACAGCGCTAACATTATCCTTTCCTCCAAATCCGGCTTTTTCTACCAGCTCCTCGTGAAGTGCAAGTATAGTGTTGGCAATTTTATTTGGTAGAGGAATGTTAAGCATTTCGAAATTGGGCGCTTCGCCGGCTGTTTCAACAAACACCATTCCATAGCGAAAAAATGTCTGCATTATGCCGGTTATTCTGGCAGATACATCCTGCACACGCAGCAAGCTTTGTTCAGAAACCTTCCGATTAAATAAGCCGCTTTGGCGAATATCAACCAAATGCTCTGGCGTAATGATGGCAACATTTAAATAATATCCCGTCCAGGCAGTCAAAAAAACTGCTAAGGTAATAAGCAGATAACTCCCGACGCCGACGATCAAAAACGCTCTATTGGTGCCAAAAAATAGTTCCGGTACTTGACTGCCATATACAATAATTAATATTGCCGGAATCAAAATCATCATAAAAATTATCACTATCCACGGCAAAAACGCCAACCAGTGTCTTCTAATGAATAAAACCACTTTTTCATCATGGTCTTGTTCGGAAAAATAACTGCCTTTCTTAAGCATATTTACTACCAGTCCAGTATCAAGTGTCAGGGGTCAGGTTAATCTTGATACTTATTTCATATTGAACTAAACAATAAAATAAATGAAAGCAAGATTATGGCAATTGCGATTGCGGAATAAAGGATTATTACAGTATGGCAGGCATCACCAACAAAACCAAATTCACGCAGATGGTATAGAGCCGCAAGGGAATAGAGAATATAAATTATAAGAAAAATAACATAAGCTAATATCAGAATCCAAATCACAGTAATCTCCTGTTTGGACCCTCCAATATTTTAAAATGCTGATAAGCAAAATCTGTTGCTAATCGGCCGCGCGCAGTACGCTCTAAAAAACCAATTTGGATTAAATACGGCTCATAGACGCCTTCGATTGTTTCTGTTTCTTCAGAAATGGAAGCCGCAAGCGTGTTTAACCCCACCGGACCGCCTTTGAATTTTTCAATCATTGTTTTAAGTAATTTACGATCGATTCTATCGAGTCCTTTATTGTCAATTTCCAGTAATTTTAGCGCTTCTTGGGAAACATCCTTAGAAATAACTCCGTCTTTTTTAACCTGTGCGAAATCTCTCACCCGCTTTAATATTCTATTGGCAATCCTTGGGGTACCTCGAGAACGGCTGCTAATTTCATCTATACCTTCTTTATCAATCTTTATCTTTAAAATTTTTGCTGAACGGCTAATAATTTCAGCGATTTCGTCTTTAGTATAAAAATCCAAATGATGAATCAGTCCAAACCTATCTCTCATCGGCGAAGAGATCGCCCCTATTCGAGTGGTAGCGCCAATAAGAGTAAATTTTGGTAAATCTAAACGAAGCGTTTTCGCCGAAGGACCTTTGCCGATTATTAAATCTAACACAAAATCTTCCATTGCTGGATAAAGAATTTCCTCAATAACGCGGTTTAGACGATGAATTTCATCGATAAATAAAATATCATTATCAGATAAGTTTGTTAAAATTGAGGCCAGATCGCCAGTTCTCTCAATCGCCGGGCCAGAAGTACAACGAATATTAGTATTGAGTTCGTGAGCTATTACATTGGCCAGTGTAGTTTTGCCAAGACCAGGCGGACCGTAAATTAAAACATGTTCAAGTGATTCTTTTCTCTTTTTTGCCGCTTGAATAAAAACCTTAAGCGACTCCTTTACTTTTTCCTGGCCGATATATTCATTTAAATCATAAGGACGTAAAGAAACGTCGAGTTTTTCTTCCTCTATATTTAGATCTTCTTCGACAAAATTTTTATCCATCTTGATTTTAATGTATCAAAAAAATAGGTTTATTGCAACCTATGGTTCGGATGTCAGACATCAGATATCGGAGGTCGGAGGTCGAATTACAGATTTCAGATTTCTGAAATCTGATTTCTGACATCCGATATCTGACCTCTGAACCTTATGGTAAATAATTCAGCGGGTTATTTCTTACCCCGTTTTCCCAAATTTCAAAATGCAAATGCGGACCAGTTGACCAGCCGGTTGAACCCTCATATCCAATGATGTCGCCTTTTTTCACCTCATTTCCAACGCTGACAGCAAAACCAATCAAATGACCATAAAGCGAAGAATATCTGGCGTTATGGCCGATCACAATATATTTTCCATAACCATAATAATGACCATCATAAACCATGTCCGCAACAGTGGTAATAGTACCGTCAGCGGCGGCATAAATTGGTGTGCCGCTAACATTAACCAAATCAAGACCAGTATGAGCAACGTTTGGGTTAAAATTCCAAGGTACGCCAAACCCTTGAGAAATATATTTATAATCCATTGGCCACATAAAACCTACCGCCGAAGTGCCCCTATCGCGAGCAATTACAGTTCTGCCAGAACCGCGGCTGGCTGCAGCAAGCGCGTTTATCTGCGCTTCAACCTGTGTATTAAGTTTTTTAGCTTCTTCTATCTGCTGATCTAAGGTTCGCTTTTGGCTCTTAGCATCAGCCATTAATTTATTCTTTTGGTTTTTTTGTGAATCCAAACCATATTTATAGGCCTCTTGCTGTTCCTGTAAATTTGATAAGTCCTTTTTTTTCGATTCTAAATCGGCTTTTTCCGCTTCTAATTCTGATTTTAAACGACTTATTTCCTCAATTGTTGCTTCGATGCGATTTTCCAGTGACTCTAAATATTGCGAGTGATCCACTAAATCTGATAGAGTATTGCTGCCAATCAAAATTTCAAAAGTATTTTTAACACCATTTTCATAAATTGTCCTAATCGCTTCATTTTGATTTTCTTTTTCCGCTCCAAGCTCTTTTTCTCTTTGGCTAATCTGTGCAATACGATCAGTAATCTCCCCTTCGGTCCGACCAATTTTGTTCTGCGTTTCGTCTATTTTTCTTTCTATTTCACTGATATCGTCGTTTAATCCGTTAATTTGTTTGTTATATTCTTCGATTTCTTTTTTCTTTTGCTCTGCTTGTTTGGTTTTTTCAGAAATGCTTTTATTTATATCTGCTTTCTTTTTTTGCAGTTCGCCAATGCTAGCGGCTTTGGAAAGAGTTAAAGGAATAAAAACTAAACCTAAAATAACTGCTAACGCAGCGACTCTAAAAAATAATAGGTTAATTCTATTCTTAGTTATCATACCCCTCCACAACCCAAGTTTTATATATAATCTGTTGCGCCCCGTGATGACAATCCTGTAATAACAGAAAGTAGTCAGTTTTACAGGAAGGAATTTTACGGGGCGAATATCACGAGTTTCCTATCTTATCTGTATCATATCACAAAAAAAGCTCCTTTTCAATCTCCTTAAAAACATAATTCGGTGGATAAAATGTGGATAAGAAATATTAATATAGTATTACACTATCGCGAATATATTTGATGCGAATTTTACGAATATTTTTCGCATTATACCCATAATAAAATTCATGGAGGGTAAAACATTATAATCTTAAATTCTTTCTTATCGAAATCATACTGCAAGTTGTGCTGATTAAAATAGCAATTAGTAGTTCAAACAACACTATCCATGGTAGATTGGCTAAGAAAAAACCCTCCATATCTAAACTAACTTCACCTAAATATTTAGTAATCATTGGTGAAATTAAATAGAGTCCCAACCAAATAAGCACCATCGATAAAAACGTAGCAAAAATCCCGTATAGAGTTCCTTCAATAAGAAACGGGACTTTAATAAAAGAATCATTCGCACCAACTAAACGCATAATTTCGATTTCTGTCTGACGGGTAAATATAGTTAAACGAATGGTGTTTAAAATAACTAAAATGGAAATGATAATAAATATTATTGAGAGAATCAAACCGATTTTTTGGGAAAACTTGGTTATATTTATTAATTTTTGGATTACATCTTTATTCTCCTGATAACTAATTTTGCGAATCATTGATTTGTATGTTTCTTGGGAAAGAAAATTGGCAATACTGTCAAGATTTTCCGGGCTGTTGGCTTTAACCTCTAAACTGCGCGGCAAGGGATTATTCTCTTCTGTAACCAACTGACGAATTTTCTCATTTTTTTGTACTTCTTGCCATTTCTTAAAGGCCTCTTCTTTGGAAATAAAAACTACCCCCTTAACATCAGGTCTTTGCTGAAGAAAAAGTTTCAATTCTTGAACCTGCAAATCAGTTGCCTCATCGCTAAAATAAACCGAAAGGTCTATTTTTGATTTAATAGATTCGGTGGTCGTGCTGATTACAAGATTAAATATTAAAAAAACGCTGATAATCAAAAGTGTTAAAGTCATAATTAAAGTGGCTGCCGAAGAAAGCCAGCCGTTGCGCCAGAAATTAACAAACCCAAGTTTTATAATTCTCCGAATTGATTGTGATGACATAGGTTTTTTCTTTAGATAACATATCTGCCAATTTTCTGGTCGCCGATGATTCGACCATGCTTCATAGAAATAACTCGACGTTTAATTTTGTCTACCACTTCTTTATTGTGAGTGGCAAGCAATACCAAAGTACCAGATTCATTAACACGGTTTAAAATTTTAATAATGTCCCGAGTATTTATAGGATCGAGATTGCCAGTTGGTTCGTCGGCAATTAGAATCTTTGGTGAATGAACAAGCGCGCGAGCAATCGTTACCCTTTGTTTTTCTCCGCCGGAAAGCTCGTGCGGATAATTTTTTGCCCGCTCTGTAAGACCAACTAAATCCAAAATTTTCGGCACCCGTTCTTTAATAACTTTCTGATCAACTTCACAAACCTCCAAAGCAAAAGATATATTTTCAAAAACGGTTTTATGCGGCAAAAGTTTATAATCCTGAAAAATCACTCCGATTTTTCGGCGATAATATGGCAATTCGTTTGTCTTTAACTTGGTAATATCACGACCAGCAACATATATTTTACCTTCAGTTGGTTTTTCTTCACAAAGCAAAAGCCGAATCAAGGTTG
>Ga0155579_109_pt3 | contig 7400 bp, 8 predicted proteins | sample RifCSPhighO2_12_FD_107236 | JGI IMG/M metagenome (GOLD analysis project Ga0155579, IMG submission 107236) | Candidatus Berkelbacteria bacterium RIFCSPHIGHO2_12_FULL_36_9 | reverse complement strand
AAAAGGAAAAACGTAGTAGTCGAACATATTTCTATGATTTAGAGGGAAATAAAATCAAATTCAATCCTGGTGTTTTCTGGTACGAAATCGTTCCCCCAGGAACAGTTATAACCAACAGTTAACAATATAGCTGCCTTTTGGGAGCTCATTAACAATCATCACTGCGGAATGCAATCAAGGAGGTGAAAAGTTATGTATCTTCGTCTGACCAAAGAGCAAGAAACAATGGTGATAGAAAATATTGGAATGGTCAAGTGGTTGATTAAGACATACAAAACATATATCCAGTCGAATAGGGGAATTCTTAAGATTGATGATATCATCCAAGAAGGAGTATGTGGGCTTATAGAAGCAGTGAAACGTTTCGATCCTAGTTATGGAAAAAAATTCAGCACTTATGCATTCTGGTGGATCTTTAGGTTTATCCAGTTGGCCATATATCACCAATCACGCCTAATTAGACTCCCAGAATTGATACAAAAAAAACTAGTGAAATTCTCTAAGCAGGAATTCTATGATCGCAACGAGATGCTGAAAGGGTTCTCTGAAGAATCAGGTATTAATTTAGCAGTTCTTTTGACTCCCGAATCATTGGCTCGACCGCTCAGGATGAGTGAGAAACCTCTTGGAGATATTTTGCCAGACAAAACAGAAGTTAAGTTAGAAGATAAGGTTATCGAAAACATTCAGGAAAAAACAATTATTGAAGCCCTAAATCTTATTCTCAATGATCGCCGCGAAATTAAAATAGTACTGATGAGGGCGGGCATAGGGGGTTATAAACCCAGTACTCTGGAAGAGATTGGAAAAGAATTAAGAATTTCCAAAGAAAGGGTTCGACAACTTCTTGAGGGAGTTAAAGCTCGACCGAAGATTGGTTATAAAGGATCTGAGGGAATCATATCCAGATTAGCCAAATCGCCGATTTTTGTCTCACGTCTTTCCATTCCTCCTACCTCATCCGGATAAAACAAGCGGATGGGGTAGTTTTGTTTTGCCAATTAATACGCAAAAATCCCCTTCCAAAAGGATTAGGGGATTTTTGCTTTAGTTCGTGTCTGTTCGTGAACTATTCGTGTCCTACTCAGTTATCGAGGAAGCAACACCGATAACCTTATCTACATACCATTGAGCATGGTTATATGAAAGTAAAGCAGAGGTATAGTCACCACGAGCGGCACCAGCTTGTGCAAGCAAGTTGGCACCGGCATAAACAGCGTCTTCGGCATTGTTGATTTCCATATGACCGTCGCCATTACCGTCAACAGCATATCTCTTCCAGGTTCCATACATAAATTGCATAGGACCCTGGGCGCCAGCATATGATTTAACAGAAGTAATCCATCTTTTGCCTGATTCTACCTGCCAAACAGCTTCAAGTATTTTCCAATCAATACCATACTGTGCGGCAGCTTTCTTGGCTAGCTCACGCTTGGTTGATAGATCAGGATCATAAGGTGCGGGTTTTTCGCGAGCAACAACATTCCTGATACTTGATTTGGACTTGAGTTCTTTTTGATTTTTAGCAAAGTTAGATTCTCCGACTTTTATCTCTGGTCTGTTTTGAGCATTAAAAATAACTATTTCAGCAATTTTGGTATTTAATTTAATGGTAGATGCATATGCAACAACAACACTTGTTTTTGGTGTTTGAATTGTTCCAGCCGGAGTAGCGGCAAGAACAATAGAGAAAGCAGCTACCTTACCAGTCAAGGAAAGGATACCGGCACGTTTTATAATCTCTTTGATATTAATTTTACTAACTATTTTTTGAACAATCTTTTTGATTTTTTTGAATTTCTTTACCCTCCAGTAAGAAAAGATACGGGTAAAAATTTTCATACTGTTTTTAACCTTTTGTAATCTTATCCCGGGATATGAACCTCTCGGTTCGCCCATTCAAAGATAACTAAGCATTATACCAGAAAAACTTTGATTTGTCAAGAATAAATGGTATACTGTAATAGAAATTGATTAGATTTTTGAAGGAGTCATTATGAGTCCAAAAGAAATTGCCAAGTATATTGACCACACCAATGTCAAAGCAGAAGCTTCTTCAAAGGATATTGAAAAATTGTGCCAAGAAGCTGTTAAATATGGCTTTCATTCTGTATGTGTTACTCCCTATCGCGTCAAAGACGCCTCACGCTTCTTAACCAAGATCCACACCCCTACGGGGTGTAATAATAAGGTTGAAATAATTTGTGTAGTGGGATTTCCATTTGGACTAACAACAACAGAGGAAAAAATTTTTGAGTCAAAAACAGCTGTTAAAGACGGGGCCACAGAAATTGATATGATAATTAATATCGGTGCGATTAAAGATCATAATTGGGATCATGTGGAAAATGAAATCCGTCAAATTGCCGCGGAAATTAAACCCCTTGGGCTAAAGGTAATAATGGAAATAGGTTTTTTGACTCGCGCTGAATTAATTAAGGCCTGCAAAGTTGCCAAAAACGCCGGTGCTAAATTTGTTAAAACCTCCACTGGTCATGGACCGCGTAAACCTACCTATGCTGATATTAGACTTATGAAAAAAACAGTAGGCAAAGATATTGGGGTCAAGGCTTCGGGTGGGATACACAACTTCAAAACTGCCAAAGAAATGATTGAAGCCGGCGCCAATCGGATTGGTACTAGTTCAGGTTTGCAAATTATTGGTTTACAGAAAGCAACAAAGAAAAAATTTACTCACGGACATGGCAGGGAATAGGAAAAATAAATGAATATAACTTTTTTGGGTGCAGCACAAAGAGTTACAGGTTCTAATTTTTTAATTGATGCAGATAAAGGTAAATTTCTGGTAGATTGCGGTCTGTTTCAGGGCGATGTTGATGCTAATAGGCAAAATTGGGACGATTTTTTATTTAATCCTTCCGATATTGATTTTGTGGTAATAACTCACTCGCATATAGACCACATTGGCCGTTTACCTTTACTCTATAAGAAAGGTTTTAGAGGAAAAATATATTCAACTCCGCCAACTAAAGAATTCTCCAATCTTTTTTTAGAGGACTCCTGTCAACACCTATTCGATCTAGCAAAAGAATTAAAATTAGGGCCGCTTTATGATCAAAATGATGTTAAAGGTGTGATTTCACTTTTTGAGACCTTTAATTATTATCAAAAATTTGAACCAAAAAACGGCCTCAAAATTAAATTTTATGATGCTGGCCACATTTTAGGATCAGCAATTATTGAAGCAGATATAAATGGAAAAATTATTGTTTTCTCCGGCGATTTAGGTAATCCTCCAGTTCCTATTCTTAAAGACACGGACTTTATTACCAAAGCAGATAATATTATTTTAGAATCAACCTATGGCAACAGAAATCATGAGCCGTATGAGCAGCGGAAAATTAAACTCGAACGCATTATCGAAGACACCATCAATAAAAAAGGCACACTCTTAATTCCTGCTTTTGCCATGGAGCGAACTCAAGAAATTTTATATGAGTTAAATGACCTGATTGAAACAGGCAAAATTAATAAACTGCCGATTTTTGTTGACAGCCCATTGGCAATAAAAGCAACTCTAATTTATAAAAAATACCCGTCTCTTTTTGATAATGAAGCTAAAGATTTACTTAGACAAAATGGAGATTTATTTCGCTTTTCAAGTTTAAAATTTATCGAAAGTGTAGAACAATCAAAAGAAATTGACCAGATACCTGGTCCTAAAATCATCATCGCCGGTTCGGGAATGTCAACCGGCGGAAGAATTTTATTTCACGAAAAAAGATATCTTAGCGAAGAAACAACAACCCTTTTAACCATTGGTTTTCAAGTTAAAGGTACGCTCGGAAGAGCGCTTGCGGAACAAACAAAAACTGTTAATATACTTGGGGAAGAAATTGTTGTTAAGGCAAAAGTTGAAATTATCGAATCATACAGCGCCCATGCCGATCAGGAAAGATTGCTGTATTGGATATCAAAAATTCAAGCCGGTGTTAAGAAAATATTTTTAGTCCATGGTGAAAAACAAGCCCAAGAAACACTTTTACATCGGATAAATGATAAAGAAGGAATTGAAACATACATACCTAAGTTTGGAGAAAGTGTCGAGATATAAACATCTAAACATTAATTTGATTTTTGTTTAAATGTTTTAATGTTTAGATGAAAAAGGAGTGTCAATGATTTATAAATTTTGTGTTTCAGGAGCGGCGTCAACCGACCACTGCCACGCAGATACAATGAACAAAACAAAAATATTAGGGTCGGAAATTGTAAAACATAACGGTGTAGTTATCACTGGCGCAACTATTGGCGTTCCTCTGTGGGCGGCGATGGGAGCCAAAGAAGAAAAAGGGGTAAGTATTGGCTTGTCTCCTGCGTCATCAGAATTAGAGCATGTTAAAAAATACAAGCTTCCAACCGAAGAATTTGATATAATAATTTATACAGGGTTTGGCTATTCAGGCAGGAATCTTTTACTGACAAGAAGTGCCGATGCAGTGATAATTATTTGTGGAAGAATGGGCACCTTAAACGAATTCACTATCGCTTTTGAAGATGGCAAACCAATTGGAATTTTATCTGAAACAGGCGGCATGGCCGATGAACTGCCTTCTATAATTGAAAAAGCCCATCGGGGCAGTAAAAATATTGTTTTTGATTCCAATCCAAAATCACTAATAGAAAAATTGATTAAGATGATCGAAGAAGAAAAAGTAAAAACATCACCTGAACCGCCCTACAGGGAAGAAGGTATGTAAAAAGGAGAAATATGAGATACAAAGGACATCGCGTCGGAGTATTTGTTGACGTACAAAATCTGTATTACTGTGCTAAGAATTTATATCAGTCATTTCCTAATTATAAGGCACTATTAAATGAAGCCGCTCGAGAACGGCAAATTGTCTGCGCTTTTGCTTATGTTGTTTCTGCCAATATCCCCAAGCAGGAAGATTTTTTTGAAGCATTGCGAAGTGCAGGAATTGAAGTCAAACAAAAAGACCTGCAGGTTTTTCCTGGTGGAATTAAAAAAGGAAATTGGGATGTAGGAATTGCCGTAGATATTTTAAGATATATGGATAAAATTGATGTTGTTGTTTTGGCTTCAGGTGACGGTGATTTTACAGAACTGCTTGAATATTTAAGAAACCGTGGCGTAAAAACCGAAGTAATGAGTTTTGGACGAACAACATCTAAAAAATTAATAGAAACCGCCGATGAATTTATTGATCTTGATCAATCAGCGGAAAAATATCTAATGAATAAATCTTCTGTAAGGAGTACTTATCGCAAGACAAAAAATCAGGAATAAACTTGTTGTATAATAAGCCGAGCTAAAAAGTGCTGTCGACGGTTTTATAGCTGCATTGATTTTTGTAGTAATTGGGCTTTTACTCGATTGGATTGTAACCACCAAATTTGATGCAGAAATCTTTGCTAAATGGGGTTACTGGGTTAGCTATGGACTATTACTTTTAGTGCCAATCCTCAAAGGATCGATGAAGAAATAATAATTAATTTTTCTTAAAACTAAGTATTTGACATTTTATTAGTAAAGTCATAAATTATTTATATGGCAATTATTAAGGTTCGAGATATAACTAAAAAATATAATGGTTTTAAAGCTGTTGATAATGTCTCTTTTGCAGTAAAAAAAGGAGAAACTTTTGGAATTCTTGGCCCAAATGGCGCGGGAAAAACCACCACATTGGAAATGATCGAAGGTTTGCGATCTATCTCCAAAGGACAGATTGTAGTTGATAATTTTGATATTAAGAGGGATACTGAAAAGGTTAAGCATATTATCGGCGTACAGCTGCAATCTTCAACTTACTTTGATTATCTAACTCTAACGGAAATTATCGATTTATTTGCCTCATTTTATGGAATAAAAGTTGACGCCTTATCTATTTTAAAAAAAGTAGAATTAGAAAACAAAAGAAAATCCTACATAAAAGCGCTATCTGGCGGGCAAAAACAAAGATTTTCTATTGCTTCTACGCTGGTAAACCAACCAAAAATTGTTTTCCTTGACGAACCAACCACAGGACTAGATCCACAAGCAAGAAGAAATATTTGGGAACTAATTGAACAAATTAAAAGTAGGGGACAAACCATTGTCTTGACTACTCATTATATGGAAGAAGCAGAGCAACTTTGTGATCGAATAGCCATAATGGATCAAGGAAAAATTATTGATTTGGATACGCCAAAACAACTGATCAGAAAACATGGTTCTGGCTCAGTTATTAGTTTTCGGTCAAAAGAAAAATTGGATAAAAAATTTTTAAAAAGTATTCCGGCAGTTACAAATGTATCTATTGAAGATCACAAATATATTTTAAAAACCTCTGATGAAATAAAAACATTAAAAAAAATAATCTCCTGTCAGGAAAAATGTCAAGCTGATGATTTAATCATCCGCCAGTCAACTTTGGAAGATGTATTTTTGAATCTGACTGGAAAAAAATTAAGGGAATAAATGGCTTTTATTAATCTTAGCATTGCTTCGATTAAAATGTTCTTTCGCGATACACGATCGCTATTTTTTAGTGTTTTCCTACCAGTGCTTTTTATGATGATTTTTGGCATCGCCCAATTTGATACTTTTACCAATATAAAAATTGGCATTATTGATAATGATCAGAGCAAAACAAGCAAAGAATTTATTGATAACATTAAGACAATAGATGTTGTTACAATTTATACTGATAATGCCGAAGACATGAAAACCAAGTTAAAAAAAGGCGATTTAGATATTATTTTGGAACTGAAAAAAGATTTAATCACCAGTAAAATGGTACCAATAGAAATTCCTGGCTTAAAATTACCTCCGAATGTTTCAGGTCCACAAAAGCCAGAATTCGAAAAAAAGGAGCTAACGCTTTATACTAATGAAGCACGCAAACAGCAGGCAGAAAATGCCAAAACAATTTTGGCGCAAATTTTTGATAGAATAAACTTGAAACTCAATGGCAGTGATGAAATATTTTCCTTTAAAGAAGTTTCACTTTCCAACAAAGCTTTTAAATATATTGATTTTTTGGTACCAGGGATTGTAGCCATGGCTATTATGCAAATGGGACTAATGTCAATTATTTTTACTATTGTTGGATATCGAGAAAAAGATATTTTAAAACGTCTGCAAATCACTCCCATTAAATCGTTTGATTTTATTGGTAGTCAGGTGATTTCGCGATTAATTATCAGCATTTTGCAAGTTTCTGTGCTGGTTATTATCGCAGTCTCAGTTTTTAATATTATAGTAATTGGTAGTTATTGGCTAATGGCGCTTTTGACGATTCTTGGCGCTACAATTTTTATTACAATGGGAATTGCCCTTTCTGCAGTGGCAAAAAACCAAAACACGGCCGCACCATTGGCCAACATAATAATGCTACCAATGATGTTTCTTGGAGGCGTCTTTTTTCCAGCTGAAA
>Ga0155579_156_pt5 | contig 7405 bp, 4 predicted proteins | sample RifCSPhighO2_12_FD_107236 | JGI IMG/M metagenome (GOLD analysis project Ga0155579, IMG submission 107236) | Candidatus Berkelbacteria bacterium RIFCSPHIGHO2_12_FULL_36_9 | reverse complement strand
AGATGGTGAATTTAAACAAGCAGTTGAATCAATGCAGGTTGAACACAAAATGATTGAAAAAGCCAAAAAGGGAGATGAAGTGGGAATGAAAGTTGACCAACCAGTCAAAGAAGGAAACAAAGTTTATCTGCAAAGCTAAGCTAAGTTTTTAAACGATTTAATATAATAAAAATCGCTTTATTTTAGTTGTTAAAGCGATTTTTTGATTTATTTTTTTATTTCTTCAAATTCTATTGGTGTTTCATCTTCGGGAAAAAGTTCCTGCAATTCATCCAAATCAACCAGGTGACCATTTTCGCAACGACCAACTTCACCACTGATAATTACAATACGACTTTCGCAAACTGCGCTTAAACAAACTTTTTGAGAAACGTGATAAACATGACTGCCACCAAAAGGAAGATCCTTGAGAGTCATTTCTTCCACCTCCCTGTCCTGAAGCAAAATTGAGATTGCAAGTCGAAAATTTTGCGAAGGGCTTATTCGGGTGTAATTAGGGACAATTCGGGTGCATTCGGGTGATCGATTATTAATGAATCCTTAAAAACAAAACTAATCCACCCCTCTGGCGGACTAGCTTTTTGTTTTTGTGAGTAAAATTTAAGCCAAATCCGCCTAATTCCAAGGCGTAATCAAAATAATGCCGATGTTAATCTGGCTAATTACTTGATTTTGCTTGAAAAAAGTGGGTTTTGACATATTACTCCGAGGAAATACCCTCTTAACTATATTATAAAACAAATAAAATTTATGTCAACTTTAATCTTATCTTATGTCAATTATTGGATAATTCACAACTGACACACCCACCCCTGGAATAGCATAATTTATTGTGTTTAGCGCACTAAAGTGCGTATATCCGAATGCTTAGGTTGTGCAATTAAACAAAATCCAACTCTAATGCTTTTAATTTTTCATCAACCGCCCATTTGTCTTTTTTGTAAATTTCTCCGTCATCTATTGCCATGACATCAGCTTTATATAAGCAAATCATCATCTTGCGATACATTTCGGACCAATGATTATTTTCTGCTTCACTCAGATCCGGATCAACACTCTGGAATAATTTCAAGAACTTATCTTTTAACTCTATATTCGTAGAGACAACCTTACCTTTAGCATCTAAATTGGTACTCATCAAGAGATTACCAAGCAATTCATCTTCCCGAATAAGAAGCAATATTAAACGCAAATCACTCTCGGTAACACCTTTTATTGATTTTCTAATGATCTCCTGGGCAACTGTGGTATTATCTAAAAATTGTACGCCGCCAGCCACTTTGCCAATATCATGCAATTTAGCTGCCAGCTTCATTAGAACAACCTGTTTTCCCTCCAAATCATATCCTTTTTTATTAATTTCATCTATATAAGCAACAGCTTTTTCCATATGCGCCTCACGAGTAAATCTATGTACTCCGCCTTGGCCTTCCATTGTTGGCAAACTCTGCAGTAATTTCACAAAATCTGGATTATATTTTTCAGCTAAAACTTTTTTATAAAAATCAGGATCTTTAACTGCCGCATTAACTGTTTCGTAAATTTTGTATTTTTTTGTTTCTTCATCAAACTCTTCCGGAGTAAATAATAGATGTCCATCAGCATCTAAAACTGGGATGTAAAAACCGTTTTCTACTATCTGCATTTTTGTATTGGAAATATAATCACTATAATCTCTTTTTTCGCTAACAACTTTTTCTTTGTTAACTATGATAGCAGAAATCTCAATAGACGGAATTGCCCCTAAAATTCCTGAGTGCCTGCCTCCGCCTACACGTGCTAAATCTGGTCTTGATGATTTTTCTGGCCACCTTCCTAAATTGTAACTGTAAACTTGATCGATCAAACCTTCTTTTTCTAATTCTTTACCCTCAATATCTTCTATTTGGTTGTCCCTTGTTTGATATATTAGTACCAATCCGTCTCCGTAACCAGCACCACTCATTGATCTTAAGCTGTCTCTTTGTTGATAATGCATTTCTTTTTGAGTAACTTCGGTAAAATCCACATGAAACGGTGCATGATCCAGTTTACTTTTTTGCAAAATACATTCTCCGGCAATATTACCGTTTCGTAAAATTGCCGACAAATCCGCTAATTGTGTGCCATGAACCATTGTTCCAGCATCTCTTAACACATTAATCTCTTGACTGGCGTCAACCACACCGCCATGATAAAATGACCCAATCCATTCACGATTTCTCTCGTCGGCAATGTAACCATAGTGCTGGCTTAACACTTCGGATCTTTTTAATATATTTTCCAACACTTTTAATTTATCATCTGCACTTAATGCAGAAAAAGTAGTATCTTCAGGTATTTTGCCTGGTCCATAAATTTCTAATAGAGCAGGTGTAACGTCTGCATCTGAGTGACCTTCTGCCAATGCAGCACCTAAATTTACCTGGACTATCTTGGCGCATTTTTGATAAAATTTAGAGAGTCCATTTAAAAATATTGATGAATAACGATTTATTTCCTCCTCTGGTTCAGAAGAACTCAAAATTGAAGCGATAATCTTATCTGCATAATTAAATAAAGGACTTTGCGGAGAGAGTAATTCTTTGATCTTTTCGTCATACTGGTATAACATTTCGATTTTCTTTTCAGGATCGGGTGAAGTTAAAATCATACATAATATCTTAATTCTTAATGTTTTATCCCCATAAGAAGTAATTTTTTCCAACTTATCATAATCTTTAAAATTTTCGTAAAATTTCTCTATATCAACCCCATATGCTTTAAAATATTCAGGATTTTTTGAAAATATCTCCACTACCCCCTCTAATTCTCCTTCTTTGGCCATATAACCAGAAACAAATAAATATGTAAAAGTATCCAAAGCTTCTTTTAATCCTTCAGATTCCATTATTGAATCACTGGAAGCACCGAATTTATTAGACAGTTCTAAATACCAGGAAACCTGACGCAAATTATCACTGTTGCTTACCGGTTCTTGCCTTTGACTTTCCATAACAGCAGCTTTTAACCCTTTTCTATATGCTTCAGATAGATCATCTCTAACTAAATCTTGATCAGACAATTCAAACATACTTTGAATTTTCATAAATTGCTCAATACCGTATATATTTCCTTTAACTAAGTTTTTGCTCAGTCCTAAAATATAGGCATTTTTTGTTTCCTCGGATTGAAGAAAATCATCTTCCACTGTAAATCTTTTTCTTTGATTCCAAACTTCTTCAAAGTTAGATATTTCACCATTTTCTATTAAAGTAATTATGACTTTCTGGGCAATATTTTTTATGGTTTCCTGATTTAACTGTAGTTTTTCAGCCACAGATAAAATATCAGCGATAACTTGTTCAGTATTGTAACTATGAAGATCGTGAGAAGCCCGCTCCAAAAACACTCGTCTAAATCCTTCTTCTCTTAGTGCTTGGATGTTTCCAATAACACAATCAAAATCTACAAACGCTTCGTATTTGAGCGATCTGTTAACTGTCTGCATACAAACAAACACTTCTGGATTATTAAGAAATTTATCCATAACCTCCCGTGGGTTTTCTTGAGAGTAGATCTTTTGGAAATTTTCGAAGTTAAACCAATCCTTAATAACATTTGGATAGATGATTGGTGCATTTATTTTTTTAAAGAATTGCTCAGCCGATCTAACAAATTGAGCAAACTCAATAATTTGGCCTTTCAATTTTTCAGAAGTAATTTGTTTCCTATCTAAATGCTCTTCTAATTTTTTCAAAAATCGCTGATCAGAATTTAGCGCAGGAGATTCGCCTTCTTTTGGTTCTTCCTCTTGTAGAAGATTCGATTTTATGACACTTTTTGCAAAATATTCATTTTTTTCCAATAAAAACCTATCGACTTGTTCAAATATCTCGTCGGCAGATTTTTTTGCTATTTCAGCTAACTGCGTTTTTGTCTCTTCGTCAACAAAATATTTTAAAGCTCGGTCGAATTGTTCAAAAGCTGAATGAATATGACGCCTTCTGTTAATGCGTTCTTCCTCTGTTGTTTCTTTTGAAAACATTTCCGCGAATTGACTGACTGTATTTGATTTTATTTCTTCGGTATTACTAATAAGATATTCTCGCAAAGTTCTACTGCCTAGTAAAAAATCGAATAAATATGGGTTGAAATCTTTTTGAGTCAATCTATCTCGCATCACAAGATCGGTAAAATTTAATTTACCTTTTTCAAATGAATCAATAAATTGTTGGGCAAGATTTTCAACTACAGTTGGTTCAATAAGTCCTTCATGAATTTTTTTAAAAATATGCGCTTCAACTTTTTCGGAATGAATTGGTTCTTCTTCAGAAACACCCCGAGGATAATACCCTGGTTTTTGAGCATAACCTGGCATTTCAATTAAGTAAAGGGGTAATTTTGTGACCAATTCTTTTATCATTAAAGATTTCTCGTCAAAAGATAAAATTGTCGAATTTCCAACAGCATTAACCACCTGATCTATTGTTTGAAATGAAACACGTTCTCTTTCCTCTCCTGGATGATAATATTCTCTTTCGTCCCTGCCCCATGTTCGCCTGTATCCGCCCTTGCTTTTTTCTTTGACTTTTTCTTCGTATCCGCTTGATATTAATTCTACAATATTTTCCAACGAAGATTGTTTTAACCTTTCAAATGCTTCTGTGCCAAGTGTTCGAGAAAACTTGCGGCCATCAGGTGATTCTAATTTTTTGAAAAATCGCAAATAATCATTTAGATTTGTAAAGCTTTCCAATTTACTTTTTATTTCATCTTCGCTTGAACCCAAAGATTCAAAATACTCATGTTCACTAACGCTTTTAGTCCATTCTTTTTTCTTTTTTAAATCAAATTGCATTGCTTCTTTGGGTACTGGAGATAATTCTTCTGGCATAGTATTTTCCTTAAATAAAAAATGCTTTTATATTTATTATAGAACTTATTTAAGATGAGTCAAATTAAAGCTTCTTCTTGACAAAATGATAATTTTAGGTGTATAATTTAGGCGATAAATTGCTCGTTGACAAATTGGATAAACTTCTCGACAAACTCGAAGTAAAGGAGGAAAGAAGATGGCGATTAAAGAAATATTTTTTCTTTCTTTCTGGATTTCTTCGGCATTTATAGGAGGTTATGTTTTGTGCCCTATCCTATCAAATATTGGTATTCAACTCAATAACCAGGTGGAAACCAATATTCTTTCGCTTCCCTTGGCAAACTACATATATCTTATTATTTGTGTGTTTGCTTTTGTAGTTTGGAGCATCTCGACCTTTCTTTGCTCATTCAACCTAACTGCAAAACTGTTCAAAAAGTAGAAGGAGGAGAGGAGATGGTATCGACTGAACTGAAAAAAATAGAATGTCCTAATTGTGGAAATTGCAATTTGGAAGAAAAAGATGGAAAAATCAATTGCGAACACTGCGGAAGCAATTTCATTATCGATAAATCAGATAATCTTGTGGCAGTTAACATAAATAATGTTATTTGCCCGAATTGTCATAAATCTACCGAAAACAAAAGCAATTTCTGCCAGTATTGCGGCAAGAACGTCGTAATTTACTGCAATGTTTGCAATAACGCTCACGTAGCCGACGTTAAATATTGCCCAATTCACGGCACACCGATTCATCTGGTTGGAATTTTTCAGACGCGTGCAGGGTTACATATAGTTAATGTCAATACTCTTGGGCACCTCGCTGATAGTCTCACATTCGTCACAACTGACAAACTAATCATTTCAACACAACAGGAACTTAATGAAACTCTCAAAAAATATGATGAAGAAAAAGCAAAATATGAACATCGTGAGAATATTAATATAATTATAATGGTTGTCCTTGGTATCCCCTTGTTCATTCTTATGATTTATCTTCTTCTGCGTGGACCGCATTAACTCTATATTAAATACGTATATAAAATAATTATCCAATAACTGCTCGAATATCATTCGAAACCCGGTTTCACCTTACGGGTGATTACAAGAGCTTGTTTAATAATTGTTTCTAGGAGCGAGCCAAAGATAATTTTGTGCGAAAAATGTAAAGTGTAAGGAAGGATAATTGAAACTACCCTGACGAGCAATGAACATTTTGCAACCAAAATTAGTTTGGTGCAGCTACCTGATAATAATCATTGAACAAGCTCCGAACCTACCTTAAAGGTTCTTTTTTGATATCAAAAAAGGCCCGAAGGCCTTCTGAATTGGTTTTGGTTTGATGATGATTTATTAGATATGACTTACATCCTCTTTTGAAATAGCGCAATAAATTGCTCCTATCCAGGGGGAATCGCACACTTTAGTGTGCTAAACGCGATGAATCGCGCGTATCCAAGGATAATACATAAGTTGTGTTAATCTGATTTATTCTTATTCCTTTCCAAGAAAAAATCTTTAATTTTCAGTGGAATGCAAATTACTACTCCAACAATAATCGCGATTGAATAGACCAGGCAATATATTGCCATACCGATGTCTGTTTTGACCCCTAGCCAAAACTTGTTTTTTCGGCTAAAAATCCAAGCAAACAGGGCAATAAAAGGCAAAAACGGGACAAGAAAAATGAAAAGGACAAGCAATGGATAAAGAGGCAGTTTTTGTTTTATATTTTTTGGATCAATTCCCGCTTTTTCTCCATTTTTATCCACGATGACCTGAAGCTTGCTACATTTTTTCCTTACACATTTACTATTTAGGTTAGGATATATAAGTGAGATAAATCCCAAGGATGCCAAAACGAATCCGGCGATCAATATTAAGACCTCCCAATACGTTATAAGCATTGCCTTCCCTCCTTTTTTTATGTAATACAACTTAGACACCTATTCCTGGACAAGCGCAATTTACCCGTCCTGATTTATTCCGAGTATTTTCGAGGGAGTATTTTCGAAGGATTGCGGCTGCCGCACTAAGGCCTGTCTGCCGTCAGGCAGGTGCGCATATCCGAGTGTGTAAGTAGTAAATGTAAAAAAACATCTCCTTGTAAAAAGAGATTACCAGAAAAATTACAATCTTTCAAGAGTCCTACTTAGATTTGTATATATCTCCGTGTCCGGGAATGATGTAGTCGGCAAGGTGAATTATTTTTTGGCGGCTTTTATTTAATTCACGAACGTTAGAAGCATAAATATCTTTTTTGGGATAATTTTTTTGCCAAAAAACGTCACCAACAATTGCAACCTTCCCCATGTCAGTGTTGATAATTAAGGAGATACCAGTTCTGTCATGGCCAGGAGTTTTAACTATTTTAATATTTTTAGAAAATTCATTTGGTAATTCCTCCTCTGGATCAATATCACCGTCCCAAATACCATAATATTCTAGAGTTTTAGCATTTTTAAACATACCGATATTGCGAAAGTGGTCAATATGCGAATGTGTTAAGCAAACCCAATTAATATCGATTGGCATTAATCCTTCTTGCTTTAGATCGTTGATAATGAC
>Ga0155579_121_pt3 | contig 7955 bp, 8 predicted proteins | sample RifCSPhighO2_12_FD_107236 | JGI IMG/M metagenome (GOLD analysis project Ga0155579, IMG submission 107236) | Candidatus Berkelbacteria bacterium RIFCSPHIGHO2_12_FULL_36_9 | reverse complement strand
ATTTGATTAATCAATAATTTTTTTATGGATATATCTTCCTGTAAATTAAATTACCATTTTTCGACGATCGCACATTTCGTGAAATGTGCGATCGCGGGTTAATGGCGTTAATTTGGTTGGTGGAAACCATTGCAAGTTACTCTTTGTTTACTTTTTAGAAATGTATGTATCCAGTGAGTTATTGAAGAAAGTGTCCTAAATCCTCTTGCTCGATGGAATAAGCTACGTATTCCTCCAATAAGTGATTCAATAGCATTGGAAGTTCTAGGTAATTTGAATTCTGGGTAATAAAGATAGGTCCTGTAATCATGATAATGTTTAATAAAACCAGAAAGAACTTTTTTCAAGGCGCGTGATTTTGCTCTATTATAAATATCTCTTAGTTTATCAAGGCATTGAATAATGTTCTCTTCATCGTGTTCAGTCAAAACCTTTATGGTTAGACGATAAATCAGTTTTCCTAATCTTTTACTTCTGGAAAGTTTAAATTTTGAACAATAATTTTGAATACGAGCAATATGATGGAAATGACAACGCTGAATAAGCCAACCATATTTATGAGAAACGGATATTAATCCTACATGGCCATCACAAACAAGAACTTTGATAACCGATCTTGTACCTAGTGGAATTGTTTTGAATGCTTTGTACCATCCTTGAGCCACTTCCGGCCCTTTTCGAATCAGAGGTTTCAGAATAATTGCTTTGTCTTCTTGCGGCTTACGTAAAAGAATGAAATATATGGTATGAATTTGATGGTTGATAATTTGAACCATTGCATCAGCTACAACAATTAATGGTTTTTCAGTCGGTAAAATCGGCCAATGCGTTTTCTTTAAAAACAATAATTGGCTTTTTCTGATACGTCTTTTAAATGTATCTTTGCTAGTTCTTTTTGATCTGCTCATACCATAGAACGAAGGAATTTCATGATTAAGATATCTAACAATTAACTTGGACGATTCTCTTTTCTTTTTTCTTCCTTTTTTCTTTTGGTAAACTCTCCATGTTTTTCGACAAACTACACACTGTCTTCTGCGATTGCCAAATTTAATTATTCTCCCATGGCAACAAGGAGATTTCTCATGTAATTTTTTCATACATGAGAATTATATCAAATAATATCTATTTTACAGATTTAGAATCATATTTTTACCAACCGAATTTCTGCCTTTATACCGCGATCGCATTATTTGTGTAATTGTGATATTATTGGATTGATATCTTACTTAAAACTTATATTCAAGGATTATAATGAAAGAAGAACAAAAAGAAAAATTAAAAGATATTACCAGAACTGTATTGGAAATTTTAGGGGCAGTAGCAATATTGAGTGTAACTGTTGTTGCGCCCAATGCTGTGATGATTTTTGATCAATTTGGCAAAAAATATAGTAAATATCCCAAGGATAAATTTAGAAGAAATATGTACTATATTAGAAGTCAAGGATATGCCACTGTATGGAATACAAATAACCAAACAATTATTAAAATAACTAAAAAAGGCAGAAAAAAATTCTTGAACTATAAAATTAAGGATTTGAAAATAAAAAAACCAGAAATTTGGGATAAGAAATGGCGAATTGTCATTGCTGATATTCCCGAAAAGAAAAAGGTAGCGCGTAATGTTTTGCGATCTACATTGAAACGAATAGGGTTTTATCAGCTGCAAAAGAGCGTTTGGGCGCATCCTTACGAATGTGAGAATGAAATTGAATATCTAAAAGAAATATATGAATTGCGTCTTTATTTGTATTACATAGTTGCTGATAAGATAAAACAGGATTATAAACTGATTAAACATTTCAATCTATAATTTAATATCTATTATTTTGATATTTTACCATAATTATGCGATCGCACATTTCACGAAATGTGCGATCGTTCAAAATGTGTAATATGCAAGACGATTGGCCTATTTATCTATGAAATCATGAGGGCAAATAAAGCAAAAGTTGATTGATTTATCAAAATCATTCAACTTTTGCTTTGATGCGACGAACACCTTGAGAGCTGGATTTTTCATTGGTGATTTCGAAATGACCGATTTCAGAAGTATTCAAAACGTGTGGGCCGCCGCAAAGTTCTTTGGAATAGGCGGATTGGAGATCTTTTCCTATATAATATAATTTTACTTTTTGTCCGTATTTACCCATAAATAACATTCTGGCGCCAGATTTTTTGGCATCATCTAAAGTTGTTTCAATAAATTGCATTGGCAATTTCTCTTTTATTTTTTCGTTTACTTTGTCTTCTACTTTCTTTATCTGTTCTTCGCTTAATTTCTCTGGATGAGTAAAATCAAAACGCAACTCCTCGCCCGAGGCGTCAGAACCAGCTTGCTGGATATGTTTACCCAACACATCTATCAAAGCCTGATGAAGAAGATGAGTAGCAGTATGTAATTTGGGATTAATTTCTTTTTTAGTGGCAAAAACAGCTGAAGATCGCGCCCGCTCACGCTGTTTTTCTAGTTCTTGATAATATCCTTTTTCATCAACCTCTATACCTTTATCTTTAGCTAACTCTTGAGTTAGTTCCAAAGGGAATCCGTAGCTATCGTAAAGCAAGAAAGCATCTTTACCACTTATAATGTGTAACGTATAACGTGTAACGTGATTAAATTCTTTCAATCCTCTGTCTAAAGTCAAATTAAAATTCTTTTCTTCTTTTTCAATAATTTCCAAAACCCGTTTTTCTTCTTTTTTCAAATATGGATAAAAATCCATCATTGTTTTGATAACGATTTTAGCCAATTTAGCAGTAAAATTATCTTCAATACATAATAAGCGCCCATGCACTATCATGCGGCGAATAAGACGGCGTAAAACATATCCTTGAGTCTTATTCGATGGATTAACTCCATCGCTAATTAGAAAAACACTGCCACGGATATGGTCGGCGATTACTCGAATAGATTTATAAGTTCTTTCCTTGGCGCCTTCGCGACAATCAATCATTTTATATATCTCATCCACTATTGGGCTAAACAAATCTGTATCAAAAACACTGTCTTTATCCTGCAATACCGCCGCCAACCTTTCCAACCCCGCTCCCGTATCCACACTTTTTATCTTCAACGGTACATATTTGTATTTTTTCCGCGTGAGTCCGCGTTCGTTTCCGCGTGAGTGGGCGCGTCTGTCATACTGCATAAACACCCCGGCATTCCAGACCTCTAAAAACCTGTCACAATCACAACCTGGTTTGCAGCTTTTCTTCCCACAGCCAATGCCTTTCCCCTGATCAAAATATATTTCTGTTGATGGTCCGCAGGGACCTTCGTCTCCAGCAATCCAAAAATTATCTTTATCACCAAGCTCCACTATTCTTTCTTTAGGCAAACCAACTGCCTGCCAATACCTAATTGTCTCACTATCAGCCGGGATGTCTTTGTTGCCTTTAAAAACCGTCACCCATAGTTTATCTTTTGGAAACCCAAATTCCTTGGTTAATAATTCCCAGGCAAACTCAACTGCCTCTTCCTTAAAATATCCACCGATAGACCAACTTCCCAACATTTCAAAAAAAGTTAAAGTGCGATCATTGGTACCGACTTTATCAATATCAATAGTGCGAAAAGAGGGCTGATAATTTACCATTAATTTATGCTTTGGTTTTTCCAAACCTAAAAAATAGTTTTTAAACTGTACCATACCGGAGTTGGTAAAAAGCAGAGTAGGATCATTTTCCGGCACAAGGAAAATAGGGGGAACAAAAAAATGTTCCCTCTTTTCAAAGAATTTAATGAATTTTTCTCTTATATCCTTGCTATTCATATTCTTCATTGAAACATATAAACATTTAAACATGTAAACATTAATTCATTTGTTTAAATGTTCCAGTGTTTAAATGATAAATTGATCTATTACTTTCCACGGATAGTATCCACAAAATAATTAAAAATCAATTGAAAATATGAAGGTTTGTCTTGTTTAACCCGTAGTTTATCTGCTACATTCACTCCCCCTAAATTTTCCCCGTAAATAGAAGCATACATATTCATTGCAAAATTAACTTTACGGATAAAACCTTTTGTTTCATTGGGAATTCCTGCCTCACGAGAAACTACATAACGATCGCCGACTGCTCCGCCGCCGTTATAGCCGGCTAAAACCGCGTTTATTTCGCCATAATTATCCATAAGATATCTTAAATACCATGAGCCGTAACGGATATTTGTCTCCGGATCAAATAACTTATCAACATTATACGAATTATCGCCAACCCGCTTGGCAATAGAAGCTCCGGTTGCCGGCATAATTTGCATCAGACCTCTGGCTCCAACTCGAGAAGTTGCATCTTTATTAAAATGGCTTTCGGTATACATAACTCCTGCTACAAAAGTTGGTTCGAGATTATATTCGGTAGAATATTTCATAATTAAATCTTTATATTCGAGCGGGAAAAGCGTATCACCTAAAATTTTTGGGAAATATAAATATAATACCACAGATAGTGCGGTCATTATCACTAAGACAATTATTAGATTAACCAGTGTCTTTTTCGACATCTTGATTTTATCATAACAATTTTATCTGATCATGTAAAGATATCAAAAAATTATCTTTAATTTAAGATAATTTTGGTGGCGTGGGTGGGAATCGAACCCACACGGACTGTTGAGGTCCAAAGGATTTTAAGTCCTTCGTGTATACCAGTTTCACCACCACGCCATAAACATTATTTGACTAATTATCTGACATCGGATGTCAGATAAGGTATAAACATGCATCCTAATTTTCGATTTTCCATCTTCCACTCTCTAATCTTAAATGTCCGTTTATTGTAAATCCCGAGGCCTTTTTTAGGCCACCGCCGCCAAAAATATTTGCCAATCGCGAAACATCAACTCTTTCCGACTCTGTTCGCAAACTGGCCTTTATTTTACCATCTTCTACTTCTGAAAACAAGATGGCTGCTTTGGTCTTGGGAATAGCATTAATCATATTAACAATACCTGCCAGGTCGTCGGCACAAGCTGAACATTTTTCCAAATCATCTTTGGTAATAAATGATGTTACAATTCCTAATTTTTCATTTTTTTGGATGCGAGAAAGAGCAACTCCCCAAAGTTTTAAGGCAGAAACCGACCTGCCATTAGAAATATTTTCGGTAATTTTTTTCAGTCGCGCACCTTTTCTCATTAAATCAGAAGCAATATCTAACACGGCGGTTGAAGTATTAGAATGTTTAAACGCCCCTGTATCGGTATAGATACCACATAGAAGCGCTGTAGCGATATTACTGTCAATTTCTATTTTTAAATTATTAATCAATTTGTAAATAATTTCTGCAGTCGAAGAAGCTGAATAATCAACAAGATTGAGGGCGGAAATTCGATGCAAGTCATTTTTTGGATGATGATCAATATTGATAATTTTTCTTTTATTTTTGGAAAATTCTTTTAAACGATCAGCAAAACCGGTTCTTCTTAAATCACCACAATCCAAGATGATTATTAAATCAAAATCTCCCAACAAAAAATCCTGCCTTATTGTCTGCGATTCGGGCAAAAAATGGAATAATTTGGCGATCTTATCGGGACAAACAGGAACAGCTTTCTTATTGATCTTCTCTAAACTTAAACTTAAAGCCAAAAGAGAACCTAAAGCATCTCCGTCTGGATTCTCGTGAGTCAAAAGCAGAACATTCTCGCTTTTTTCAATTCTTGTTAGAACTTTATTCTTCATTTATCTCTTTGTAAGGACAATCACTTTCCTTTCTTCCTGCGGTAAATTTAATTTGGTGATTTTTAATTGATCGCTTGTTTCGGGAGATAATCCTTCGATTTCCTTGACCTGTTCAATAGTTTGGTAAAACATGGGAAGAACAATTTTTGGTTCAATTTGATTAATTACCTCGATTGCGGTTTTAGATTCCATTAGTTCAAATATCGGAATAAAGAGTATGTCAGTGTCTTTTACCCTCTCGAGCTCGCTATCATTGAGTGGATTTTTCCGTCTCAGATATGTCAAATTCATATCTTCAGACCTGAAGGTAAAAATACCGTCAGTCATTTCGGCGCTTATACCAGTCACTTCATACTCTCCGGCTCCAGGAATTTCAAATTCATTGATCTTCATTTTCTCACCGGTTATAACCGTGCCTTCCTTACATTTTATTTCAAAATTCCCCTCGCCGTGAAAATTTATTGTCATATTAACCCCTTCTTATTTTTCCTTCTTTGTATCTTTCTTAACTTTAATTTTACTCTTGGAATTTTTGCCGTTTGAATTAACAGGACTTAAACTTATCTTATGGAAATTTGCATCAAAACTTTGAATTTTAAAATCGTAATCCTTGCCAACTGCCAATGTTTCTTCTTTTATCTTCGATTTCTCTGCTTTATCCGTTCGCGGCAAATCCTTGATGTTTACCAAACCATGAACATCTTGATCTAATTCTACTAAAATTCCAAAAGGAGTTATTCTAATAACTTTACCTTTGAATTCTTCACCCACCTTATATTTTTCAGATTTATTAAGCCATGGATCTGGCATTAACCTTTTAATCGATAAGGATATTTTGCCATTCTCGAGATCGATAATTTCTGCCTTGACTTTATCTCCTGTTCTATAGTGTTTATGTAAATCACCAACTCTTTCCCAAGCTATTTCAGAAATATGCACCAACCCCTCGAATTCGCCAATATTTACAAATAACCCAAATGGCACGATTCCCGTAACTTCACCGTCAACAACTTGACCGACTTTAAATTGATCTTTTATCATTTGTTTACGATTGGCTTGACTAACATCTTTCTCTGAAAAAATGAGTTTGTTATTCTGCTGATCTACATTAATAATTTTTACATCCAAAACTTTATTTATCAACTTTCTTAAATCCTGAATCATCATTGCCGAATCACCTCTAGCCGACTGTGAATAAAAATTATTAGGTAGTTTTGATAGCGGCAAAAATCCTTCTACACTTCCATACTGAACCAACAAACCGCCGCGATTCGCTTCGGTAACTTTTACTTTTACACTTTCTCCTGAATTCATTTTTTCCTTAAGATTTTGCCAAACTCTTTCTTTATCAGCTCTCTTTAAAGAAAGAATTAGATTTCCATCAACATTCTCCAAATCGATAACTGAAGCCAAAATTTTGTCTCCTGGCTTTACTTCTAAACCTTCAGCGGAAAATTCTTTTTCCGGAACAATACCCACACAAAAATCATTAACGTTAACCGAGATACGGTTTCGATTGGTACCAACTACCAAGGCTTCCACTGTTGATCCAACCTTAAATGGGATCAAATCTTGCCCATACTTTTCTACCAGCTCCTTCATTGTCTTAACTGAATTGGTCTTTTTGTTCACTTTTTTCTCCTCTTCTTGGAATCTAGGTTCTTCAATTTTACTCGAGGCAACCCCGCCAATTTTGACCGAGGCAAGTATTTTTTATAGCGCTCCTGCCGCTCGCTTTCGGCGAGCTCCCAAGAAAATCCGCGCTGAATATATCTCAAAAAATTATACGACCAGAATAAAAATATAACGATTAGAATTAAAATTAGTAATCTCGAAGAAAGATATGGTATGGTTTGCCATTCAAAGAAAGTTAAAACCAAACCAATTCCACCAATAGTTGCTAAAAATGTAGTCAAACGAGCCCTAAGTTCTTGGAAAGGTGGTTTTTGAGAAGCAACTGATTTCATTGTCATCCAAGTCAAAATTCCTGCGATAAGAAAGACAGAAAAAATTATTGTTAAAACTAATAACAAGCGTGAGTTATATGGAGAGGTGGCGGTAAGCAAAGAATATGAATCAGCAATTTGTTTGATTTTTTCAATAAAATTAAGAAAATATTGTTTCATAATAGTGGTGCCTGGGGCCAGAATCTCCCAGTCATCCGACCGGGCGTCAGGTCGCACTTGTCGGATCGAATGATCCGATGACCTGACGGACTGGCAACACCATCGTTTTCAGCGATGTGTCCCGATGGATTTCATCC
>Ga0155579_111_pt1 | contig 8201 bp, 8 predicted proteins | sample RifCSPhighO2_12_FD_107236 | JGI IMG/M metagenome (GOLD analysis project Ga0155579, IMG submission 107236) | Candidatus Berkelbacteria bacterium RIFCSPHIGHO2_12_FULL_36_9 | reverse complement strand
TAAATACTAATAAATCACATTCGCATAAATCATGAAAGCTAACATAAGTGTTAAAAATTTAATTGGTAAAGAAACTGGTCATTCAAAAGTTGAAAATATAAAAATCACGCCAAGAGAATTTGAAGAAATCAGGTTAAAAACACCAATTCAAGGTGAAGTAAAATTGACTGTTATAAATGATCAAATCTACTCGGATTTTAATCTTTCAGCTACAATAATATTAGAATGCAGCAGGTGTCTCAAGGAAATTGAAAAGAAAATTGCTTTAGAATATAAGCAAATATATGATAGCAATCCACAAGACGACAGCACAATGCTAATTAATAATAATCTAACAATTGATATTTGGCCTTCAATTCGCGAGGAATTGCTTGTTTCAATTCCTATGAAAGCACTTTGTAAAGAAAAATGTAAAGGAATAAAGATTGTTAAGCAGTTACACAGTTGAATAGTTAGATAGTTATAAATTAAATTCCAAATTAACAGATCAACTGATACACAGATTAACTGATTAACTAATTAACAGGAGTTAAAAAATGGCAGAACCAAAAAAACGTCATACTTCAACACGTTCAGGCAACCGCCGCAGTCATTTAGCTTTAAGCAAAGTTAATTTATCAAAATGTGCGCAATGCAAAGATCCAGTTTTACCTCATACCATTTGCAAAACCTGCGGAACATATAAAGGCAAAAAGGTAATAAAAAATGCCTAATCGTCATCTTTCAAGAATAATAATAATGCAATCGCTTTATGAGTGGGATTTTAGAAATGATGTAAAACTTGATACTATCATTGAACGTAATATTAATAACTTTAAGGAAGATTGCGATAAAGAATATATCGTAAAGATTTTTAATGGTATTAAAGATAATATTACTAAGATTGACGAAATTATCGCAGGAGCAGCACCAGAATGGCCAATTGAACAAATTGCCATTGTTGATAAAACAATACTAAGGATAGCAGTTTATGAACTAGTAATTTCCAAAGATGTTCCGCCGAAAGTAGTAATAAATGAGGCGGTTGAACTAGCAAAATCATATGGCAGTGAAAACTCATCAAAATTTATCAATGGCGTCTTGGGAACGCTTTTTAAAGATGATGAAAGATATCAAGAAGAAGGCGGAGAAGATATATCTCTTTTGGACCTACAAAATAAAAAAGGATAATTATGTCTGTTAAAACAAATTTATCAGCATTTGAAAAAAGAATCAGCCTAAAATTTAAAGACAAAGAGCTTATTAAACAGGTATTTGTTCACCGCTCGTATTTGAATGAAAATCCTAATTTTGGCCTAGAACACAATGAACGATTGGAATTTTTAGGGGACGCTGTTTTAGAATTGGTTGTTACTGAATATTTGTATTTAAATTATAAAAATCCAGAGGGTGAATTAACCAACTGGAGATCGGCATTAGTAAAAGGACAAATGCTTTCACAGATCGCTACTGAATTAGGAATAAATGAATACCTCTATCTTTCAAAAGGCGAATCGCAAAGTCAAGGTAAATCAAGACAGCTAATTTTAGCTAATACCTTTGAGGCCTTAGTGGGGGCAATATATTTAGATCAAGGCTACAAAAAATCTCAACAATTTATCAACAAATTTATTTTAGTTCATTTGCAAAGAATTTTGGATAACGAATTATTTAAAGACGCCAAATCACGCCTTCAAGAATTATCTCAAGAGCTTAATGCTGTTACGCCGATTTATAAGGTAATTTCTGAGTCCGGCCAAGACCATGCCAAAAATTTCAATATCGGTGTTTATCTTGATAATGATAAGCTTTTTGCTGAAGGTTTGGGTAGTTCTAAACAAGAAGCAGAACAAGATGCAGCACAAAAGGCCTTAGAAAAATGGTCTAACTAATATTTATAGCAATGAGGTCTAATTTTAGAATAAAGATCGTATGCTTTTTTACCAAGATAATTTTTAGGTCTAAATTCTTTCGGAAATATAGGATCATTTGCTAAAATTTTTGAATATTCATAAACTAAACATCTGGCAGGAAAACCATACTTTTTTGTTTTAATAAATTTTTGTCCCACACTAATAAACTCTTTGTATCGATTATTTAATTCTGTTTCATCCCAATCAAGCCCTTTTAGCAATTCTTCTAAGTCAGAAGATGATAATTTAGGAATTCTAATTATACTGGTATGAGAGTCGATTTTTAATTTACTAATAGTTTTTTCAACAACTTCCCGTTTGTCCCAAAATGTTATCCACAAATCGCCTTGCAATTTGGCGAATCCCAATTCGGTCAATTCATTTCTAAATACATCACGCGATTTGCGCATTTTCTCCGGAATGTTGAACAAAACAGTTAAAAATGACCCGTCCCAATTTGATTTTTCAAATTGTCTAATGCGGTCAAGATTCTTCGTAATTTCTTCACGGCCTTCTGATGAAATACCGTAGAACGTTTTACTTTTTTTATGTCTCTTTTTTACCCATCCGCGAGAACATAAACGGCCAAGAGATGAAGAGATAACCTGTTTTGATTTTCCATGCATACTTTTCTTGATCTCGTTTATTTCCAATTCGTCTTGATCGTCTAATAAAACCATCAGTTGATCTACAATTGACATATTCACCTCTCTTTCCATTATATATTATATACGAACGTTGCTTAATTAAAAAATATCCTATAGTGGATACTTTGTCAATAGCTATTTTTATTAGTGTTTATTAGTGTATTTATATTAGCGTATATTCGTGTCAATTAAAAATCAAAACTATCAAATCCCCAGATCAACAGCTTTCTGCTTTCTTTAGCAGAAGCATCAACAGTACTTTCATTGGTATTTAGAACAACACCAATTATTTCATTATTATCTTTCTTAGCGGCTGAGACAAAACAATGACCCGCAGGAGGAGTAAAACCAGTTTTAACACCTACAGCGGGTTGATAGAATAATGGTTCGTCGGATTTAATTAAACGATTAGAGGTTTCAAGTTCATGAGCTAATTTTCCATCAGCAGAATTAATTGTATAATTGGCTGTTTGGACAATATCACTAAAGGTTTGTTTTTCTAAAGCATAAGATGTTAAAACTGCAAGATCGTATGCAGAAGATAAACCGGCATCGTCTAAACCGGCAGGATCTTGGTAATTAGTGTTTTTAAGACCTAAAAATTTGGCTTTTTCATTCATTCTACGTACAAATTCTTCCTTTCCTTTGGTCATATGTTCGGCCAAGGCCATTGCGGCATCATTTCCGGATTTGACAAGCAATGCATATAATAAGTTTTTAACAGTTATTTTTTCATCGGTTCTTAAATTTATATCTGAACCTATTTGAGTAGCGGCATTTTGAGAAATAGTTACCACTTCATTCAAATTATAATTCTCTAAAACAATTACCGCTGTCATAATTTTGGTGGTAGAAGCAATAGAGACCGCATCATAAGCATTTTTTTCATACAAAATATAACCTGTCGCTTTATCCATTAAAATAATATTCTTAGCATAAACAAGCGGGTTTTTGATGTTATCCTTTTTCTGCGGGTTTTTCTTGACAACTATATCGTTAATTTTTGGCAAACTAATATTGATATCGTTATTTGTATCTTTTACTCCCATGACTATACCTTGATCTGATGGTTTTAGATTAACAGCAACTTTATTAGAATCCACTGCGCGGATTTTATACTGAACAAAAAATATCCCAATCATGAGAAGTAAAATAATAGACACAAAAATTGTGTTTTTAGAAATATTTTTCATAATATTTATATCCTAATGGTTATTTTCAACAAACTTAGGCCCGCTTATAGTGTTTTTCAATTTTTCTGCTGAATTTTTTTATTTCTATTCCGGCTTCCTTCAATTGATGAATTGGTAGAGGAGATGGCGCCCCCATCATTAAATCACGCCCATCACCTGTTTTAGGAAAAGCAATAACTTCACGGATTGACGGCTCGTTTTGCAGTATCATAACTAAACGGTCAATCCCAGGCGCAAAACCGCCATGAGGGGGTGCACCGTATTCAAACGCTCGTAGGATGTGACCAAAACGAGATTCAATTTCTTCTTTTGATAAACCCAATAATTTAAATATTTTATTTTGTACTTCGCGATTGTGAATTCGAATGCTTCCGCTTGATATTTCAAAACCATTTATAACCAAATCATATGAATACGCTCGTACTTTATATGGATTTTTCTCCAATAAGTGTAGATCTTCTTCATTTGGCCTTGTAAAAGGATGATGTGCTGTAGTCATATTGCCTTTTGAATCTTTTTCAAACATAGGAAAATCTATAATCCATGCAGCGGCAATTTCGTCTAAATCATTTTTATTCTTTCTTAAATCTGGCTTATCTGAATTATATTTTTTTTGAGCTTCACCCCAGGTAATTCGAGGAAATGGTACTTTGCTAAAATGTTTTTTGGGATACAATTCCTTAACTAGTGAAATTATAAGTTTTTCAGTTAATTCCCATATTTCTTCTTGAGTAGGAAAACTTATTTCAAAATCAAGTTGAGTGAACTCCTGTTGTCTATCACCTCGTGGATCCTCGTCGCGAAAACAGCGAGCAATTTGAAAATATCTTTCAATGCCAGCAACCATAAGTAGCTGTTTGAATTGTTGTGGGGATTGAGGTAACACATAATATTGCCCTTTATGTTGTCTTGAAGGTATAACATATTCCCGTGCGCCCTCGGGAGTTCCTTTAGTGATATAAGGTGTTTCAATTTCAACAAAGCCATTATTATGCATGTAGTTTCTAATGAAATAGACAACTTTATCACGCATAATAATGTTGTTATGCATGCGCTGTGATCTTAAATCTAAATATCGATATTGCATACGAAGATCCTCGTCAACTAGTGAAGTATCTTTGTCCAATTCAAATGGTGGAGTTAAGGCCTTGTTTAGGAGTTCCACCTCAAGTACCTCAACTTCAACTTTTCCAGAAGCAATCTTGTTATTAATCATTTTTTCAGGTCGTTTATTAACTTTACCTTCGATTTTAATTACAGATTCGGGAGTAATATTATTTAAAATTTTACAAGCGTTGCTTCCCGGGATAAAAACCAATTGCGTAAGACCATCTTTATCTTTTAAATCGATAAAGGATATTTTCCCATGATCACGCTTAGCATGCACCCACCCAGCCATAGTTATTTTTTGGCCAATACTTTTAGAAACTTCTGACGATAAAAATCTATTTTTCATATTGCTCCTTTTATACTAATTCAGTAAAATCAAGCTTATACTTAACTGCTTTCGAAATTATTTCGGCTTGAGTTTTTGAAAGTCCAATTTTTGTCCAATTGCTCGGGTTTGAAGCACTTCCACGAAAGAGAAGTAATTGTATTGCATAATCAGAATCTCCAACAACACTGACTGCAATATGTTCATTCTTTACAATGTGATTTTTTTGAATTCCGGTTATTTTGTGCATATTTCGTTTAATTTTCCCAATAAGATGCTCAGATTGACAAAATCTTTCTAATATGTTTCGTTCTTCTTCTGATCTAGGAATTCTTCCAAATAAGAGCATTGAGTTAAATTGAAGTTGATCAAGTGTCCCTATTTCTGAAAAAAATTTATTATTAAATTTATTTCTCAATAATTCTAATCGCTCGATAAATTTTTGCTCTGTACCATCTATTTCAGTTTCTGGTTGAACCTCTGCTAATCTTGAATTATCCTCAGTTTTTTCATCGGCTATTTCAGTCAGAGGTGCTTTGACTACTTCATCTTGCATCGCGAGTCGTTCAACTTGAATTACGGATGGTCTAAAAAACTCTGTTATCTTACTTCTAAAAACATTTGCCATTTCAGAATTGTCCTTTATACGTAGGGTATATAATAAGCTTTCAAGCGATTTTTTCGGCATAGATATTAAAACATTTCTTTGTGCATCGGATAAATTAATCGCCATGTTTTTGTATATTTTTCTCCTCATTTCGGTAAATGCCAATGACAAAGGATTCTCAAAATGTCGATAGATTTCGGCCGAAAATCTTTCATCACTATGCTGTTCAGCTAATCTTAATAAGTCACGAGTGTGATGACTTCTCATATAAGCAACCATATCTTTAATAATTTCTTCTGTATTAAAGGCGCCGGAATCTTTAAGTAGTTTTTTTTGTTCCTCATTTGCAGGCAATCTATCAAATAATAGTACTGATAAAAACTCTATGTCGTCAAAATCATCTACTATTTCCTTTATTTTGGATAAATCAACCTCAATTGTATTATTAAATTTCTCAACAGATTTTTTTTCAGACAATGCAGGAATCGATAATTCAAAATGTTCACCAATGACCAATCCTTTTTCACCTATGTAATCTCTAAGTGCATATAGTTGATCATTGGAAAATGGTAATGTTACAACTTGCCATTCAAATAATTTGGTTGGGTGATCAACTTTGCTTTTTGGCAAGATAGCAACTTTTCTTAGATTTGAAGCTAAACCTATTTTTTTCTGACCCTGCAACCAAGCTATATCATACTCTGGAAAAGATTCTCTATCTTTATTCATCTGAGCCAAAACTTGTTTTAGATGAGGGACAAAATTAGAGAATTGTGATTTTTCCATTTCCGCTTTCATTAAGGACTCAATGGAACTCTTGACCTCATATATTCCAGTAACTACAATGTTTCCATGTTGTGTTTCACGAGTAGTAATTAAATCAGGATTAGCAAATTTTTCTTTAAAATCTATTTCTCCTTTTCTATATGATGGCAAATTTTTGAAATTATTCATCATTTGTAAAACTAATGCTGAAGTTTCTGGATCGTCATGACACTGTTTAAATTCATCTCTTAAAAAGATACCAGCAACCTGTTCGGTTAATGTCCCTAATTGATAACCTTTTAATCTATCTGATTCTAAATCTTCTTGTGTAATATATCCAGCATACTTTTCAGCAACACCTTCCTGACTTAATTGATATTCTATTTGACCATCAAAATATAACTGCTCTAGAATCGACATTTGTACTTTATAGTTGGAATCTTTATGATCAAGTTTGATTTCTTTGGACACCATCCATGCCCATTTCTTAGCTTCCGCTTTTCTAATATCATCGTATGGTTCGGTAGATTCTCCAGCTTCTATTTGTCTGCGCTGTTCGGCTAATTGTTCCAATTCTTTGCGGCCAAATGGCTGAAAGTTTTCGGGCAAAAATTTTTCTGGCATTTTATCCTCTCAATTCTACGTTGAATTTATTTTCAATTGTCTTAATAATTTTTGTAATTATATTATTGGTTTCATTGTCCTTCATCGGAGCATTCATATCTTGTAACCAAATGTGAAAGGCAATATTTTTTTTATTTTTACCGAACTTATCAGAGGAAAATTCATCAAATAATTCTACTATCAATATATGTGAATCTACTTCGGTAATTTTGACTCTGATATCTTCAGCATTCATTTTAGAATCAACTATAAATGCTAAATCTCGTATTGTTGGAGCAAACTCGGATACTTCTTTGTATGTGACGCTGACTGACGCTGAATCTAACGCTGACTGACGCGGAAGATTTATATTTCTAATTAGTTTATCATCTATATCGAATATTACATATTTGACTTGACGGCGAATTTTAAGAAAATCTAAGATTGTTTGATCAACAGATTTAATATCGCTTTGTTTAATAAATTTTAAAAATTCATTCGGAATATCGATCTTTTTTCCAACAGCTGCTATACCTAATTGCCATTTTTCCTCAGATGCGGATTTACGCTGATTGTTAGGCGGATTTACGCAGAATACTTTTCCAATTTCGAAAATATTTATATCAGGCGACCAAGGATTTTTAGCTATAGCTGTTAGCAATGAAGGCAATAAACTTGGACGAAGATATTCGGTTTCGGGTGATAAACCATTAATTACTTTTCTACAATCATTTAATTTATATCCGAGTTTTTCAATCAATCTACGATCGGCAAATGAATATGAATAAATTTCTGTATAGCCGTTTTCTACTAATTTATCCTTTAAATTTTCCGTGGCGATAAATTCATTGTTAAGTTCGGCTTTAATTTTAGTAATTTTATCTTCGCCGAGTTTATTATATCCATAAATCCTAGCAATTTCTTCTGCTATATCTTGCCAGATTTTTAAATCGTATGATCTAAAAGAAGGTATTATTGCCATAGTTTTTACGTATTTTCCTTTAGTATCATTTACAACAGTAATTCCCAATCTTTGCAAATATTCTTCTAATTTATTTA
>Ga0155579_109_pt2 | contig 8320 bp, 13 predicted proteins | sample RifCSPhighO2_12_FD_107236 | JGI IMG/M metagenome (GOLD analysis project Ga0155579, IMG submission 107236) | Candidatus Berkelbacteria bacterium RIFCSPHIGHO2_12_FULL_36_9 | reverse complement strand
GTTGGCTACAACAATTTACTAAATTCCTACCATTAAACTATCTTTCTGACGCCTTGCGCAAAGTTATGATTGACGGATATAATATTTCACAAATTAACAATGATCTATATGGTTTAATCGCCTGGGTTATTATTTTGGTACTCCTTGCCACCTTTGCCTTTCGCTGGAAAACAATCGACTAACCCTCCTGGCTCAGCACAATTTATTATGCAAGAATTTGCATTTTATTTTGTTTAATGCTAAATTGAGAAAAATATCTCAATAATTTTGAACGTTCATTAACAATAAAGGAGGAAGGAAAATGACTCTGGCAGTAAAACAAGGTGTTATATCTGATGACATATTGGATAAAATCCAGCGAATTGAATGGTCTGTAGATAAAGAAAAGAAAGTTTTAACTACTAAAGAGGCAAACTTTGCTGAAATCATTAAGGCAATAAGACAAGGTTCCTTGATTAGTTGTAGTATCTGCCGCACAAGAGGTTTTATGTCTAACCCGCAACAATTTTCTTTCCTTGCTGCCGACGGGAAGGCCTTATTCACTTTTTCCACTCTTAGTGATGGAACATTCTACTATATTGACCCGGATGGCACGATGTGGAAAGTCAATAGAAGTAAGGAAATTAGAAGATTGATGATACAATAAAAGGAGGGATGAAAATGCCTTTCGCAACTATAGACGGACATGTGGTCCCGGTTTGCCAAGAACCAAAGATAAAAGAAGACGATCCTGAAAGTAATCCCCAAATCAAAACAAAACACGTTGTCTATTTTGCAAGAATAAAGGAAATTGCACCTTATTTCTTGCTTTCTTTAGGCATAAGACCCGAGTTTTTGCATGAGCTTTTGATTACTATTGGCATTCTTGAATTTTGCTCACTCGAACAGTTAAAAGAAACTATCTTGAGAAAATTGAATAAGTTGATTCCTAAAACATCACCAGTGCCCGATCCCACAGATCAAAAACTGGCCAATCTTAATAGAGCATTCTTGAGTGGATTGACAATTGGACTGCTTAAGAATGGAAAACAACCTTTGATAGATTTTGGATCTCTTGAAAATAATTCTCCAACCCAAAACACTTTGACAATAGATGATCTTAAAAGATACTTTCGGTTCGATCGCAAAACATCCGAAAGCATAACAGAAGAAATCGAAAATAGACTTATTACGAAATAATTTTTCGCAACGAAAGGGTTAAAATTTGAGCGAAAAGAATGAAGGGTGAGGAAACGTAACAGCTGTTACGTTGACGAGCTATGAATTCTTTGCAGCCGAATTTAAGTAATTGCAGTAGAAAAGGTTATTTCGTAATAAGTCTAATGAATAAAATAAATAAGCAAATTCTCAAATCAAAAATATAAACATATTACACCCGCCAGCCCACAAGCTGGTTTTTTTTCTCAAGAACCACATCCCACCCCCGCGGTGGGATATTTTAGTTATTTATGATATAATATATTTATGAGTCCGTTTAGAAAAAATCCATTAGTAAATGGAGAAGTTTATCATGTTATCAGCCGCAGTATTGCTGGTTTCAAAATTTTTAATTCGGAAAGAGATTTTTCGAGGATGGTTGATGCAATTCGTTTTTACAAATACAGAACAACATATAAGTTTTCAGATTTTTCTGATCTCGATTTTAAAACTCAATCAAAAATATACGATAAATTAGCTTTAGATATTGCGAAAAATCAGATAATCCAAGTAATTGCGTATTGTCTAATGCCAACTCACATTCATCTTGTTTTGAAACAAATATCAGACAATGGGATAACATCTTTTGTAAATAAATTATTAAATAGTTATTCAAGATATTTCAATTTATTACATGGAAGAAAAGGTCCTCTTTGGGAAAGTAGGTTTAAAAGTATACATATCGATTCAGACGAGTTACTACTGCACATAACACGCTACAACCATTTAAATCCCAGTTCTGGAGGATTAGTAAAAAAACCCGAAGATTGGAAATATTCCTCGTATAATGAATATCTCAACAAAACAAACATTAAAATTTGTGAATTTAATGATCTACTTAATATTGATTCAAAAACCTATAGGAAGTTTGTTAATGATCGTATAAGCTATCAGAAGGAAATATCTAAAATTAAAGCACTTATACTTGAGGATTATTTTGGATAGAACCACCTCCCACCCCCGCGGTGGGAGATTTTGGTTAAGAAAATTATATGCTATAATTTATTTATGGAAATGGAGCTACGTGATAATAAATGGTTAAGGGAACGGTTAAAATATCTTTATCAAAGATATTTTTCGGATGTGCCAATAATAAATAGGATAACAATTAAATTCGGTCGTTCGGTGAGAACACGGTTGGGCTCAATTAAGCCAGGCAGGAAACTTGGAACTCAGCATTCCATCATCACAATGAATGGATATTTCCAAGATCCCAATATACCCGAGTTTGTGGTTGACGGGGTCATTGCCCATGAATTTATGCACTATGCTCACGGTTTTGCTTCTCCTCATGAACAGGCCTTTAAACACCCCCATAAAGGGGGATTGGTCAATTGGGATTTGAAAGAAAGAGGATTAGAAGATATACTTAAATTAGAAAAAAAGTGGCTCAAAGCCAACTGGCGGAATTATATTTTAAATCATTTATAATTACTTTTAAAAAATATGAATAACTATAGTCCAGAATCTCATTCTCAACAAGTTGACTTCGAAATACCAGATTTGGATATTTTTGAATTAAGACAGAAAATTGCTGAATTTCTCAAAGATAATCCAAAAAGTCATCATGTGACTAAAAATGAGGAAAGAGAAATTAAAAGAAGGATAGTTAACATCACTTCTGGTTCGGAATGGAAGGGTTTAGGCAAAAATTTTCCTGGCGATTTAGCAACTTCTTTAGGATTTATCAAAGATATAGAGCTTTCCAATAAAACACCTTCTAATGAAGCAAAAAAGAATCTACTTTTTTACAAAGATGACCGCGAAGCAAGACGTGCTCAATACGATTCTGGACAAATTTTATCTGTTGCTCCTGGAGAACAAAGAGAAGATGGAAAAAGAGATTGGCAAATCGAACTTTATATTCCTGATTTACCAAAAGTTGAAAATACTCAAGCGGTCAGTATCTTTGACATCGGTGATTTTCAATTTGATAAAAAAGCAATAATAAATTTGCTGAGAGAAATTTTAAATCTTCCCGGTTTAGATTTACAAATAAATGAAAATTTTGAACGTCGCAGTAGTTTTCCAAGTAGTATTTCCTTAACAATAAAGACACCAATTAATAATCAAAATGATGTAAATAGAATACGAGATGCCAAGCAATTAGTCCCAAGAATAATTGCTGGCATAAATCAAACCCTTTACAGTTTTGTGGCACAATTCCATCGGGAAGAATTTGCCAGCAATGAGGATTTAGAACAGAGAGTTCAAATCAATAGCCAAGTTGAGGAAATCGTCTTAACTGCAATTAAAAGTTATTTACAACAAACAGAAATTCCCTTAGATGAAATAGAAAATGTGACCGCTTACATTGATCAGACCGGAATAACTCCTGGGTTGCTATTGGAAAATAAAAGACGGGCTTATCAAAACCAACCAACTGTTTATCATTCAATGGAAACTAAACTGCCTAAAGTTCCGCTTCCCGAAGATTTACTAAAATTGTTAAATGGATTAAAACTGAAACAATTTGAACTCAGAAGAAAGAATAAGTCTCCTATATCAGTACCTTTGGATTCCAATTCTTCTATATCATTTGGTTTTTATTTTTATCCATTAATTTTACATAAAGGAAATAAAATTCAATTAGAATGTTTGAAAAAATTAAGAGATTGGCATAAAGCAACTTTCGGCGTCAAACAAGAAAGCAAAGAAAAAGAAAAGGAAAGGATAGAATCTGAATACAAACCTCAAACTGAATGGACTCTCGCCAGTGCTTTAAGATATTTTGGAATAGATTCGAGTACATTTATCAATTCAATTCCTTCCGACAGAAAAAAAATTTTAAGTGAACGATATAAACAATTTATCATGGATTTCCATCCCGATCGTCATATCGAAGATCCAAAGGAGAGAAAAACAGCCGAAAGGATATTCGCCGAAGTCAATTCTGCAAATGATTTTCTAAAAACATACTAAAAAATAAATTATATTTAGTGTCATTTAAATTAAGGAGAGAAAATGGGAGAGATTCCAGACAACATGCCAAAGTATCCTTTGGACAATAACAAAGAAATAACACCGGAATTAGAACTGGCGGCTTTAGATTATATGTTTAATAAATTTATTGAAACAAATAGCGGCCCAAACGATCAATATAGACAAGATATTTTAAAAGGCGTTATTAAAAATTTCTTAGCAAGAGTATCAAAACTTTATAATGCCAAAAAGTATATGGAGAACATCGGCAGAAAGGGATTTGAGAAAAAAATAGATGAAATTACTTTTTCAAACGAATTAGCCCTATTATTAGATCAAATAAAGGAAGCATACAACGATCGCATCGATCCAACAAAGCGATAAAGAAAGGATGAAATGAACTATTCTAATTTTCTAAATGCTTACAGTCCAAGTTTCACTTTGGTAGTTGTTATTTTAGTTATTTGGAGTTTAATTTGGAAAGGAATTGCTTTATGGAAAGCCGCCCGTTATGGCGACAAGGCCTGGTTTGTTGCCTTATTGATTATCAACACAGTTGGGATTTTGGAAATCTTTTATATTTATGTTTTCAGCAAACGAGAAAGTAAAAAGCTCGAACCCAAAAAGGAGAAAAATGAGTGAAAATGAGCAAAGTGATCAGGAAAAAATAGGCAAAAGAGTCTGTGCGTGGTGTGGAAAAGATATGGGAGAAAAAAAGGGGGTAGAAGGCACCACACATGGAATGTGTGCTGAATGTAAAGCAAAATTTGATAAAAAAATAGAGGAAGAAGATAATGAACAAAATAAACAATAATTGTATTTTTTGTAAAATTGCCAATCCGCCGATTGGTGGAGAAGCAAAATCCGAACTCGTTTATGAAGATGATTTAGTAGTTGCGTTTAATGATATCAATCCCAAAGCGCCAGTGCATATTTTGATTATTCCCAAAAAACATATTAAAAATGTTGACGAATTAAAACCAGAAGACGAAAAACTAATCGGCGCCATGGTTTATGCCGCCCAAAAGATCGCTCGTGATAAAAAAATTGCCGAAAACGGCTATCGCTTGGTTTTCAACGTCCGCTCCCACGGCGGCCAAGTAGTTGACCATATTCACTTGCACATCTTAGGTGGACAAGGGTTGGGGAGTATGGTATACTTGGAACACAAATGACACACGAATATAGAACACAAATCGCTCACGAATATAATTATTTGTGAAATATTGGTGAGAATTTATTTGTGAGTTATTAGTGTTCCCAGCGAAAGGATGGTGAATTAAATTGCCAGATCAAAGACAATTTCAAAGAAGAGATTATAACCGAGGTTTTCAACAATCAAGGCGCGAAGGCGGCCCTGGTTTTGAAGTACTTATGCGCCGTTTCTTCCGTGAAGTTCAACAATCCCGTATCCTTTCTGAAGCAAAAAAAAGAAGACATTTTAGTAAAGACATTTCTCGAACTGAAAAACGTGTTATAGCCCGGAGAAAAGCAGTGGTGAAGAGAATTAAAAGAGGATACTAAGAATCGTGTAACGCAAAACGTGTAAGCTGTAATACAAAGGAATTCTAATTAATGCTACACGTTATAGATTACACGTTACAAGGAAATTAATATGAATCTTAAAGAAAAAATTGATTCTGACCTAGTAGATGCGATTAAGAATAAAGACGAGTTAAAATCATCTGTTTTGAGAATGGTAAAAGCGTCTATTAAAAATAAAGAAATTGCCCTTGGAAAAGAATTGGACGATTTGGGGGGTATGGAAATAATTGCCAAAGAGATAAAGCAAAGAAAAGATTCTATTGAACAATTTAAGGTAGGTAACAGAAGTGACTTAGCAGAAAAAGAAGAAAAAGAAATTACTATTATTTCGGGCTATCTTCCAAAACAATTGTCCGAAGAAGAGGTTAGAAAAATTATTGTTGAGGCAATCTTTAAAACTAATGCTTCTAGCACTCAAGATATGGGTAAAGTAATGGGGATGGTTATGCCTCAATTAAAAGGTAAAGCCGACGGAACTCTGGTATCAAAAATAGTCAAAGAAAAACTACAAGGTTAATTTTATGAGTAGACCTCTAAAATATGGTTTATTCTTAGTTGTGGCTATTGGCATTATTATTTTTATTATTGCTTTAATTTTCAGATTATTTGGCAGCGGTTATTTAACACTGTTAATTAGTTCGTTTATTTCCTCCTTTTTAATTACCGTGTTTATAATCCTAACCGCACCAGTCCTAAAAGATATTTTAGCTACCTACCGTACAATGATGCGTTTGGAAAATCTTTCTCATCCTCTTCTTTTAGAACTTTCTCTTGAAGCTCCAGGCACTTACCACCATTCACTAATCGTTGCCAATCTTGCTAATCGCGCTTCCAAAGCAATCGGCTGCGACAGCATCAAAACAAGAATCGGCGGATATTATCATGATATAGGAAAAATGGTAGATCCTGCATTTTTTGTGGAAAACCAAATGGAAGGAGAAAATCCGCACAGCGAAATAAACAACCCTAAAAAAAGCGCTAAAATTATTATTTCTCATGTTGCAGAAGGTGTAAAATTAGCTAAGAAACATAATTTGCCAAAAGAGATAATAGATTTAATTGAACAGCATCACGGAACAACCATGGTTCATTTCTTTTATGAAAAAGCTAAAGACAAGAATCCAAAAGTCAAAAAAGATGATTATGAGTATAGCGGCCCAAAACCCCATTCTCCCGAAGCGGCAATTTTAATGCTTTCCGATGCAATAGAAGCCAAAATCCGGCTCATCAGCAAAATTACCCCATTGGTAATCAGAGAAACAATAGATGAGATTATTGCCATGCGTATTTATGAAAAACAATTGGAGTTTTCGGGCTTAAGTCAAGACAAAATAAAGAGGTTGCGCGAAAGTTTTATTGAAACACTTTCCACTATGTTTCATCAGCGTATTATATATCCAGAATACAAATAATATAAACAATGAAGAAAATTTTTCTAAATCTAAATAATCAAACCAACCACAAGATAAAAAATTCTGATTTTGAAGAAATTGCTGAAAAAACCTTTTATAATAAAAAACTCTCCTTTAAATATTTAATTGAATTAAGTATTGTTAGTGAAAATAGAATTAAAAATTATAATAAAGAATTTTTGAATAAAGATAAAGTTAGTGATGTTTTATCCTTTCCGCTACTAAAAAAATCTGAAATCAAAAAATACGATGGCAAAAATCCTTTGTTTTTAGGAGAAATAATAATCTGCCGAAACCAACCAGAAAAAAAATTCTTGTCTCTTTTTGAGCACGGCCTAAAACATTTACTAGGATACCATCATAAGTAATCATTAAATTTCAATTTGTTGCTTTTTTAAACAATTAATTTTATAATGGAATAAATAAGTCCGCCTACGTTCTTACTGAAAAACAAGCTTATATAGTGTTATTTCAGTAACGAACTTCGGCGGATGCGACAAATTATATATTAAACTTGACTGCCTATCGGCAGACAGGTGTCGCAGAGGGGTTATGTTATGCCTAAACAAGATATTGTTGTGGGTTTAGATATTGGAACAACCAAAGTTTCTGCCTGTGTTGGCGGCTACAGCGAAGGTTCAATTGAAATAAAAGCCATTAGCCGTGCTATTAATTCGGGGCTAAGACGAGGCATGGTTGTGGATATCGAAGATACTGTCAGCGCCATTTCTGCAGTTTTAGAAGAATCAGAAAGAGTTTCGGGCTTGCCAATTACTTCCTGTATAGTAGGAATCGGGGGAGCGCATATCAATTCCAGTGATTCAAAAGGTGTGATTGCCGTCTCACGCGCTGATGGTGAAATAACCGAAGAAGACGCAGCGAGGGTAATAGAAGCCGCCAGAGCCGTAGCTATGCCGCCCAATCAAGAAATTATCCATATTATTCCCAAAACATTTATGATTGACGGCCAAAGCAACATTAAAGATCCAATCGGTATGGTGGGAGTGCGGCTGGAAGTAGAAACACATGTTATTGGCGGTTCGATTGCCGCAATCAAAAATCTTTCTAAAAGTGTTGCTCAAGCAGGTTTGGAAATTGATACTTTAGTTTTTTCTCCATTGGCAACCGCCAAGGCATTACTTTCCAAAAAACAAAAAGAAATGGGCGTGATTCTAATTGACTTTGGCGCCGCCACCACTTCGATTGCTGTATTTGAAGAAGGCGACTTAATCCACTGCAATGTT
>Ga0155579_101_pt1 | contig 8397 bp, 13 predicted proteins | sample RifCSPhighO2_12_FD_107236 | JGI IMG/M metagenome (GOLD analysis project Ga0155579, IMG submission 107236) | Candidatus Berkelbacteria bacterium RIFCSPHIGHO2_12_FULL_36_9 | reverse complement strand
ACATAGCTTGCCAGGAAAAAAAATTATTAAAAATGGGGATATTGTAAGTTTAGATGCCGGTGTTAATTATAAGGGTTTCCATACCGATTCAGCTATTACATTTGGAATTGGCAAAATTTCCCGCCAAGCCGAAAAATTAATTAAAATAACAAAAGAGTCACTGCAGAATGGAATAAAAATTATAAAACCAGGAATAAAAATCGGCGATGTCGAAGCAACTATTCAAAAGACAATCGAAGGAGCAGGATTGGCTGTTATCAGAGATTTAACTGGACACGGGATTGGCAGAGAATTGCAGGAAAAGCCCTCAATTCCCAATTTTGGTTATAAAAATACCGGTTTTGAATTAAAGGAGGGAATGACATTTTGTCTTGAGCCCATGGTGGCAGTTGGCGGCTGGCGAATCCAGGTTTTAAATGATGGCTGGACTGTTGTTACTTTAGATAAAAGCTTATCGGCTCACTTTGAACATTCAGTTGCGGTTACAAAGAATGGATATGAGATATTGACCTGTTGACTATTTTCAATATATCTTGTATAATAGACTTATTACGGAATAGGGAGTATATTTTAGTTATGACAAAAAATGATGTTTTAGAGTTATCAGGAATTGTAACAGAGTCCTTGCCAAATGCTACTTTTAGAGTTGAATTAGAAAACAAACATCAAGTTTTAGCACATATTTCTGGCAAAATACGTATGAATTATATTCGAATTCTTCCTGGTGATAAAGTGTTGGTGGAAATGACTCCTTATGATTTGTCAAAAGGCAGAATTATCAAGAGAATGTAAAAAATATGAAAGTAAGCGCATCGGTAAAAAAAAGATGTCAAAAATGCCAAATTATCAGACGTAAAAGAAAAGTCCGATGCATTTGTGTGATTAAAAAGCATAAGCAAGTCCAAGGGTAAGGTTCAGAGGTCAGATATCAGATATCGGAGCTTTGAGTAGGAGAAAAAGGAGAAATAATGGCGAGAGTCGTGGGTGTAAATATACCTGATAGTAAAAGATTAGAAGTCAGTTTGACCTATATTTATGGGATAGGCCGCTCTTTGTCTAAAAAAATTATTATACAAGCAAATCTCGATTCTAATAAAAGGGTAAGTCAGTTAACATCGCAAGATTTAGAAAGAATAAGAGAAGTAATAGAGAAAAATTATAGAGTTGAAGGGGATTTAAGGATGATGGTTGGTCAGAATATTAAGCGTCTTAAAGAAATCGGAACCTATCGAGGTCAAAGACATAGTAAGAATTTACCAGTGAGAGGTCAAAGAACCAAAACTAACGCCAGAACCAAAAGAGGCAAGAGAGTAACAGTTGGCTCTGGAAGAAAAGCAGCTGCGGAAAAAACATAGACCACAGATTTTTTATTTACTGATTACACAGATACTTATGGAAGTTATATTAGATGAGGTAAAATATGGTTGAGTCAACTAAATCTAGAAGAAAAAAAATTATTAGGAGAGAGGTGGCCAAAGGCAGAATTTATATTCAGTCAACTTTTAATAATACAATCGTTTCCGTTACCGACGATAAGGGCAATTCTATTAGTTGGGCTTCGTCTGGCAGTTGTGGGTTTAAGGGTACAAGAAAATCAACCCCTTATGCCGCCCAAATTGCCGCCCAAACAGCTATAAATAAAGCTAAAGTTTATAATTTAAAATCAGTTGATGTTTATGTTTCAGGTGTCGGTTCCGGCCGCGAATCAGCAGTTAGAGCATTAAATGGAACTGGGATTATGGTTACCTCTATAAAAGATGTTACACCCGTTCCGCATAATGGCACCAGACCCAAAAAACCAAGGAGAGTATAATGCCTGTAGGTAATAATGTTTGTACAAATTGCCGAAGAGAAGGTGCCAAACTCTTTTTAAAAGGCGATAGATGTCTATCGCTCAAATGCTCGTTTACTAAGAGGTCATATGGTCCGGGTTCCCATGGAGGGGCAAGAAGAGGTAAGGTTTCTGATTACGGTAAACAGCTTAGAGAGAAACAAAAAGCCAAATCTGTTTATAATATTCGTGAACGACAGTTTCAAAATTATTATACTAAAGCCGCAAAAACCAAAGAAGCTACCGGTGAAAAACTGCTACAACTACTCGAGACACGGTTAGACAATGTTGTCTATCGACTTGGTTTTGCATTATCGCTTAGACAAGCACGTCAATTTGTTTCTCATAAGAAAATTTTGGTAAATGCTAAAAAGGTAAATATTCCTTCTTATCACCTTATCGTAGGTGATGAAATAGAGCCGTTTAAAAAAGACGGTTTCAAGACTGTAAATGTGAAGCCGCCCGTTTGGCTTAAATTGGATAAAAAGAATCTGACTGGTAAAGTTGCTAAAATTCCCGCAATAAATGAAATTGAAACGGATATTGATGAAGGTTTGATAGTAGAATTTTATAATAGATAATAGTTAATGATGTATTCTAACCACAGATTTTTTTGCACAGATTGCACAGATAAATCAGTGGGATCAGTGAATGAAATCAGTGGTTAATGTTCAATATTTATTAATGGAGGTATTTTATGTCAATGATGACAGATATGGAATCACTAAAAGTCAATTATCAAAAAGGAAAGGACTTATCTGAAGGAGTATTTATTTTGGAGCCGCTTTCTCCTGGTTATGGACAAACTATTGGACATGCTCTTAGAAGAGTTTTGCTGTCTTCCCTGACCGGAGCGGCAATTTATTCAGTTAAAATCGAGGGCGTTAGCCACGAATTTTCTACCTTGAATGGCATTAAAGAAGATATTGTAGATATTATCTTAAACCTAAAGAGTTTGCGTTTGCGGCTTGAAGGCGATGAACCTACAGTGATTAAGTTAGACAAAAAAGGGCCTGGTGTAATTAAAGCAAAGGATTTTCAAAATAATCCATTGGTGAAGATTGCTGATTTAAATCATCATATAGCCAGTTTAGATAAAAACGGCAAGTTAGTGCTTGAGGCAACAGTTAAAAAAGGATTTGGCTATGAGCCAGTAGAACGAAGAAAAGACGAAAAATTGCCACTGGGCACAATTGCCATTGATTCGATATTTTCACCGGTGAAAAAAATTAATTATGAAGTGGAAAATACTCGAGTCGGCCAGATGACCAACTATGATAAATTGACTCTGGAAATTACCACTGATGGTAGTATTTCAGTTGAAGAGGCCTTTAATTCTGCTCTTAAAATTTTGATTGATCACTTTACATTTATTCAATCAAAAATCGAAAAAGTCAAACCAAAATCAGAAAAAAAAGAAGTGGTTGAATCAGAAGTGAAAAAAGAAAAGACAAAAACGGCTACCAAGAAAACTGCTGTAAAGAAAGAAAAACCAGCTAAGAAGAGGAAATAATGAGAAAATTGGGAAGAAAAAGCGACCATCGTTTATCGCTTTATAAAAATTTAGTCACCTCTATAATTTTATATGAGAGAATTCAAACCACCTTGCCAAAAGCCAAAAGTGTTCGTGGTTTAGTGGAAAAAGTTATCAATCTTGGCAAAAAAGGTGATTTGAATAGCAGAAGAAAGCTTTTGGGTTTCTTGACAGATAAAAATGCGGTCAAGAAAATTTTTGAAGTTATCGCCTTAAGATACAAAGAAAAAAATAGCGGATATATTAGAATATACCGTTTGGGTAAAAGAGTCGGCGATGGTGCAGATAAAGTTATTTTAGAGCTTATAAACACGCGGTCACAGAATGAAAAACAAGAAGATAAAGAAAAACAGTCAGATAATGAAAATAAACCTAAAATTGAAGAAGATGCAAATAAAAAAAAGGGTTAAGAAATGAAAAAAACCATACAACTGAAAACACATAAAATAGATGCTGATGGTCAAGTATTAGGAAGATTATCTACTAAAATCGCCGACCTTTTAAGAGGAAAAGGCAAAGTCGAGTTTGTGCCTAATGTTAATGTTGGTGATAAAGTAGTTGTGGTAAATGTTTCGAAAATTGTTATGACCGGAAGGAAAATTGACTCAAAACAATTTGCCAGACATAGTGGATATTTAGGGCATCTAAAATTTACTTCACTTAAAGAACTATTTAAAAATAAACCAGAAGAAGTTTTAAAGAGAGCGGTTAAAGGAATGCTGCCAAAAAATAAATTACGTAATGGCTGGATGAAGAATCTTACTATATATCGTGGAGAAAATAATGACTGATAAAAAAATCGAAGAGACAAAATCCCGGCAATCGGATAATAAATCTGGGGAATCAGTGCAATTCAAAGGCCAATATTATTATGGTACTGGTTCAAGAAAAACAGCTATCGCCCGTGTAAGATTATATTCAGGTAAGGGTTTAGTTGTCATAAACGGGAAAAAAGTTGTTAAAGCCGACGAAACAGCAATTTCTCCACTTGTTTTATGTGGTAAAAAAGACAAATTCGATGTTAGTGTAGTAGTTAGAGGAGGAGGGATAATTAGCCAGAAAGAGGCCATTCGCCATGGAATTAGTCGCGCATTACTGGAATTTGATCAAGAACTGCGGCCAACGCTTAAAAAAGCCGGATTCTTAACTCGCGATCCGCGCGAAAAAGAACGCAAAAAACCTGGCCTTAAACGTGCAAGAAGAGCTCCGCAGTGGCAGAAGAGATAAATGATTTTAGCAACTCATACACCTACGAGGTGCATGAGTTGGTTGATAATTTTCAGGAGACCGTGTTTGGGTCTCTTTTGTTTTACTGGTTGACAAAACAGGTTTAATAAGATATAATTTAGTCAAATATTCGCACCTTGAAAAATAAATAGATTTAAAGGAGGTAGAATGGATGTTTGGACAGATAGGTCTTCTTTTGCTTTCTCTTTTTCTGATTATTGTTTCTTGTTGGAGCTTAGGCGAATTCATACGAGCCATACGCGAACGCGGGTTTTATCCATCTGGTACAAAACGTATGCCTGAACGTATTGGTTGGTGGTTTAAAGGGGCGAGTTTTGTGGCAGCCGGTGCTGTCTCCTATTATATGTCTACTGTTTTGGTTGATCCATATACATGGTATGTGTTCTTTGTGATTGTGGCGGTAGTTATTTGGATTGGTCTTTCAACAGTATTAATTCGTTTTATTTGCTGGCAGTATCCATATAATCCAGTTTGGCAGAAAATCATTTGGTCTGTAGTTGCATCGGTAATTATCGGTGGAATTATCACCTCAATATTTAATGGGGTAACAGCTCTGTTTAATACACTAAAAATCGTTGCTGGATTGATGCTTTTGTCTCAAATCAATTATCATTGGAGAATGAAGAATATCATAAGTAAATATTGGCCTCCCTACGATTATGGTACCCGATTGATAATTAGTATTGCAATTGCCCTCTCGTTTATTGTTATGATGGTATCTGTTATTTGGATAGAGAATGGTTTTAGAGGTTTGTATGGTAATATCACCCACAGTAAAGCTGCGAAGTTTGTCAAGCGTGCCACATCGCCACCAGTTGTCAAACCTTCACCAAAGCAAAAAGATATGCTTCCTAAGACAATCACTGGAAAAGGAGTTTGGGTATTTTGTCTTGACGCAATAAGTCGCAAAGAGAATGGACTATCTAAAGTTGTTGAAAAAGCCAAAAAATACGAAGCTGATTGTATGTTTATTAAAGCTTTTGATTCGGATCTTCATAATCATTTTCCCAAAAGCGGTGATTGGATGCCTTGGAATGAAAACGGCGAAGATGTTAGACCATATCTTAAGAAAATTGTCGGATTAGCTCACAATGAGGGAATTAAGGTTTATGCATGGGGTTTTGTTTGGGGTGATGATCCTGAGTATGAGGCAAAACTTGTTATTGAAAGTTTAGAACTTGGTGTGGACGGATTCTTTTACGATGTGGAAGATCAATATGCTGGACAAGTTAAATCAGCAGAGATTATGTGTTTAATTGTAAGTGAATATGTGAAGAAGAAAAACCCAAATTTGCTTATTGGTTTTACCTCATATGATAATCCTAACTGGCATAAAAGCAGAGTGCCATTCAAAGTGTTTGATAAATACTGCGATGTTTTTGCTCCTCAGACATACTGGAAAGACGACTCATGGGGTATTCCACGCGAACGAGTCGGCTGGGCATTTAATAGTTGGGTTGATTATCAGGAAAAAGTTCTGAAGCCCGCAGGAGGCGGTAAATCATTTGATAATATCATTCCCATCGGACATGGCTATGATTCGCGCCTTTCACCACCCGGACAGCATTTGGCTGATATCCCTTACGACGAGATTGTTAATTTTATGAAAGAAGTAGATGGTTATTGGGGCGTCCAGCTTTGGGTATGGGACTATATGGGTCCAGCCCAGTGGCAGGCGTTTCGTGATGGCCCTGGTGGATTGGAAGAAAAAATTGTGAGGTATAATAAACTGAAAAAGAAATAATTAAAACATTTCATAGAGAGTTATCATTATTATTAATGAATAGCTCTTTTTTTCTTGCTTAAAAAATATTTTTATGGTAAATTAAGAATAAGATGATAAACAGAATGGAAAAAATTAATGAGCTTATTAAAAAGCTCATAAGTTTAGAAGTACAAAAGCTTACGGTTGAGGAGTTTGGGTTAGTTACAATTACCGCAGTAATATGTGAAAGTAATTTAAAATCTGCTCGGGTTTATTTTAGCGTCTTAGAAAGCAGTAAAAATAATAAAATTAAGTCAAAACTGCAACAGAATGCTTATCAAATGCAAGGAATTTTAGCCAAAAAAATGTCTACTAAAAATATCCCAAAACTGGAATTTATTTATGACGAGTCGCAGGAAAAAGTTGACCGCGTGCACGAGCTTTTAGAGCAAATTTATAAGGAAAAATAATGCCAATCAAATCATTATTATTTACTGTGTTTGTAGGATTTATTGTTTGTTTGGGCATTTTTTTATTAATACTTTTTAATGTTGACCCCTTTAGATCAGATTTAATTACAATTGGCGCCTATTTTGGAAGCTTATATTTATGCTTGCTTTGCTTATTTGCTTTAATCGGATACTACACACGCGTCCAACTTACAAACCGCGAAGTTATTTATTCGCATTTTTCAGTTTCTTTGCGTCAATCTGCCTTAATTTCCTTAAGTATAGTTTTAATTTTAATAATGCAAACAATGCGTGTTTTAAATTGGTGGGTCGCCGGCATTATCATTTTAATAGTTTTTATGATGGAGATGTTTTTTAGAGTGAGGCCAGTATGAAAGGTAATCTTCACCCATTAACACAATTTATGAGATATAGCTTAAAATATTTTAGCGATCTTGGATTTGAAATAAAAGTAGGAAATGAAATAGAATCCGAATGGTATAATTTTGATGCTTTGAATGTGCCAGCTGATCATCCATCACGGGATGTACAAGACACTTTTTGGATGGATTCTAAATCTCCAGAAGCTCTTCGAGTTCACACTACCGCATCAGAGTCACATATAATATCAGAAGAAAAAATCAAACCACCCTTTCGTATTGTTGTACCAGGAAGATGCTATAGAAATGAGCGAACAGACGCTTATCATGAACATACTTTCTATCAGATAGATGGTATTATTGTTGATAAAAACATCAATATGCGTCATTTGATTGGAATACTTTCGGGTTGGATGAAATATCTATACGGGGACGAGATTGAGATAATGATTAAGCCCAGTTTTTTCCCCTTTGTTGAGCCGGGGTTAGAATTGTTTATTAAGCTTCCTGATGGAAAATGGCGAGAAATGATGGGTGCTGGCATGGCACACCCAATTGTGCTAAAAAATATGGGTGTTGACCCTGAAAAATGGCAAGCTGCTATGTGGGGGCCGGGAATTGATCGTTTAGCTATGCTTAAATACGATATTAACGATATTCGCAAGTTTCACAGTCAAGATTTAAGGTTTTTGAAACAATTTTAATTATGAAAATATCCTATAATTGGCTAAGAGAATTTGTCGACCTTAAAGTTACTCCGCAGAAATTAGCGGAGGATTTAAGTTTGTTTGGGCATGAAGTTGAATCTGTTAACAAAATAGGCAACGATTATATTTTAGATTTTGAAATTACTCCAAATAGAGGAGATCTCTTGTCCATTTTGGGGATGGCAGGAGAAGTGGCGGCGTTATATAAGTTAAAAGTTAAAAGTGAAAAGTTGAAAATTAAAATTAAAAGTGAAAAATTAAATAAAAATATTAATGTCAAAATATGCGATTCAAAAATATGTCCTAGATTTACAGCGAGAATCATTGACAATATTAAAGTGGAGCCTTCCCCTAGATGGATACAGGAAAGATTAAAATTAGTAGGAATTCGTCCAATAAACAATATTGTAGATGTTACCAACTATGTAATGATAGAAACCGGCCAACCATTACATGCCTTTGATTATGATAAGATTATTGATAGTAGAATGAATGTTAGGTGTGCTAAAGATGGAGAAACAGTTGTTACATTAGATGACATAA
>Ga0155579_102_pt2 | contig 8576 bp, 8 predicted proteins | sample RifCSPhighO2_12_FD_107236 | JGI IMG/M metagenome (GOLD analysis project Ga0155579, IMG submission 107236) | Candidatus Berkelbacteria bacterium RIFCSPHIGHO2_12_FULL_36_9 | reverse complement strand
TTGGTTGAGTACTTGTGGCCAGCTGGCGCCAAATCTTTCCGCGCATTGTTTATTTTCTTGAGCAAGGTAATTATAAATTACGGCAGTAGAAGCACGTCCGCATTGCCCACCAGCTGATTCTGATACATAGGGAACATCTAAATTGGGGGTGGTATTTTCTCCTGCAGTGGCCTCTTCGGCTTTCAAACCAATTTTATCTAAAAGAAAATGACCAAATTCATGCAGTTCTTCAGCATTGCCGCGATTCTCTGGACTGCGATCCCGCCAGACATTTTCATTTAAAAAGATGGTATTATCTTTATAATAGGAAGGATAGTCTTCTCCTTTGGGCATGAATTTAATAACTAATTCTTCATCAGGCAGATTGAGATTATAGGGTATAATAGAATAATTTAAAGCCTGATAGAGATTTCTGTAAATCAAACTACCCATGGCAATTTGGTCTAAATATGTCGAATTAGTAGGATATTCAAGCAAAGGATCAGTTGAACCACCGCGACCGATCCTGATATTTTGTTCTTGATTTTTTCTTGTTGGCAAATCCAGTTCTGCGGTACGGAAATGCAAGATATCTTTACTCTCTAATTCTCCGGTTCTCAAAGAAGTTTTTCTATCTTTCTGTTCATTTTGCCTCTCAGAAAAGAAACTGACTGACAGCTTGTATTTCTGACTATCATGAAAATCCTTCTGACGATTGAATTCTAAGGAAAATTTGCCTTCTTGATCAGTGGTAACATTACGTAGCGTTGCTTGACGTGAATGTGCCACTTCTGCTTCGAAACTTGGTAGAGGGTGATCTTTAGTTAATAGCCCTGTTGTTACTCCCGGCAAAGATTGATCATCAACCGCTAAAATCTGACCGCTAATTTTCCCCCATAAATTATATTTCAGCCAAACAACATCACTAATATCTTTATAATATATTTCCTTGTATTCTTTATCGCCAATAGCGGCCCAGGTGCCAACGGTTTTAGCATCACTTGGTATGTCGTCTTTCAGTTTGACAAAGTAGGTTTTGGTTATTTCGCTATGCTTAGCCACACTGTCAAAATGCCAAATAATCAATTTATTTGTTTCATCGCTTTCAATATTTTCTCCACAATCTAAAAGTTTACAAGTCCATTCCTCTGCTTGGGCAGAAACTTTGGTGAATAAATCAACATCTTTAAGTTCTAATTCAGTGTTATTTTGATAAGTTAATTGATAATAAATTTTATCGCCGGGATAAATTTTTTCCTTTCCTTCAGCATCTCTGGCAATATCTGCTTTGGCATATTCTTTGCCGTCACGAACAATTTTTTCAATGCTAATTTTGGTTGAATCTTTAAACCAATAAACTTCTGGAGTCCAAGCGGCACCATTCTCATACTTCTCACCTTTTCGTGAACCAGTGTTTACTGACAATTTTCCGTCTTGAGGCAAATTTTCCGAAAGAAGTTTCAAGGTAAAAACAGAAAGGGTTTTTGTTTCACCGACACCAAGCTTATCTATGTTCCAAATTAAACGCCAAGTATCTGCGTCTTTTTGTGACCAAGTAGCATCTGCGGGTTTTGTAACAACAGAAAAATAATTGGGAATATCAGCAAAAACCTCAAAATTATTTAATTCAATTCCAAAATTATTCTTTATCTCCAGAGTAATATTCACTTTATTGCCAGGATAGAGTTTTTTGTTGCCTAAAACACAGGTTTTGCATTCGCTATCTTCTGAATAAGCTTTGCCAAGTCCCAATAAAGATACAACCTTAGTTTTTATTGACCTGAGCCAACTTGATTTTTTTTCATTCGTAATTTCCGCTTCTTCTTCTACACTAACAATATCATTAAATATTTTTTCCTGCTCATCAGAATATTCAATTTGTTGAGATTTAAATGTTGGAGCAACTAATTCTGGAGCAGTAAATTTTATTCCATAATCACTTTCGGCGGTAAATTTTCCGTCTGAATCGTCTAATTTAGCTTTTTTGCCATCACCTGTTTTACCCGATTTTATATAAACTGTTCCAGTCCCATTGCCATCAGTAGTCAACTCTAAACCTTTGGTCGCATCCATCCAGTCTGCCTCAACGGCATTTTTATTAGTAGAAATTTTACTGCCATCGAGTGGGAAAGTAACTTTTACTTTTCTATCGGCTAAAGCTTCTTCGGAATTATCAGATTTTATTTTTATTGCTTGGGTTGTAGCAGTAGCAATGTTTCGAGGAATTGTAAGAACAAGATTATTGTTTTCGTCGGGAATATAATCTTCTTTGGCAATGCTTATTTTACCTTTTGCCTTAACAAATTCTATTTGAGTATCGTAAGTTGATTCGGCACAAGCATCTTTACCTTTAGCTGTAAAAGTAAATTTTCCCAGTGATGTACTTTCAACATTTACTGTTTTCTTTCCGCCAACATCGGTTGCAAAACTCCACCAACCATCTTGATCCGGACCACTGACACCTTCGCCGCTGATTTTAATTTTACTATTATCGTTTGATTTGACCATAACAGTGGTAGAAAAGGGCTGACTATTATTTAATGATTCAATATTTAGTTTCGTTGATCCTGACAAAGAGTTATCTTTTTCTGTTAGTATTACCTCGTTTTCTTCTGGGGTTTGGTTTACCTTAATCGCATCTACATAAACTGCATATGAGGTATGGATAGAATACCCCCTCATCCACATATTTCCACTAGAATTACTGGATAGGTTATAGCCGATCCACTGCCAGCCATTTGTTGCTTTTATTGGAGTAAACGTTGCGCCATATGCTCCATCTATTAGTAAACCGTCATCAGCACCGACAACTTTACTTTCATCGGGGATATCAAAGGGAGTTGCTCGCCATAATATTCCATTAAACCAAAAATTCTCTGGGAGATCAGCATCGTTTGGATTTTTCACATAGACACTTTTATCATCATTATTAGGATCTTTATTCTCCCATGCTCCGTATTTCCAGTTTCTGGTGAAATAATAAGCCACACCGTCGCGTCCCGCACCTGTTATGGAAATTTTCTTTGTTTTATCTAAAGTTCCATCGGCTTTAAATTGAAAGCCGTCTTTATTAAATCGCGGCATATCAAATATTGTTAAATCATATAAGCCATTGGTCCACCATCTGCCATTTGCTTGACTGTAAACAGGTTTTTGGTAGTTATTAATATTTACAGTGATACTATTACCTAAAGATGTTTTGATTGGACTTGCGGTTATCCCGGCGATCCCCGTGACTAATGTATCTTGTTCAGTTGTTGGACCACAAACATTTGTATCCGCTTTTGGAGACCATTTGGCAATAAAATTATTAAACGAAGTGCGAAAAGATGGGACAGAGGCAATTGTTATTGCGCTGCCTAAAATTAATACTAAAAATATTGGCAAAAGGTGTGTTGCCAACCAGTGAATATTTAATTTTTTTGGGGGCTTTTCCTGAGAACCTTGTTCTTGATTAGAAAATTCAGTCATTTCCCCTCCAACATATACACATTATATAATACTATAATAAATTAAACAATTTTTTAGCATTTACAGTAGTTTGTTCCTCTACTTTTTCAAAAGAAACATTCTTTATTTCTGCGATTTTTCTGGCAACTTCAATAACATAAGCTGGTTCATTACGTTTACCACGATGTGGAATAGGTGCCAAAAACGGCGCATCAGTTTCGATAAGAATTTTATCAAGTGGGATTTTTTCAGCAACATCTTGAACTTCCTTGGCATTTTTAAAAGTTACAATTCCTGTGAATCCAAGATAAAAACCAAGCTTTATAAATTCTTGCGCTTGTTCTAAACTGCCGCCGAAACAATGAATCACACCTTTGAGTTTGTCATTTTGTCCTTTTCGTCTGCCATTCTGAGCCCTTCGACTGTCATTCTGAACACAGTGAAGAATCTCAGGGTAAACTCCACGAAGAATCTCTAAAAGTTCATTATAAGTTCCATAAGGATCGTTTTCTTCTTCCCTACAATGTATAATTAACGGCAATTTGAGCTCAGTTGCCAATCTGATATGCTCTTTAAAAACTTTTTTTTGGATTTGTTTGTAATTTGAAACTTGGGATTTGTTTGTATCTTGTATCTTGTTTCTTGCCTGTCTCGAGTGGAGTCGAGAGGTATCTTGAGATTTGTCATCTTCAATTAATCGAAAATAATCAAGGCCTGTTTCACCAATCGCTATTACTTTTTTAGATGATAGGGCGAGTTTTTTATATTTTTCATAGTTAAAAACTTCTTGATTGGTTTTAAAAGCATATTCCTTGCCGTTAAAAGTTGCGCTTTCAACGATATCCTTAACCAGATGTATTGGATGCAAACCCACTGCCGCCCACACTCCACATTCGTGTCTATCCGTGCGACTTTCATATTCGTGCCCATTAGTGTCCTCACCATATTCGTGGGCTATCCGTGTTGCTTCGAGCGAAGTCGAGAAGTTCGATCCAATATTAATAATGCCTTTGATGTTATTATCAAAAGCTCGTTTAATCGCCTCTTTGTAGTCGTTCTTGAACGCCTTAAAATTCAGATGTGCATGTGTATCAATAAACATAAACTTATTATAGCAAAATTTGAATAAAAAAAGACCCACATGCTGTGTGGGCTCGGCAACGCCAATGTTCTATCTGTCTTACGAGTATTCCTGTTCAATTTCTTTTTTTATTCGATCTGCTTGATCGAAAATTGATTTGAGCTGAGGATAATTAGTTCTCTGATCATCAGGTACCCATTTATCCATTGGAAAGTCAATCCTTGCACCATAATGAGCGTTTAAAATTTTTAAAATCTCACCAATCGTAGATCCAACAGATAATGTTTTTTCGTTTTCGAAAACCATTTCGGTAAGTTTATTGATAAATCTCAACCATGGAACTCGTGGCAACGGCTTTTCTGTAGCAGCTTTCTCTTCAATTGTTTCAGTTTGTACCGAAGAACAAATTGCAACTATTCCCATAAACAATTTCTGTAACATGAAATGTTCTATCTTTAAATTAGCGATATACTCTTGATCGTTTTCCAGATATGCACCCAAAAAATCAAGTGCAACTGTTTCAATTTCATCACGGTCATATCCTTTCTGGATTTCTTCATCTTTCATTCCTTCGACAAGTTGATCAACCTTATTCATAAGTAACATTTCACTACTTGTGACTACTCCAAATCCCATCTCAACTCCTCCTTTCCTTTATTCTCTACTATACAGAAGATTAACAATGGGCAATTCGCCTCGCTCGGGAGCAGGTACTTTCTTCAAGAGAGAAGTTCTGTACTGACTATTTGTCCTTTTCGAAGCAGCAAAATAAGCAATCAGACGCTTTTCAATATAACCTTCTTGGCCATTAGAACAATAAATCAATACCACTATAAGTTCACTCTTCCGCACAACTGCTGTCACCTTGCCGATCGTACCTTTAGGTGCAAAGGTTGAAAAATGAATATGTGTTATAGGATCAAGAATTTCAAAATCCTCAAGCAACTCAACAAATTCTCCCTTCTTCCATTTTTCCTCCGACCTATCTAAACTCATTAATCCACCTCCTGATTGTTTAGGAACTAATACATTTCTATCTTCAGTATAAACCAACCATTTTAAAAATCAAGTATATACATAATTCCGCGATAGCAGATTTTTGTATAAATTCGACTTTGTCCTAAATACCACAGATTAAAACATTACTTCCACTTTTCACGCTCGAGCGATTTTAGTGGAAGTAACCCAAAAACTATACGGGTGTGATTATTAAAAACAAAGATATTGCCGAGACACAAAGGGCAATTTATGAACTCGCCTGGGTCGGTACTAAGGCATTATACAAAAAATAGTACTAAAATTTACTTTATATATTTACGCCTAGGCATAATTATGTAAAGTAAGTTAACTCATTTTATTCGAGGAAACAATGGCTTGGGTTTTAGGGTTTTGAGTTGAGATTGGACTTGCAACGCCATAGATAGCAAGAACGGCATCAAGTTGTAAGCCGTAAGCTGTTAGCCGATTTAACTGACTGTCGAGAAGTTTATAGTTCGATCCAACATTAATAATTCTTTTAACATTAGCATCAAAAGCTCGTTTAATTACTCCTTTATAATCATCCTTGAAGGCCTTAAAATTTAAATGTGCGTGAGTATCGATAAACATTATTTAATCTTCCAATAAATCCGCGAAACCCCTTGCGACGGTGAAGGGTAAATACGCATAACCCTCTCTAGTCCATGGGCAAAATGTCCTACGGAGGCTATCTTCATCTGCTTTTAATTTCTTTTGTATGGTCATGGCTGCAGCAAATCTTTTCTCTTTTGCTTTTCGATATTCATAGATTCTGCTTTCTATCTTTTCTCTGAGTGCAGTAAAATCTTTGTTTTGAAAAAGCTCATCCAAAGCTCTTTTGGCTATTTTAACCTTAGGATATTGAGAATATTTCTCAAAAAGTTGTGGATGTAAAATGTAAACAGCAAATAGATCTGGGTAGCCTTGAAATTTTAGGTCTTTATCACTATATATTTCTGATCCTAGCTTCTGAAGGAGACCATCAATTTCCTTCTCAAAAACATGGCCGATTTCGTGCAGAATTAGTTCTGGCACTTCCTCGACAGTGTCAAACTTTCCAAAATCAGCTAATCCAATATGCCAAGATTTATCTTTATCGTAAAATCCACAATGACCTTGCTCGCCATGTGCCAACATTGTTACATGCGCACCGCCAACTTTAATCCGTAATTGGTGATGCTTTGCCAAGTATTCCGTATCCTCGGCAATTTGTCTGGCGATACCCCATAATAGTTCATTTCCCGGGCTTTCCATTTCTGGTTTACGTTCAATCACCTCTGGGTAATGCACCTCTATCCCGGTTGGTTTATTTTGTATATGATTCTCGGCTTCAACATGGAGATCGAAAGATGGATTTTCTGCTGACATTTATCCTCCATTTCTTATCCGTGGAAACAATGGTTCTGCTTTGAGAGTTTTGAGTTGAGAGTGAATCTTCTGAGATGTCGCCGGAAGAAATGGCGATAAGCGATAAGCGATAAGCGATAAGCGATGTGCTAATTCCTGCAAAAATTTTTCTAATCTCTTTTTGTCGGTTTTGGCCAATTCCCAAGGCTTGTTTCTCTCGATCATAATATTAAGACCTCGAATATCTTTCCATATTTCTTTAAGTGCTTCGTCGAATTTATATTCTTCGATAAGTTTTGAGATTTGAGAATTTGTAATTTGAGTATTTTTTGTATCTTGTATCTTGTATCTTGGGATTTTGTATCTTTCAATCATCGTCACTACTCTATTCACCAAATTCCCCAGCTCATTGGCCAAATCACTATTATATTTTTCAATTAACTTTTCTTCGCTGACATCGCCGTCTTCACCGAAAGGAAAAGCAGTTAAAAGATAGTAGCGAACAGCATCGGCGCCATACTTTTTTACCCATTCATTTGGATCGATCACATTTCCAATGGACTTGGACATTTTCTGACTATTAATGGTGAAAAAACCATGGGCAAAAATTGTTTTTGGTAATTTCTTGCCAGCCGCCAAAAGCATGGCCGGCCAAATAACAGCGTGAAACCATAAAATATCTTTAGCCATTAAGTGTAAACTCGCTGGCCAGAAACCTTTTGCAGCCGATAAATAGTTAAGCAGAGCATCAAACCAAACATAAATTGTTTGTGATTTATCCCAAGGAACAGGAATTCCCCATTTTACTCCTGCTCTGGAAATAGAGATATCCTCCAATCCATTTTTAATTTTAGAAACAATTTCGTTTTCACGGGTTTTTGGCAAAATTTTATAATCGCCGCGCCTAATTGCTTGCAACAGCGGCTGTTGGAACTCTGATAGCTTAAAAAACCAATTTTCTTCTGTTTGCTTTACTAATTCCTGGTTTGGATGAAACGGGCAGCGATTATTTACTATCTCTGATTTGCTTAAAAATTTTTCGTCGCCAACACAATATAAACCGCTATATTTCTTTTTGTAAATAAATCCCTTCTCTTTAATTTTTGAAATAAAATCAGCTACAAATGTTTCATGAGTTTTATCGGTAGTACGGATAAAATAATCATACTTAACATCGAGATTAGCCCATGTTTTTTGAAATTTCGGCACCAGTGAGTCACAGAATTCCTGCGGCGTTTTACCAGCTTTTATAGCCGCCTCAGCAATTTTAGCGCCATGTTCATCTGTTCCGGTCAAAAAAAATGTGTCATCACCATTCTGCCGATGATACCGTGCCAAAACATCCGCCACAATTGTAGTATAGGCGTGCCCAATATGCGGCACGTCGTTGACATAATAGATAGGAGTTGTAAGAAAATATTTAGTATTTGATTTCGAAGTCATTATATGTTCTTTCAGCTTTTTGCCAATCTACCTTGATATTGTCTATTTTAGCATAATGATAACCGCTTTTGCACCATTTTACCAGCTCTTGGAGCTTTTCCTCTTCGCCTTCGGCAACAATTTCTACCGATCCGTCTGGCAGATTTTCTACAGTTCCAACCAGTCCCAGCATCATTACCTTTTGCCTAACATTATATCGAAAACCAACCCCCTGAACATTGCCTAAAATTAATAAATGTATTCTTTTCATAGACCAAAT
>Ga0155579_103_pt1 | contig 8953 bp, 9 predicted proteins | sample RifCSPhighO2_12_FD_107236 | JGI IMG/M metagenome (GOLD analysis project Ga0155579, IMG submission 107236) | Candidatus Berkelbacteria bacterium RIFCSPHIGHO2_12_FULL_36_9 | reverse complement strand
TATTTTTCGGCAAGCGTTAACAAGTTCACCGACCTCTTCAACTAACAACAGTAGTCTTTCGTGGATAGTTTCATCTTTAAATCCACGCTTCTCAATTTTGTATGCTACATATTCCTGAAGATGTTTTATAGTACCTTTTTTAATATGGTTTTTGCTATTCATAAAATTAAGCACCTAAAATAAATAAGAAATTTCACTTAACGTATGCGATTAAGCGAAGTTTGCGGAACGAAGTGGAGCAAATTTGGGAAAATTCTGCAAGAATTTTCCTCTTAATCGCTGTTATGTGTTTTTTCTGCAAGAAAAAATGCCCAAGCGAAGCGTAGGCACAGTATGACGCAGGTCGCCCCGTTACTCTTCTACTTTGATGGAAAATCCAACTTCTTCAAGTGCTTTCACAGCAACTTTAAAATCTTCTTCTCTAATCAAAGCATAGTCTTTAGAAAATGTTGAGACAAGCAAGATATTCATTTTTTTATCTGCGATTGTTTTAGAAATCTTTGCTAAAAAGCCAGGAGCAAGGAAAGGAATTGAAACTTTAAATTCAAATAATTTGAACCATTTTACATCTTTTTCATATTTAGTATTAGCAATGTTTTTTTCTTCTGTAACGATTGTGATTTCATCATTATCTTGACTAATCAGAAAATGGTTCTTCAATTCCTTTTCCTGGCCTTTAAGATAAGCATATCTTCCTCTATGAACTAAAACAGGGCTTGCTTTGATTACTTCATTTAAAGTTGGATTTTCCATATATCAATTAATATTTAACTAATTATTATAAATGTTTCTTTTAGGGGCGACCGAGTAATATTGCACATAACGTTCCGGGCTAGCCGAAGTTTGCCACTGGTATAATATGCCGAAGGCTCACCAGTGGCAAATTTGGGTGAGCGAGCGTTAAAAATAAAATTGTTTTAATTCGTTTTAGAATAATAGCTTGTACGTTATTCCTTCTTTCCATTGTGGGTTGTTCCATTCTTTGAAATCAAATTTTGAGCATAAGGTTTGCATAGGAGAATTTTCAAAAGCGGTTTCTGTAACGACTCCTGTAGCTTTTTTAGTTCTGGCGTGTTTAATACATCTATTCATTAACTCTCTTCCAATACCAAGCTTTTGAAAATTCGGATCAACCAGTATTTCACGGATGAAAAAGAAATTATCTTCCCACCATCCTCTGTCTATCGAACAAAAAGCCACAAATTCTTTGCCCTTTTTAGCGATAAGGTAAAGGCTGTCTTTTAGCTGAAAATGTCTTTTAAGTGATTTTATTGTGGCTTTGTCATAGGTGTAATTAAAAGATGACTTATTACGCAAAAACTCAATTTCTTTTTCATCTTTCATCTCTGTAATTTTGATTTCAATCATAGAATTAAAACAATTTTATTTAGCGAGCGAACCGGCTAGCCCGTGTTAGCTGATGTAACGACAATTTTTATTTGGCGTCAGCCAAAAAGTGGGACAAATTTTTAAAAAAGCGTTTTGGTCATGTCAAAGATTTCCAATTTTTGATTATTTATGGGGTGTAAATCTTTTTTTACTACCCTATATCCATGTTTTTTGTAGAATTCCTTTGCTGTGACAGTGGCTTTCAGATGAACTTTTTTGAAGCCCATTTTTTTGAGCGAGTCTTCAGCGATTTTGAGGAGGCGAGAACCAATGCCTTTACCAATAAAATCTTTGTGAACATACAATCCCCAGAATTCACCATCTAAACTGTGATCGCAAAACCCAACCACCTTATCGTTTTCTATTGCGACCCATCTTTTGCACTTGCCTGCATTACTGCGGAAACGTTCTGCATTGGTTCGAGCCGACCAAGCACTAATTTGGTCTTCTGTATAATCTTTGGAATTTACATTTCGTATTGTTTGCCGATGAAGACGAGCGATTGCCGCATAATCTTCATCTCTTACTAAACGGATTCTCATAACGCTTTAAATTTAAAAATTTGTCCCGCTTAATTACTCCGAAGGAGCAATATAAAAATTGTTGTTATTTCAGCTAACGTTTAAGAATATCTGAAGTTTGCTTGAGCTAAGCGAAAGCAAATTTGGGTGAAAGAATTTTTCACACTTTATAATATTATTGATGAAAAATTCTTGAACCAGATATTCTTTGTTAGACGATGTTGGCTTTCATTTTCCACTCCTTATTATCGTATTTTAAATAAATCACCGTTTAGTACAACTGGTTGCATAGCCAAAAGCTCATCAGTATAAATCATCTCTGGGATATCATTCAATATGAAAATTGTTTTGTCTAAACAATGCGCAAAACCCATTTCCAAAAAAGAATTGCCCCCGATGTAATTGCGGATACCTTTTTTATCAACATTGACGATCAATACCGCATCAGCATTTTTTATCTTTTCAAAATAATCACGAATTAAATCATGCTCAATCTTATTTTTGGTTGACTCGTGCGAAGTCTCCTCAGTCAAAACCTTTTCAGCATACTCTTTGGTATATTTCGGCAATACGACTTCGTGATTATTTTGAAGCAATTCTTTTTCAGCGTCCAACATTTGAACAGCTGATGACATGCTTCCGCAAATAACAATTTTCATATTTTTCTGTGGCTAGGTGATTTATTTGAAATATTTTTATAAAGGGAAAATGAAAGCCAATTTTGTCTAACTCGTTTCTATACGAACTAATGTTGTAATAAGCGACCGAAATGTGTTATTATGAGAATAACAGCATTTTTATTACAATCATTTATTTTGAATTCTATTATCAATATATCAATAAGAGCGATATTATGCAAGAATATTTAGAAAAAACCGAAAAAGAATTAAAATATCGCAATTATAGTCCAAAAACCATTGATGCATATCTTGGTTGCTTACAGGAATATTTAGGTTACATCAAGCCAGATTTTAAATATATAAATGAAGATAAAGTTAAAGATTTTTTAATTAAAAAGCAGGACAAAGGATATGCTCCGCAAACGGTGAACCTTTATTTAAATTCAATCAAATTCTTTTATCGAGACGTTTTGAAAAACCCATATAAAATCAATCTCAAATTTGCCAAAAGGTCAAAAAAATTGCCTGTTGTTTTATCGAAAATAGAAATAGAAAAAATAATTAGTTGCATCAATAATCCGAAATATCGTCTAATGATTGCTCTGTCTTATGGCGCGGGGTTAAGAGTAAGCGAAGTGATAAGTTTGCGTATTGGTGACTTAGATTTAGATAGCTTAGTTATACATATTAAGGATGCAAAAGGCAAAAAAGATAGAGTTACAGTTTTTCCTAAAAAATTGATCAATGATTTTCGCAATTTAATCGCTGGAAAATCAACAAAAGATTTGGTTTTTGAAAGCAATAGAGTCGGGAAACTAACCGATAGATCAATTCAATTTGTTTTTCATCGAGCGCTAAAAAAAGCAGGAATAAATAAAGATGCATCGTTTCATTCTTTGCGTCATAGTTTTGCCACACACCTATTGGAAAATGGTGTAGATATTCGCTACATTCAGGAATTGCTTGGTCATGCCAATATCCGCACCACCCAGATTTATACCAAAGTTACTAATCCCAGTATTAGAAATATTAAAAGCCCACTATAGAGCTTATAGCTAATTGCATATGGCTTATCGTAAATACAAAAATAAAAAATATCGGTTTCTTCTTGCAACCTCGGGGGTTGAACCGAGAAGAAAAGAAATTAAATTATGAGATTAAAGGATAAGATAATAAAATTTCCAAAGAAGCCCGGGGTGTATGTATTTTCCAAGAATGGGAAAGTTCTTTATATTGGACGAGCGACTAGGTTGAGAGACCGAGTCGCTAATTATTTTCGCAAAGATATTGATTCTCGTATTGCAGAAATGGTGTCAATGGCCACCAAATTGGAATATCATGAAACCGATTCGCTTTTGGAAGCGATAATTTTGGAAGCCAATTTAATTAAAAAATATTGGCCAAAATATAATATTAAAGATAAAGATCATCGCTCATTTGTCTACATTGTTATCCCTTTGGGACACGGATACGCACGGATAGGAAAAAACAACACGGATAGTCACGGATATGATTATCCCAGACCGTTCATTGTGAGGGGGAGGGAACTGAAAAAGTTTCCGGTTTCGGCTAAAGTTTTCGGGCCATACCAAAGCTATTATATAGTAAGGCATGCACTGAAAATCATTCGTCGAATTTTTGCATATAGTACCTGCAAGCCATGTGTTGAGGCTCTCGACTGCGCTCGAGCTAAACCATGTTTTGATTATCAAATCGGTCTATGTCCGGGTGCCTGTATTGGTGCTATCAGTCCCAAAGATTATCAAAAAAATATTGATAATTTAGTTTTGTTTTTAAAAGGCGAGAAAAACAAGCTTCTTAAAAAAACAAAGAAGGAAAATCCTGATCTCGCCAAACACCTCCAACACATTCATGATGTAGCACTAATTAGTAGCGAGTATCAAGTATCAAGTATTAAGTATCAAAGAGCATATCAGGCGGGAAGAATAGAAGGATATGACATTTCTCATTTGGCCGGCAAAGAGACATTCGGCTCGATGGTGGTATTTATAAACGGTGAAGCAGATAAGAGGGAGTATAGATTATTTAAAATCAAATCAGCGCCAAGCCACGATGACTTGCGAGCATTACAAGAAGTATTATCACGACGACTAAATCACCAAGAATGGCCATTCCCCAATTTAATTATGATTGATGGGGGACGGCCACAAATCCAGTTTGTGGAAAAATTATTTGCTGATAAAAATGTTCAGATTCCGTTTGTGGGAATATCAAAATATGGCGGTGATAAGTTGGTTTTTCCTAAGAATCTTAAACCGTCGCAACGGGATCTCATAAAAACTTCCTATCAGACACTTTTGAAAGTCCGAGAGGAAGCCCATCGGTTTGCGATAAGGGCGAGTAGGAATAAGAGAAAAGGATTGTTCATCAACAATCAAAAAAAGACACAATAAATTTTTCCAGCGAAAAATTTTTGTTTGGCGCTCGGCTAATTTTCGCCCGAGGCGAACCGAGCAAATTAGCCTGTGCGACACTTTTTTATGACTATTGATTCACTCTTAGTGAACAAATTAATATTCGAGACAGTTTTCTTAATAATAAGTTCACATCTGAATAAAAAGATGAAGATAAAAGCCATTATAATCGGAATTAGTTTATTTTTTGCTGTTTTTGCCTTGCTTTATAATCCTGCGATAGGCGAAAACGGCATATTTTTTAGTCATAAGCTATCTTCACAGACACAGACAGAGAAAAATCAAGAATCAAAAAACAAGGTTATCGGCGAAGACGGGAGTATTGCTGGCCAATCGGATAATATTCAAGAAGCAAGCGAGACAGAAGACAAAAACGATTTACAGAACTCAACCCCCGAGGTTGATAGAGAAAACACAAAAAATAATCAAAATCTTGTTTTAGCTACAAAAGTAGTTGACGGTGACACAATTGAAATAGCAGGCGGGCAAAAAGTGAGATATATAGGAATTGATACGCCTGAAACAGTCCATCCTTCTAAGCCGGTAATGTGTTTTGGTAAGGAGGCCTCGACCAAGAACAGGGAATTAGTGGAAGGAAAAAGGGTGCGATTAGAAAAAGATGTTTCCGAGACCGATAAATATGGTAGGTTGTTAAGATATGTTTATTTATCGGATGATACTTTTGTTAATCTCCTACTGGTTGAAGAAGGATACGCCTCAAGTTATTCATATCCTCCGGATATTAAATATCAAGAGCAATTTCAGCAAGCGGAAAAAAGCGCAAGAGAGAATAATTTAGGTTTATGGGGAAGTTGCGGCGGTACAAAACCTGTAAACAGCGATTGTAATATTAAAGGAAACATTAGCGTATCAGGTGAGAAAATTTATCATTTGCCCGGACAGGAGTATTACTATAAAACAGTGATTGATGAATCAAAAGGAGAAAAATGGTTTTGCTCGGAAGACGAGGCAATAGAGGCGGGATGGAGGAAGAGCAAAAAGTAGTTATCAATGTTTACTCGGCAGCGCTTTAAAGATACCGATACTCGTTTAATCCAGCGATTAAACGGTATCTGCTGCTCTCGGCTCGGAAGTCCGCCTATGGCGGACACCATGCTTTCTCGCCTGCTAGAGCTACTTTAAAGCTAACCGCCTCGCAATTAATTTATTTTTTATTTTGATATATTTGTTATATTTGTTATAATAGAACCAACATAATACATTATTCACAGGGAGGGGTTATCAAAACAAAATCCTCAAAAACTTTTATTATTAGAATTATTCTAATTTTAGGAATAAGTCTTTTTTTTGTCAGTCAAATCGCTATGGCAAGGGAGGTAAATATTTCAGGAGATATATATTCGGGTGGTGATATTGGCAGTTATGTTAGTGTTGAGCCAAAAAGTGTAATTGCCGCCACCGGAACAGTCAATTCTTCAGGAGATTTATCTTGGCAAATCCCCAATTCTTATCAATATGCTTTAATTACTTTAATGAAAAGTAAAATGGATAAAAATGTTACTAGACTCAAAAATGAGAATGCTAAAATTCTCACATCGGGTGATGTTAAATATGGTTTTTTTAATCTTGATCCCATACTTGAAACACCATTAGATACAAGATCAGCCAATACTCCCGAAGGACAAGTCTGGTGGCTCAAATCAGGCACACTCACCATTGGACCAGGCGGCTTAAGTGATAACTACACCAAGTTTTATGGCAAAGGCACTATTATTGTTGATGGGGATGTTAATATTATTAACAGTATAAAATACAACGACGAAAAAACTTCACTGGGAATTATTGCCAATAATATCTATATTCGATCAGATGTTAAAGAATTACACGGCGCTTTTTATGCGAAAGGTGAAATAAAAGTCGAATGAATAAAGTTTTAAGCAAAAAATTCCTAATTCTCATTTGTGTTTTGATTACTCTAACATTAATCTATGGATTACTTAATTCTTTTATTTCCAAAGATAATATTAGAAAAATTGATGAACAGATTTATACATGGCAAAGCAAGCAGGCGGAAGCAGAATACAACCATCTCGATAGAATACAATCTGATAGTGTATTTAATACTAGCGAATTAAAAAATTACTACCAAATCACCCAGCAAACCAATCAAGAATTTACTAAAAGTATTCAAAAGATATTTGTATTTCCCGGGGCAAGCGAGTACAAAAAAATCGCCAGTGCATTTATAAATACTTCCGGCATCTACAACGATGAGATATTTAATTTAACAGGTAACTACCTGCTGGCGCAAGAGATCAAAAATAAAACACTTGAGGCTCAAAATCAGAAGGAATATAAAAATCAATATAATTCATTGGTTAAATCTCTTGAGGATAACCAATTTGATAAAAAGAATTACGGTGATAAACTCAATGTGTTTATTGAAAAATCGAAACAGTTTGAACAAGCTATTGGAAAAGATTCTGATAATAACGGCTTGGCTGTGATTGAAAGTTTTAAAGAAATAGAGACGGTTTATCTAGAATCAGCCAATGCTGCAAAAAATTTAAACTCCCAATTAAAATCAACACTTGATGAGTTAAAGAATTCAATTACTGAAAAGTGGTTTTTGTTTACCATCGATGCTGCTAGAGCTCAAATAGGTTTTCCTGGCCCGAATCCGCAACCCATGGAAACCAAAATCGAATTGTTTGGTACTCTGCCAGATGTAAAGATTTCGATTGATCAGTCAAAATTTGTAGGTGTGGGAACAAGTGGTAATAAAACTATCACCATAAAAGCTGAAAGAAAATACATTTCGGGCGGTGCTTTTAGCCAGGCAACCGAAACCATGGAAATTCCTTGCAATAAAACATCCGGTAGCAATACTTGCAATACCACGCAGGGCACTTATGTTGAATATAAAGACCTGGGTCTTCATGGCTTGGCGACTTACCAATATAAAATCTATAAAGAAACAAAAACTTGTGGTTGGAGTTACCCGAGTGGTTGGACATGTACCACCCAAACAGAAGATCTCAAAACAGCTAGCATAAATACAGGAGGTTATGGCAGCTATATCAGCATAAGCCCGATCAATACTTATCTTAGTAAAATAACCTGTAATAGTTGCGGCAGCGCAGCTATTACAGCGGGATATTATGGTGATAAGTTAGAAGTTAATAGGGTGATAAATAGCGAATGGGTTGATCTGGGTACAGTTTCTAGTAAGGTTGGATACATCTATGATAGTGTTATTACTCCGCAAGCTATAAATAAGTATGCGCTTAAGTTTACAGTTAAAATAATAACATTTCCATTTGGTGCGGGGACGACTGTTGATTACTATTTTCCAGCCTCTATAAACAGATCCCAATTGCCAAGTGATGCTAATTTAAACTGTTCTGGTTTCCCAGTTGATGCTAATAAATTTATTTATATGGATGGAGTTTTTAATTTTAACAATCTGACTTTGTCAAATAATTGTTCAATTGGCGGCAAGAAAAACTTTAAACTAGATTTAAACATAAATAACAATTTAACTGTTAACACGGGAAGTAGTATTGATTATTCTGCTATTTCGCGAGGTAATAGCGGGGATAGTGCAAATTCATATTGTAATATTACATATGGTGATGTAACTTACAATTCATCTTTTGGTGGCGGCGGGCATGGTGGGAAAGGCGGGAATGGTTCTTCCCCATGGTGTAGTGCTAATCCTCTGGGAGGAAATGCGACCGAATCAGTTCCTAATGCTAACCCAACACTACCTGGTGGAGCAGGTATTGGCAGTAGCTATTCCATGGGTGATCCTGGTACCAATGAAGACATTCAGGGGTATGGTGGGGGAGTTTTGAAAATCAAAGCCAATGGTCAAATTATCAATAACGGAAATATTTTCGCTAATGGCCAAAATTCAATGACTGGCTCTGCCGTGCGTCCTGGCGGCGGTGGCGGCGGAACCATAAGACTCGAATCACCCAAAATTACCAATGCAAGTGGAAAAATTTGGGCCAATGGCGGAAAT
>Ga0155579_151_pt3 | contig 9294 bp, 8 predicted proteins | sample RifCSPhighO2_12_FD_107236 | JGI IMG/M metagenome (GOLD analysis project Ga0155579, IMG submission 107236) | Candidatus Berkelbacteria bacterium RIFCSPHIGHO2_12_FULL_36_9 | reverse complement strand
ATATTAAACCAGAGAAATGCTAAAAGGGCGCCGCTAACAGTGCCGCAAAAAGCTGCTAATTCTGGTTTACCCTGTGCTAAAGCTATCACCCCATAGGCGGTAAAAGAAGTAACCATAACCCCACCTAAAAGCCCATCTAAACCATCGGTTTGATTGGCAGAAAAAGTTGTGCCAATAACAACAATTATAAATAAAGGAATATACCACCAGCCGAGCTCAATATTATATGGCAAACCAAAATAATTACCACCGGGAATATGGATAGCGCTCCAGCCAAGTTTATAATAAAACCATAGCGATCCAAGCAGTGCAATGATTAAATAGATAGTTAGTTTATGTCTAAATCTTAACCCTCCTCCATGAGGACCAACGCCTTTGATATTCATAAGATCATCAACTGCTCCAATAACTCCAGTTGAGACAATGGCAAATAAAGGCAAATAAGTGCCGGAACGATCCAGATTAAAAATTAAAGTAATAATTCCTGCTGTTATCCATATTAATAATCCTCCCATAGTAGGAGTATTTTGTTTATGCTTATGCAAACTGTAAAAAATCGGTGCTTTCTTATTATCATAAGATGTCTGCCTAATACGTTTACCCATCTTATATTTATAAAGAAAATCAGTTAAAAACGGTGTCCAAACCATTGCTAAAGCAAAGGAAAGTGAGGTTAGAATAAAAACCCCAGCTAAATCAGAAATTGAAATTGAAAATAACTCCATGAAACCTCCGGTTTCAACACCAACTGACACCAATATCGAGAAAACTAACTTAGACGAATTTAGTGTTAGTTAGTGTCTTTATAGTTTGTGTCTGTTAGTTTAACAACGATTATGTTCATTTCTAAAGCATGTGATCCCTTAATTAAAATTATATCATCTTTTTCTATCCGATCCAAAAGAAAATCTGTTGCTTGCCCAGAGTTAATAAACCATTTGTCTGCTTTTTCTGATTTAAAATCATCTCCCACCAATATCACTTGATCGGCTATCTTTTGAGCGGTTTCGGCAATTTCTTTGTGAGCTTTCGATGATATTTTTCCGATTTCTTTCATTCCTCCCAAAACAGCGATTTTTTTGCCATTAGTTTTTATGTTTCTCAAGGTTTCCAGTGCTGCTTTCATTGAGGTTGGATTGGCATTATAGGAACTGTCAATAATATAACTATCATTTATTCCTCTAATGATTAAATCCCGCCCGGGAAGTGATTGATACTCGGTTAATGAGTTGATAATTCCATCTATTTCAAGATTATATTTCATTCCTACACATATTGCCGCTAAAACTGCATACACCTGCTGTTTCCCTATTGTTTTAATGTGGACTTCTTTTTCCTTAATTTTAGAGTGAAGGATGAAATTTGTGCCATCCTTATTTATTTCGATATTCGATGCCCAAAGGTCCGCTTTTTTATTTAATCCGTAAAATATGACCTTGTCCTTTTTCGCCGAACCGATTTTACGGCAATATTCGTTGTCGAAATTTAAAACTGACCAGCCGTCATATGGCAAAGCTCTAACAAGGTTTGCTTTTTCCATGGCAATGGCATCAATAGATTCAAAGAATTCCAAATGTGCCTCACCAATATAGGTAATAACAGCGATTTTGGGCTTGATAAATGAGGTCAAATAATAAATATCCCCGGGCATATCGGCGGCAAATTCCAAAACCAAAATGGAGATATTTTTAAGTGGATTAAATTCGTTTATATATGAACGAAAAAATGCTATTAAAAGAATAAACGGCCATTGCCAAAGATAAGGAGCTAGTTTGAATCCTAAAATCGAAAGCGGAGTGCCGATTTCGCTATTAAAATTTCCGGCAGATTTGATAATTTTATTTTTATATTTCTCTTTTAAAACGCAAAAAATAGCTTCTTTCGCCGAACTTTTGCCAACACTCCCAGTTACTCCAATGATATCCGGGTGTGTCTGATTTAAAACGCGCACGGCGAAATTCATTAACACCGATTGCAGCCAACCTTTAAGTAACTTTTTCATAATGAAATTATACCATAAAATGAACTAATTATCTGTAGAAAACATAGTGTAGGTGAGCTTTTGACTAAAAAAGTGTCGCGCAGACTGAGTTGCACGGTTCGCCTTTGGCGAAACGAGGTCGAGCGCCAAGATCCAATTGATCGCTGGATCAATTGAGATCGTCTTTTTGTGTCAAAAGCGAGCCAACATTATCTCAAAAGTTATTCACTCGGAGCGATTTGGTAATAATCCAACATCCATTTGGCAATTTCTCCGAAAGTTGGCGCGGCTGAACTTTCTGCCCATTCTGTATTTTTGGGATTAGTAAGTTTAACCAGCATGGCAAATCTTGGATTATCGGCTGGGAAAAATCCGGCAAACGAACCGATATGCCTGTCTTCCCAGTAGCCACCGCCTTCCGAAGACGGTTTAGGAATTTGAGCTGTACCAGTTTTTCCAGCCACCTTATACCCGGAAACACCGGCTTTTTTCCCATGCCCTCGCACGACCACCGAAACCATCATTCCCGTTAGTTTTTGTGCGGCATCTTCGGAAAAAATTCTTCTTATTTCTTCTGGATTAGTGATTACATCACCTTGTTCAGACCTCGACATTTTATCTAAAACATATGGCTTCATCATCACGCCATTATTGGCAATGGTGGAAATTGCCATCACAATTTGCAATGGTGTAACAGAAACTCCCTGACCAAAAGAAATGGTGGCGCGATTAATATCGCGCCATTTTTTTAACTCCATTATTGAACCAGTTGTTTCGCTAGAAAGATCAATCCCTGTCTTGTGTCCAAACCCGAAATCATCAAGATATTTATACATTGTTTCATTACCAAGCTGATTGCCAACCCAAATCATAGCCACGTTATCGGAATTTTCCAAAACCTGCGTCATTGTTTCTTTTCCAAAGGCCTTGTCTTGCGCTGTATGAATTTCATAACCTTGAACAACAGTAAAATTGGAAAATATTTCCTCTGTGTCCGGTTGGATTTTGCCTTCATTTAAGGCAATACCCATTATTAATGGCTTAATAATCGAACCGGGCTCAAATACATTGGCAATGGCAGGGTTTAAAAATAATTTTTGGTCTTCCTGCTTTAATTCATTATATTTGTTCGGGTTAAAATCTGGTAATGTTACCATGGCAATAATTTTTCCGGTTTGCGGCTCGACGATAATGACTACGCCGTCATCGGCCTGATATTTTTCAATTGCAGCTTTCAATTTCTCTTGTGCCATATATTGGACGTTTCTTTCAATAGTTAAAACCAAATCTGTGCCGTCTCTAACTTCTTCTTGTTTTACAATCGAAATAATTCTGCCTAATGTGTCTTTCTCGCCTTCAACTTCCCCGCCCCGCCCCCTAAGCAAATCATTATAATATGCCTCAACACCGTAATTACCCGCACCCTCACTATTTACAAATCCTAACAGTTGAGAGGCCAAATTGTCTTCAGGGTAATAGCGGTAATTCTCCGACTGCATATAAACGCCAGCCAAATCCAAGTTGATTATTTTATCGGCAACATCTTTCTCTATTTTTCTTGCCAGCGGCGGAATATAAGGTTTATTATTATTAATTTTATCAAAAATATCTCTTTCTGCCATTTGCAAAATTATAGCTAATTGCTTAGCTGTTTCATTTTTATCCTTTATATTTTTAGGTATAACATTAACTCCAAATTTCTCAACATTAATTGCTAAAGGATATTTTCCATCTATAGCTGTAATGTCTTGAGCATAAATTTTCCCTCGTTTTGAGGGGTTTTCTTCTTTAATATAATATTGGTTTTTAGCAAGTGCAGCATACTGGCTATGTTCTAAAACCGATTTCTGAAACATTTTAAATAATAAAATAGCCGAAACAAAAAAAACGATCAAGGTTAGAGTAGAGATTCTTTTACCTGAATGATCGCCATTTGTTTCTCGGTAAGGATGACTCATGCCTTACCTCCTTGCCGTGAGATTTTTTTCCTCTGGCACAAAATAACTTTGTTTATTTGCTTCCATACTGCCATCTTCGGTGCTTTTCTTTATTTCATTAATTGATTTTAAACGAACTGATTCTACCTCTAAACGTCTGCCCTCGTCGAGTAATTTATTCTTTTGGTCTTCAAGTTCACGCATCTCATAATTCTTAGTGGCCGATTGGGTTGATTGGGCAAGATAAAACAAGGCCAAAGCCGCTAAAACAATGATTGTGACAAAACTTAAGGATAGTGGCCCAATTTTAATTTCCCTGCCGATAGTCCTTTTTCTTAATCCTAAATCAGTTGTGTTTTGATTGGTTATTAACATATTTGTTTTACACTTTCGCGAATCTATTAGTGCGAATTATGCAAATTCACAAAATTTGCATTAATATAATTAGTGGCGAGTTAAACATTTATATTCTCTCACCCGCTCTTAACTTAGCACTGCGGGCGCGGGAATTTTCTTTTATTTCTTTAAAGCTGGCGGTGAGCGGTTTTTTTGTTAATATTTTAAATTTATCTTTATTAGCACGAAAGAAGTTTTTTGCGATCCTGTCTTCACCAGAATGATAAGAAATCACTATTATTTTTCCTTTTGGCGCCAAAATATCGGTTATTTGCGGCAAAACTTGAGTTAAGTTTTCTAATTCGTGGTTTACTTCAATGCGCAGCGATTGGAAAATCGGCGCTAAAACTTTTGGGTTATTACTGCCGACTGTTTCAATTAAATCAGCGGTGCTGGCAAATTTTTTTTCTTGTCGTCTATTAATTATTTTTTTTACTAAATGTCGATTCTTTTTAATGTCGCCAAAATAGTAAAATAAATTTGACAATTGTTTTTCGTTATAAGTATTTAAGATATCACTAGCACTAATTTCTGATTTTTCATCAAGCCGCATATCCAAAGGCATGTCTTTAGTAAATGAGATGCCTAAATTGCTATCCTCTATTTGCCATGAAGCGAGCCCCAAGTCAAATAATACCCCACTTACTGGTTCAAAATCGTTATCTCGAACGATCTGGCTAAGATTGCGAAAATTATTGCAAATAAAAACAATTCTATTCTTATATTTTTGAAGATTTTTTTTAGCTTCGTTCAAACCTTTTTCCGATTGTTCAATGGCAAGCAATTTACCATTTGGAGCCGTTTTATCTAAAATTGCCTGTGTATGTCCACCTAAACCAAGAGTTGAGTCAATAAAATTTTGATTCTTCTTTGGGGCAAGGTAGTGAATTACTTCTTTTTGCATTACAGGTATATGGTGATATTTCATATTCGTGATGTAATTCCTCCTTCTGTCCGAGCCCTCCCTTGAAATTCGTCTCCAAGGGAGGGTGGACAAAAGGTTTGTTTTTGTTTTTGCCTATCCCACCTGAACGAAATTTCGATACAAGCAGGATGCCCCTCCTTGAGTCCCGCCTAAATGCGTTAGCTTTTGGCGGGGTTTTGCAAGGATAATATCTATTTTTGTTTTATACCACTGATTTTGTATCACAGATAGCACAGATACTTAAGGGATAATATTGTCTTATCTGTGTGATCTGTGAACAAGATCCGCGTTAAATGCCCAGTTGTGAAAGATGCTCGGTAATTTCTTCGGTATTTTGTTCGCTTTGAGCTTTAAAAGATTTCCAAGCTTCGGCGTTCCAAATTTCAATTCTGTTATATAATCCGGCCACAACCGCCTCAAATTTCAAAGAGGCAAATTCTCTTAAATATCCTGGCAATAAAATTCTGCCTTGTTTATCAAATTCGACTTCCATTGCTCCGGCCAACATCAAGCGAGAAAATGCGCGGGATTTTGAATCAGTTAGTGGCAGCGTGGATAATTTTTCGGCTAATTTCTGCCATTCCTCACGCGGATAAACAAACAAACAATTATCTAATCCCTTGGTTACAACAGCACCCTCATCCAATTTTGCCCTCATCTTAACGGGGATGGCTAACCTACCTTTAGGATCAATTGAATGGCTGTATTCACCAATAAACATAGTCGTTTCACTCCATTCCTACTAAATACTAAATGAACTAAATACGAAATTCTTTTTTAGTATTTTGTTGTATTCGTATTTTGTAGGAAGAAATTTGGTAGTTATCCACAGTTTAAGTAGTTTTCCCCACATTTATCCACAATTCAACACTGTGTAACACTATTATATATATTTCCCCATTTTGTGTCAATAGTGGATAGATAACACGAACGTTAGATATATCGAAGTATAAAAAAACCGACTATGCGACACGGCATAATCGGATTTAGAAGATAGGATTCATCTTAAGAAAAATGGATTGGCGCAATTTATTGCGTCTAAGCGCACTTTAGTGCGCAAATCCAAAATACATAGTTGTAATTATTATATCTTATCCATAAAATAACAAGCTAAATCTTTAATTTTCACTCTCTCCTGTTTCATGGTATCGCGTCTGCGAACAGTAACAGTATTTTTCTTTTGCGATTCAAAATCAACGGTAACGCAAAACGGAGTTCCGATTTCGTCTTGGCGGCGATAGCGGCGGCCAACCGAACCACCATCGTCATATTGTACAAACCAATATTGTTTTAATTCATTATATATATCTTTAGCAATAGCGGGGAGTTTTTCCTTATTGACTAATGGAAACACGGCAACTTTTATTGGAGCAATTTTAGGATCAAGTCGTAAAAATACTTCGCCTGACTCGTTCTCATCATAAGCATCAACAATAGCTGCCAGCATCATTCTATCAACACCCATAGTTGGTTCAATAACATATGGATGATAGCGTTTCATTCCCTCTTCTTCAAAATATGTTAAATCTTTACCGGAAAATTTTTCGTGTTGCTTTAAATCATAATCAGTTCGATTTGCAGTTCCTGTTAATTCACTCCAGCCAAAAGGAAAATCGTATTCTATATCAACGGTTCTTTTTGAATAATGTGACAAGCTCTTTTTGGGATGTTCATATTCTCTTAACTTATTTTTATTTATTCCTAAATCAATAATAAATTTTTTCCATTCTTTAAGCCAATAGCCAAACCATTTCTCATCTGTGCCCGGCTTAACAAAATATTCTATTTCCATTTGTTCAAATTCGCGAGATCTGAAAAAGAAATTTCCAAAAGTAATTTCGTTACGAAATGCCTTGCCGATCTGGGCAATTCCAAAAGGAATTTTTTTGCGTGATATTTCCGCAACTTGTTTAAAATCAGTAAACATTGATTGAGCAGTTTCTGGCCGAAGATATGTCTCACTCGATGAATCTTCTACCGGTCCAATATGAGTTTTAAACATCATATTAAAATTGCGAGGTTCTGTAAAAACTGTCTCACCGCAAGTCGGACATTGGTTTTTTTTAGTTGCTTTTCCTTCACCAACAAATCTTCCATCAAGCATATGATCGGCACGATATCTCGAATGGCAATTTTTACATTCGACTAATGGATCAGTAAAACTCTCGATATGACCAGAGGCCTTCCAAACTTCAGGATTCATAATTATCGAGCCTTCTATTCCGGTAATATCATCTCTTATCTGAACAAATCGTTCCCACCACAATTGCTTAATATTATTTTTTAGCAACACGCCATTGGGTCCAAAATCCCAAAACCCACCCACTCCGCCATAGATTTCTGAACTGGGGAAAACAAATCCGCGTCGCTTACATAAACTGGTAATCTTTTCCATTAAATCATTTTTAGTATGAGAACTTTCTTTTTTCATATTTACCTCACTATTTGGTTTAATTTTACTATATCTAATAAAAATTGCAAATTTCACTCTCAACATTAGTTTTCAACCCAATCAAATGAAAAATTTGTCTTTTGAGCTTGATTTGATCGCCAGAAGTATAAAATTGATGAATTGGTATATGACTTATGGCATATGGCTTATCATCCTCTGCTTTACAATAAGCGGTAAGCGATAAGCTATCAGCGATTTTCGCCACCTGTCTGGCAACTGCTCCATTCGAATCCAATATTATAACTTTCGATCCCATGATCTGCTCAATCTGCTGACGCAAAAATGGAAAATGAGTACAACCTAAAGCAATTACATCAACTCCATTTTTAATAAATAATTCAAGAGTTTTTTTTATGTCATTCTGAGCATTAGTGAAGAATCTCATTCCATTATTAGATTCTTCACTGAGCTTGTCCCGAGACTCTTCGCTTCGCTCAGAGTGACAATCGAAGGATTCAGGATGACTTAAGCTAAAATTTTCGACGATGTTGACCAACTCATTTGCAGCTTGATAAAAAACTTCAAATCCATCTTTCTTTGGACAAAATTCTTCTACCAAATCTCTTAAATACTTTGATTCTATTGTTGCTTTTGTCGCCAAAATTCCAATTCTTTTGTTTTTTGTAACCTCTGCCGCTGTCTTAACAACTGGCACAACCCCCACCACCGGAACCTGCATACACCTACGAGGTGTATGCAAAAGACGGTGGCGAACATGTTCTAACGCTATTGTTGAACCGGTATTACAGGCGATAATAACTATCTTTGCACCTTTGTTGATTAGGAATTGGGTATTATCCCAACATATTTTCTTTATTTGCTGAATACTTTTTCTCCCATAAGGACAATTTTTACTATCTGCCAAATAAATAATATTCTCTTTGGGCAAGAGTTTCTTTATTTCCTGAAATATTCCCAATCCCCCCACTCCTGAATCAAAAATCCCAATACAATCTTTCATTTATAAACCCTTTTGATATATTCTGGAATCCGTGTAACAATTTCATAATTAATTGTGCCAATTTTTTTAGCAATTTCATCTGCTGTTATTTCTGCGTAAGCACCTCGAGCTTGTCGAGAGGCTTGTTTTCCTATAATAACTACTTCTGAGTTTCGGATTTCGGATTTCGTGTTTCGGATTTGCGTGATGTTTATTACGCTCATGTTCATACAAATTCTTCCTACAATCGGACATCGTTTACCACAAACCAAAACTTCGCCTTTGCATACACCTCGTAGGTGTATGCAGGTATTTGGATTTGATAATCCGCGATCCATACCTTCAAAATATCCGACCGGAATAACGGCAATTGTCATTGGTTTCTTTACTTCGAAAGTGCAACCATAGCCGATTTTATCTCCCACTTTTACTTCTTTAATTTGCACGATTTTAGTTTTAAATGACAAAACTGGCTTTAAGAAATTTGAATTTATAATTTTGGATTTGTTTCGAATTTCGGATTTCGGATTTCGGATTTTCAGAAACTCGTTCTGAGTTTCTGCAGACGGCCAAAGTCCATAAATAGCAATTCCACATCTAACCATGTCAAAATGCGCTTCGGGTATAAGCATTGTTGCCGCCGAAGAAGAAATATGCCTTATT
>Ga0155579_152_pt2 | contig 9840 bp, 11 predicted proteins | sample RifCSPhighO2_12_FD_107236 | JGI IMG/M metagenome (GOLD analysis project Ga0155579, IMG submission 107236) | Candidatus Berkelbacteria bacterium RIFCSPHIGHO2_12_FULL_36_9 | reverse complement strand
TTAGACAACTAATTGAGAAGAGTGTCTGTGAAGATGGTGCAAATGTAGTCATTTTGGTTAGTGGTGACGGTCATTTCATTGGCATTCTTGAAAAGCTCATTAGAGAAAATAATATCAGAGTAATAGTAGCTTGCTTTTCAGAGTCAACACACATGTTTTATATGTCAAATGATCATATCGAATTCATAAACCTATTTTATCGTGCTAAAGAAATTGTTTGTGAAATAGATAGAAGAATTAGATCGAGAAGAATTGCAAAAAAGATAACCTATAAAAGAAGAAAAAAACCTATTTTTCAAGGAAAAGTTCGGAGAAGATAACACTCTTGATTGTTACAAAAAGGGGGTATGCTATGCGGGTGCTTAGAATATTGCTAGTAATTGATTGGCGTAATTTCTATCGCCCAAAAATTAAATGTCCAGACGGAAGAACACTGGATTTTCTTGACGCACTTAGGCAGTTAGATTGTCCAAGTAAACACTATATGAAAAAGTTTTGTGTTCTAAGTAGCACAGGAGATAGAGGATTAGAGTATTATAGAGGTTTACTTGATGAGCTGGGTTTCGAGTTGGTTTATCCAAATCATCATCTTAATTTTTCTCGTAGTCCAGATGATAAAGCTCTTATTTATTTATTGCGGAATCATGCTCTTTCCTACGATGTAGTAATAATAGTCAGCGGCGACGGAGATTTTTATCGAATTTCTAAACAAATAAGTTTCGGTAATGCGAAAGTTTTTGTGATAGGGCATAAAGATAGTTCAAGCAGATTGATTAGAGAAAGATTGAGATTTGTTGTATCATATAGATTAATAAATGAAAAACTCATTGGTATCTTAGGTTTGGATGATGGAGTCGAAAAAGATTCACCCGGATGCTATTTGGGAGGTGGTGTTGCATCCTCAGTTAGTTCTGAACTGCTAATTTCCATTCGAAGTTCGGTGCCTCTTAAGAGATGTCCAAAAAAGAGAACTAGAAATCGTAATCAGTTTCCAAAGAGGAAATTCGAAGAAGTAAATGATTTTTCAACTATATAAAGCGGTAACCCCGCTTTTTCTTTTACTAGACTTCTTCCGAAATAATTTTTCGTAACGAAAGGGTTAAAATTTGAGCGAAAAGAATGAAGGGTGAGGAAACGTAACAGCTGTTACGTTGACGAGCCATGAATTCTTTGCAGCCAAATTTGAGCCATTGCAGTAGAAAAGGTTATTTCGGAAGAAGTCTAATTAATAAAACCTGTGGAAAAGTGCAGAAATAGTTATCAGCGATTAGTTGTCAGTGACCAGTTTTTAACCATATAATCAGATTAAAAATTGCTAAATCTGTTGACTTCTATTGACAAGAATCCCTACCCTTATATAATAGAATATGTAAGTAAAGTAATTCCCAATTTCCAATGCCCAATTTTCAATGAAATGTTTAATTCTAAGATTAGAAATTTAATTGTGGTCGAGTTGCGTCCGCCTACGTCCTTACTTCGATGATACTATCGGAGTGCGGACTTCGGCGAAGGCGACAAATTATAGACACTTTTAGGTGTCGCAAGAGGAGGTGATTAAAATGGCATACTCAACACAATCAAAGAAAACCGGCGAAACTTACCATTTGCACAGCAAAGAGGTAACGCTTCGAGGCGGCAGACAGCAAAGAATTTACTACTTTGCCCGTGAAGAAAAAGACAATGCTTGTGATCTTCCTGCAGGTTACGAAGTAATGGAAAACTCCAGAACCGGTCTTCCAATGCTTAAAAAAGAAAAATAATATCTGATATTGCACATAAAAACACAAGAAAGCTCATCTTGATTAGGTGGGTTTTCTTGTTATTTTATGGCAGATCTGGTAAGATATAGGCAATAATGTAACAAACATGCACGAATTTTATCATCACGAATTTCTCGAATCTTTAATTCGATGTGTCAAATGTGTCAGACCACGACTTACGCAGTCATTCTGAGGCACATTCGACATACTCAGTGTAAACTCCGCCGAAGAATCTCGAGATCCTTCGCTGTCGCTCAGGATGACATAGGGTGAAGTACGTAAGTCGTAACTTTTGATACTTATTCGAGTTATTCGCGTAAAAAGATTCGCGCAGAGTAATACAATATTGAATTATGGAGTTCATATGAAACGTTCGGAATTGGCTTTTGCTTTTTTACTTTTACCGCTGGATATTTTAATGATTTTAATCTCTTTTATTCTGGCTTATAAACTGCAGGCCCAAAGAGTGGAATTAAGTTTTCTATGGACTTTTGATGATTTTATTAAATTTGTCGCCGCTTTAATTCCTATCTGGCTGGCTATTTTTGCTCTGGAAGGTTTGTATAATACTAAACGTCGCAGGCAGGGATTGGATGAATTTTCCGGCATTGTTTTGGCAGTCTCGGCTTCTGTGATGGTAGTAATGGCGTGGTTTTTTCTTTCCAAAACCATCTTCTTCTCTCGCGCCATTGTGCTTTATGTCTGGGTTTTGGCGATTGTTTTAGTAACTTTAAGCCGCTTATCAATTAAGGCCCTGCAGAAATATCTTTATCGGTTTGGAATAGGAATTAGACGTTTAGCGATTATTGGCGACAATGGACTAACAGAGGATATTTTGCGTGAAATCCAATCCAACCGCGATTTGGGTTATAAATTCATCGGGCTAATTAAATCATCTGAAAACAAAAAAAATAAAAACAATTGCAAAATTCTAGGAGAAATTGAAGAAATAGAAAAAATTATCAAAACCACTTCTGTTGACGATATAATTTTAGCCGATACATCATTAGGCGAAAAAAAAGTTTCCAGCATTATTGATTTTTGTCAAAGTAACCGCATTGGTATTAAGCAGATTCCCAACTTTTTTCAGGTGCAAACTACCAATGTCGGATTAACAGCTTTGGCCGGTATCCCAATCGTAGAATTCCGCATCACCCCCTTGGAGGGTTGGGGAAGAATAATTAAACGATTGACAGATATAGTAGGCAGTATTTTAGGCATTATTATTTTTTCACCGTTAATGATAATTACCGCACTTTTAATCAAACTTGATTCTAAAGGTCCAATTATTTACAAAAACGAGCGGGTGGGGGAAAACGGTAGAAGATTTTTTCTCTATAAATTTCGTTCGATGAAATGCGAATATTGCACTGGCGACGGCTATGGCGGCAAAGAAGCCGAAGAATATGAGAAAAAGTTAATTGAAGAAAGAAACGAAAGAGATGGACCGGTTTATAAAGTGTTAAGAGATCCTAGACGGACCAGATTTGGCCGGTTTATAGAAAAAACAAGCTTAGATGAATTTCCCCAGTTTTTTAATGTAATAAAAGGCGATATTAGTTTGGTTGGGCCGCGTCCGCATCAGCCGCGCGAGGTAAAAAAATATGAAAAATGGCAGACAAAGGTTTTGCGTATTAAGCCGGGGGTAACGGGAATGGCGCAAATTTCTGGCCGTTCGGATTTAAACTTTTCAGACGAAGCTCGTTTAGATATTTACTATATTGAAAACTGGTCGCTGTGGATGGATTTAAAAATACTCCTAAAAACACCGTTATCGCTTTTAAAACCGAGAAAAGGGGTGTGAGATCAAATATTGTATTTTAATATCTAATCAGTAAGATCTGTGAATAGAGATCAGCGGTCAAGGATACATTATGGAGTGTGATGAAAGTTGCTTTTGTTCACGAATTTTTAACACAGCTGGGCGGGGCAGAAAAAGTTTTAGAAGCATTATGTGAACTTTTTCCCGACCCGCCGATTTACACGCTTGTTTATGATAAAAATAAAACCGGCGCTGTTTTTGGCAAACGCGACATTAGAACCTCATTTGTACAAAAATTGCCCTTTGGTATTTCTAAATATAAATGGTATTTAGTATTTTATCCAAAAGCAATCGAGTCGTTTGATTTAAGTGAATACGATTTAATAATCTCCGATTCTTCGGCTTTTGCCAAGGGTGCTATTCGAGCCAAAAACGCAGTCCATATCTGTTATTGCCATACGCCTACCAGGTATTTATGGCAGATTCCAGATTTTTATGTAAAAACCGCTAAGATTCCTTGGCCGATTACAAAAATTATGCCAATGGTGTTGAATTGGCTGAAAAAATGGGATTTTAAGGCCGCGCAAAGGCCAGATCATTTTATCGCCAATTCTCAAGAAGTGCAAGAAAGAATTAAAACATATTATCATAGGGATTCGGAAATTATCTATCCATTTGTGGACTTTAATCAATTTGCACTTAGCAAGAATACCAAGAATTATTATTTGCTTGCCGGCCGCATTGTTCCTTATAAAAGATATGATATAGTTATTCGCGCCTTTGACAAATTAGGTCTGCCGCTTAAAGTTGTAGGAAGCGGCTATGGTTTAGAGGACTTAAAAAAAATTGCTAAAAGTGATAAGATAGAGTTTGTTGGTTGGGTTCCTGATTCAGAAAAGATAAAATATCTTGGCGGGGCAAAAGCGCTTATTTTTCCCGCCGAGGAGGACTTTGGCATTGTAATGCTGGAGGCAATGGCCAGCGGCTGTCCAGTGATTGCTTTTAAAAAAGCTGGCGCTTTAGAAATTGTTCGTGAGGGAATAAATGGCATGTTTTTTGATAATCAGACATCTGAATCAGTAATAGAAGCAATCAAGAAGTTTAATCCCAAGCGTTTTGATCCGCGCCTTATTCGACAATCTTCATTAAAATTCGACAAAAAAATATTTCAGGAGAAAATTAAGAAATTCATTTTGGGTCATATAAACATGTAAACAAGTTAACATTTAAACAAAATAACATGTAAACATTTAAACATGTAAACATGAGAACATGTAAACAAATGCAAAATAAATTCTATCTAAAATTAAGAGATTCATGGATAAATATGCTCATTATGTTTACTCAATTACAAAAGAATTTCCCAAAGATGAATTATATGGAATCACTTCTCAATTAAGAAGAGCATCTTTATCTGTAGTTTTGAATAAAGAAAATGTTTAGATGTTTATATGTTTTAATGTTTAAATGAAAAGGAGTAAACATGGAACTTAAAGATTATTTGCAAATTATTGGTAAGAGAGTATGGATGTTAATTTTGACAGTATTAATTTTTACATTGGCAACTTATTTTTTTACACTTAAGCAACCGACAACCTACGATGCCTCGTCTTACATTAATGGGGTTATAAAAGAATCGGCTAAGCCGAATGCAGATTTTTATCAGTTCGACAATTATTACTCTATCTCGGCCAGCACGCTTTTTACCGACACTATAATGGCTTGGCTGGGAGACCCCTCCAATGTAACAGAAATTTACGAAACAGCGCAACAGGAAAAACCGGATATTAAGTTAAGTAAATTTACCAAACTTATTAAAGCTCAAAAACGGCCGGCTGGTTCGGTTCAAATTGTATTTAATAATAAAGATAGGGAAGTGGCAGAAAGTTTAACAGACAGCACCATAAAATTTGTTAAAAATAAGGCGGATTCATTGGTAAAGCAAGGAATGTTTTCCGGACTATATCTTGATACATCCAACTCAATTGTTGTAGAACATAAACCGCCAGTATTAACCAGTACTTTGATTGCTTTCGTTGCCTCATTAATTTTAGGATTAGCATTAGTATTTTTGTCAGATTATTTTAGCAAAACAAAATAGGCAAATTTGTCTAACTGGACAAATTATGAGTTTAGACGGTATAAAAGTTGTCAAAAAAACTATTCCAAGATCTAAAAATTTACGGAGGGCAGATCCGGTTTTTTGGGATTTTAAAAAAGAGGAACAGTCAACTACTCCAAAAACTGATATCAAAAAAGAGTTAAAAACATTTTTGATTAACAATTTTACTAAAAGAAACATCGTTGCTTTTTTAGGATCTATTTTGATTTTTGCCATGCTTTCAGTTTCTGCTTCATCCTATAATTTAATCCGTCAGAATTATGATTTTTTAAAGTTGTTTATAAATGGCAAATATCTAATTTTATTTCAAAACAACTCCGAAATGCGGGCAACAGGCGGATTTATTGGCAGTTTTGCGGTAATCGAAACTAAGAATGGAGCTACTAGTGACCAATATTTTGAAACCAATATTTATAAGCGCGACAATCCTTATGTTAAAAATCATGCAGTTCTACCGCCCGACCCAGTTTTAAAAGATTTTGTGCCTGAAGGCAGATGGCAGATGCGCGATTCAAATTGGGCAGTTGATTATCCTACCGCTGCCCAACAAATTGGCTGGTTTTATGAGCAGGAGGTAACACCAGAGAGTCAGCGCGCAGAAATTAACGGGTTGGGAAGCGGAAAAGAATCAATTGATGGTATTATTGCCATAAACGCAACGGCAATGGCTGATTTGCTTAAAATCATCGGCCCAATTAATTTGCCAGAACATAATACAGTTTTAACATCAGACAATTTTTTAAGCACTATTCAATACAAAGTGGAAAAGGAATATTTTGAGGATTCACCCAATAAAGAAAAAAATCGAGAGACAAACGAACCAAAAACTATTCTGAAAGACATGATGCCAATTGTGATGGAAAAAATAAAAGACCGTAAATATTATCGCCAGGTTTTGGATTTGATGAAAAAGGAGCTTAGTGAAAAGCAGATTTTATTCTATTTTTATGATGGAGCAAAAGAACAAATAGCTTTGAATAATGGTTGGGCAGGCGAAGTCAAGCAAACCGAGGGTGATTATCTATATGTCAACAACAGCAACCTGGCTTCTAATAAAAGCAGTTTAAATACAATTGAGGATTTAAAGTTAGAAGTTAGCGTCGAAGATGATGGCCGGACTGTAAATACACTAACCATTACTCGCAGCAATAAAGAAGACGATATTTGGCCAAATGGAGAAAATATAAACTGGGTTAGGGTATTGGTGCCATATGGAGCAAAAATAATCTCGGCAGAAATGGATAAAACCGGCTATCTCAACCATATTCACACCAAAAAGGAGGCGGGCAAGACAGTTTTTGCTTTCTGGATGAATACATTTCCCCGCTATAGCCATATTTTGAAAATTAGCTATGAATTACCAATAAAGTTTACTGATAATAATTATGAACTTTATGTGCAAAAGCAGCCAGGAAATTTAGGCGATGATTTAGAGGTTTATGTAAATGGTTCTATAAAATTCAGCGGATTTTTGAATGTGGATAGGGATGTGAAATAAATTTGTGATTACTATCACATCTGCCTGCCAACAAACAGGGATTTTTCGCCACAAATTACACTAATAATATCTTACGCATTTGAATACGCACACTTTAGTTTGGTAGCCGCAATCCTTCGAAAAGTTCCCTCGAATATACTGGGGACAGGTTAGGACAGGTAAATTGCGCTTATCCAAAATAGGTGCGTAAGTTGTGTAATGATAATTATCAACCAGCAAGTCAACGAAGTATAAGTTGTTTCAATAACAAATTAAATTGATATTTTTACACAAATAATGCGATCGTTCATTACGTGAAATATGCGATCGTTCAAAAGTGGTAATCGCTGATTTTAACAGGTATGTAGGATAGATTTACTATACAAAAAAGGACAAGCGAAATAAGTTAATGTGTTGTCCTTTTTATATAATTATATTTAGCCCCAATGAGGAAGAGGAGTGAGAATTTCAAAAACGTGATAAATTTCCGAAGTAGCTACCACAACGGAACCAATAAAACGAATTTCCTTGTCGGTTAATAGTATGGAAAGTCCATTTTTATCTACCCAAATTTGTCTTATTTCATTTTCATTGTCTTTTTCTACAATAGCGCATATAACAACCATTGTTCCATCGTATAAAGCAGAAATAATCTGTGCTCCTTTGGGCATCCGAACAAAGTTTATCACACCAAGTTGGAGAATATATCTTTCGGTTTTTCGCATTTTTCTTCCTCCTTTTCTAATCTATCTCGTTAATGTTTTTGGGTTTAGGATCAGAATTTTCTGGTATATAAGGCAGACCGTCAAATCCGAATTTTAAAGGAATTGGAGCGAATACAACTGGATGGCGCAACGGCCACGGAGGTTTAGGTTTAGATGATTGAATGATTTCTATTGGTCTATCAACATTAAGCTCTCTTAGTCTGATAACCTGGCTCATTTTCTACCCTCCTTATATTTTTTTAATGATCAAAAATTTAATATCAAACTATATCTGTATTTTAGCAGGGAGATTTAGATCAGTCAACCCAGTAGAACAACAGGAAAAAAAAGTTTTTTTTAAAAAAAAGCGGCAGGCGCGAGCGCCTGCCATGATTAGTATGTAAAATTTCGGTGTTTGTTTATATTAGTTCAATTATCAGTTTTTTCCTTTTTTCAGTTTTTTGCAAATAGATTTCTTATCGTCTGGTTTTATTTGTTTAACTACTTTGGCATGTTCTGCACAATAGTATCGTCCATTTATGCACTCTGTTGCAGAACAATAGCAATGGATTTTTCTTGTTTTCTTTTTGCCGTCTTTTATGATTTGATCTAAATAGATATGACCGCAGTATTTTCCGGGAATGACTTGCCCCGATGACACTTTTGATTGTTTGGTTTGCATCTCTTTACGCGGTGTATTAGTATCTTTTCCTAACAACTTTTCGAGTTCTTCCATTGCGGCTTCTCTGTCAAATCCATCACCGTTATTATATCGTGGTTTTACTGTCAGCATTTCCTTTCCTCCTTTTTCCACTAATTATTTTGGTGAATTTTAGTTGCGTATAAACTTTACCGCATTTAGTTATCTCATAGCTTTCTATAGCTTAATTACGAATTACACAAATTCATTTGAAATATACGTGATAAAAATATTTGTGAGAGTTAATACATTATTTATCTTTTAGATTATCAACGAGCGAAGATGATTACTGGATAAATCGTAGCAAAATTATCTTATAAAGTCAATAAGACCAGCTCTTGTCAAAAAAATCCTAAGTGCTATAATAATACTGTAGCAGAAGATGTTTCCTGATAAGGAGGAAATTTTATGTCTGATCAAAAAAAAGCCGATACGTCGAAAGACAAATCAAATAAAGATCTAAATATCTCAACTTCATTTGACGCAAATAAAAGCAGTGAATATACAGCCAAAAATATAACAGTGCTCGAAGGACTTGACCCGGTCAAAAAAAGACCGGGAATGTATATTGGCAGTACGGGTTCAACCGGACTGCATCATTTGGTGTGGGAAGTAGTTGATAACGCAATAGATGAAGCAATGGCCGGCCATTGCGATACTATTTTAGTTACGCTTTTAAACGACAATAAAATTTCAGTAGAGGATAATGGCCGGGGAATTCCAGTTGAAACACACTCCCAAACCGGAAAATCAGCTTTGGAAACAGTTTTAACGACTCTTCATGCTGGCGGAAAATTCGGCGAAGGTGGCAGTTATAAAGTTTCCGGCGGCTTGCATGGTGTAGGTGTTTCAGTGGTTAACGCTCTTTCTTCTTGGCTCGGGGCCGAAGTTTATCGCGATGGAAAAGCATATAGCCAGGAATACAATAGAGGAGCGGCAAAAGGTAAAGTTAATACTGTTGGTGAGTCGCAAAAAAACGGCACAAAAATTACTTTTCAGCCAGACGAAAAAATTTTTGGCGAGCTTCAATTTAGTTATTCTTCGATCGTAGATCGTTTAAGACAACAGGCCTATTTAACTAAAAAGGTGCGAATAACAATTATCGATCAACGATCTCGTGATACTGTTCATGTAAAGTCAGATAACGATGATTCAGAAGATGCAAGTCAAAAAGCTATAAGCGATAAGCCATATGCTATAAGCCCATCCTACACTTTTTATTTCGAAGGCGGGATAGCTTCTTACGTTCGTCATTTGAATAAAAATAAGCATCCAATTATTGATCCTCCAATTTATTTTGAAAAAACCGCCAACA
>Ga0155579_113_pt4 | contig 10227 bp, 17 predicted proteins | sample RifCSPhighO2_12_FD_107236 | JGI IMG/M metagenome (GOLD analysis project Ga0155579, IMG submission 107236) | Candidatus Berkelbacteria bacterium RIFCSPHIGHO2_12_FULL_36_9 | reverse complement strand
CGCTTCCTCGCTCTTCATTCTTTTCGCTCGAATTTTAATAATTTCGTCACGAAAAATTATTTCGTAATAAGTCTATTCTACTATTCCAATTCAACTAATATATTTATCTAATTGATTGATAGCCATTTTTTATTCCATTTTTAGAAAAAACAATTTGCCATAAATGGATATTTCTGGCACGGAAACTGCCGGCGCATCCTAAAAGATATAATTTCCACATCCTATAAAAACGCTCGTCATAATTGTTTTTAATTTTATGCCAGTTATTTACAAAATTATTATACCACGCCATGAGTGTTTGATCATAATCAGTGCCAAAGTTATGTAAATCTTCCAATACAAAAAATCCTTCAACCGCTTCGCCGATTTGTTTTAATGAAGGAATCATACCATTAGGAAAGATATATTTTTCAATCCATGCATTAATTTGGGTTACAGATGAATTACCGCCAATTGTATGAAGTAAAAATAATCCGTTGTCTTTTAAACAACGAGCAGCGATCTGCATATAAGTACGATAATTTTTGTATCCTACATGTTCGAACATTCCCAAAGAAACAATATGATCAAATTTCCCATTGACATCACGATAATCCTGTAAATGAATTTTTACCGGTAATCCTTTGCAGAGTTTTTTACCCAATTCCACTTGTTCTTTGGAAACTGTAATACCAACCACCTTAGCGCCATATTTTTCAGCGGCAAATTTGGCAAAACTACCCCAACCGCAACCAATATCCAAAATCTTTTGGCCGCGTTTTAGACCGATTTTTTTGCATATCAAATCAAGTTTTGCTTCTTGGGCTTGATCTAAATTTTTTGCCTTTTTCCAATAGCCGCAAGTATAAACTAAACGTTTGTCCAACATGGATTCAAACAAATCATTACCAAGATCATAGTGGCGTTTGCCGATTTCAAAGGCCTTTGATTTTGCTCCAAAATTGAAAATACGCGAGGTAATGACTGCGGATAATAATTTAGAATTTATGTTTACTTTTTTAATTAAATTGCTTCGAAGCAAGCGATAGACAAGTTCGTCTATTTTTTTACAGTCCCACCAGCCATCCATATAAGCTTCGCCGGCAGGTAGAACTCCGCCGCGAAAAATCCGTTGATATAATCTTTCATCATTAACTTTTAAATCCCACGGCCTTTTACCGTTTATTTTTATATTTGCTTTGGCTAATATTTCTTCAACTATTTTTTTATAATTATTAAACATCTTTTTAGAATTTTATTATTTTGTTGCCATTACAACTTTTACCTTACAACCCCAATTCCCATGTACCAACCTTGAGGTTTTTTGCAAGCAGGACAAGTTTTAGGTGCACTTTTGCCACGGTGAACATAACCGCAATTTAGACATTTCCATTCTATTTCTTTATTACTTTTATAAAGAGAGCCCTTTTTTAGCCTATCTGCCAAAATGTTAAAACGTTCCTCATGTTTTTCTTCAACTTCGGAAATTTCTTTAAACAAAGTGGCGATTTCTTTTTCACCTTCTTCGTGGGCGATTTTTTCAAAACCCGGATACATCTCGCTCCACTCGTATTTTTCACCTGCGGCCGCATGTTTGAGATTCGAAAGGGTGTTAGACAACGGATCAATACCATAAGTGTTAGTCATCTCCACGAACTTTTTAATCCGTTTTAATTCTTCGTGTGCGTGTTCACGTTCGTTATCTGCAGTTTCTAAAAAGACGTTTCTAATCCAAATGTAACCTTCTTTTTCAGCAATTTCAGCAAAGTAGGTATACTTGTTTCTGGCCATCGATTCTCCCGCAATGGTCTTAAGTAAGTTTTCATGTGATTTTTTCATAAGACCTCCAATACATCTTAATATATTTAGCTTTAAGGTATCTCTCAATTAACAGAAATATTTTTATTGTGACTAAAAAAACTCGCACATTTATCCGAAGTGTCATTTACCCAATATAAAAGCATAAATGCTCTTGATATCTTATCTAGTTTTCCCATATCCATTTTTTCAGACTCAGAAAATTCTCCCCGTTGCAATTTCTTCTCTTTCATAATTTCAATTATTGTTTCCCAATCGAAATTCCAAGCTTTTGTAATAAAATCTTCTGAACTACTGCCCAGTGTCTGCGCTTTTTCCATAAATGATTTTGAATATCGATTATTGATGATTTGTATTAAAGCCGGATAATTCTCTCCAATAGATTCAAGGATTCTTATAAGTCTTGGCCATTTCTCTATACTTTCGAATCTTAATAAATTTAAGAAATCATATCGCGTGCAACTGAATGGTAAACCGGCAAAAACAGTTTTAATCGAATCGATTTTATTTGCAACGTATTCATAATATTTTTTTGCATAATCTTGATACATACTGTGTAATTGTCTTTCATCTATGTCTGGGGAAAGTTTTTTGAGTCGCGCCATAATCCCAATCTTTGTTTGATCAGGATAATCATAGAAAGAATGCTCGCCTTTTTTCAATAAATCATTAACATGTTCATCAAATAGTTTGGCAAAATCCTTATCTTTAGAGTAGTAAGATTTTGAATAATTGTCATAATGCATCAAACTGCTTTGTATTTGACTGCAAAATTCATTTTTAAAATCATCTATCCAAGTTCTAAAAACCGAATCTAATATTTTATTTGAATTTAAAGAATCTTCTGTATTTTTTTCATCAGTTGGTTCCATAGAAGGATCAAAAAAACGATGAAAAATTCCATGATAAATTTCGTGTAATAAGGTAGATCTATAAATCATTGTTGGTTCGTTGGAAAAACATACCATATCTACATCTTGATTGATTGATTTTAAAAAACGTATTGTTGCATATCCACCAAGGTTAACTATTTCTAATTTTTCATCTTTGCTCAACTTACCTTTTTTAAAATAAACTTTTCCAAGATCGTCTCCATTTGGTAAATAAATAGCTAAAATACTGCCAAATGTTTTTGCATATATTTTTCCTTTTAGTTTATATTGCTTCCCATCGCCAATAATTTCAGAGAAAAGCTCATCTGGGCTGGTTTTTTCTAAATATTCATCTATAATTTTTTTTTCTTCAAACATTTCTCTTATAGAACTTGTGATTACTTCTCTAGTCTCAGGAGCAAGCTGGTCAAGTTTACCTTTGAGCTTATCTAATATTACTTGCCATTTTTTCTTGACAGTTCCTAATATTCCATTCTCGATGACCGTATCAAGTATTTCTCCAAAAAGTAGATAATTTTTAATATAATCAAAACCTAAGAAAGACTTTTTAATTTCAATTTCTTTGCCAGGAGTTTGTTCATCTATCAATTCTCTATCAGATTCTTTTAGATATCTAGAGTTTGTTCTTATTCTAGTAGCCATTTCATTTTTTATGATTTCTTTCAGATATTTATCAGAATCAAATTCGTCCAAATTTCTTTCGGTTGCATTTTCATGTTCTTTTGTATTTTGAGTATTAATTTTTTCAAATTGTTCTGTTATTTGTGGCATAATTTCCATGGTTGATGTTTCTCTTTAAGTATCCGTTATAAAATCAAAGATTTTCTTTGATTTTTTGGCAATTGCTTGAGCAAATTTTCATGTGATTTTTTCATAATGTCCTTTCAAATCTTATTATTTACAATAAAATTCTTCCCTTGTTAAACCCGATTGGCGAATGATTGCCTGAATTGTGCCAATCGGTAAATCACCGGGGTGATTTGGCACACAAGTCAGAAATTGTTTGCCGCCTTTCTTTTTAAAATAATAGCGATGACTACCTTTTTGATGCATAAAAATAAAGCCATTCTTTTCCAGCCGCTGAATAATCTTTTTTGCTGGTTCTGGCTTTATCTTCATAAAAGTCCTATTAAGCACAGATTAAATCACAAGTATTTCGAGTGAAAAATTGGCTGTCTTCTAAGGCAAAATTATTTTTGGGTAATGAATCTTGATGGAGCTGATGCAGGTATCTCTCTAAATTCTCAAGAATTTTTTTATATTTTTTAGGTGCTTGTTTGTTAAGCAATTGATCATTTAAATTGTTTTTAGCTACTGTTTCGAGATATCCTTGGGCGGCTTCCTCTAAACTTTTTTTTAATTTGACAGGATCTTCATCTTGTTCGACAATATCTAAATCAAGACAAACACCAGTAAAATATTTGTCCTTAAGCCGTTTATAAATAACAAACCTAAGTTGTCCGCGTGTCTTAGTATTATTCATATTGATTATATTATAACAAGATTCAAATATGATTTCAAGCGAAATATTATCGAGAAAGAATAATCAGTGTTATTATCACAATCAATACCAACCAAGCAATAGTTTTGGTCAATAATCTAACAGCTTCTTTTTTCTCGCCATCGAGATACATCAAAACTGGTTTGCCAAAAACCAAAGAACCGCAAACTGCGGCAGAAATTACAAAAAGCATAAGAAAAACAAATATGCCCGATACTCCAGATAAATTTCCGAATAACTGAAGTCCATTTTCCATTAATAATGCTACTATTCCTACATAAACTGCAACTCCCAGCGCATTAAATAAACTTGTTTTTAAAATTTTATTCATAGATCCTCCACATAAAATAACTTGATACAATCACTTAAGTCTCTTATCAATGCCATTTTCAAAGATCCTTCAACTGTTACCCAGCAAAAATCTTTATGTTCTTTTTTATCAATTTTAATTTTTTCTTCTTTATTTAACTGTAAATGAAAAATATGATAAATGAAATCGTAATTTGGGTATTTTACATATATTTTACCAGAATATTTGAACTGATTTTCTGGAAAATCTAATCCTGACTCTTCATATATTTCTCTTTTTGCGGCTTTGGCAATTTCTTCTGATTTTTCAATTTTTCCACCTGGCATACACCAAAAATTCCCTTCCGGTTTATGATTTTGCCGATGTAATAACAAAATTTTGCCATTGTATTCCACAAAACAACTGGCAATCTCAAATTTTGCATCAAAATCATATGGCTTATCTTTGTAGATCATAAAATTATTTTACCTTTTCGATTAATTCTAATACTATTTTTGTTGATAGGCCAAGGATTGTTTCTTTGTCGCCCTTAAATCCTTTGATCAATTTGCCATCAAGATCCTGAAGGCCGTATGCTCTACCTCTGTCCATTGGAATGCCGGTCTTAATATATTCATCAATTAATTCATCTGAATATTGGCTCATTATTATATTAACGGTGTCGACTTCGGCCGTAATTTTGCTATTCTGAGTGTTTATTACTGCGACACCTGTGAATATTTGATGTGTTTTACCGCGCAATAATTCTAGCATTTTTTTAGCATCTTTTTCATCGGTTGGTTTTCCAAGTTGATGATCGAGGTAAGAAACAACTAGATCAGAACCGATAATAATTGAGTTTGGATGTCTTTCAACAACTTCTTTGGCTTTTTCTGTAGCTATAATTTCCGCTGATTTTTTGGCAGATTTATCTTGAAATTTTCGTTCATCAATATTAGCTGGATCGATTTCGAATTTTAATCCAGTTTTTTCCATTAATTCTTTTCGTCTTGGCGATCCCGAAGCAAGTATTATTTTCATAAATTTTTTTAAAAATGGTAAATATGTAAATTGTTGGTTCATTTTTGTAAATCATTTTTTACCACAATTCCGTTAGCATTTAGAATTATTACTTTGGTCATATATCCGACTCACTATACAAAATTCCTTTTTGAATATATTTAATTGCTTTGACGACATAGGGCATCATTGGTTTTGGGAGTTTGGAAATTGAATACCAGCCAATTTTGTCGTGTTTGTTTGGTTCACAAATCTTTGGTTCACCAATAAATCTATCACATTTAACAAAAACCGCAATTCTATCTGATTGTTCTTTCTCTTTTCGATACATAATATGAACAATCTTTAAATTTTTAGCATTGATTATAATACCCACTTCTTCTTTTGCCTCTCTTATGATACTTTCGATTGGAAATTCCTGATCTTCTATGTGCCCAGCCGGCAAATGCCACTTTCCACTCTCATAAGGAACATCTCCTCTTCGCAATAATAAAATCTTGCCCTGTTTAATTAAAAACAAATGCGCTTCGGGAACAATTTTATTTCTTTGTTTTTTAACCATAATTATCCTTTCCTATAATTTAAATATAGTTAAATTTTTGGAGTCGTTAGCTTCTTTGGGAGTTTCTTCTTTGACAATTACTAAGATGATTTCTCTTATTTCGCCAGTTACCCGAAAATTAGCTGGGATTTTCTTAATCTCTTTTTGATAGGTTTCCTTATCTAAATCTAACGAAATTGACAGATGTGGGTGAAAACTCTTTTCATATTTTTCTGTCTCGGGTTTGCAATAGTCGGAATATTTTTTGAATGCTTTGATGATTCTCTTTTGAAAATCCATTAGAATTGGATTATCTTTCACTTCGATCATAACACATTCATAATTAGAATCTGGATAAATTCGATCAAAAACAACTTTTATTTTATGACTCGGAAATTTTATTTTATTAAAGAAATTATCTGCAACATTTTTTACTTCATCGGCTTGATTTTTCTTAATAAAAACAGGTTGCTTGAAAGTAACATGCAATTCGTATTCAAAATTCACGCTATTAATAATTTCATCAAGCCATTTTGGTTTATTAATTAATTTTAATCTTCCATAAACAGCAAATATTTTCATATAGATTTATGTTATTCTAATGTTCTGCAGAACACCAGAATAGATTGGCCTAGAGGCGAAATAGTGTTGGCAACAGAACTTCCTTTATTAGTTTTAAATATCAAGCCAGCGATGTGCAGCTTCCTGATATGTTCAGCAATTGTTTTATAATCAACTTTTAATTGATACGAAATTTCTATCACCGAAAGCCCCGGTGTTTTCTCCAACAATAACAATATCTCCACTCTCCTGTGGTTCGCCACACCTTTAAAAATTTTCTCCAGCTCTCGTTTGTTTTTCATACATTTTATAGCATGTTTAATCATGTTCTGGTCTTCTGCAGAACACCAGAAAGATAATCTACTTGCTACAGCAATGTTTATATTTTTTGCCACTTCCACAAGGACATAAATCATTTCGACCAACTTTGCTAATTTTACCCACGTCAATAATTGGTCTATCCGTAAGGTTACTCTTCAAAAATGTCTGACATTCCTGAATAGCCATATTGATCCAAATTTTTAATTCCGGATCGGGTTTTTTCTCATATTTTTCTAAAGCTTTATAAACATCAAGTCGTCCGGTATGCGCCAAAATAATTATGGCCTTTTTCTTGTTTTCTATACTGTCTTGTTCGGAAAACAAAGTTTTTTTAGCCCAACTGATTTCTTTTTCTGAAATTTCAGGATAGGTTTTTGGCAGTTTTTGATGATAATCAATATATTCTTGGGCGGTTTTTCCTTCTTCACTGTCCGGATCTTCCACAGACATAATAGAACCATTTAGTCCTTTGGCCTGCATGGCCGCAATTAACTCCGCAAATTCATCTTGGCTCATATTTCCTTGATTTAAAATTTTAATTAATTCTTCCTCATTTAAATCGCCGAAATTTGGTTTCATTTTTATCCTTTCTGATTCTATTTTCTCTTTTTCAATTTTTCTTCAATATATTTCATCAACCAAACTGCCCAGTAAGGGGCGGTCATGCTACGCAAGCTATTACTATGAGATTGTAAAGAGTCATTGTGAGTTTGGTGTAATGCATATTCTCTGTCATCTTTGCCGAGAAATGGTTTAAGAGATTTTAATGCAAAGGCCCAAGCATTACGCTCATTCTCTAGTATTTTAGCTACCTCCTGCCTATTTAGAGGAAATTTTTTATTATACCTTTCATTGATTTCTGAATATCCTTTACGTTGCTGCGAATGTCCTATTTCGTGAAAAAGAGTTAATAAGCAATCTAAATCAGTTGGATTACCAACAAGAATCATAAGGTCTCTAGAAGCTGAACTCGATAAAATTTCTTTTTCATCTTTTTGATCTTCTAATTTTGTGTTACATAATATTATAAACTCTTTTGAAAGAAAATCTCGTATATTTACTAAGTCTCTGCTTTCAGGTCGAGAAATTGTCAAATCAGTTATTTCTATAAGACCATCGGAAAGAAAATCTCTTAATTTTGCTCCTTCTTCTTTATCAGATGGTAATTGGGGAAGTTCGTCGATGTCTGAGGGAGATAATGCGTTAAGTCGAGAAATAGTCGAACCATCTACTTGTTTATATCTGATTTTCAAAGATTTATTTTCATCATTATGCTCAACAACTCCTTCGGGCTGATCATAAATTCCCTCAAACCCGTCATCAAAAAATGGTTTTGGTTCTGGAATTACTATTTTTCTTTTTGACTCCATCTTTCTATCTAGATAATCTTGCGCTTCTGGTCGTGAAAATTCACTCATTTTTACTCCTTCATTTTTTATTTATGATTGTCGAGCATTATTCTGGTCTTCTGCAGAACTAGAGAAAAGCAGATACTTCGAGCGAAGATGTAGTGTAGGGTATGAATATAAAAATCATGTAAATAATTCCAAGAACTAGAAAGATTTTTGACAGGATAGTTTGTTCTTTGAAAAAGAGAATAGCACAAATAACCGATATCAATGAAATAATTAGTGCAGGAAGGTAAAAATAAATGTAGATAGTCCAACTTATATTTGATTCAGGCAATATAAATAAACCAACAATATTAATAATTATCGGAATGAGCACAGGTAATCCCAGATTTGATTTTAACCAATTATATCTTTTCATATCGATGAGCTCCTTATTCTGATGTTCTGCAGAACATAAGAAAAGCTGCTAAAGTCCTATTGTTGGTGCGACGGATTGCATTGAGGTTAGACAAATTTCGATGAATTTTTCCAGTGGGATATTTAAACCTTCTGACTTTTCGCACATAGCAACATCTTCACGTCTTGTGCCAGCTGCAAACTTTGGTTGTTTCAAAAATCTTTTTAAAACAGAAGAAGCTTTTACACTCTCTAATTTCTTGTCTGGGTAGATTAGAGCAGTTGCCACAATCAGACCCGTTAAACTATCGGCGCAGAAAATTGTCCAATCGGCTTTGGTTTCGAGTTTGGTATCTGTTAATTTCGGCGCGTGGGCTTTTATAATATGTAATACATTATCAGGAATTTCTAAGTTATATTTTGCCAATGCCTCAGTGGTTTTTAAAGGATGATAATTCTTAAACTCACCGCCGTAATCAATATCGTGAATTAAACCTGCTAAGAGCCAATCTTCTTTCAAAGGTTCATTTTCACCGAGTTCGTTTTTTGATTTCAAATAATCATAGATTCCACCCATACAAGCTTCTAGAGCTAAAGAATGGTAAAAAATATTCTTTTCTACCTGTTTTTCCAAGGCATCTACAAATTTCTGTCTATCATATTTCATTTTTGTCTCCTTTGCTCATATTCTAATTTCTTACCAATATATTTAACGAATTTTGGAAGTTGTTCTTTTAAACTCTGATTTATATTTTTTTGATGTAAGCCGAGGTTGGCTAAAGCGGTTTTTACTAAACCTATATATTTTTTGTCTAAAATTGTCAGGCACCAATTTCCAGCTTCTTCTTTAGAAATGATTTTACCGGTCTTTGCAGTGTGATAAACCCTGCATAATGTCAAGACAGTATAAACTTGATCAACCAAACTTTTTTGAGAAAGATTTTTAATATTTCTTCGCAAATAATCAAATTCTAATTTTAAAACATTCTTAATATAAGTTTCTTTAACTTTAGGATAAAAAGTTTTCGGTTTTGGACCGAAAAGTGTAATACCAGTTTCTCTAATATTTGACTAGATTATTGGATTAGCCCCATCGGATAAGGTTCTCTTGCGAAATTCTCCATAACAAGTTTGGGTTGTTTTGAAAATTTTTGACCCGTCAGAAATTATATCTTTTTTAGTTACAAAAATTACTTCAAGCTTCTTTGCTAATTTATTTTCTTTTTCCAATCTCTTAAAAAAACTTCTTAATTTTTTTATTTCCTCGTCATTTAGTTCTTTATTTACCACCGTCATAATGTCGACATCACTATAACCTTCTTTGTAAGCGTTATATGTTAATGACCCAAAAACATAAATTCCAATTAAATTATCCTCAAGAATTCTGGGAATTTCTTGTTTGATAATTGAAAATAGATTGTTCACATTTTTGGGTATGTTTTTCATGATTTTTTAAATTTCTCATCTAATCTTCTTTTTGTTAAATTTTCGGAATAACCGCCCTCTTTGATAAACTTATTTTCAAGTGATCGAATCATGTTGTCTAAAAGATAGTT
>Ga0155579_116_pt1 | contig 10244 bp, 8 predicted proteins | sample RifCSPhighO2_12_FD_107236 | JGI IMG/M metagenome (GOLD analysis project Ga0155579, IMG submission 107236) | Candidatus Berkelbacteria bacterium RIFCSPHIGHO2_12_FULL_36_9 | reverse complement strand
CAAAATGGTCGGCCGAACTCCGGCGCACATTGTCGCTATCAAACCTTTGGTAGATGGTGTTGTTTCTGATTTTGAAGTTACCGAACAAATGCTTAAATATTTTATCAATAAAGTTCACCATGAAGGTTTTACTCTTTTTCCCCGTCCTCGCGTGATCATCGGTATTCCCTATGGTGTGACCGAGGTTGAACGTCGTGCAGTCGAAGAAGCAGCCATTAACGCTGGCGCGCGTGAAGTTTATTTAATCGAAGAACCAGTAGCAGCGGCCATTGGCGCCCGTTTGCCCATTCAAGAGGCAGCAGGAAGTATGATTGTCGATATTGGCGGCGGTACCACCGAGGTAGCGGTTATATCACTTGGTGGGATTGTGGCTTCTCGTTCTCTTCGTATTGCCGGCGATGAAATGAACGAGGATATTAAAGATTATGCGCGTGAGAATCTTAATCTTATGCTTGGCGATAGAACCGCCGAAGAAATAAAAATTGAAATTGGTTCGGCTATTCCACTTAAAGACAAACTCCAAGCACCCTTAAGGGGCCGCGATTTGGTTACTGGTTTGCCTAAAGAAATTATTATTGATGATGAGCAAGTCCGCAAAGCCATGTCAAAATCAGTAATGCAAATTGTTAGTGCTATTAAAACTACCATTGAAGAAACGCCGCCGGAATTGGTGGCAGACATTATGACCAAAGGAATTGTTTTGTGCGGCGGCGGCGCTTTACTGCGCGGTTTTGATAGGTTAATTGCTTCAGCTGCAGAGAATAAAGTTTATATTGCTGATGATCCACTTACATGTGTCGTGCGTGGAACAGGGGTAGTTTTAGAAGATTTAGATAATCTTAAAGGCGTCTTATTACCGACAGAGTTTGAAAAATAAGAATATAATGTATCAACTATCACAGATTTTTTACCACAGATTTACGCAGATAATATAATTGATTTTTTTGCGTTGATCTGCGAAAAGAGATTTGCGATAGCGGTCACAATATTTATATGTCAGACAAAAATATCAAATTTATCTTTTTCATCTTCGCCCTGCTCATTATCGGGTTCTTTTTTTCATCAGAACTTATACCAATAAAGAATTTTCTTTTTCAGCTAACTAGTCCGATGGGCAAAGCAATAAATCAATCGTCAAACTCGCTTGGGAGCTTTTTTTCCAATTTGGGGAAAATTAAAAGTCTGCTTTCGGAAAATAACCAATTAGTAGAAGAAAATAATCAGCTTAAAGCCCAAGTGGCGCAAATGGCGGAAATAAAACACGAAAACGAAATTCTAAAGCGCGAGTTGGGTTTTGTCCAAAGCCAAAGCGGCTATGAGCTTATTCCCGCCAAGGTTGTTTTTCATTCCCCTTCTTCATTTTTGCAATATATTAAAATAGATAAAGGCACTAAAGATGGAGTAAAGACAGGCCAAGCAGTGCTTTCAAACGGCCATTTGCTCGGAGTAGTAAAAGAAGTTAGCAATGACTTTGCAGAAGTTAATCTTGTTACCAATGCCAATTCGCTGATTCCGGTAGTTTTGCAGAATAGCCGCGGCACCGGGCTTTTGGCTGGCGGATTAAAAGGGCTAATGGCCGAAGATATTCCCCTTGATATTAAAATTGAAAAAAATGAAAATGTCGTTACCTCGGGTCTTGGCGGCGATTTACCCTCGGGGATTATTATCGGTACGGTACAAGAGACAATTTCTGGAGAGTCAGAGATATTTCAGCGCATATCAGTCAAATCACCAATTGAATTTGGAAAATTGGAATTTGTGTTTGTGGTGAAATAAGCTAGAATCTTCACGAATTCTTTCGTGTAACATGTAGCGTATAGCGTATAACATTATATATCGCATGAAAACCTTCATCAATATATTATTAATTCTGTTTGCGGTGGTTATAGAGACAACACTCTTGCCAAGATTTTCCTATTCTGGAGTTTATCCAGATCTCATTTTAATCATTGTTTTCTCCCTGATTTTTATTGGCCGAGAAGATGAAGCAGTTTTTTGGGCTTTAATTGGAGGAGTAATCTTAGATCTGTTTTCTCCGCTAAGATTTGGAATTTTTACTTTTTCGATGCTTATTTTGTTTCTTGGAGTTAGATATTTAGTTAAGCACATTTTTTCCGATCCCTCTTTAATTATCGCTTTATTATTTTTCTTTTCAGGCAGTATTTTATTGAATTATCCTTTTGCGGTTTTGACCTCACAATATTTACTGCTTTTGTTTCAGGGGCTATATACATTAATAATTGGGGGAATAATTTTTGGATTTATCAAGTATTATTTAACACAGAAAGATAAAATAACAATATAAATATATGCCGGATTTATTCGGTAATTACAATTCGATGGGGAAAATTGTCATAGTTCCGGAAGAGTATGAGCACCAAAGCAATCTTGAACCAAAAGATGTTTTAGAAGAAGAAAAAGAAAAGCCGGATTTTTCCCTTTTTTATGTTTTTTCCATGGTTATGGCGATAATTTTTTTATTCAAATTGACTGATTTACAAGTTGTTCAAAGCGCAAAATACCAGTATCTCGCGGAAGGAAATCGTATTCGCAGCCGCGACATTTTTGCCCCGCGGGGAATTATTTATGATAGAAATGGTCAAGTTTTAGCGCAAAACATCGCTTCGTTTAATTTAGAAATTTATCCAGCTGACCTGCCTAAAGAAAAAGAATCTCGCCAAGAAATATACAAAAAAATAGAAGATACTTCAAAAATCAATACCCCGGATATAAAAGAAAGAATTGAAAAAGAGGGCTTATTTTCTATCGAACCGATTATTTTGAAAGAAAATCTTTCCCGCGATGAAGCACTCTATCTTAAGGTTAAATACCACGATGTAATGGGTGTAGAGGTGGCTTACAGACCTTCAAGGCAATACCAAACTACTCCCGGACTTTCCCATTTCTTGGGCTACATTGGGAAAATAAGCGAGAAGGAATTGGTTGAAAAACCTACTTATCAGATGAACAGCTGGTTGGGAAAAACGGGGTTAGAATTTATTTATGAAGATATTTTAAAAGGTACTAACGGAAAAAAGCAAATGGAAGTTGATTCCAAGGGTTATATTCAAAGAGTTTTGGCAGATTTGCCGCCAAAATCCGGCAATAATATTTATTTGGGACTAGATTTAGATTTGCAGAAAGAAACCGCTTTTGCACTGGAGGAGATGATTAAACAGCTTAATGTAAAAAATGCTGTAGCTATTGCCATGGATCCTCGTGATGGTTCGATTCTAACAATGGTCAGTTTGCCTTCGTATGACAATAACATCTTTACTCAAGGGTTAAATCCTGAAGAGTATCAAAAACTTTTAAACGATCCCTCTAAACCTTTAATCAATAGGGCAATAGCCGGCGTCTATCCAGCCGGCTCAACTGTTAAACCATTTATTGCTTCGGCGGCTTTACAGGAAAAAACAATTTCCGAAAAGACGACTTTAGATACTTCTATTGGCGAAATCAGGATTGGAGAATGGGTTTTTCCGGATTGGAAAAGGCATGGAGTAACAGATGTGAAAAAGGCAATTGCCGAGTCAAATGACATTTTTTTCTATGCATTAGGCGGCGGTTATGAAAAAATTAAAGGTTTGGGTATAGAGAGAATGGATAAATATCTTCAGCTGTTTGGTTTTAACAAGGAAACAGGAATAGATTTAAACGGAGAGGAAGAGGGTCTTATTCCTTCCCCTGAATGGAAGAAAAAGGTTAAAAAAGAAAGCTGGTATCTTGGTGATAGTTATCATTTGGCCATTGGACAGGGAGATTTTTTGGCAACTCCCTTAGAATTATTAAATGCTATTTGGGCGGTAGCAAATGGCGGAGAACTGCTTAAGCCGCATTTAATAAAATATGAAAGCGACCAGAACGGTAATATTGGCAAAGAATTTCCAAAGCAAATTATCAGGAAGGATTTTATTGAAGGGAATAATCTGCGTATTGTGCGGGAAGGAATGAGACAAACAGTAACCGAGGGTTCTGCCCGTCAGCTTGTTGATCTTCCTGCCTCTGTGGCTGGTAAAACTGGAACCGCCCAGTTTGATAAATCCGACAGAACTCACGCTTGGTTTATTGGTTTTGCTCCATACGAAAACCCCGAGATTGCAGTTGTTGTTTTGGTGGAAGCTGGCGGAGAAGGACATACCGCGGCAGTGCCAGTAGCACGGAAAATGTTTGAGAAATATTTTTCTAAAACCTCTAATTCTAATAAGCAGGATTAATCTTGCTTATTAGAAAGACGGGAGGATAGATAAAGGAGGGAAAAAAATGGCTCAATCACGGGCACCAATTCTAAAGCCAAATCCCGATGTACGAATTTGCCCAAGTTGGGGAGAAAGAAAAGGAAAATGCGGCACTGTATTGGCAAGATATACCAATGTGGTTTATATGCCGCCTGTTATGAGCTCAAGGACGAAAATTTAAGACCAAAAACTATTCATATAGTTAAAAGTCGAAAATAATCAAATTGAACAAAAGACAGCGAGAAAATATATCTCTTACCTGTCTTTTTTGTGGATAAGTACTAATCTAATAGGTTGGGTATGGGAATATTGACAATAAATGCTTAGATATGGTATTCTATGTTAGACAATAATTTTACGGAGAACATATGTTAGAAGAAATTATTTTAACTAAAGATGGGTTAGAGAAACTTAAGAAAGAACTGGAAGATTTAAAAAAGAACAAAAGACCGGTTGTTATTCAGAGAATCAAAACTGCCAAGGAATTTGGCGATCTTTCTGAAAATGCTGAATATGAAGACGCCAAAAACGAGCAATCATTTATCGAAGGCAAAATCGAAGAATTAGAAGCCACTCTTAAACGAGCTAAAATTATCTCTGAACTTCACGATACTTCCCAAGTTTCTATTGGGGATAAAGTTTGTGTTGATTGCAACGGCAAAAAAACTTGTTATAAAATTGTTGGTTCTACTGAATCAGACCCGGAAAATGGCAAAATTTCTTCGGAATCGCCAATCGCTGTTTCGCTTTTAGGCAAAAAAAAGGGTGAAACAGTGATGGTTTCCGTTCCCGACGGTGAAATGAAGTGTAAGATTCTTGATATCAAATAAATCTTATCTAAACATTTAAGCATTTAAACATCTAAACAAAATATCTGTTTCTTTGTTTTTATGTTTACATGTTCCTGTGTTTAAATGATAACATCCCTCTTGAATCAGAAGAGATTTTTTTGTATAATAAAATTGGTTATTAAGTTATTGCGCGTTCCTGAAAGGAGCAGTATGGCGTTTTGGACAGATGAAACAGTCTCAGAGATTTTGAAACGAAAAGATAAAAAATATTTAATCACAGATTATAAAACTCCTTCCGGGAGAATTCATGTTGGTGCACTGAGAGGCGTGGTTATTCATGATCTTTTATATAAAGGATTATTAGATAGTGGCGTAAAGACAGAATATTGGTATGGTTTTGATGATTTTGATCCTATTGATGATTTAGCTGATAATTTAAAAAAGGACTTCGAAAAATATATGGGTGTACCTTTATGCAACACTCCCTCGCCAGTAAAAGGATACAAAAATTTTGCCGAATATTATGCTAAAGATTTTATTCAGGTTTATGAAAAGCTTGGCGTGAGAGCAAAAACTATTTGGGCTTCGCGATTATATAAAGAAGGAAAATATAATAAAGCTATTAAAATTGTTTTAGATAATGCAGAAAAAATCAGAAATATTAATAAAAAGGTGTCTGGTGGTAAAAAAAGCGATGATTGGTTTCCATTGCAAGTTGTTTGTCCAAAATGCGGCAAAATCGGCACTACTAAAGTTACTGGATGGAATAGTAAAGAGGTTGAGTTTAGTTGCGAACCAAAAATGGTAGAATGGGCCCAAGGTTGTAGGTACAAAGGTAAAATATCTCCATTTAATGGCAATGCCAAAATGCCATACAAACCAGAGACAGCCGCCAAATGGTATACTTTTAAAACTTCAGTCGAATTGGCTGGCAAGGATCATTATACTCAGGGCGGTTCATTTAATGTCGCTCAAGAAATTGCCAAGCAAGTGTTTAATATAAAACCAGCATATGGATATGGTTATGAATGGTTTTTGGTTGGTGGTAAAAAAATGAGTACCTCCAAAGGTCGCGGTGTCTCCAGTGAAGAAATTGCCGAGTTACTGCCGCCAGAAATTTTAAGATTTTTGATGGTTAGAACTAAAGCCAAAAGAGCTATTGATTTTGCTGTTTATGGCGATACTATTCCAATACTTTATGACGAATACGACCGTTGTATTGATGCTTATTTAAAGGATTCAACTTCTGATCTTGCCCGTGCCTATTACTATTCCCGAATGAAGGAGGCGAGACCTCCTTCATATCGATTACGATTTTCCAAAGCAGTTTATTTAATCCAAATGCATAGAACCGATGTAAATAAATATGCCGAAGAAGAGAAGGGGTCTAAACTGGATAAAATTGAAAAAGAAGAATTAGACGTTAGAGTCAAATATGCTAAAAAATGGCTGGAAAAATACGCACCGGAGAATTATAAATTTACTATTCAGAAAGAATTACCACAAGTAGCCAAGAATCTCGATCAGAATCAGAAAAAATTTCTGTTAGAAATTGTAAAATTGTTGGAGCAGAAAAAATGGGCTGGCGAGGAACTACATAAACAAATTCATGAACTTAAAAAAAATCTTAAACTTGATCCGCGTTCGGCCTTTTCTGCCATTTACCTATCTCTGCTGGGTAAGGATTCTGGCCCTCAAGCCGGCTGGCTCTTGGCGGCTTTAGATGGGAAATTTATCATACAAAGATTTCAGGAAATTCAGTAGTTTATCACCCTACGCCAGACACCGTCGGCCATAGCCTATGGCGTCGGCTCGAAAACCCTGCGGTCTTTGTCGCACGCCGCCATAGCTTTGAGCGACGGGGTGCCGCAGGAATGAATGGCGAGGATGATGCCCCGTAGCTTTAGCGAAGGGGAGTAACTTGGAAAGGCTACGGGTGATGAATCCTAAAATGAAGGATACCCTGTGGTCTTGCCACAGGGAGAATTCACCATTAGTATAGAAATATCATAATTGATAGATTTATAATTAAGTGGATAATCAATAACAGGTTTATTTCATACATTAAACGCGATAGCGTCTAAATTGTGAAAATATGGTTTATTCTGAAGATATAAAAAAAGTAGTTTTAGGCACCAAACAAATATTAATGTATTTGGTAGATTTATCAGTAGGTATCTTTGAATATGGAGATAGGGGTCGGGTTTATCGCCGCTCTATCAAAGAATATTGGCAGCAACGAGATTTAAATAAAGAACGTTTTAGCAGAGATTTATATCGTTTACGGCGCGACAAATTCATTCGTATTTATTTTAAAGATAAAGAAAAAATTATTGAACTGACAAAAAAAGGCAAAGAAAGAATAAGAAATTATTTAGTTGATGATTTAAAGATTGAAACTCCAGAACAATGGGATAAGAAGTGGCGAATTATAATTTTTGATATTCCAGAAGAAAAGAAAACGGCGCGTGATGTTTTAGCTGCTAAACTTAAACAAATTGGTTTTTTACGACTTCAGAAAAGTGTTTTTGTATTTCCTTATGATTGTAAGGATGAGATTGATTTTTTAAAAGAACTTTATGAAATTAGACCTTATATTCAATATATTGTGGCTGATAGAATAGACACAGAAGTAAATTTACTGCAACATTTCTTTGATAATGAAATTCTTAAATGACAGGTTTAATTCATAATCTAAACGCTATCGCGTCTAAGATGTGAAAATAATTTAAATTGTTGATATGTTTGTTGGTATGTTTGTTGATATGTTTAGGTGAAGAGTTGAGGTAAAGACAAGAAGGGTTATGGCAGTACTCGGTTACCAATTGGGTGTAAGGAATATAATAATATAGTAAATAATATTGTAATATAGAGAAGAAAGAAGTATAATCAGAGTAAGGAGCTTAGATGTTAGACATTAAATTTATTCGGGAAAATAAGGAAGTGGTTAAAAAAGCGATTGAATATCGCCATCTTGATTTGAATTTAGAAAAAATCTTGAAACTTGATGATAAGCGGAAAAAACTTTTGCAAAAAGAGGAAGAGCTAAGAGCCGAGCGGAATAAAATTGCTAAGTTAGGTAAAGTAGGAGTAAAAGAAGGTAAAAAAATTAAAGACAAATTGCAAGCCATCGAACCAGATCTTAAAAAAATAAACGATGAATTTATGGATTTAATGTATCTACTTCCCAATCCAGCCGCCAAAGATGTGCCGGTGGGAAGAAATGAAGAAGATAATGTAGTTGTTAAAAAAGTGTCTGGTATGAAATGTCAAGTATCAGGTAAAGATATTAAAGATCATCTTGAGCTTGGCGAGAAACTGGATATTATTGATATGGAACAGGCCAGCAAAGTCAGTGGAGCACGTTTTTATTATTATAAAAATGAAGCAGTGCAATTGCAATTTGCCATCATCAATTGGTTAATGGAAATGCTCATTAAAGAAAAATTTATACCTATTATCCCGCCAGTTTTGGAAAAATTTGAAACTGCTAAGGGTACTGGCTATTTTGAAGCACTTTATGATGATGCTTATCACACCAGTCAAGACAATTTGGTTTTAGTTGGCACATCCGAGCAATCAGTTATTCCCTATCATATGGATCAAGTTTTAGAGGAGAAAAATTTACCTAAACGATATCTTGCCTACTCAACTTGTTTTCGCCGTGAAGCTGGCAGTTATGGCAAAGATACTCATGGCATGATTCGCCTGCACCAATTTGATAAGATGGAAATGGTTTCTTTTACCCGGCCAAAGGATTCCGACCAAGAACATGAATTTCTATTGGGGTTAGAGGAAAAAATAATGAAGGCCTTGGAAATCCCCTATCAAGTAGTAAAAATGTGTACTGGAGATTTGGGTTTGCCCGCTGCCAGGAAATACGATATTGAGGCCTGGATGCCTTCACAAAATAAATATCGTGAAACTCACTCGGTTTCTACCTGCACAGATTTTCAAGCCCGCCGACTAAATATTAAATATCGTAAGCATGATGGAAGTTTGGAATATGTCCATACACTTAATGGTACTGCTTTTCCATTTAGCCGCGGTCCGATTGTAATTATGGAAAATTATCAACTCCAAGATGGCTCAATCAAAATTCCTAAAGTTCTACAAAAATATCTAGGTTTCAAGGAGATAAAATGCAAATAATTATTAAAGGTTTAAAGGGTTTTAATGTTTATAAAGAGACAGAAAGTTATATCCTCAAAAAGTTTCAGAAGTTTGAAAAAATGGTAAAGGAACCAGCAATTCTTGAACTTACTCTTGCGCACACACACGCCAGTAAACAGACAATTGATAAGGTTATTCATTTAACCTTTACTATGCCAGGGCTTAAAAAATCTGAACATTTGGAAGAAATAAGTATACATTTTGAAGAATCAGTTGATTTACTACAAGAAAGATTTGAAAATTTTTTGCGTCGTTCTAAAGAAAAAAGAATAGAATCAGCACGTCATCCAAAAAAGTACTATACTGCAAAAAGATTAGAAGAAGAAGCTGGAGAAATATAAAATTATCTTGAAAGGATATATATATGGGTCTTCTAGATGTTTTTTTTGGTAACATGAACGAACGTGAAATAAATAAACTCAAGCCAATTGTGGCTATTATTAATGATTTAGAGAAAGATTATGAAAAACTAACGAATGAAGAACTAAAATCTAAAACCTCTGAATTCAAAAAGCGATTAATTTCTCCCACATCGGGTGTGACTGATTCTACACACCCGATGTGTAATATCGACGAAATCCTTCCCGAAGCGTTTGCGGCTGTTAGAGAATCGGCCAAAAGAGAAATTGGTCAGCGTCATTTTGATGTTCAGCTTATGGCAGGAATGGTTTTGCATCAAGGAAAAATCGCCGAAATGCGTACTGGAGAAGGAAAAACCCTTGTTGCTACTTTGCCATTATATCTAAATGCTTTAGAAGGCAAAGGTTGCCATATTGTTACTCCAAATGATTATCTTTCTCGAGTTGGAGGTGGCTGGATGGGTCCTGTTTATCATGCTCTCGGTTTATCAACTAGCGTCATTGCTCATGAATTTTCAGCCCTTTACGATCCCGAATATCAAGATCCAACCGATCATGGCGATGATAAATTGAATCATTGGAAACCGGTTTCCCGTCAAGAAGCGTACCGAGCTGATATTACTTATGGTACGAACAACGAATTCGGTTTTGATTATTTGCGCGACAATATGGCATTCAGCTTG
>Ga0155579_104_pt1 | contig 10341 bp, 12 predicted proteins | sample RifCSPhighO2_12_FD_107236 | JGI IMG/M metagenome (GOLD analysis project Ga0155579, IMG submission 107236) | Candidatus Berkelbacteria bacterium RIFCSPHIGHO2_12_FULL_36_9 | reverse complement strand
GCGTGGTAGAAATAACTCCGCGAGCAGTAGTTTTTTCTGATGATGTAATTGAAGCAGTTGGACGAACAGAAATGGAAGGAGCCGCCGCATGAATAAATATTGGGTAGCTTTCAAAACCAATTTAGAAACCCATTTGGAATATCGACTTAATTTATTTTTACAAACTATTGGAGTATTGATTTTTTTCATTGGACTAATAATTTTATGGACTGCTATTTATAACGGCAAAACAACCATTGGCGATTTTACCTTGAATGAAATGATTACCTACTTGTTTCTTAGCGGAATCATTTATGGATATGGACTTTATACTTCTGCTGGAGATGAAATGGACTTCTGGATTAAATGGGGGACGCTTTCTCCATGGCTCACAAAACCTTTCAGCGTGCCAATCTACTGGTTTATTTTTGATCTAACGAGACGTTTTTTCAATTTAATTGCCGGCTTAATCGCTTTCTTTATCCTTTTTATTTTTATCAGTAAATACCTGATTTTAGATGTATCAATTTTAACTGTTTTTTTAGTTTTCTTCACAATGATTTTAGGAGGAATTCTAAGTTACCTTATTTTTTATCCAATATCACTTTTAGCATTCTGGATAGAACAAACTTGGGGTATAAGATTTGTTCTGCGAACAATCGTTAATTTATTCACTGGAGCAATAATTCCACTTTCTCTGCTACCCGGATTACTGCAAAAAATCATTTTAGTTCTGCCTTTTAAATATATTATTTATTTCCCAGTTCAAATATTTTTGGGAAAAATACCAACTTCACAGATAGTATATGAAATAATGATCGAATTAGTTTGGATACTGCTTTTACTGACAATAAGTATAATTGTTTATAATAATGGGGTAAGAAGATACACAGCCGTAGGAGGTTGAGGGTGAAAAAATATCTTAGAATATTATTAATGTTTGCCAAAACCAGTTTAATGGAGCAGATGGCATATCGAACTAGTTTTATATTAGCTGTAATTGGAAAAATATTTTGGTTGGGTGTTTTTATAATATTTTTGAAAGCCATTTATTTGCAAGTACCGGAGATTTCTGGCTGGAATTTTTATGAATCAATTTTCTTATTCGCAATTTTCCAGTTCATTACTAACGCAGCAGATATTCTATTTTATAGGTCAATATCTGATAATCTTTCTTGGTATATTCAACGGGGAAATTTTGATCTTATTCTAGTGAAACCTATTAATAAACTGTTTTATTCGACTTTTGAAACAATCGATCTTATGGACGGAGTTTCTATGTTGCCAATATTAATTTTGATTGGTTATTTAATCCCTAGATTATCTGTCCAATTTCATTTGCTAAACATTGTTTTGGGAATAATATTGTTATTTTTTGCTTTAATTTTCATCTATTCCTGGTTCGTAATAATAGGCACTACTTACTTTTGGGTTATTTCTGGAAGAGGACTAACACAAGCCGCTGATAATATGATTGATCTTGCCCGCTGGCCAACCGATATATATCAAGGCAATGCACGAATTTTATTCAACTTTGTTTTTCCAATTTTTATCATCGCTACTTTGCCGGCAAAAACAATTTTAGGAAATATCGACTTTCCTATGATCGTTTATGCATTTATTATCACAATCATATTTTTTGTCATTGCAATAAAATTTTGGAATTTCGGCTTGAAGCATTATGCCAGCGCTTCGAGTTAAATCTACAAAAAAATATATGCTAATAATTGAAGTAAAAAACCTAACAAAGACATTCAAAAACTACAAAAAACCAGCCGGATTTTGGGGTTCAGTGAAAAGTTTGTTTCACAGACAAACAATTACAACGAAAGCTGTTAATAATATTTCTTTTGAAATTAGCGAGGGCGAATTTGTCGGATTTTTAGGACCAAACGGTGCGGGCAAAACTACCACTTTAAAAGTCCTTTCTGGCATCCTTCACCCAGATTCTGGCGAAGTAAAAATACTGGGTCATACGCCCTGGTTAAGAGAAGAAAAATTACAAAAACAAATTGGCATTGTTATGGGTCAAAAAGACCAGTTAATTTGGGATATTCCCCCGATTGATTCGTATCTGCTCTTCAAAGAAATCTATGAAATTCCTGATGATAATTTTAAAAAAAGATTGGATGAATTGTCGGCTTTACTTGACTTAAAAGAAGTTTTAAATACTCCTCTTCGAAAACTCTCGCTTGGACAGAGGATGAAATGTGAACTTATTGGCGCTATCCTCCATAATCCCAGGGTTTTGTTCCTCGATGAACCAACTATTGGCCTCGATGTGGTTTCTAAAAAGAAAATGTGGGATTTTTTGAAGAAATACAATGAAAGAGAAAAAACCACTATTATTCTTACTTCACATTACATGGAAGATATTAAGCGTTTATGTAAAAGAGTAATTATTATTGACAAAGGCACACATGTTTACGACGGCACGCTCCAGAAACTAATGGACAAATATGTGAAAAACAAAACAATATCGGTTGTTTTTGAAAATGAAATAGATGAGAAAAAATTGTCTGAAGTCGGCAGAATAATTGAAAAAGAAGATTTTAAGTATGAACTTAGTATTCCGAAAGCGAAAATAAGTACTGCTGCCGCCACTATTCTTAACAAATTTGCCGTTGATGATATATCTATTTCCGCACCCGAAGCCGAGGAAGTTAATAGAGAAATATTTGAAAAGAATAAGAAGTGATGTATTATTAAAACATATGAACATTATTGAACTACAAAATGTCAGTAAAACTTACAACAAAGGCGAGGCTGAAATTAAAGCGCTTGCTAGTGTTGATATTAAAATCGCTCGTGAAGAATTTGTGGCAATAATGGGCGCCAGTGGTAGTGGCAAAACAACACTTTTAAATATTATTGGTTTGTTAGATAAACCTAATAACGGAAAATATGTTTTAGATAATCGAGAAATTACCAACGAAACTAGTTCTAATACTCTTTCGCTTCTGCGCCGCGATAAAATCGGCTTTGTTTTTCAGAGCTTTAACCTCTTACCCCGCTCTTCTGCTTTAGATAATGTAATAATGCCAGCTATTTATTCTGGCTTAAAAGATCGCGCGAAAATCGCCAATAAGCTCTTATCACAGGTGGGATTAGAAAAAAGGACTCGTCATTTGCCCAACCAACTTTCTGGCGGAGAAAAACAAAGGGTAGCAATTGCCCGAGCTTTGATAAATAATCCCACTATTATTTTAGCCGACGAACCAACCGGTAATTTAGACACTAAATCTGGCCAGGAAATTATGAAAATTTTTAGCGAATTAAACAAAAATAAAGGCATTACTATTGTAATGATTACCCACGAACCAGACATTGCTAAATACGCCCAAAGAACAATTAAAATGAAAGATGGGGAAATAATATAAGGTAACAAACCTGCGCGAATTTCATTACACTAATTACGCAAATAATCCATTAGCGATATTCGCGAAAATAGATTAGCGCAGAGTAATACAATATTTATGATTATTTTCGAATCAATAAAACTTGCACTGAAAGCAATATGGGCGCATAAAATTCGCTCCTTTTTAACAATGCTGGGAATTTTAATTGGCATTTCTTCAGTTGTTACACTGATGTCTATTGGCGAAGGAGTAAAAGATGATGTTAAAAAACTCGTTGGTGATTTGGGCTCTAATATGATCTTTATAATCGGCGGCGATTTGGGCATTGGCAGCAATGCTTCGTCGGTACAGAATCAGGGCGGGGTTAAAAGCGCTTTCGGTAACCCGGCCAATCTAATTGCCACTAACCTTTTCAAACAAGAAGACCTCAATTCACTGCGAAAAATTGATGGGGTAGAAAAAGTAACCCCTATCAGCATTGTTTCTGGATTGGTATCCTATGAAGATAAAATAACTTCGCCAATAATTATGTCTGCGGAACCTTCGATGAAAGATATTATCACCGGAGTAAGTATTGAGAAGGGGCGACATTTATCCGATACGGATGAGAGTGAAAATAAACAAGTTATTATTCTCGGCGATACACCTCGACAGAATCTATTAGGTGATGACGAAGCAATTGGAAAAAAGGTAAAAATCACTAACCAAAAACAAGAATATGAATTTGAAGTTATTGGTATTTTGTCTAGACCAACCACTTCTACCTCTTTTTCCACCGATTATAATACAATAACTATTATTCCCTACTCTACCGGTAAAAAGTTATTCAATGACGGTGAAGATAACATTATGAGAATAGGAATAAAAGCAGAGGATAAAACTAATCCCAAGGAGATTTCTAAACTCGTTACAGATGATATGCTAAAAAGACATAAAAAAGAGGAATTTACAGTTATGACGCAAGACGATATGCTTTCTATGCTGGATACGATAATGAATATGCTGACTGCTTTTGTTTCGGCAATCGCCGCCATCTCTTTAATAGTTGGTGGAGTAGGAATAATGAATATTATGCTTGTTTCTGTTACTGAGAGAACACGAGAGATTGGGATCAGAAAAGCTGTTGGCGCAACCAACGGTGCAATTCTATGGCAATTTTTGATTGAAGCAATTTTTATCTCTATTGTAGGTGGAGCAATCAGTTTAGCAATAGTTAAAGCTGGTATCGAATTAGTTAAATACTACACTGAACTTAATCCTATAATTACACCTGGATCAGTAATATTATCAATGGGTGTTTGTATCGGCATTGGCCTAATTTTCGGCATTGCACCTGCTATCCAAGCCAGCCGCAAAGATCCGATTGAGGCATTACGATATGAGTAAATTCCAAGGTACAAGAAACAAGATACAAACATAATTTGAACTTTTGATATTTGAAGATTGAATATCATCTGGTTATTGTATCTTGGTAATTGGTTATTATGTTATAATATAATTATGCGCAAATTAATTCACTATTCAATCTATTTATTAATTGCGGGAACGATTATTTCCACCCTGGGGATGACCGGCAGTATTTCAGTTAAAGCCGATGTTCTAAAAGCAAACTCGCCGGCTTTATTTCAGGGCGGAATAGCCGCTGTAGTTATCGGGGCATGTTTTATCGTTTTAGCATTAATATTTTTCATTTTAGCAGTGTCAAAGTCGGATAAATAAATATTACAAATTTTTCTCATATGCAAAAAGTCCCCCGCCGGGGACTTTTTGCATATATTCGTTGTTTATTCGTAAATTATTCGTTATCCATTCGTGTTGTTTAGTATTCTGTAGGCATCTGTGGCATTGGACCTTGAGTTGACGAGTTTTTTTCTGGAATATCAGCAACTGCAGCTTCGGTAGTTAAAAGCATCATTGCCACAGAAGCGGCGTTTTGCAAAGCCGCACGGGTAACTTTAAGGGGATCAATAATTCCTGCTTTTACCATATCAACATATTCATCCTTTGCAGCATTATATCCCATACCCTTTTCAAGTTTTTTGACCTGTTCAATCACCACCGAACCGTCTTTACCGGCATTAAAAGCGATCTGACGCATTGGCTCTTCTAATGCTCGGCGTAGAATTTTAATACCAATTTTTTCTTCCTCATCATCTAATTGAATATTATCGAGTGACCTTATTACATCAACCAGAGCCACACCGCCGCCAGAAACGATTCCTTCTTCCACAGCCGCTTTTGTAGCAGAAACCGCATCTTCAATTCGGTGTTTCTTTTCCTCTAATTCCACCTCTGTAGCAGCACCAACTTTAATTACACCTACGCCGCCAGAAAGTTTAGCTAAGCGTTCTCTTAATTTTTCTTTGTCAAAATCAGAAGAAGTTTTCTCGATTTCAGTTCTGATTTGTTTGATGCGATTCTTCACGTCTGAATCCGACTTTGGTTTTCCTTCTACTATTGTTGTATGTTCTTTATCTGCAACCACTTTTCTGGCGTGGCCTAAAACATCTAAATCTATATCTTCTAATTTAACACCGAGATCTTGAGAAACAACTTGACCTCCAGTTAAAATGGCTATATCTTGAAGCATCTCTTTTCTTCTGTCGCCAAATCCCGGCGCTTTTACTGCTAAAGTATTAAAGATACCGCGTAGTTTATTAACAACAAGTGTTGCTAACGCCTCTCCATCGATATCTTCGGCAATGATTACTAAGTCCTTTTTACCAGTTTGGGCCAATTTTTCTAAAATTGGTAGAATTTCGCTAACTGCAGAAATCTTCTTATCGGTCAATAAAATAGCTGGATCCTCAAATATTGCTTCCATCCGAGCAGTATCTGTCATCATATAATGAGAAATATAACCCTCGTCAAACTGCATGCCTTCGACAACTTCTTTAGTTAAACCAAAAGTTTTTGACTCTTCAACTGTGATTACACCGTCACGACCAACCATATCCATAATTTCAGAAATCAAATTGCCAATTTCTTTGTCGCCGGCAGAGATAGAAGCAACCTGTGCCACTTCTTCTTTGCCTGCCACTGGCTTAGCGCTTTTCTTGAGCGCTTCCACCACCAATCTGACGCCTTTTTCAATACCCTTGCGAATCATCATTGGATTGGCGCCAGCAGTAACATTTTTTAATCCTTCGTTGATCATAATTTGCGCTAAAAGTGTAGCAGTAGTAGTACCATCGCCAGCCACATCATTGGTCTTTGAAGCAACTTCCTTGATTAACTGCGCACCGATATTTTCAAACTTTTCCTCCAAATCAATTTCTTTAGCAATAGTTACCCCGTCATTGGTAATAGTTGGGGCGCCAAAACCTTTATCCAAAACAACATTCCTGCCTTTAGGACCTAAAGTTACTTTAACGCTATCTGCTAAGATGTTTACTCCGTTTTTAATTCTCTGTCTTGCTTCTTCTGCAAATTTAATTTGTTTGGCCATACAAAACCTCCCAATTGTCTACTAATTACGAATGATTACTAATGTACTAATATTTCTTATTCGTACATTCGTAGCTGATTAGTAATTAGTAGAAAGATTATTCTATGATTGCTAATATATCCGACTCTTGTAAAATTTTTAGTTCTTCCCCTTCGACCTTAATTTCGTCACCACCGTACTTAGAAAATAAAACTTTATCGCCTTTTCTAACAGATAATGGCGTTAATCTGCCGTCTATGTATTTTCCTTCACCAACAGCTAAAACTTCACCTTCTTGGGGTTTTTCTCGAGCTGTATCGGGTAAAACAATTCCCGATTTTGATTTTTCCACGGTTTCTAACGGACGTACCAATAATCTGTCGCCTAATGGTTTAAGCTTCATAGTGCTCCTTTAGAGCGCACACGAACTTACACGTTCGCTGCGCTTCAAAACACGAACTTACACGAAAAATTTTAGTGTGAGTTAGTGTTTTTTTATTAGTTTTTGTTAGTTTATATGTCGAACAAAAAAAGCTAATGCATATCTGAATGTTGAGGCCTCCCTCGCTATCACCCGTCAACACATTAACTTAAACTTCTTGTAAGTTGGAAGCAAGGTAAAGGGGGATTCAACCTCGCTTCCAAAGATAATTTACTAAATATCTCTCTTCTTGTCAAGCCCCAAAGAATTAATTCTCACCCATTTACCCAATTTTCGCTTAATTATATATTCAACTTTTTTGTTCACATCAAAACCGATTCCTTTTCTACCATTTCTTAGCAAAACTTCAAATGTGGTTCCACTACCAACAAAAGGATCTAAAACTATTTCGTCCAGTTTGGAATATTTTTTAATTGCCCATTCTACCAAATCTTTTGGGCAAGCAGTCGGATAATTTCCAAACAAGTATTCATCATTTAATAATTTATTCTTAAAAGGTTCAAGTATCTCTTTAAATATTCTATTCCCGGCTAAAGTAAAGATAATCCGATATAAGAATTTTGAACCCAGAACCTTTGGTTGAGTTTTTTCCTGCCATATTGGCAGCCAATAGTTTTCCAAATCAGCATCAATAAAATTACTTTTATTTCCTTTTTGGGCAACAATAATATATTGAAACCTTCCCCCTACTTGCCCATCTGTCTTTAAGTTAGATTTTATCGGTCCTTTATTTCTGTTTAAATATCTGTTCCAAATTATAATATCTTTAATGGTAAAATATTTCTCTAAAGTTCTCACTATATCAGTATGAAAAGAAATTAATTTAATCGGGTATCCTTGTTTATCATATTGATAAATATCGTGCATCCAAATAACAACTCTTTTGCCAGGTTTTAATACTCTTTTGCACGACTTCCAAACTTTTTCTAATTCCCGCAAAAATTGATGGTAATTAGAAATTTTAGACAGCTGACCTTTATCTCTGCTATAAACTATATGATTAAAATAAGGAGGACCGCCAACAACCAAATCCACACTGTTGTTTTTAACTCCCTTTAGAAATCTGGAATCACCAATAAATAGTTTTTGTTCATATCTTATCATGAGGGTGAAAACCTAATTCTTTGTCGGAAAAACGCACTTCGGATCCATATTTGAAAGTTGAGGGATTGTTTTCTATTCTTCTAATTTGGTAGTTTTTAAACATTTTTTCCAATAAATCGCCGAATTTGTTTGATAGAATTATTTCCAATGATTTACCTAAAAAATTATTGTCTTTAGTAAGAACAATATGGCGGCGATTTGTTTTTTTAGGAGCATTATAAATAGCATACCAGTTGGGACAAATCTTTCCCGCTGTTATTCTTTTGCTACGATATTGTCCAATTATTGTCAGAAAAAAAACAACAAGCCCCCTTGTCATCCAAATTCGACCCTTTTTTGTCTGAACAAAAAAATCAATATCCGATTCCTCTTTGATATTTTGTTCAGCCATACTACCAGTCAACAAAACACCTCTTATATACGGAATAAAACATAACAAAGATGCCATTTGACTGGCTTTTTTAAGCCGCTGATTGTAGAGAACGTTTTTTGACATCATTTGCAACTTGTTATTTGAAATTTGATAATTATTTGTATCTTGTGTCTTGTATCTTGATATTTGGAACTATCTCGGGTGTGTATGAATCCTGATTTCATTGTCATCAACATAAATTCCAGAATCGAACTTGTTAAATTGAGGAATTTTCTTGATTGTTTTCACTTGATAGCTTCTTGACCAATCTTCAAACGAATCCCCAAGTGGTCCGCTTAAAACCCATTCCACAATATCCCTGATTCTAGAAAGGATTCCTCCACTTTGAACCAGTGCGATTGCTCTTTTTGGCGGGGTATAGCCGAATTTTTGCATCCATTTGTTGGCTTCAAGAAATCTTTGATACATTCCATTACAATCATAAAGCGGCTTCATCTGGGAATAATCTTGGGCATGGTAGCGATTCTGAGGATTAATAATTAGGTATTTCTCGGTTACGAAGCGATTGGGACAAATCTTTCCGGCTCTTAGTTTAGAGCTTTCGTCTTTACGCAAAATTCCTGCCATAGAAAGAAGCAAAAACACAAAAAATCTCGATGTCCAAATTCTTTTATCTTGCGAAATAATAAATATATCAATATCAGAAGATTCTTTGGCCATGTCGTAGGCCAAAGAGCCGGTTAGACCAATAAATTTTATAAACGGCACTAACTGCAGCAACCAAGCGGTTTTCTCTGCTCGGTGCTGTCTTTTTTGTACTAAGTCAATCATATGACCTTTTATTATATCTTTTTTAATTGCCAATTGACAAGGTATGTGATAAGTTGGAAGAAATATAATGTATAACCATGCACGAATCTTTTTACACCAATAACGCGAATTCGCATAATTTGCAAAAATAAATTCGTGGCGTACGATACAATATTTAGGAGCTAACATGAATAAAAAAATAGCGTTTTCAGGAATTCAGCCAACTGGAATTATCCATATTGGCAATTATTTAGGAGCAATAAAAAATTGGGTGGAAATTCAAGAACAATTTGCCTCTCTATTCTGTATCGTAGACCTTCATGCCATAACTGTCAAGCAAGATCCAAAAAAGCTGTCTGAAAATACCTATAAAACCATTGCTACGATTCTTGCGGCGGGAATTGATCCTAAAAAATCAACTATCTTTATCCAATCGCACATTCATGAACACTGCGAATTGGCCTGGATATTAAATACTATTACTCATATGGGTGAACTCTCCCGAATGACTCAATTCAAAGAGAAAGCTTATGGCATATCGCTTATGGCTAATAGTAAAAGAGGGAATAAAAACGATATGCAATACGCGATAAGCGATAAGCAAAATTCTGTAGGTGTGGGTCTTTTCGATTACCCAGTGCTCATGGCTGCTGATATACTATTATACAATACAGATATTGTGCCGGTTGGCGAAGACCAAAAACAACATGTGGAACTGGCGCGCGATTTGGCACAAAGATTTAACAACACTTATAGACAGACATTTGTGGTGCCAGAACCAATAATAAGAAAAGAAGGGGCAAGAATAATGGGATTAGATAATCCAAACAAGAAAATGAGTAAATCT
>Ga0155579_105_pt1 | contig 11265 bp, 9 predicted proteins | sample RifCSPhighO2_12_FD_107236 | JGI IMG/M metagenome (GOLD analysis project Ga0155579, IMG submission 107236) | Candidatus Berkelbacteria bacterium RIFCSPHIGHO2_12_FULL_36_9 | reverse complement strand
GGGCTGGTAAAATGGTATATGAAGTCATATATTAAAAACTTTGTAAAAAAATGCCAGTTAATTATTGCACCTGCGCAAGGAATAAAGGACAAACTATTAGAATACAAAGTTGAAACGCCGATTGAAATTGTGCCAAATGGGATTGATCTGAAACGCTTTAAAAATAGAAACAAAAATTTTATTAAAGATAAATACAATCTAAAAAACTGGCCGATGTTTGTTTTTGTAGGTAGAATTGCTGAAGAAAAAAATCTCACTTTTTTAATAAATGCTTTTACTAAGGTTTTAGAAAAACACCACGAATGTTATCTTATTCTTGTCGGCGGCGGCCCAGAACAGCAGCGCTATCAAGACCTAATAACCACATCCCAGTCCCGCACTGGGAGATTTTGGTTAAAAGATAGGGTGATAATTACGGGGTTTGTGCCGTATGAAGAAATTCCGGATTATTTGGCTTCTAGTGATATTTTTGTTTCAACATCGAAAACCGAGGTACATCCACTCACAGTTTTAGAAGCCATGGCTACTGGACTTCCTAGTGTGGTATTTGATACTGTAGGAACAGGAGAAATAATTATTAATAATATCGACGGATTAAAAACCAAAACAGATAATATAAAAGATTACGTATGGGCAATGATAAGATTATTAGAAAACAAAACCATCCGCCTCGAGCTCGGCCATCTCGCCCTTGAAAAATCCAAAAGATATTCCTATCTCGAAACATCAAAAATAATGGAAAAAGTTTATAATAAAGTTTTGGAAAAATATTCATCAAAATCATCAAAAGCCACCTTACCATCAATGGTAAAGGAGGAAAATGTCTGAAAAACCACATTTAGAAGGAACATCTGAAATACAAAAACCAATAGAAAGAGAAAAAAGTAGCCGTACTGTTCCTACGATGTTCGTAAGTGCACCACATATAGAGGGTGAAGTTACCGGAACTTTCGCTGGCGAGCCAACTCCGTTACTCTATGCATTATCGGTTACTAATGATCGCCTAAACAAAGAGAGGGATACAGGAAAAAAAATTCCAACAATAGAAAGAATCTATAGCCCTGGAAAATATAGTCCTGAATTTGAAAGGGAATTCAGAGAAGCTGTAAAGAACGTTAGGCCAAGAGTAATAGGAATAAGTAATACATCTGAAGGACATTTTTTTGCAATAAGACTAGCACAACAAGTTAAAGAAATTGGTAGAGAAAACGGTTTTGAGACAATAATTGTTTTTGGAGGCTCGCACGAAGACGGAACAAACCCAAGAGCTTATGCAAAACTTAGTCCTAAATTATCAGAAAAAGCACTGAAACAAATCGAGGAAAAGTTCACTCTGAAAGACCCAAACGCAAGAAAATTAGTCGATATAGTTGTAGCCGGCGACGGACCACACGCTTTAGATAAAATATTGGAAATAATTTCTGAAAATAGTGAAAAAGCTAATAAAGAAATTTTGCAAATTATTGCCTCGAGCAATGAAAAATTTAGTAAACTTGAAGGTGATGGGAATGTTTTTTTAAATACTCCAGATCCACACAAAAATACTAATTTTACTACTCTTGAGCTAAGTGGAACTCCACTCGACTGGAATAGATTACCTAATATGTTTAGAGATCCAAGATTACCTGAAAACAAATTCGTTCCTTTTGGAGATAAAAAAACAGCTCAAATAATGACATCGATGGGATGCAAATATAGATGTGAATTTTGCCAAGAATCTGTAAACTTATATAAGACATGGGAAATAAAGGATAAGGTTGAGAGAGTAAGAAGAATTAAAAGCGAACTAACATCACTTTATGAAAATGGATATAGGGCAGTTTTTTTTGACGATTCAACTTTTGCGCAAGACAAGGAATATGCGGAACAAATCATTGAGGTAATGACTGAACTACAAAAGGAAAACAAAAAATATGAGTGGGGTTGTCAAACAACGTTCTGGAATGTAGATGATGAAATTCTACAAAAAATGAAAAACAGTGGATGCTCTTATATTTATTTCGGCTTTGAACAATTAGAAGAATTTGAAGCTGTGAAAAAATTCGGTAGCAATAAAGAGAAATGGACTCAACGAGTGGAATCAGTTTTGGCATCATGCGAAGGAATTAGCATTCGGGCAGCAGTATCCATTCAACTAGGATTAAGACAACAAACCGAATATAAAGAAACATTGGATTATGTTGCCCATCTCTATAAACAAGGATTATTATATAAAGGATCTGTCGCTCTAAATATCAATGTCCCTTTTCCTGGCACAGAACAATGGAATCGATTAGCCGAAGAAGGACAATTATCAGATTTTAATACACAGTTAGTTCGACATCCTCGCTTTGAGACAGCGCACAATCTCGCTAATTTAAACCCGGAGCAAGTTCAAGAGATCTATGCTTATGCGAGCAAATTACTGGGCGATGGATTAATGGGAATAGAAACAGATAGTCAAGAGCTCCGACAACTTATCGATAAATATAGACAGGAATCAAAAGAAGATTTTTATCTCGATGATGATAAAATTGGTGAATACTTACAAGGCAGTATTGATGCACTTTATTTGAATCATGCTTCTTTGACATTTCCTAACAAGGAGATGGCTGAAAAAATCAGAAAGTTTTTCGAATCAGAGAAAACCGAGGAAGAAAAAACGACGCTTGTGCAACAAGCAAGAAAACAAGCAGCAGATTTAATTGGATTAGGGGATCCAAGTGGGGTTGCATTTGGACGAAATACAACAGAAGCATTGAGTTATTGTTTTTGGCTTGCAGGACTTAAAAAAGGTGACAATGTTTTATTAACAAATGCTGAAAATCGATCTATCCAAAGAATTTTCGAGATGCATATGGACCATGGTAATCCAAACAGAGAGGATAAGTGGTCTGCTTGGCCAACTTACTATACCGAAAGAGGGAAAAAATATGGTCCAACAGTTGAGCAAAGTAGTGGAGTTGATACAACTGTTGTTGATGTAATAAACAACAAAAGCCGAGATGAAATATTTGCTGAAATACAATCTAAACTGATTAAAGATACAAAAGTTCTTGTTATCAGCCACGTAATAAGAGATAACGGGAGAGTGTTACCAATTACTGAAATTTGTCAGTTTGTTAGAGAGATTAAAAGAAAATTAAATCCTGATAACCCTGATATATTTATTGTTGTTGATGGCGCCCAAGCACTAGGAAATCTCGAAAGAATAGAATTTGATAAACTTGGCTGTGACGCATATGTCGCTACACCACACAAAACAATGGGAAGTACACCTCTAGGATTATTATTTTTTAATCCTGATAACCCAATTATTAAAAAAAATATCTTAGAATTAAATAGGTTATTTTTTCAAGACCAACAAGTACTATTGGGACACGCCTTTTCACCGAGCTTAGGTGTTAGACCAAATGTCGAGGATAGTTTAGAAGTTGCTGATATCTTCGGATTTCAGCTGGCTTTAGATAATTTGGCTCAATATGGTTATGAAAAAGGTAATTTTCAAAAAATCGCTGAACGAAGAAAAGCAGCAAAAAATGCCTTCAGAGAGATGGTTACTAGAATTGCTGGAGATAACGGATTACAAATTCAAGAAATGGAGGAAGGAAGCAGTTTCATTTTCGCTTTTAATATTATTGGAATCGATAATAAAAGATTCGCCGAAGAACTGTCGCAAAACAATGTTTTTGTATCTTATATAAATAGAACTAAATTAGGCGAACAAGGTATTATTCGTGCATCTTTTGATCCAACTAATACTCCTGCACAGATGTCAAGAACTGAATTTATTGAAGGAATAAAAAGGGCAATGGATAAAAGTATAGCACAAGAAATTAAAGATTTTGATAAGGTTATCGATTTGAACTTCTTCAGAAAAACAGAAGATAGGATTAGACAAAATGTCTCGGCAACGGTTTTATGGCTAAAAGAACAAACAAAATCACCAATAATGAGAATTGCAGCAGCAGCCGTGGCAATGATTACAGTGCTAGGTACTGTTGCATGGTTATCTACAGGAATAAAAAAAGAAATTTCAGTAGATGAGGACTTTTTATCTAGAAAACGTGCAGAAATTAGACGATTAGATCGTCAAATGGGAGTTTATCGAGAAAATCTAAGGGACGAATTTCACTTTGGATCATCTGAACGACTAGGATTATTAGAACTAGAAGAATATAAATATAAATTACTGGTTAATATCAATGACGAAAAAGAAGTTGATAGAATTCTTGATGACGAAACTACTGTGATAATTTCAACTGTTCGTTTCTCTGACGAAGAAAAAGAAATATTGAGTGACGTTTATAATCAAACTCATAATCAGAAAATTGGTAAATTAATTGAAATGTTAACCAAAAGAGGTTAGTTAAAAATAGGAGGAAAAATGAAAATATTTGTAACGGGAGGAGCGGGATACATCGGAAGTCATACGGTAAGAGAATTAGTTAGGCAAAACCATGAGGTTTTGGTTTATGATAACATGAGCGATGGACACGAAGAGGCAGTGGATAAAAAAGCAGAATTGGTTGTCGGGGATATATCCAACGCTCGTATGTTGAATAAAGTTTTTAAATCATTCAAACCCGACGCAGTGATACATTTTGCTGGGTTTATACAAGTTGGCGAATCAGTTAAAAATCCTGCCAAATATTTTTACGGAAATTTTGCTTTCGGAGTAAATCTACTTGAAGCGATGATAAAAAATGATATAAAAAATATCATTTATTCTTCATCAGCCGGGGTTTATGGAAATCCCGAAAGAATACCAATAAAAGAAAGTGATCCCAAAGAACCGGTTAATACTTACGGGGTAACAAAACTAATGTTTGAAAAGGCATTAGAATCATATCAAAAAGCATACAATTTAAAATGGACAGCATTAAGATATTTTAATGCTGCCGGCGCCTCAAGTGACGGAACAATCGGAGAAGATCACTACCCAGAAACCCATATTATCCCTTTGATTATCCAAACTGCACTTGGTCAACAAAAAGAATTTGAAATTTTTGGTAATGACTATCCAACCACAGACGGTACCTGCATTCGTGATTATATCCATGTGGAAGATTTAGCTGTTGCCCATATCGAAGCACTAGAAAAATTAGTTAAAACCAAAAAAAGCGCAATTTATAATCTTGGTCTTAGTAAAGGATTTTCCAATCTCGAGGTAATCAAAGCCGTAGAAAAAGTTTCCGGAAAGAAAATTAAGATGATATATGCTCCCCGTCGAGAAGGTGATCCTAGCCAACTTATCGCCGATTCGACTCTTGCCCGCAACGAATTGAATTTTAAACCAAAATATGCTACAATCGAATCTATTGTTGAAACAGCCTGGAGATGGCACAAAAAGAATCCAAATGGGTTTAAATAAGATAAATTTATGGAAATTATAACCGATCCCAATTCAATTCTTCATCAAAAAGCAAAAAAAATTAAGAAGTTTGATGAAAAATTACAAAAACTCGTTCATAATATGACAAACGAGCTTTTTCGAAGTAAAGGTGTCGGATTGGCCGCACCCCAAATCAGCCAATCCATTCGGTTAATTGTAATAGAATACAGTCCAAAGAGGTTTTTAACAAACAAAGAATTAAAAGATAATAAAGAAAGAAACATCCCCCTCACTATAATGATCAATCCAAAAATTACTTGGCAATCAAAAGTAAAAAATACTGAAAATGAAGGATGTCTTTCACTCCCGGACATTGAAGTGCCTATTAAAAGATCAAAAGAAATTCATGCCACTGCTCAAGATATAAATGGCAAAAAAATTAAAATTCGCGCCAAAGGATTATACGCTCGTGTCTTGCAGCATGAAATAGACCATCTTGACGGCATCCTTTTGACCGACAGAATAAATATTAAAACTGATAGAATTGTTTTTATGGGTACGCCGGAATTTGCCGCTATTATTCTTAAACGGCTTATAAATAGTCCTTTCAAACCATACTTAGTTATCACTGAACCAGACAAACCAAGCGGAAGAGGAAAAACTTTAACCCCACCGGCAGTAAAAATATTAGCAAAACAAGAAAATATCGAAACCTGGCAACCAAAATACATATCGCAGATCGCCAATCGCTTATCGGAACTTATGCCTGATCTTTTTATTGTAGCCGCCTACGGACAAATTATTCCAAAAGATATTTTAAATGCAGCACAATTTGGCGGCATTAATGTTCATCCTTCTCTGCTGCCAAAATACCGCGGCTCAACGCCTATTCAATCGGCAATACTTAATGGAGACAAAATTACAGGAATAACAATAATGAAAATGGATGAAAAAATGGACCATGGACCTATCCTTACTCAAAGAGAAGTCGAGGTTCCAAATGATTTTTCTTTTCCTGATCTTAATACTGGCTTAGCTAAAAAAGGAGCAAGTCAGTTAATAGGAACTATTCCGCTCTATCTTTCTAAATCCGTCCGCGGCAGATCACAAAATAATGAAAATGCAACTTATACCAAAAAAATTATTAAACGCGATGGGTTAATCAATTGGAGAGAAAAATCTAAGATAATAGATAGGAAAATTAGAGCTTATTATCCTTGGCCAGGAGCACATACAATTATTAATGGTAAAAAAATAAAAATTTGCCAATCACATTTAGAAAATGATAAACTAATAATAGATAGGGTTCAACTGGAGGGAAAAAAAGAAATGACCTTCGATGAATTCAAAAGGGGCTGGAGAGGAAATCTTGACTTTTTAGATAAAATTAGTTAAAATCTAAGATAGAATAATAGAATATATGTAATAAAGGAATTAAATTATGTTGAAAATCCGACTAACCAGAACAGGAAAGAAAAAACAGCCAAATTACCGAATTGTTGTGGCAGAACACACCGCACCGATTCAAGGAAAATTTATTGAGATCCTGGGCAATTACAATCCTTTTACTAAAAAAATTGTACTTGATCACAAAAAAACCGAAGATTGGCTAAAAAACGGCGCCAAACCTTCAAATACTGCTGCAAAATTACTGCAAAAAGAGGGCTTAAAACATTCCTCAATAATTATTAAAAAATTTAAAGCTAAAAGTAAAAAACAGTTAGAAGAAGAAAAGAAACTTGATGAAGAAAAGAAAGTCCAAGAAGCTGCAGAAAAGGAATCAAGAAAAGTTGAATTCGAGCAGGAGCAGGCAGAAAAGGCCGAAGAAAAAGCATCTGAAGAGCCAAAAGCTGATAATCAACCAGAAGAAGAAAAACCTAAAAATAAAGAAGTAAATAGCAGTAAAGACGGTCGAACTGCTAACGAAGAAAATCCACAATCAGTTTAAGAAGGAGTCAAAATGGCTGATCAAGACAAAGAGTTTGTAGAATACATTGTCAAAGCAATTGTTGAAAAAGTTGACAGTGTTAAAGTTGATAGAAAAATTGACGAAAGAGGAGTCCTTTTAGAACTTACCGTTGACCCGGAAGATATGGGAAAAATCATCGGTAAGGAAGGACGCACTGCTAAATCTCTTAGAACATTGTTAAGAGTTTTAGGTGCAAAAAACAATGCTCGCGTTAACCTGAAAATTGTTGAACCAGAAGGCGGAAGAGTTATGAAGGCAGAAAAAGAAGAAGAAAAAGAAAAAGAAGAAGAAAAAACAGATGAAGAAACCGAAGAAACCGCCACTGAAGTAATGTAAAAATTAAGATAAAAATAACAAAAAGATCGCGCCATATTCTCGATTATATCGGGGACGATCGGCACGGTTTTTTTGTATAATTTATGACCATACATGTTTTAACCTTATTTCCAAAAATGTTTGAAATGATTTTCAATGAATCAATAATTTTGCGTGCTCAAAAAAAGGGATTAATTAAAATTAATATTCATAATCTGCGTGATTGGGCTCATAACAAACGCAAAACTGTAGACGATTCTCCTTACGGCGGCGGCGCAGGGATGGTTTTAAAAGTTGATGTTATTGATCGTGCCATCGCTTCGCTAAAATCAAAAATCAAAACTCAAAAATCAAAAATTATTTTACTTACTCCGCAAGGTAAAACATTTAATCAAAAGAGAGCAAAAACCCTTTCTCAATACTCAAACCTCTTACTAATTTGTGGGCACTATGAAGGTTTTGATGAGAGAGTACGAAAACTGGCGGACGAAGAAATTTCCATCGGCAATTATGTTTTAACCGGCGGTGAGATTCCCGCAATGGTTTTAATCGATTCAATTTCCCGATTAATTCACGGGGTCTTAGGCAAAAATAAGTCATCACAAGAAGAAAGTTTTTCAATGAAAAACTTTCTTCAAGAAACAAGATACAAGAAACAAGATACAAAGTTTGAAAATTGTAAATTAGAAATTGAAAATTGTTTGGAGTATCCTCATTACACTCGACCAGAATCATATCGGCCTATCAGTAAAAATTATAAACGTGAATTAAAAGTGCCAAAAATTTTACTTTCTGGTAACCATACGGAAATAAAAAAATGGCGAATCAAGCAATCCCTTAGAAAATCCAAGCGGTTGACATCTGATTAGAACTACTCTATAATTTAATCGGAAGGGAAGAGAAATAGGAGGTATTTTGAATAATTTTGATATTCTCTTAAATGAAATAATTAAAGTTGTGTATTGCCCAATTTGCGGTAAAAAATATAAGAAAAATCAGATAAGAATAAGGGGCTTCTTTGACGGAAATTTCATCTTTCATAACCTTTGTAGTTTGGGACATAATCTTTACATGATAGCATATTTAAACATCAGACAAACAGATCAATCTACTACCCCGAAGCAATCAAACGAAGTAAGGAAGTTCAAAGAAAGTTTAAATAGTTTCAACGGTGATTTCAGAAAAATATTCGAATAATATGCACAATAAAACGGAGAAGAAATGGAAAAAATTGAACTAAAGGCGAAAAAGCGCGATATCATTGGCAAGAAAGTTAAGCAATTAAGAGAAAAAGGGCAAATACCAGCAGTAATGTACGGTTCCCAAGAGGAAGCGCTAAATTTGACGTTAGATAAATTGGAGTTCGAACATGTCTTTGAAAAAGCCGGCTCAAGCTCTTTGGTGGATTTAAAAATTGATGATAAAGAAGCAGTAAAAGTGTTAATTCACGAACCTCAACTTCATCCAGTTTTAGATCAACCACTTCATGTTGATTTATATAAAGTCAAGATGACCAAGAAAATTTCCACCGAGATTCCTTTGGAATTTATTGGTGAATCTATTGCAGTTAAAGATCTCGAAGGCAACTTGCTAACCAACAAAGATACTGTTGAAGTAGAGTGTTTGCCTGGCGACTTGATCCAAAAAATTGATGTTGATATATCTGTTTTAAAAACATTTGAGGATTTGATTCACGTAAAAGATTTGGTTGTACCAAAAGAAATTGAAATTCTTGACGATCCAGAAGAAATTGTTGCCCAGGTTACACCACCTCGTTCTGAAGAAGAATTGAAGGAAATGGAAAAAGAAGCAGCTGCTGATGCAGAAAAAGCCGGCATTGAAAAGATGGAAGCTACTGCCGAAGCTGAAAAGGCAGAAAAAGAAACTGAAAAAGCTGCTGAAGAAGGCGCTGAATCTCCTGCACCAAACGCCAATGCAGAAAAATCTGCCGAAGAGAATAAATAATTTAGCTTAATTCTTATCGCTTATGACTTATTACTTATTCGTACTAGGTTGCCAACAAAATTATTACGATGCAGAAAAAATATCCCATCTCTTAAACAAGATGGAATATTTTGAGTCCAAAGAAAAAGATGCTGATTTAATAATTGTTCTCGCTTGCTCTGTCCGCCAAAAACCGCTCGATCGAATTTTTGGCAAAATAAAATTATGGAAAAAGTTGCCGCAAAAACCAAAAATTGTCATTACTGCCTGCGTCTTATCACACGATAAAAAGAAATTAGAAAATAAAGTTGATGCCATTATTGATACAAAAAACTTCCAGAAGGAATTTTTGTCTTTTCAAAAGAAATACTTTATAAATAAACGCTTAGGCGTAATAAAATATAGTAAATTAAATATCAATAAAAGTTTTAATCCAGAAAAAAATAAATCTACAAGTTATATACCGATCATGTCCGGTTGTGATAACTTTTGCACATATTGTGTTGTTCCCTATACTCGTGGCAAGGAAATTTCAAGACCAGTTGATGATATTATTAGTGAAATAAAAAACTTGGTAGAAAATGGAATAAATGAAGTTACGCTACTTGGACAAAATGTAAATTCATATTATTCAAAATCAAATCTCAAAAATCAAAAATCAAAAACACAAATTAAAAATTTAAAAAATGGAAAATATAATTTTGTTCAGTTGTTAAGAGAAATTGAAAAGATTAAAGGATTAAAAAAGATTTCATTTCTAACTGCTCATCCTAAAGATATGTCGGATGAATTAATAGAATGGATGGGAGTATCAAAGAAATTCTCTCATAAATTGCATTTGCCAGTACAATCGGGTGATAATGAGATACTCAAAAAAATGAATAGACATTATACGTCCGAGAATTATATAAAATTAATTGAAAATTTAAAATTGAAAATTAAAAATTTGAATTTGTCTACTGACATCATCGTTGGTTTTCCCAGTGAAACAAAAAAACAATTTAAAAACACGGTAAAACTATGCAAAAAAATTAATTTTAATCAAGCTTATGTTTCTCAATATTCCCCTCGGCCAGGTACTCTTGCATCAACAATGAAAAACGATGTTTCTGCCAAAGAGAAGAAAAGAAGATGGCAAATATTAAATGATTTAATAAATAAAAAGAGGGGCAGATAACATTATCTACCCCAGGCTATTATTTTGTTTTTGTGGAAAAATATTTTCCAATGTTCGCAAAAATGCTTCTAACTTTATTTTATTTGCTCCACTCGGCTTCTTCTGAAGCAACTCATTGATAAACACTATTATTTCTTTCTTAACAGTCATTTTGATTTCATCTTTAAGGGATGAATTTTGCAGCCAACGACGCAGGCGATTTTCAATTTCTCTAAGTACACTGGATAAATCAAGTCCAAAACTCGATCTGGTCTTCAAGCTAACAAAACAACTCTTAACAGGATTATCGGTTGTTTGACTATCCACAGGAACATTCCCAGTACAACTGTTTTGTGACTGATGACAATTGCCCTTACCATTTGGTGTTTTCTTTTCAGGTATAAGACCTCTGTATTGAGTCCCATGTCGCCATTTGCTCATTTCTTTCACCTCCTTTATTCTGAACTTGCTATATTTATTATTCGATTGTTAATGAACCACATATTCTTAACAAAAATTCCTCACTGAGGAATTTTTGTTTTTGTTTATCTTAGACAAGATTGAGAT
>Ga0155579_157_pt3 | contig 11856 bp, 24 predicted proteins | sample RifCSPhighO2_12_FD_107236 | JGI IMG/M metagenome (GOLD analysis project Ga0155579, IMG submission 107236) | Candidatus Berkelbacteria bacterium RIFCSPHIGHO2_12_FULL_36_9 | reverse complement strand
ATCATTCCAGTTACAATTAATCCGATTATTCCGAACACAATCACTCCGATAATTTTACCAGTATCTAAGACAGCCAAGGTCTGTTGAATAGCAGAAGGAACACCGCCAAGAATTCCTAAAGTAATAATCAAGGAAATACCATTACCAATTCCATTTTCTGAAATCAGCTCGCCCAACCACATCAAAAGAATGGTACCTGCTGTCATAGTAATTAAAGCAGTAATAAGATCAAATTGAGTCCATGTGCCCACAATACCTTGATTTTTAAGGAGAATTATCATCGCATACGACTGGATAACAGCCAAAGGAACTGTAGCGATACGCGTGTATTGGTTTATTTTTTGACGGCCATATTCGCCTTCTTTTTGTAATGATTCAAGCGATGGAACTATCATAACTAAAAGCTGAAAAATAATTGAGGAAGTAATATAAGGACCTACGCCCATCATCACAACCGAAAAATTTCTCATTGCTCCGCCAGAAAAAAGGTTTAATAAGCCAAATAACTGATTCCTTTCAAAAAACGCTCGAAGCTCATTCAAGTCAATCCCTGGTACGGGGATATGAGCAAGGATTCGAAATATAAATAAAATAAACACAACATAAAGAATTTTGTTGCGTAAATCCTTATGAGTAAAAATTTTTTTGAGTGTATCGAACATGTTACCCCACCAGTTTTTTTACCGATCTTGAAAACAGACACTTTTTAAATTTTAGTTTTTTAGTTAATTTGCCTTTACCTAAGATTTTTATGGAAACTTTTTTTGACTCAATCAGGCCTTTTTCATATAAAGATTTGGGGCTGACTTCTTCGCCGTCTTTAAATTTCTTTTCTAAAATATTAAAATTAACTGTTATTAAATTATTTTTCCTTGCTTTAAAACCAATTTTTTTTGGCATCCTGGTAATAAGTGAACTTTGTCCGCCTTCGAAACGGTTGGGAATATTAAAACCTGAACGGGCTTTTTGTCCTTTAGTTCCTCTTCCTGCTGTCTTACCTTTACCCGAACCATGTCCTCGGCCAAGACGTTTGGGTTTACTAGTGATTTTTTTGGGAATCTGATTTAATTTCATCTTTCTCTTCTTTCATGATATTATCCTTTTTAGGCGTTTTTACCGCTATATTTTGTTCTTTATCTTCATTTTCTTTGTTTAAAATGTTATCTTGGGGTGTTTTAGCAACTATTGGTTCTCTTTTTCGTAATGATTTTAAAGCCAAAATAGTTGCCTTAACATTATTGATTTTATTTGGACTTCCCAACATTTTACTTAAGATGTTTTTGATTCCAACTAATTCAAGAACAGAACGAACTGAACCACCAGCAACAATAGAAGTGCCTTTTCCGGCCGGAGCAAGATATAGTTTTGCGCCGCCAAAATCTACTCTAATTTCATGAGGAATTGTTTCGTTTAATATTGGCACTTCAATCATACTCTTTTTGGCGTGATTAACAGCTTTTTTAACAGCAAGAACAACTTCCTGACCTTTACCAATGCCTGCTCCAACTTTTCCATTTCTATTTCCAACTACAACCAAAGCACGAAAACGAATTCTTTTTCCGCCTTTAACTGTTCGGGAGACCCTATCTACCTGAACAACTTTTTCCTCAAATTCGGATTTCTTCTCATCTCTAATTCCTAGTTTTGACTGAATCTTTTGATTATCCATTCTTGCTCCATTTTAAGTATCAAGTATTATGTATCCCTGACACTATTTTAAAATTTTATTCCTTTTTCTCTCATTCCTTCAGCAAAGGTCTTAACTCGACCATGAAATTTATAACCATTCCTATCAAAAACAATGCTTTTGATTTTTTTAGCTAAAATTTTTTCAGCCAGAGCTTGGCCCGTTTTCTTGGCAGCGTCACTCTTATTTTTATAATCTTTGATATTATTGGAGGATATTGAGGCGATAGTTTTTTTAGATACATCATCAATGGCCTGAGCAAAAATATGCCTATTGCTGCGAAATATGCTTAAACGCGGGCGCACTAATGTGCCGGTGATTTTAGCTTTAATTTTATTCTTTCTTCTAATTCTGGCGAGAACTTTTTTTAGCATATTATGCTCCTTGAGCGCCGGCCGCTTTAGCTGCCTTTCCGGCTTTTCTGATAATTATCTCCTCCAAGTACTTTATTCCTTTACCTTTATAAGGTTCGGGCTTCTTTAATGATCTAATATTAGCGGCGATTTGTCCTACTAACTGTTTATCAATTCCTGAAACAACGATAATATTTTTTTGGACTTGAAATTCAATTCCTTCTGGCGCATCAACCTCGACCGGATGGGAAAATCCCAGCGCTAAAGTTAATTTATTTCCATTCAAGCTCGCTCGATAACCAACACCTTTAATTTCCAATTTTCTTGCAAATCCATCTTTTACACCCTTGATCATGTTGCTTATTAGTCGCTGGGTTAACCCATGTAAAGAACGGGAGAGCTTATCATCAGATTTTCTTTCTACATAAATATTGTTATTGTCATATCTTGCCCTAACTTTATGATGAATATCTAAACTAAGTTCACCTCTAGAACCTTTTACAAACACATTTTGACCATTAATTTCTACATTGACGCCTTCTGGCACTTCGATAACTTTTTTACCTATCCTTGACATTTACACTCCTTCGGAGTTATTAACCAACACATACTAACTTTCTCTACATGCTAACAAACACTAATTTAGTGTAAGTCCGTGTTGTCTTTACTGTTCGTGATGGTTAGTTTAAATATTAATATATTTCACAAATAATTTCACCGCCAATTTTCTTCAAAACTGCTTCTTTACCGCTCATTACTCCTTTTGGAGTAGAAATAATTACCATCCCTAGTCCAGATAAAGGACGAGGAATATTTTTATATTGACGGTAAATTCTTAGTCCCGGTTTACTTATTCTTTTCAAATGAGAAATAACTGGTTTTTTATTATCGTATTTCAGCTTTATTAAAAAGTAATTTTTATTATTTTTACTTGTTTTTTTAAAATCTAAAATATATTTTTGCTGTTTCAGAATATCTAAAATTTCGCTTTTAATTTTTGAAGCGCTTGCTGTAACTTCTGTTTCACGATTGTTTAAGGCATTTTTTATGATTGCCAACATATCGGCAATTGGATCCATATTTATCTCCTAAATTTGTATTATTCCTCACCATGACGATTTAGTCACACCGGGAATTTCGCCTCTGTTTGCCATTTCTCTAAAACAGATTCGACATAATCCAAATCTTCTCATATATCCATGAACTCTTCCGCATTTAATGCAGCGGCGGATTACTCTTGTTTTAAATTTTGGCTTTCTTCTTGCCTTCACTTCTAATGATTTTTTAGCCATTATGCTCCTTCTTTTGGAAAGGAAATCCTAAAGCGATCAAAAGCTCCTTTGCGTCATTATCGTCCTTTGCGGTTGTAACAATACCAACTTGAAATCCAAATGTTTTTTCTACTTTATCGTATTTTATCTCGGGAAAAATTGTTTGTTCTTTCATACCAAGTGTATAATTTCCCCGTCCGTCGAAACCTGACATTTTTAGACCTCTAAAGTCGCGAATTCTCGGCAATGCAATCCTGCTTAATCTCTCCAAAAAATTATACATTTTATTATGTCTAAGGGTAACTTTTAATCCTATTTTATCTCCCTGACGGATTTTAAATCCGGAAATAGCTTTTTTTGCTTTAGTAATCTTTGGTTTCTGACCAGTGATCGTCATTATATCCTTACTTACAATATCAATAAGCTTAGGGTTCTCCTTGGCTTCACCTACTCCACTGGCAACCACAACTTTAACAACTTTAGGAACAGCCATAATATTTTTTATAGCTAATTTTTCCTTAAGTTTACCAGTGATTTCCTTTTTGTATAATTCTTGAAGCTGCATATGAATGTCCTTATGATTCCTAATCTAAACTCTCACCGCATTTTTTACAAATTCTAAGCTTTGATTTCTCAGTCAGTTTATAACCGACTTTAGTTACTTTATTGCATCTTTGACAAATAACCATTACATTACTTGAAAAAAGCGGAGCATGAAGGTCAATAATTCCACCCTGTGGATTCTTTTTGTTTGGCCGTGAATGTTTCTTCACCACGTTTAATCCTGCAATTACAATCTTGCCAGATTTTGGCATTGACTTTGTTACCTTACCGGTTTTTCCTCTGTCTTTGCCTTTAATTATTAAAACTGTATCGTTTTTCTTTATCTTCATACTACCTCCGGTGCAAGAGAAATTATTTTGGTAAAACCCTTGGCGCGCATTTCACGAGCGATTGGCCCAAGAATTCGGGTGCCCCTTGGTGTCTTATCATCATTTATCAAAACAACAGCATTATCATCAAATCTAATAGAGGAACCGTCTTCACGCTGAAATGGCGCTTTCTGGCGCACAATAACTGCTTTAGCTACTTCTTTCTTTTTTGCCGTACCGCGCGGAGCAGCGTTTTTAACAGAGATAACAATAGTGTCACCAATAACTGCACTTTTTTGTTTTCTGCCGCCTAAAACTTTAATACACATTACCTCTTTGGCGCCAGTATTATCTGCTACTTTTAATCTTGAATATGGTTGAATCATTTTTTTTCTTCCTTTTTCCCTACTACTATCCACGATTTATCACGGCTTATTGGCTTTACTTCCATAATTTCCACCATATCGCTAATTTTATATTTATTCTCGTGATCGTGGGCTTTGATTTTTCTACTCCGTTTGAATTTCTTATGGTATAATTTATGTTCAACTGTTCTTTCTATTAAAACTACCACGGTTTTATCCATTTTATCGCTAACAACAACACCTGTTTTTTTCTTTGGTCTTTTTTCTATCTTCTTAGATTTATTATCATTTTCAGACATTATTTCTCCTGTTTTGCTTTGTCGTTTTCTTCTTCATGCATTTTCTCGCTAATAATTGTCCAGATTCTGGCGATATCTTTTCTTGTTTTATAAATTGATTTGATATCTTTGGTTTTTCTAAATTCAGTGCCAAATCGAAGTTCACGCAGTTTTTTATACTGTTTATCTAATTCTATGGTGAGCGTCTTGATATTTTTGGCTCTAAATTCTTTTAATTCCTCAATTTTTTTCATTTACTCTCCATCTTGATACTTGACACTTTTTTATTTTTTACTAATGAATTTTGTGCGCACTGGTAATTTATGTGCCGCCAGTCGCATTGCTTCCTTGGCAATTTCTTCGGTAATTCCACCCATTTCGAAAATTATTCTACCTGGGACAACCACTGCCACAAAGTGATCAAGTGCTCCTTTTCCACCCCCCATACCTGTTTCTGCCGGCTGTGCGCTGACTGGCTTATCGGGAAAAATTCTAATCCAAACTTCACCACCACGCTTAATATATCTTGTCATTGCGCGCCTCGAAGCTTCAAGCTGTCGGGCAGTAACCCAACCCCTACCTAGAGATTTCAAAGCAAATTGACCATAGCTAATACTATTTCCTCTGGCCGCATTTCCCGCCATTTTGCCTCGACGCTGTTTTCTAAATTTTAATTTAGCCGGCATTAACATATATTCTCCAAAACAGTGTCAAAGTATTAAGTATCAGGTATCAAGACAAATATGACACTCTAACACATGACACTTGATACTGATTTTATATCGTATAAATCCAAACCTTTACACCAATAACTCCATAAGTAGTAAAGGCATCGTGGTGGGCGTAATCAATTTGCGATCTAAATGTTCCTAAAGGAATTGATCCGTCGCTGAATTTTTCCTTTCTGGCAATTTCTGCACCACCTAATCTTCCCGCTACTGAAACTTTTACACCTTTAACTTCTTTATGTACTTTCATTTTTTCTATTGCCATTTTTACAGCTCTTCGGTAAGCAATTCTTTTTTCTAATTGCTGGCAAATATTTTGAGCCACCAAACTGGCGCATATTTCCGGATTTCTAATTTCCATTATATTAATCTTGATTTTATGATTCGGTTTCTTAGCAGCTGGATTATTTTCTGAGATATATCCTCTAATAGGAAAATTTGTTTTTAAAATTCGCTTTTCTAAATATTCTTTAAGTTGATTAACACCCTGACCGCTTCTACCAATAATAATTCCTGGTTTAGCAGTATGGATATTAATTGTCGTTTCTTGATTACCGCGTTCGATTTCTACTTTGTTAACTCCGCCAGAACGACCTAATTTTTCTGAAATCCCTTTGCGCAATTCAATATCTTCAGCTAATAAATCAGCATATTCTCGTTGGCTAAACCATTTGGAACGCCACTCTTTGTTATTTATAAGACGGAAACTAATTGGATTAACTTTCTGTCCCACAATTGTTCCTTTCAGTCGCAAAAATTCTAAACTCGATTTTTATTTTGGGTAGGATTTGGGATTTCGGATTTATTATTTTTCTCATCTGATAAAATGAGGGTTAAATGGCTCATTCTTTTATTTATGGTGGTTGCCCGACCTTTATGTATAATTCTTCTTCTTTTTAAACGCGGGCCTTCATCACAGCGAAATTCCAGAATCTGCAAATTTTCCATTTCAATATCTTTATCTTTAGCTGCAGACAATCCCGACTTTAAAATCTCTAAAATTTCTTTTGCCGCCATTTTATTTAAAAATTTAACTTGGGTTAAGGCACTTTCAAACGGCATCTTTTTAATAAGTGCGACAATTGGCCTAATTTTATCAGGACTGGTTTTAATAAATTTTTTGGAAACTTTCATTTGCATTAATGACCTTCTAATAAATCGCTCGGATATGTCGCCAGAGAAAATATCGCACAGCCCCGCATAATATATATGTGAGAATATCGTTCTTGCGGGGCGAGCGTTAAGCTGCGACGTTGATAAGATTTCAAGATTAAGATTAAGTAAGAGGAGACAGTGCTTTTCGAGGCGATATATCTGAGAGATTATATTGTTAATTAAATTACTTTTTTTCCTCCTGCTTAACTGTTTGAGCTGGCTGAGCTTGGGCTTGCCCGGCCATTTCTTGCTCTTTAGCTATCTTTCCGCCGTGTTTTCTAAATTTTCTGGTTGGTGCAAATTCACCAAGTTTATGACCAACTTTATCTTCAGTTACTAAAACTGGGATATGTTCTTTGCCATTATGCACTCCGATTGTAAAACCAACCATTTCGGGAAAGATGGTACTTCTGCGGCTCCATGTTTTTATAATTGTCTTATCGCCGACTCGCAATTTACCAATTTTATTTAACAGTTTGATATCGGCAAACGGACCTTTCTTTAATGATCTACTCATATTATCGTTCCTTATTTCTTTCTTCTAACAATGAATTTATTGCTATACTTCTTTTTTCTTGTTTTAGCACCAATAGTTGGCTTACCCCAAGGTGTTTTAGGATATTTCAAACCAACAGGATTAACACCTTCTCCTCCACCATGAGGATGCGACCTTGGACTCATTGCTTTACCTCTAACGCTTGGCCTTATTCCTAAATATCTTTTTCGTCCGGCTTTGCCAAATTTAACAGCCGAATGCAAAGGATTGCTAACCGCACCAATAGATGCAAAACATTCCTCATGCACCATTCTTATTTCGCCAGAAGGAAGTTTGATCTGCACATATTTTCCACGTCTTCCCCCGCCTTCGGCGGCAGCAAGAATGGCAGCTGAAGAACCTGCTGAACGAACAATCTGACCTCTGCCTCTTTTGGGAATTAATTCGATATCATATATTTGAATACCGGTAGGAATATTTTTTAACTTCATTCTATTCCCGGTCTTTATTTCTGTTTTTTCACTGCCAACAACTATCTGACCTTTTTCTATGTTTTGCGGGGCAAGAATATAGGCCTTTTCTTTATTTTCAAATTCAACTAATGCAATAAATGCACTGCGATTAGGATCATATTCTAAAGCTATTACTTTGGCGGGTAAATCCATTTTTTTTTGTAAACTGGTAATAACACGAAACATTTTCTTCACACCGCCGCCTTGGTGACGTACGGATATTCTACCAGATCTATCACGACCAGAGTGTTTTTTGTAAGGCAAAATTAGCGACTTTTCTGGTTCTTTTTTGTCTAAGAGTGAAAAATCAGCATACATTACCCCTCTTTGTCCGCTAGTTGTTGGTCTTTGTACTTTAATCGCCATATTATTTTACCTCAAATCCTGCTATTTTTTGACCTTTTTTAATGGTTATAATGGCTTTCTTCCAATCGCTAGTTTTTCCGCTTGTCCTACCGCGCCATTTTTTTTCTTTACCCTTCATATTGATTATATTTACAGAAATTGGATCAACTTTATAAACTTCTTTAATAACTTTTTTAATTTCAATTTTATTAGCATTATTTTTAACTTTAAAAGCATACCTACCCATAGATGTGCCAGACATTGATTTTTCGGTAATCACCGGTTTTAAAATAATCTCTTTCATTCCTTTACCTTGTCTTTTGCTTTTTTAACTGTTTGTTGCTTTTTAGAAGAAGTTTTCATTTCCGTTTTATTCTTTATATCTGTTGATACTTTCCTACCGCGAGATTTTTCGTGTACATTGCTCGAAGAAAAATCGAGTGGTGACATCTTTGATACGTCTGATACGTTTGACACATTTTTTTTCAAATATGTCTGCTCGATTTTATTTAGACCATCTTTATCTACTATTAACCAGTCATATTTTAATATATCGTATACATTTAATGAATCCGCGGAAATAGTTTTAGCATATGGCAAATTTCTAAATGATAATTCCAAAGTTGGATTTTTCTTACTTAATGCCAGTAGAACTGATCCGCTTTCTATAGGCATTTTTTCCAAAAAATTGACTGCTTCTTTAGTTTTAATATTTTTTAGTGATATTTGATTTAAAACAAGTAATTTCTTTTCAGATAATTTTAATGATAAAGCATTGAAAATCGCCAATTTGCGCATTTTTTTAGAAAGCCGTTTCTGCCAATTCTTAACATTTCGTGGTCCAAAAGTAATGCCCCCGCCAATCCATATAGGCGATCGGGTTGAACCAGCGCGAGCGTTTCCGGTCCCTTTTTGCTTCCAGGGCTTGCGACCGCCGCCGCGTACTTCCGATCTAATTTTAGTATGAGCATTTCCAGATCGATGATTAGATAGATAAATATAAACCGCTTGTGTTAATAAATCAGTGTTGTTTTTGGCCGCAAAAATTTCCTTAGGTAATTCAATTTGCCCATCTTTATCTCCACTCATTTTATATAAATCTGTTTTGATCATTTTATTTTCCTACCACTGCTACAACACTACCTTTTATGCCAGGAATCGGTCCTTTTAATAAAAGGAGATTCTTATCACTAATAATATCTATTACTTCAACATTTCTTACGCTAACGTTTTCTCTTCCCATGTGTCCGGCCATTCGTCTGCCTTTTATGGTTCTTTGCGGATAAGTTGCACCGATTGAACCTGGTTGGCGATAATTGTCTGAACCATGTGTTTTTGGACCAGTAGTAAAATGATGACGTTTTACCGTTCCCTGAAATCCTTTACCTTTGGAAAAACCGCTAACTTTTACTAAATCTCCGGGTTTAAATAAATTTACTTTAACCGAATCGCCAATTTTCAAGGATAAAATTTCTTCAGCCTTAACTTTAAATTCCTTTAGTTGACGATATTTTCGTGTTTTGGTTTGATGTTTATCATTAAGCTTAATAAAACCAATCTGTGCCGCATCATATCCGTCTTTGTCTTGTTTTTTAATCTGGGTAATAACGCAATCATCTGCTTCGATAATGCTAATAGGAATGGTCTTGCCATCTTTGTCAAAAATTCGGGTAATATCAATTTTTCTGCCTAAAATTGCTTTCATAATTATTCACAAGTTAAAAATATATATCTGGAGTTACCATTCATATAATTGATATAAAATGGCACTTTCCAGAATGATTACAACTAAATGATAAAGTTGTTTAAATCTTAAAGCTATCTTATCAAAAGATTAAATCACTGTCAATGGGTCAAAAAAACCTGAATCGTTTTGGATTCAGGGTGCAAATGTGCACAAACCATAATTTATTATTTTATTAGAGAAATTATAGCTGTCCTAATACAATTTCATCACTTTGAAAAGTTGAGATAATAATTTCTCTTGCTCTATCAAAATCATCGTAGAATTGCAAACGCGTAGGTTTTCCAATTCGAACAGCTATCTTATTGTATTTGTCAACAACCTCTTTACATGTACAAACCATAATAAGTGGAACTTTTGAATGATCACACAACCAAGCAAGTTGAAATATTCCAGTTAGACGATTTTCATCAGCAAATGATTTATCAGGGGTTACTACTAAACCAACTTTATCAACCAGTAAACGAGGTGCAAAATGCCCGCCGATTCCGCCCATAAACATATCAACTTCATAAAATCCAAATCCATTAGTCCAAAGATATAAAGTAATATTATCTCCCACTTTTTCAGTCGTACAACTATAGCTGACTGGGATAACTTCAGGATTTTTTTCTGACACTTTACACACCTCCTTTAATTCTGACCGTTGTTAGATATTTCATTGTCAATGAACAATATTTTAAAGATAAGTGAAATTTAACATTATTTTTCAATAAAATCAAGTGGTTATAATAGTCAAATTACTATACATTATGACCCTCGTGCACTTTTTTGTATAGTAAATTTCTCCTCTATACCTATCCCCGATATATTGCTTATATATCTGCTAAAATAACAGATTACCACTTTTGAACGATCGCACATTTCACGAAATGTGCGATCGCATTATTTGTGTATTGATTCATATTTTTTCTAAACAAAAACCTTAAGTTGATACAGCTTAAGGTTAAATAAGTTTGACTTGATTTGGTTTATTTTTCTATTTTGTCCAAGGTTTTTTATTTCTAATGAATCCTTGTCTCTTTGCATCTTTTACAGTAAAAAACATAACAGCTCCGATAATCACAAATACGATTCCAACAATCCAAATGAAATTTGCCTGCAGAAATTCCATCTTTTTCCCTCCTTATATTACAGCTTTTTCAAGGTAAAACTTCTACTAATAACCTGATTAGCGAGAACCTCCACATCTTCTTCGTCGCTGATATAACCATCTTTTGAAGCAATAATCGGATAAGCGTCGGCAATAATATGATCAAACCGGTAATATCCATTTCCATTAGTTGTTGTGTAAACTCCAAAATCAAAAGTAACATATGCCTCATGTAATCCTACTCCATTAGAATCCAAAACAAAGCCCTCAAGTCCGCCATATATACTCTCGGATACGGTTTCTGATTGAGAGAATCCATCAAAACTCGTTGATCCACCACTTCCACAGCCGATAAGAAGTGCAATCGCCAAGACAACCAACAATGCGATCGAGAATAAATCCGATCTTCTCATCTCACTCCCTCCTTGCTTAGTAGCTTATATATCATCAATTGATATTCTGAGGTTTTCTTTCTAAAATTGTAGATTTCTCGAATCGACATATTAACTCTACTAATTAGCATCTCGGCTATTTCTTCTGGTTTATAGTTACAGCCGAAAAGCCCTTTTATTATTTCCTCCATACTGGCTGGTTTATTATGACGATACAAAATTTATTTTTTAACGAGCAAATATTGCTTTGTATTATCTTTGTATCATATTTTTTAATCTATAACAAGAACCATCCGCATACACCTCGTAGGTGTATGCGGATTTAAAAGATTGACCGACCGGTGGCTACGTGGTCGAAAGTGGCGGGTTTTGAAATTTTTAGTCCTTTAGTTCAATTTCTGTTACTGTCATAGCCGAACCAGAAACAGTACCTTTGACTTTAACCTCTTTACCAACATAATTACCTAAATTTATTGTAGTACTAGTAAGAGTATATCTTAATCTATTTTCTTTCATTAATTGGTATTGACTACCAGATTGTTGAATTGTTCCTTCTTCGTCTTTT
>Ga0155579_139_pt4 | contig 12579 bp, 10 predicted proteins | sample RifCSPhighO2_12_FD_107236 | JGI IMG/M metagenome (GOLD analysis project Ga0155579, IMG submission 107236) | Candidatus Berkelbacteria bacterium RIFCSPHIGHO2_12_FULL_36_9 | reverse complement strand
TTAATATCTTAAACGGTATTTTTGACCCCGAAGCAAGCTTCGGAGAAATCTATCCCATTATATTACTTTAAAATAAAGACGATAAACATTTTTTCCAACTTTTTTATTTTTGGTAATTTTGAATAAACCTATTTCTGATGTATTCGCCACATGCTGGCCAATACAAGCTTCACTACTGATGTTCCCAACTCTTACTATTCGAATTTGTTGAACATTGGCTGGAATCAACGAAAGATCACAAACTTTTTCTGCTTCTTGCCGTGTCATATTTTCAAAACTTACAGTTAAATTTTTCTTTATTATTGCATTCGTATCATTATTAATCATTTGAATATCATTTTCAGAAAAATCTTTTTTAAGATGATAATCAGATCTAGATTGATCAGGGTCTAATTGCAATGAAACAGTTTTAATATCGGGAAATCTTTTCTTTAAAACTTCCCACATAATATGTTCGGCTGTATGAATTCTCGCTAACTTATTTGTCATATAATTATCTTTCTACTTTATCGCTTTACTGTGTTAAAGCTAAATGTTAATTTATCATATATAATTTTCATAATCTTGTCAATGGTGTGTTTAGTTTTGGTTAAAATAAAGTTATCATTTTGCCCAAAGAACAGATTTTTTGAAGGAATCAAGATTTTCTACAGCAATACCAGTGCCTTTAGCAACACAAAGTAAAGGTTCTTCGGCAATTTGGCAAGGAACTCCGGTTACTTTAGTAAAAAGCTTATCTATTTCTCGAATGAGTGTTCCTCCACCGGTCATAATAATTCCCTTGTCCATGACGTCCGAAGCGAGCTCTGGTGGAGTTTTTTGCAAAACTGACTTAACAGCGGCGATTATCTCATTAATCGGTTCGCGCAGTGCCGATACCATATCTTCCGAAGAAATAATCACGCTCTGCGGTAAACCGGTAATAGCATTGCAGCCGGAAACTTCGGTCTTTATTTCTTTTTTTAATGGCATAATGGCGCCAATTTTAATTTTAATATCTTCAGCAGTTTGCTCGCCAATAACAAGATTATATTTCTTGCGGATATAGTTTATAATCGCCTCATCCATTTTATTGCCGCCAACTCTAACCGAGGTTGAAGCGACGATATCTCCTAATGAAATTACCGCCACTTCGCTAGTGCCGCCGCCGATATCTATAATCATATGCCCCGAAGATGAAGCAATAGGAATCCCTGCTCCCAAAGCAGCGGCAATGGGTTCTTTTATCAAGTAGGCGTTTTTTGCACCTGCGGCCAAGCAGGCGTCTATGACTGCTCGTCTTTCGGTTGAGGTTACTCCAGCAGGAATCGCCACCATCACGTCTGGTTTAAATAATCTAACCGAACCAGCCAATTTGTTAATATAGTATTTTAGCATCGCTTGGGTTATCCTGTAATTGGCAATCACACCGTCTTTTAAAGGGTGGGCGGCAATAATTGATTCTGGCGTGCGGCCAAGCATTTCTTTAGCTTCGTGACCAATTGCCATCACTTTATTATCACTTGATTCAATAGCCACCACACATGGTTCATTAACAACAATTCCCTTTTTGGGAACGTAAACCAAAAGATTAGTTGTGCCTAAATCTATACCTAATTTGCTAAGAAACACACAACCTCCATGAAATAAAATTTCTAATTTTCAGTTCTCAATTTTCATTAAATTTTCATTTGATCAATTTTCAAACAAATATAATCTACATTAATTGAAAATTAAAAATTGTAAATTGAAAATTATGAATTTATTCTTCTAATATCTGCTCCCAGCTTCCTCAATTTACCTTCTATATCTTCATATCCTCTATCTATTGTTTCGATATTATCAATTTCTGTAGTGCCTTTAGCAATTAGCCCAGCAATAATAAGTGTTGCGCCAGCACGCAGATCAAAAGAAGTAATTTTTGCTCCTTGTAAAGGTGTTGGGCCGGTGATTTCTGCAGTGTGGGAGTCGATAAGATTTATTTTTGCTCCCATTTTTTTTAGTTCATCAAGATACTTAAATCGTCCTTCAAAAATCGTTTCAAAAATCTTGCTGGTTTTATTTAATTGCGTCATTACCACTGCTGTTGGTGCCTGCAGATCAGTTGGATAGCCAGGGTATGGTCTAGCGTCAATTTTTATTGGATGAAGAAGGCCTTTAGATGGAAGAATATGCAAATCACTATATTTTTTATTTCTTGAGGTTAGTTTATAATCTACTCCCATCGTATCTAAACGATTGAAAAGTATATCCATATGGTCAGGAATGATGTTTTTTATAGTGATATCACTGTTTACGGCAATGGCCATTAGCGCATATGTTCCTGCTTCAATTCTATCGGGTATAATTGTATGCTCAACACCTCTTAATTTGTTCACACCTTTAATTGTTAGACAATGAGTATTTTCGCCTTTGATTTTAGCACCCATTTTTTTTAGCATAGTTATTAAATCTGTAATCTCTGGTTCGCAAGCCGCCACCCTGATTTCTGTTGTTCCTTCTGCTAAAACCGCAGCCATTAAAACATTTTCTGTTGCTGTAACACTCATTGCGTCAAGTATAATTTTATTTCCAATTAACTTATTACACTCTAAAATTGTTTTATTGGTAAGGGTCGTTACTTCAACTCCAAATTTTTTTAGTGCATTCCAATGTTCATAAACCGGCCGCGAACCAATTACACAGCCGCCTGGTTCGGCAATTTCGGCTTTGCCAAGTCGTGCCAAAAGCGGCCCAGCCAACACAATTGAACTGCGCATTCTTGCTACTAAGTTTGGGTCGGGTTGAGGTGATTTTATTTTTGATGAGTCAATTTTAAGCTTATGTTTCCCTAACCATTCATATTTAGCCCCAGTTGATTCTATTATTTTGAGCATAGTATGAACATCGGCAATATCCGGCACATTAGTTAAAATACACTCCTCATTAGTTAAAATAGCAGCAGCGATCATTTTAAGAGCGGCGTTTTTTGCTCCAGATAGATTAATAGAGCCAGATAATTTTTTCCCGCCGTTTATAACAAACTTTTGCATAAATTTATATTATCCTACTCAGCTATTTTTATCAAGCCTTATTTGTGGTATAATTTATTTGGTATGAATAAAACTTTTGCTTCTTTTCTAAATATAATCTGGTTTATTTTTGTCGGAATAGTTATCGCCAGTATTTCAATTTACCTTATTATTATCTCTAATGGATATCGGATAAATTGGGCAGCTAAAAAAATCATTCAAAATGGAATGATTTTTTTAAAAACTGATCCAAAAGTTGCGGATATTTATCTTAATAATCAACTAAAATTGACTAAATCCCCTGCTCGCCTGACAGATTTATATCAAGGCAGGTATGATATTAGAGTCACAAAAGACGGTTATTTTGACTGGAAGAAAACCGTTGAGGTCACAGCGGGACTTGCTACAGAAAACGAAGATATTGTTTTGTTTTTGAAAAATCCCCAACAGCTGCCAGTCATTCAGGAAGAAACTGATTCTTTTAACAAACTGCCAAGTAAGTTTTTAAATACTGATTTAGAAATAAGAAGTGAAGCTGAAATATGGATCAAAGAATATAAAAATAATGACGATCTTTTAGTGACACGTTTATCTATTCCTATAAAAAAAGCCGCCTATTATAGCGACAAAAAGCATATTCTTTTTCAGACAAAAAATAGAATTAGCGTGATGGATTTAGATGGTTCAAATATTATTAAGCTGGCTGAGCTAAATTCGGAAGATTCCGTGGAATTTATAGTTGATGACAGCGGTCAATTTCTTTATTATCGAGATAAAGAAGAAATCAAGAAGTTAAAGATACATTAAGCTATCTAACATTTGGCAAATAAAAATCACTGTTCGGATTGACTGATTCGCTAGAATCATTCGCGGGTCTTTCTTGGGGATTAGAAACATTGACCGGCTGTTCACCAGTGGTATTTTGATTAGAAATGTTATCTTGCGCTGGCTCAGATGAATCTGCTTGAAGCTGATTATTTCCCAAATCAGCATAAAGCAGCTTTGAACGCACAATTAATCTTCGTAAATTTGTACCAATAGGCACACAGCTCATCAATGTCAAGGTTGTTTTATTCTCTAATGGCTCAATAACTTCGATTTGAGTTGGCTTAACTACAAACTTATCATATACCGCATAAACATACTTTTTATTTTCATAAGTGGCAACAATTTTATCACCCGATTGAAGGTTGTCGAGTAAGGCAAAAACCTGATTATATTGACTTTGTATCCACCAATAATTTGACGAATGACCAGTTAAGAAAACATTGCCGCCTTCTTTACCAGGCAATGACGAGGTTTTATAATGCACAATTCCTTTAAGAAGCATATCCTGAATTTGATTTTCTTCTACATTCCAGTTAATAGACGCATCAACACCGATTTTAGGAATTATTAAACGATCATTGGGTATTTTTTCGTTTGTTGACTGATTTGCCTTACTGTCTACTTTTACAGAAGTATTTACCACATTTGAATTGCCCATTTCTTTATTAAATAAATTTCTATACCAGTAAACAACTTTTTTTCCATAGGCCGGGCCATTAACTATCAAATATCCTGTTAAAAATGCCAAAACAACAACTACTATCCAAAAACCTACTGTTTTAAGTTTTTGCATTCGGGCAGTTTTTTCTGGATTTATTTCTTCGTCTTCTTCGGATAATTGGCGGAATTGATATTGATCTTCTGGTTTATTACCCCCCGAAAATAATTTTTCTGCATCACTAAAATCTATTAATGGTTTTTCTTCATCCATTGTATTTTTCTCCTGTTCTGATATAATTATATCATAAAAACATTTAAACATAAAAACATTTAAACATTTGGGCAAGTGCGGACCCCAGTAGTAGTTCGTTTTCAGCGAACAGTATGGGGCAAGCTGGTATATTTATCCCGTACAAGTGGTGGCGCGGTGGCGGAATTGCGAAAGTCCGCCGAAAGACGCACTGTCATAATACGATGTAATCGATTTGACAGTAAGTATGTAGGAGGAGTAGACACTCCGCCATAGGCGGAGAGGTAGACCCCGTAAAATGCCAGGATGCTGGAATTGGTATACAGGCTGGTCTCAAAAACCAGTGGGTTTCGACCCATGAGGGTTCAACTCCCTCTCCTGGCACCACGGGGCACAGCGCACAGGATTCAAAATCCTGCGGTAGCAATACCATGAGAGTTCGCAGGGTCGTATGACCCTGCGCCACGTCGAATGACTGTGGCGATTCTCTCCCGCGCCACCACTTGAGTAGAACATTCGGGAGTTTAAATCAAAGTTAAATCCTTGACTAACAGGGTTTTTTTAATATAATTAAAATAGATGTTTATTTTATAATGATCTTTAACAAACAAGGATGTAAGGAGGGAGGCGGATGAATAACATGGTGCAGTTCCTATATGCAAATTGTCAGTTTGTGTTTTGGATCGGATTAGTTTGTATTTTTGGGCACTTGTTTTACCGCGTTTCAAAATATCGAGAAATCAATCATATAATTAGCGATTTATTCTTTACCGGCGTCGGCGTTGTTCTTGTGATTATCATTTTTTATATCGTTCTATCTGTAGCTTCCAAAGGAAGTTAAGATATGTATGAAAAAATGGAAGATGTTTTAACTGAAGAATCAACAAACGGAAGATCGTTTTCTCGAAACGTAATTGAAGGTAGAAAGAGTGATATTCATCGCTTTCCCGAATACGTCCTTGTAATTCAACGCCCAAATCAAACCCAAGAAAATATCCCCCAATCAATTTGGCTCATATATCGCAAAGATGGAAAAGTTTTTGTGGAACTTGTTTTCGAAGCACCAAACACCAACACCACTCTCAAACTCGGGGATACTTCAAAAATAGGTTCTCGTGTAGAAATTGAATATTTCATAACTTCACTTCGCAGAAGCTATAGACGAAAGAAAAGAATTGATATTTCGAGAACATAAATTCTGCCCCGAGATTATCTCAACGGGCTTTTTTGTTGAGGAGAAATCACCTACCGGAGCAACCGCTCCACTTAAAAAAACAAGAAAATTATTTAACAAAAATTATGGGCTATCCCTTTGAGGGCAAATGGTTTGATGTTTCAACTCCTGAAATTTATGAACGCGCCTTGAAAGAATGGTGAAGAAATCAATCAAATGTTTAAATGTTTTTATGTTATATTGTTACATGCCTATGCAGATAACCTTATTATAATCAGGTTATTTTTTTATATCTTGACATATTGTATGATGATGTATGATAATATAGACAGATATATAATCTTTGTTCGTTAAAAAAAGGAGGTAAGGAAATGAGTGAATGCCTTATGCCAAATAGTACCTGTGGTAAATGCGGATTAGAAGAAATCTGCCCTGTCTACCAAAATTTTATCAAACAACACAAAAATTAAAGGAGTCATGAAAGTGCCTAAACTGTTCTGTCCAACCGCTAGCGAATATAAATGCCTGGGATGTGGTGAAAAACAAAGAGCACAATGTACGACATTTCAAAAAATACAAAATTACCTATTGGGTGAAAATTGTCCCAGAACCAAAAAAGAATCTACCATCCAACAACTCTAAAATCCTCTGAACATAACATAAACATTTAAATGCATAAAACACGCGGAAGAAGAAATCATCTCCTTCCGCTCTTTTATATTTTGATCTCCCAAATTCACACGAATCGTCCCTAATTACACCAAAATAATACACTAAGCTTTGAATTTTGCACTGCCCTGCCGCAGAATTTTTGGTGGCATAGAGATCATACTAACAACTGTTGAAGGAAGATTTTTATTGAGTTCACCGGCATCTAAAAGTAAATTTGGTTGGTATTTATTATTTTTGAATTGCTTAATTATTTCATTAACTGTATAGCAGACGTCTTTTGCTGTCAAATTGGCACTGGTAGTCGCATAGGGAAAGTCAATTTCACTGGCAATCATTTGTGTTATTTTATATTTCGGGATGCGAAAACCTACTGTGTTTTGCGGAAATGTTTTATAATCTAAATTTAATAATACAAATGTAAATGGTCCGGGAAGATATTTTTTAAGAACTTTTTCTTTTTCAGCGTCAACTTCAGACATTTTTTTAATTTGAGCAAAATCTTTAACAATAACCGAGAGCGGCTTTCCTTCTTCCCGGCCTTTAATTTTATAAATTTTATCAACTGCTATCGGGTTAGTAATATCAGCTCCCATACCATAACAGGTGTCAGTGGGATAAATCAAAACCCCGCCGCGTTTTAGAACTTCCACTGCTTGCTTAATAATTAATTTTTGGGGTTTTTGTGGATTTACTTTTAAGATTTTCATATCTGCTCCTATTTTATCATACTCTTAAATATGATAAAATACGATAGCGCAATCATTGGGCCTATAGTATAGTGGCAATACAGGGCATTCGCATTGCTCAAACGGCAGTCCGATTCTGCCTAGGTCCACCAAGTATAAAATAACCTCTTTACAGATTCATATTACATTTTGAAACGATCGTTTCAAAATGTAATAATGGCTGTTAAAATTGCTTTTTCCACTTGCATATTTATGAATTTGTTTTAGAATAATGATATAACAGTTTTTTGTATTCTTTATTATTTGGAGGTCTATGGGTATTTTAGACACAGAAAATATACTTAAAAAGCTTGATCCTAGTGGAATGATGCAAAGTATAAACGATTTACCTGATCAAGTGGATAATTGCTGGAAGCAATTACAGTCATATGCAGTACCAACACACTATATTAAATGTAACAAAGTTGTTATTTTAGGAATGGGCGGAAGTGCAATTGGCGGCGATCTAACTGCTTCCTTGGCATTGTCATCATCCAAGTTACCCATTCATATACATCGCGATTATAATTTACCTAATTTTGTTGATCACGAGACATTAGTAATTGCTGTATCGTACTCTGGCACAACAGAAGAAACTTTAGATGGGTTTAATAAAGCCGGTGAATTAGGGGCTAAGCTGATCGCTATCTCAACCGGTGGTCCTATTGAATCACTCTGCAGAAAATACAGGGCTCCAATCTTCAAAATTGAGTATGGAGCCATGCCACGAGCGGCTTTAGGATATTTATTCACATCAGTTATCGGAGTTCTAAATAAATTAGGAATTATTTCGCTTGGACAACAAGAAATTCCCGAAGCAGTTAAAGCAATGAAGAACCTGCAGAAAAAAATATATTTTCCAACACCAACCAACCAAAATCAGGCAAAACAATTAGCGCAAAAAATCGTTAATTACATCCCTGTTATTATGGCTAGTGGGACACTTTCTCAAGTAGCACGAAGATGGAAAAATCAGTTCAATGAAAATGCCAAACAAATGTCAGTTTTTGAGTCCTTTCCCGAATTATGCCATAATGTAATAGTTGGGTTGGATTATCCTAAGAAACTTAATGATAAAATATTTATTATCTCGTTGGAATCAGAATTTGACCATCCAAGAAATCAATTACGCAGAAATATTGTTCACCAAATTTTTAGAAAAAAGGGTATTGCTCATGATTTAATAAAGGTCAACACGCCTCAATCGCCTTTGATTGAAATGTTGTTGATGACTTTACTTGGTGACTATGTTTCATATTATTTGTCGCTTTTAAATAATACCGATCCAACACCTGTACAAGCGATTAATTTTCTAAAAGAAAAATTAAGTGAAGCAAAAGATAAATAATGTGTCAGTGTATTTTAATAATATTGTATTAGCCCGCCTTCGCTCTCGGTATTTTACTCGGATTATTCATCCGTGTTCCATCCGAGATGCTACGGCGGACTTCCGGAATTTCTTCCCTGTGAGGAGCGAAATTCACGGAGCGGAGGTATTATGGGAAAAATTAAATCAATATTCGGACGGGAAATTTTGGACTCTCGCAGTGATTCAACCTTAGAAGTTGATGTAATACTCGATGATGGTTCAAGTGGTCGCGCCTCAATTCCTTCAGGCGCTTCCACTGGTCGCAATGAGGCCTTTAAGATTACCGATATTTCTAAGGCCTTAAACAATGTTGATGTTTTAGCAAAAAATCTTATTGGCCAAGAAGCAGATCAGGAAAAAATAGATTTGCTAATGATTAATTCTGACGCCACACCAAACAAAGAAAATTTAGGCGGAAATGTAATTTTAGCCATTTCATTGGGAGTTTGTGAGGCGGCGGCAAAATCGGCAAATTTACCTCTTTATCAATATATCCGTCAAATTTCTAAAATTGATACTAGTGGCTACAAGCTTCCCACACCTCTTTTTAATATCATCAATGGCGGCAAGCACGCTGACAACAATTTGCCTTTTCAGGAATTTATGATTATTCCTACTGCTGACGGCAGTTTCAAAGACAAATATTTAATTGGCTCCAAAGTTTATCATCAACTAAAAAAGGACTTGGCCAAATTAGGACTTTCAACAGCAGTTGGCGATGAAGGCGGTTTTGCACCTAAACTTAATTCTAATGATGAAGCTCTGGAGCTTTTGGTAGCTTCTATTCAAAATACTGGATTTACACCAAGAGAGCAAGTTTCTATTGGTCTTGATGTTGCCGCCAGTTCAATCAATGATTTAAACTCGGTAACTTACCCTGATAAACCAAGTGATTATTACCAAAAAATTGTTGATAAATATCCAATTACTTTAATTGAAGATCCGCTTGGAGAAGATGACTGGCAGGGCTGGGTAGAATTAAACCAGAAGTTAGGCTCGCGTATTCGGGTCGTTGGGGATGATATTTTTACTACCAATCCTAACCGACTGCAAATGGGAATCGAAAAAAAGGCCGCCAATTCAATTATTATCAAACCAGACCAGATCGGCACTTTAACAGAGGCCTTCCGTACTATTCATCTGGCTTTAAATGCAGGGTTTGACCTTGTTGTATCTCATCGCTCGGGTGAAACAGAATCAACTTTTATCGCTGATTTAGCAGTAGGTATCGGCGCCAAATACATTAAAACCGGCGCTCCTGCCCGCGGCGAACGAACCGCTAAATACAATCAACTATTGAGAATTGAAGAAAATTTATAATCAATTTTCAAAATCTTTATTTTATTTGTATATTTGATATTTTGTTTTTAATTTTCAGTTTTGAAAACAGGAGGGTTAATGAAAAAAATAATAATTGGATTTGTAACGATTTTAATCGTCAATTTTGTATTTATAAGTGTAGCTTTTGCTCAAATAGAACCAAATAATTCTCAATCGCCCCAACCAATTGGAACAAATTCAATCCAGCCCAGCCCCAGTCCTTCATTTTCACAACCAACTGGAACATCGCCTTTGCCAAGCAACAGTAATTCACCTCTTCCTCAACAATCACAGAATGTCTCGCCAAGTCCTTCGAAATCCCCTGTTTCTTCCGATTCGGACAGCTTGGTGGTAAATATTGCCAAAAAAATTAATGCTATTTTAGTCATCCCAGAAGATATTTTGGTATTTTTGGTCAGCAACATTTCCTTTATCACCGAGAAAAACGTGCTGGTAGTGCAGTTTTATTTTTATATGATTTTTATGCTGTTTTTAGTGGGAACCATTGCTTTTGAGATTTATAACTGGATAAAGAAAATCAAACCCTGGGGTACGATTTATGACAGCAAATCCAAACAACCGGTCGGTTTAGCCACAGTACGCCTATTTTCTGCTGAAGAAAAAAAACTGCTGCAAACAGTTGTAACCGATCAAGAAGGAAGATATAATTTTTTAGTCCAGCCGGGGAATTATTACATCGAAGTTATCAAAGAGGGATTTCATTTTCCCTCCCGCATAATCACTTCCGATAATGACGGCCAGTATACAAATCTGTATAAAGGCGAAAATATTAGCATTAATAAAGAGAATGCTTTTTTGTCGTCTAATATCGCGGTTGATTCATCAAAAGAGGTGGTAGCCAAAAAATTCTCGTTATCATTTATTATGATTGTTAATTATCTTCGCTTGCCACTACTAGTCGTTACCACGATAATTGCTTTGGTTTTCTTATTTGTTTTACAAGCGACTAGTGCACTTATCATTGTGATTGTTTTAGCGGTTTTTTGGTTTTCGGAAATCTATTACGCCTTAAAAGGTCATAAATGAATATAGATAATACAGTTATTTTAATTATTATGGATGGACTTGGCATCTCACCCATAACAGAAGGGAACGCGGTTTATAAGTCCAAAACGCCATGCTTGGATAATCTGCTAAAAAATTATCCTTCTACTTTGCTTAAGGCCTCTGGACAGGAAGTTGGGTTGGAATTTGGCGAGATGGGAAACTCTGAAGTTGGACACTTAAATATTGGCACCGGCAGAGTAATTATGCAGGATTTACAAAGAATTAATCAGTCCATTAAAGACAACACCTTTTATCAAAATATTGAACTAAAAAATGCTCTAAAAAATGTCAAAAAAAACCAATCATCACTTCATCTTTTGGGTTTGGTCTCAACTGGTGGAGTACATTCACACTTAGACCATCTCTTAGCTCTTTTGGATTTAGCTAAACAAGAAGGACTAAAAAACGTTTATTTACATTTGATTACTGACGGTCGTGATTCCCCACCCAAAAAAGCTCTTGATTATATCGGAAAAGTTGAGGACAAGATAAAACAGCTTGGGGTGGGAAAAATCGCCTCTTTAATTGGCAGGTATTTTGCCATGGACAGGGATAAGCATTGGCAAGACAGAACACAAGTCGCCTACAACTTGTTAGCTTTAGGCAAAGGAGAAACCTTTAAAGACACAAAGAGTGCTGTAGAAGCAGGATATAAAGCCACTGAATCCGATGAAAATTTATCGGCTAAATTAATAAATGAAGATGGATTATTAAAGGATAAGGATACGCTTATTTTCTTTAATTTTCGCTCCGATCGCAGCAAACAGCTTTCCCATTCATTAATTGATCCAGATTTTAATGACTTTAAGCGGCAGAAAGTTATTAAAAATTTGTATTTCCTTTCTTTTACTAATTACGGGTTTGAACCGACTGCTAACATCAAAACGGCCTTTTTTAACCAAAAAATTACCTTTCCCTTAGCTGAAATTTTAGCGAACAATAAATTATCCCAACTTCATATTGCCGAAACGGAAAAATACGCCCATGTCACTTATTTTTTCAATGGCGGTTTAGAAAACCCATTTTCCAATGAAGACAGAATATTAATTCCTTCTCCCCGTGTGACAAGTTACGATAAGACACCAGAAATGTCGGCAAAAGAAATTACCAAAAGATTCATCAGCAGTTTTAAAGCTAAAAAACCAGCCTTTTCAGTTATTAACTTTGCCAATCCTGACATGGTTGGTCATACTGGGAATCTTGTCGCCACTATTAAAGCAGTAGAATTTGTTGATAGCTGTTTAGCACAGATAATAAAAGATGTTTCAGACCAAAGTAATATTATTATTACTGCTGACCATGGGAATTGTGAACAAATGATTAACCCTGAAACCAAAGAAATTGACAAAGAGCATACTACTAATCCTGTTCCCTTTATTTTAGTAAGTGATAAAAAATCAAATTCAAATAAAGATAAGATTTCATTATCCACAGTACCGCCAACAGGTGTTTTGGCTGATGTTTCGCCAACAATTTTAGATTTGCTGAAAATAAAAAAACCTGCTCAAATGACAGGACAAAGT
>Ga0155579_155_pt1 | contig 12600 bp, 13 predicted proteins | sample RifCSPhighO2_12_FD_107236 | JGI IMG/M metagenome (GOLD analysis project Ga0155579, IMG submission 107236) | Candidatus Berkelbacteria bacterium RIFCSPHIGHO2_12_FULL_36_9 | reverse complement strand
TTATTTTACTTCCACACCCATGCTTTTTGCAGTTCCTTCCACAACTCGCCTTGCCGCTTCTATATTATTAACATTCAAATCAGGCATTTTTTTTTCCGCAATTTCTTTAACTTGATCTTTGGTCAACCTACCGACTTTCTCGCGATTTGGCACACCTGATCCTTTTTGCAGACCTGCAGCTTTCATAATCAGAGTGGACATCGGCGGCTGTTTTAGAATAAAACTAAAACTTCTATCTTCATAGATAGTTACTACAGCAGGAATAATTGTATCACCCATCTGCTTAGTTTTTTCGTTAAACTGGTTGCAGAACTCCATTATGTTCACGCCTTGCGGACCAAGAGCAGTACCAACCGGAGGAGCTGGATTCGCCTTACCAGCAGGACATTGTAGTTTGATAATTGTTTTAACTTTCTTTGCCATGGAACTCCTAAAATGTATTACTCTGTGCTAATCTTTTTACGCTAATAACGCTAATAAATAATTCGCGAAATTAGCGATAATAAAATTCGCGCAGGTTTGTTACATTATATCTTTTTAACTTGCAAAAAATCTAATGTTACTGGTGTTTCGCGACCAAACATATTCATAAGCACTTTGATTTTACCCTTATCTTCGTCAATTTCAGTAATCTTAGCTTCAAATCCTTTAAGTGGTCCGTCGTTTATTTTAACCAAATCATTGACTTTTAATTCAATTTTATATTTTGGTTCTTCAACACCCATTCTCTTCTTTATTCTTTCTACTTCTTGAGGAGACATCGGGGTTGGACGAACACCAAGACCGATAAAACCGGTTACATTGGGGGTATTTCGTACAACATACCAAGAATCATCAGTAACAATCATATCTACCATTACATAACCAGGAAATATCTTTTTTTCTACAATTTTTCGCTTGCCGTTTTTTATCTCTATCTGTTTTTCTTGCGGAACAATAACATTAAAGATTTTTTCTTCCATTCCCAATGATTCAATTCTTTGACGCAATGACTCAGCCACCTGATCTTCATAACCAGTATAGGTATGAATAACATACCAGCCACGAAGACCGGCTTGTTTTTGGGTTTTGGACTTATCTTCAACAGTATCGGCCTTTTTAGCATCGGGCGATTCTTGTTCTTTTGTTTCTTTATCAGCTCGTTTATTGGCTACTATTTTTTTTGCTGGGCTTTCCTTGACTTTTGTCATTTTATCTCCCCAAAATAACCATTTCTAAAATTTTAGATAATCCAAAATCGATACTTCCAAAAATAATTGTAGCAATAGCCACAGTAACTAACACAGTAACAGTGTGATTAATTATTTGCTGGCGATTTGGCCAGGTTACTTTCTTTGTTTCAGTAATCACACCCTGAAAGTATGCTTGGATTTTTTTAATCATAGACCTCTTATACTATTTTCTCTATTTTAATTTGAGAATATTTTTGGCGATGTCCTAAGGTTCTTCTATATCTAACTTTACGTCTAAACTTAAAAATTCTTATTTTCTCACCTTTTACTTCTTCTTGCAAAACAGAAGCATTGATCTTTTTTCCTGTCAAAAGGTCTTCAAAATCAACTTTGGAGTCCTTTTTGGCCCCTATCTTCTCTATATTTAAAACATCACCCTCTTTTATTTTATATTGTTTTCCACCAGTTTTAATGATTCCTATCGACATAATCGCTTCGCTCCTCGCCTACTAAATACTAAATTAACTAAATACGAAATTTATATATTTTAATTTTAGTATTTCGTAGCAATAAATAATATGCAAATAAAAAAATAATTTTATCTTTTGCAAGATCTTTTCTTATTATAGCATTAATCAATAAAATGTCAAATAGCCCAGTAGTGCTACTGTGTCAATCTACTGGATCAAGAAATTGTATGTGTAAGCAGCAAAAAATAACATTTTTTGTGCTATAGCATTGTTTATGTGAGATTTTAGTACTTTATATTTTTACGCCTACGCTTAATTTTATATACTGTATGCTAAAATTAAGAACAAAAAAACGATAATCTGCAATTTTATAGATTATCGTTATGGAAGGTTGGGGAATAATCAGCTTATAGCTTCAAACGGAGCCAACTCGTAGCTCACGATATTCCCTGTTATTTTCTTTTTCAGATATTTGTGTTCAAACCATGGATCAACAACCAGGATGGTTTGATTTGCACCATATTTTGCATTTTTTGAATTTATTGTCTTGACTGCAATAGTTAAGATTTCATAGCATCTTCGGGGTGTCATATGCACAGGGATCGGTGAACCGCTCCCTTCAAAGGCCCTCAAAATAGGATGTAAAGAGCGAGGATCGGATTTTCCATTCTCTTCCAACCATTTTCTGTCAAAATATCCACCATGAAGCAAACCATCAACTGGCCTCATAAATTCGAAACTATTAGCAAAAGCGAAAGGAGTTCCGGGAAGAAAACGTAAAACATTCATTGAGAGATAGGTAGGATCGAGCTCGTAAACGGCGAATTCTATTGACTGACGACTATCTTCGATCCTGTCTGGTTCATACCATCTTATAATACCATCATTTACCAGTCGAGGCATGCCATGAATCATAAACGCAGATACCGGGATCTTATATTTATTCTTCAGATGAAACGAGTGCAGATACGCTTCTCGATACCCAATAGGATCCTTGGTTTTATTAGCAGCAAGCAGTATTTCAGGAACAGTTGATTCAAGACCACTAAACATATAGCGGCAACCATTTTCAGCTAATGCCCTAATGATCTCTTCATTTTCACAATCAGGCCTAGTGTGGCAACCAAAAATCAACCCATGTTTCATACACATTTTGGCAATCTCGAGGGCATAATTACCATCACGCGTAAAGGTATCATCGTCGAAATATACTGCTTCGTACCCTAACTTTGATGCATCCCGCAGAAAATTGTCTATCGTACCAAGATTCATCCTTCGTTTAACCCTATTGCATTCTCCACGCAAATTAGTCGAATTAAAGCAGAAAAAACAGGCATTTTTGCAACCAAACGCTGTCATAATTTGACAAGTTCTGCGCGGTTGACCATCATCTTTATTAAATATTAGGAAATTGTATAATGGATTATACGGCAAATCAGGAATAAAGCTATTGGGATTTTCGGCCCCTGCTGAAACATTCTTTACAATCTTACTCCCATCCCATTGCATTAATCCTGGAATTTCACCGCGTTGTTCTTCCCATTTTTGTGATTCAATAGCTTCAGCAACAGCAGTAATAGTTGTCAGTCCTTCACCAATAACTGCCATATCCAGATATTGTGAATGGATTGGATAGAGATATTCTCCAGCTGCAGTAGCGTGATTACCACCAAGAATGGTCAGTGCCTCGGGGCAAATCATCTTTGCCAGCTTCATCAGTTCCATTGCTTCATTGATTTGAATAGATAATGATGTGCCACCAATAATATCTGGCTTGGATTCTTTAAGAAGTTCGATAAGTTTCTTTCTACCAACAATATCCACATCAACTGTTAGTACATCGAACCCCTTCCGTTTTAGGATAGATGATAGATAATAGATCGGGGGTCTGCCAGGATAAGTTCTTTCAAGCAGTTCGGGCGAGAAAAGAAGAATTTTCGTTCGTTTGCGCGCAACAAAATTCAGGCAGGCCAAAGAGAAAAATGATTCTGCCTTTTTTGCTCTGGATTTGCCAAAAACAATTCTCTGGTGACATTTTGGCTGCAATTCATATACATGCCAACCAGTTTCTGCTCTTTGATGAATAACCGCAGAAATATTACCTTCTATAACCTGTCGCTCTCCGTCGTCTAAACGCACAACTGCACCACTCGAGAGCTCTGCTATTGTTTCTGTGTTGCGACCACTTGGGTCAAAACCCTGCAATTCAAGACGATAGCTTGTTTCAACCGATAGATTGATTACTACAATAATAACAAGCAGAAGGCAAAGTATACTTCGCTTCACACTAATCCCTCCTTTTTTGTTTCAACATTTTTTTAAAGTGCAATAAATAAATATATCATATGTTCTACAAAGAATCAAGAATAGACTTTATTCTAAATAATTTTTCGTTACGAAATTGTTCAAATATTTAAAAAGTAATCTTCTTATGCCTTAAATAGATACTCTGTAAGATTCCTATTATTGCTGCATTCATTATAAGCGAGGTGCCGCCATGAGAAACAAAAGGTAATGGAACTCCAGTAACTGGTGCTAATCCTAAATTCATACCGATATTTACAGCCATTTGAAAGAAAATGACTGCTCCAAATCCCACCGCCAAAAGCATTCCGAAATTATCTTTAGATATTCTGGCAATACTAATAATCCTGAAAATAAGGATTAAAAATAAAATTATCAAAACCATTGACCCAATTAGTCCGCTGGCCTCTGCCACGCCGGCAAAAATAAAATCAGTGTGAGCAACAGGTAAAAAGTTTAATTGTGACTGCGGTCCGTGTCCCAATCCCTTGCCAAATAATCCTCCGCTGCCAATAGTTATAGTTGATTGTAAAACATTATATCCAGAACCATATACATCACTCGATGGATTTAAAAAAGTGTAAACACGCTCTTTTTGATAGGGCTTCAAATTAAACCATATTAAAGGTAGTGCCATAATTATAAGCAATATAAGTGAGATGATTTGTTTTTTTGTTAACTTGGCAAAAAATAAAACTGAAAGTGCTCCAACACTAAGTACTGAAACAGTGCCTAAATCCGGCTGCATGAGAATTAAATAGGCTGAAATAATTGTTAGAATTAGAGCAATAAAAATGTGTTGTGGCTTTATTTCCCCATAAATATCAGCAAAGTATCTTGCTAAAACTATAACGATAAATAATTTCATAAGTTCTGATGGCTGAAGTTGAAAAAAACCAAGATCAAGCCAGCGGGTGGCGCCAAACGCACTTTTTCCGAAATAAAGAATTAAAATTAATAGAATTACACCCAATAAATATAAATAAATTGCTAACCCTCGCAAATTTCTATAATCCCAAAAGGTCAATACCACCATTATTATTAATGCGATGAGAGTATAGGTCAACTGGCCATAAAATAGAGATATTTTATCATTAAAATATGTCAAACTATATATGACTGCCAAACCGGCCGCCATCAAAAGAACTGGGACTAAATAAAGAATCCAATCGATTGTCTTGGAATTAAAAAATTTAAATTTCATTATTAGATTTTTTTAATTGCTAATTGCAAAATATTTTTATTTATATTTAGCTTCTTCATTCCATTAAATTTTTCTGATTTGGAAATTTCACTATGTGTTTCTTTGGCAATTAGTTCGTTTTGAAGTTTGAAAACCTTCATAAGTTCAGCATTTTCAGAATGGTAAGAAACACTAATTTTATCTGCTGGGGTTAGTCCAGTTTCTTTTCTAAGTGATTGTATTTGCCGAATGATTTCTCTGGCATCCCCTTCTATTCGCAATTCGTCCGTAAGTTGAGTATCAAGTAGTAATCCTTCTTTAACTTTACCATCTACAATAACTTTTTTAACATTTACTTCTTCAGCAATTATATTTAATAATTCTTCGTTCTCAAGATTAGAATTTTTGATTATAAGTTTTGACAATGGTTGACGAACTTTAATCCCTTTCTCTGCTCTAATAGCGTGCGCTTTTTCAACGACATCGCGCACCTCCTGCATTTGTGTCAATAATTTTTGGCCGATTTTTAGTTTACCATGAGTAATGTCGAGGGGCCAATCGCCTAAATGCACTGACTCGCCATCATTTTTAGTTTTTAGGTTTTGATATATTGACTCTGCTATATGCGGCACGAACGGAGAAAGTATAAGCGAAAGATTCAATAGAACCGTATACATAGTATTATAAAAATCACTATCTCTTTTTTTTCTGCTGCGCCGCAAATACCAAGTTGATAAATCATCTACAAAATCTTCTATCTCTTGAATTGAATGATACAAATCGTACTTCTCCAGGTTTTTATTAACTTTTTCTATAATTTGAATTAACCTTGATATTATCCATTTGTCTAAAAGCTTATTGCTTATGGTATATGGCTTATGGCTTTTTGATGGTTTCCATTTGTCAATGTTAGCGTAAGTAACAAAAAAACTGTAACAATTCCAAAGCATTAATATAAAACCGCGTAAAACTTCTTTGCCTGGACCATAACCAAAGTTTAAATTTTGAACGGGATTTTGTTTTGCATACATAAAGCGCATTACATCAACGCCCATTTTTTCTGCCGCCTCATCAAACCAAATTGCGTTACCATTTGATTTGTGCATTTCTTCGCCTTTTTCATCTCTGACTAATGCATGACCAAGCAAATTTTTAAATGGGTTAGTATCTTCAAGAGCTGCACTCATAGCAATTAAAGAATAAAACCAGTTTTTAAATTGTCCTGGAAATGATTCAGTTATAAAGTCAACTGGAAACCATTCTTTCCAATATTTTTTGTCTGTTAAATAGCTGACCTTTTTTGAATTAGGATCAATATAGGTTGAAAATGGCACAATACCAGCATCAAGCCATGGATTACCAACGTCTTTTATTCTTGTTGCGAGTTTACCGCATTTTAAACATTTAATCTTTACCTCATCAATCCATGGTCGATGAGGTGAATTGCCCTTAAATTTATCCCAGCCGCTTACGGCTCTCTGTTTTAATTCATCATAAGAACCAATAACTTCAAAACTTCCGCATTTTTCACATTCATAAATTGGTAAAACTAAGCCCCAATATCTTTTTTTGGAAATCAGCCAATCATGCATATTATTTAACCAATCTAACTCTCTATCTAATCCCCATTCAGGAATCCAATTTATTTTTTTAGCAACCCCAATCATCCTTTCCCTAAAGGTTTTTTTGGAGGACTTGCCGCCCGTAGCTTTATGCGAAGGGCGGTCCATCGCAATGTACCATTCCTTAACATTTCTCCAAACTAACTCCTCTTTACATCGCCAACAAGTAGGATAACGATGCTTGTATGGTTCAATTTTATACAAATAACGTCCGTTATCTTTATTCTTTAAAATATCAAAAATAATCTTTGGGTCTTTTTTCGCATTTTTTCCAGCTAAATAACCCATATATTCTAGATAAGCGGCATCTTCACCAATAACATTAACTATAGGCAGGTTATGTTTTTTTCCTAACTGAGCATCTTCACTCCCTGCGCCAGTTGCTACATGCACCATTCCTGTACCTTCTTCTTCACTAACAGGCAGGATTAAATCATCTGACTCAACTATCGAATGTTTATAATTACCGAGTTGTTTTGTTACACCTTCAATATCGTCGAATGGCGCTTCATATTTTGATTTAATTAAATCACCGCCATTTATACTTTCTACGAACGTATATTCACTAGACAATATTTTTTCTGCTCTTGATTTTAATATAATTAAATTTTCATTTCCATTTGTGTAAATTCCATATTCTTTTTTTATATCGATTGCCACAGCAATATTAGCAGGGATTGTCCATGGAGTTGTAGTCCATAAAAGTAAATAGGTGTAAGGTGTAAGGTGTAAGGTTTTAGGCAAATTTAATATAGGTAATTTAAAGTATACGGAATCGTGCACTATTTCCTTATATTCTTCTGTTAAAATTTCGTGTTGAGAAATAGCTGTCCCACAGCGCGGGCACCAAGGCACAGAATCGGTACCTTTATAAATCCATCCATTTTCAAAACATATTTTTAAGAAGTGCCAAATTGTATAGTTATTATCGTTTGACATCGTATAATAAGAATTATCAAAGTCCATCCATTCAGCTAATCGTTTAGATTGTTCTGTTTGAATTGCAGAATATTTTTCTACTCGCTCTTTACATTTATTTACAAATTTATCTATGCCATATTTTTCGATGTCTTTTTTTGATTTAAATCCAAGCTCTTTTTCAACTTCTACCTCGACCCACAACCCTTGGCAATCAAATCCGTTTTGATATCTCTGCTTATACCCCTTCATTGTATAAAATCTTTGCCATAAATCTTTTAGAGTTCTTCCCCAAGCATGATGAACTCCCATAGGATTGTTAGCGGTAATTGGACCATCTAAAAATGACCATTTTTTAGTAGAATCGTGATTTTTTTTCAAATATTTATTTATAATATTATTCTTTTTCCAAAAGCCAATCACCTCATGCTCGAGTTTTACAAAATCTTGTTTTGGATCAACTGGCTTAAACATAGGGCTCCTAGAAATGTATTACTTTGCGCGAATCTATTTACGCGAATAACGCTAATAAATATTGATTCGCGAGATTAGCGATGATAAAATTTGCGCACGTTTGCTACATTATTTTATTCCTTTATCTATTGCCTCATTAGCTAATTTATCTGCCTCTTTATTCTCTTCACGTGGAATATGCTTAAAACTAACATTTCCACCTAACTCTAAAATCAATTCTCTAATTTTCCAAAAAAGTGGTTTTAGGCCTTCGTTTTTGATTTTATATCTGCCATTCATTTGTTCGACAATTAATTGTGAATCAAGAAAGCATTCAACAATCGGCTGTTGGCTATTAGCCATTAGTTGTTTGACAGCCGATAGTGCTGCGAGAATTCCATGATACTCGGCCTGATTGTTGGTTAGTGTACCAAGAAATTTTAAACCCTCAGCGATTTTTTCTTTTTTATTATTATATATCACAAAACCGTAGGCAGCCGGTCCTGGATTTCCGCGCGAACCTCCATCCGAATAAACAAAAAAATGCTCCATAGTTATCTTTATTATAGATAATCGGAACAAATTATGCAAGAAGATTATAGGAGAATCAGGTAATGTTGGGTCAAATCTAACAAGATTATTAAATCTTTCTAACAGCTCTAATGTTTTTAAAAGTCAAGGATTTAATTATTGATTCCTTGATTTCCGTAAATAACAAAATCAAATACAGGCAAAGTTGCGCCGCTTTGACGATCAATTTTTATTCTCAATTTTCTTTGCGAGTTCCCATATATTCCAATTGATTCTATATATGTAAATTTACTGTCTAATTTAAAATCTGAATCCGAAGTTGATAGAGTATATTCCTTCATTTTCGGCCCCCAACTGTGAAACCGAATTTTTTTGGCATTAGTAGTATCAATATTTCTTGAAAGAGTATTAGTATCGAGTAACCATTTGCTACCTTCACTTGTGCCTATAGTATTGTCATTTGCAGTAACAGTAAATTCTAAAAAATCAGAACCAAATACTAAATCTCCGGTTTCATCGTTCGATTTCTTCCAGGAAAGTGTTAAATCATTAATACCGGAAATATCGTATTCTCTTGTTTCGTCCTGTTTAAGATCACCTGTCTCGCTTGTATCTACTCTATGCCAAATTTTCAGTTTATATTTTCTTGCTTCATCAATATTAAATTCCCTATAATCACCTTGACTTTCTGTTGCTAAACTTCTCGTCTCTACATTATTATTATATCGCCACATTAACAACCCTTGCTCTATCCCCGCCTCTGCAGCAAAATAAGAAATCATCGAATCTTCTAAGCGAGACATCATCACAATATCTTTGATATTTAAACGGCTGATAAAAAATCCAATTGCCGACATTGAGGTAATTACTAAAAGCGCGATGATTAAAGCAGCGCCCTTACAACTACTTATAATTGTCTTGTTATTATTTTGTTTCATTTTCTTCCAAAATATATCCTATGTTTTAACTCCTAATTTAAAAATTGGAGATTTTTTATTAATATTTTCTTGGTACAATGGTTGTTTGTAGTGTCTGAGTTACTTCTTCTGATTTTTTAATATTTTTTCCAATGTTGGTAATTTTAAATTTAATAGCAACATATGGCTGTTCAAGATTAGTCAAAGAACCTTTAAATATTGTTTGTGTTTGGTCGGGTTCAACAAAAAAATCCGAGGGTATTATTAGTGACCATTGACTTGAAATAGCTAATTTTACTCCTAAAGTATTTAATTCCGGAATTATTCCGTATTTTTTTTCTTCTCCATTATAATTAATAACATTAATATAATTTCCTTCATCTGCTGTGCACAAATCATCGCTAACAGTTTTGCAAAATTTAATGCTTTTACTCATTCTTACGTCCCGTGAAATTTGCTCCAGCGCAAATCGCCCATCTTGACTGACAGTGCGGATATTTTTAGTGGAAATTTGCACATTTGAACTTATCCCAAAAATACTAACAGCTATTAAAATTACAATTGAGAATATAAACACAGACACTAATATCTCAACTAGTGTAAAACCACGATCCATTGTTTTATTCTTAATTTGTTTCATTATTTAAAACCTCGGTCGCCAATCACTTAAGTAGCTAATTATTTCTACATTCCAATCAAGATCATATTCTTGCCAACTCACACGAACTGAAATTTTTTTGATTGAATCACTAACTTGTGTAATGCCTTGAGATTCAAGATAACTTGATAGTTCCGAATCAGAAACATCGCTAATAGTAATAACTCTTTGAAAATTTTTGTTATCTAAAACTATAGTTTCATCTTTTGAAACCAATTGATCATTCCATTGAGTTGATGAATTGTTGTCTATCCAGTTGCTGTCTCTTATTTGACGCATTTTTTCCATTCCTTCTTGCGCTAAATTGTATGCCTGAACACGTTCTAACGAGATAACAGAGTTCTTAATCGCCATTCTCGAAAGAGTTACGCTTGAACCGATTACAATCATTAAAATCCCGGAAGCTACCACGACTTCCAATAAACCAAACCCTCTATCAAGTAGACGATGGGTTGAAAAATTAGATAATTTCATAATGATTGCCAAGAAGGTTTTAGTTCTACTTTTCCCGTTACGGTATCAACTAAAATATCTATAAAATTCTTGCTTTGATCGGAAATACGATTACTCTTTATACGAACGTTGATTGTATTATTGCTTACATTTATCGGCTCTATAATCTTACCGGCTTGAGGAATAGAAAATTTAATTTCCAACTTGCTATCTACTGATGAAGGGTTGATTATTTCCAAGGGATAATCCGGACCAATACCTCCATCAAGAATCGGCTCCGAGTTTCCTTCTTCAAATATTTTATATTTTCCGGGATCACTACTGCTCGCGGCAAAAAAAACAATTTTATAAACCTCACCGCCAACAATTTTTCGATCCTGGGGTGGTGACAAAGCGTAATTTTTGGTCTCTAAAATATCTGATTTTATGGTCTCAGCCATTTGTTGAAGTTCGTTGTAGCGTCCATAATTATTAAAAGAAGGGATTGCCACAAACAAAAGTAGCATAATAATAAATATCGTCACTAATAACTCTATGAGAGTGAAACCATTTAACCATTGCTTCATAGTTTCATTATTCCATTTTTATACTAAATTAAAATATATTATTTATTCGTCACCCGGTAATGAACTTTGCTGTCTGTTGCAGCATAAGTTCCTGTAAAAAATGAACTAACGTTAGAATTGCAACCGCTTCCGAACAAATCGTCTGTAGTAAATGATGTATTAGTGATTGACTCATTTTTATTTTCCAAAGCAACATCAAGAACATATTTTGTTGCTGTGGCAGTACTATCTGTGCAATATTGATAAATAAATGGCTCGCTATTGCTTGGATCAATAGGCATAGATGATAAGAAATCAGCTAAAGTTATACTTAACGTCTCCAGCGGAGCCCAGCCAGCACCAACAACTGGATATTTTCTTTGGTTGGCATAATACATTTCCAATGCCGTTGAAACTCCATTTAGATCAGATTTTCTTTTAGCATCGCGTGCCTGTTGTCTGGCACTTCCCGAAGAAACTACGATTATTGAAGTTAAAATCCCAATGATGGCAATAACTGTTAAAAGTTCGATCAAGGTAAACCCGCGTTTCATACAAACCTCCTTTTTATTCATATAAAAACATGTAAGCATTTAAACAAAAAATATTAATGTTTATATGTTTTAATGTTCTCGTGTTTAAATGATTCCCAAATACCAATCTATAATTTTTTGACCAAAAAATATTGAGATGTACAAGCCAGTGATAAGAAATGGACCAAAGGGAATTTCACTCTTTAAATTTTTCAATTTTAAAACTAACAAACATACACCAACTAATGACCCTAATACAAAAGCGCTAAATAAACTAACTAATACCAAAGAAAATGATGCGAGCAATCCAATTAAGATTGCCAATTTTACATCACCAAGACCCAGCCATTTACCTTTACCTAAAAGATAAATAATTCCTAAGAATCCTGCTGAAATTAAAGCTCCCAACAGTGCCATTTTGAAATCATAACTACTGCCAAAAGCCAAATAAATCAAAGAAATAATAATCGCTGGATATAACATCTCATCAGAAATAAGCATTTTTTGTAAATCATAAACGAAAATTACTATCAAGAAACAAGAAACAAGAAACAAGAAACAAACATATAATGTTAGGCCGAATTTTATATAGATTAATAAAAATAATAAAGCTGTAACAAGTTCTACTAAGGGGTATTGCCAAGAAATTGCTTTACCGCAATAACGGCATTTTGTTTTTAATAAAACAAACGATATAAATGGTATCAAATCATACCATTTTAATTGCGTCTTGCACTTGGGGCAGTATGAACGAGTTAAAAAAATGCTTTGCAGTTCATCCATACGATGAATCACTACATTTAAGAATGAACCAATAATTAAACCTGAAATAATAATTAAT
>Ga0155579_146_pt2 | contig 13623 bp, 7 predicted proteins | sample RifCSPhighO2_12_FD_107236 | JGI IMG/M metagenome (GOLD analysis project Ga0155579, IMG submission 107236) | Candidatus Berkelbacteria bacterium RIFCSPHIGHO2_12_FULL_36_9 | reverse complement strand
CTCGGGATTACTGGCACTTTCGATGATATCGATGTTTTCTATACTCTTATCTTTTTTCGTAAAATAAACAATTGGATAGACTGAAGAAATCATCGAAGTAAAACTCCTTATGCCAGAAACCGGGAAAAGATCTAAAACCCCTTCCATTTCCCAAGCCATACGATGGATTATCTGAAATTTAAGTTTTGGATTATTAATCAATTGTTGGGTCGAATAATTGGACCAATTTTTAATCATCTCTGGACTGACTTGACCAAAATATAAAAACAAGGCAGAAGTCAGAGCAGCGGCCAGCGAACCCACACTACCTAGCCCGCACTCTAAAGGAAGCTCTGTGAGAATATTAATTATGAAACCCTTTGGATTTCCTCTATATCCTATATCGGGAAGCAAGGAATAAATAAATTTAGCTAATTCTTGTTCGATGAGATCATTAAAAACAGTATCACTGAAAATACTTCTATAAGGAGTAAATGTTTTAAAAAGACCTATTTTTATCTTCTTAGTATTGATTGGTTCAAGTCCGATATAGATTCTTAGAGGTAATTTCTGCATAATGTTTAAACCACCAAACATTTCTGAATATTCTCCTGCCCAAGTAAACATCCTGGTGGTAGAAATAACGATTACCGAACGCGAAAAAAAGGCTCTGTAGACATCAGGAAAGTGCTCTTGAAGGGATTTCGAATTCATGCTCATTCGCTCGGGCATTTTTACTCCATCCTCAGTTTAATAGGTTTAAGCTAAAAAGTCAAGAATATGTCCTGGCAAAGCACATCGTTGACATTATTCTCTCATTGATTTTCCAGTGCAAGAAGGGCAGGCCTCGTTTATGAACTCTGATATTTTACTGTCAAGTAAGGATCATTTCCTGTGTTGCTTTCAAACCAATTAGTATTCTGACCTGTTATATAAAATCTATAAAAAGGCGTTGTACCGTTAATCACAAATTTAATGGTATCGGTTTTAGTATATGGAATGTTTGGTTTGAGAGTTGATGTCCAAGGATATTTTCCTGTTACAGTCCCGCCGTAAATTTTAACGTTGTTTTTGTAGATATCGATATAGTAAGATGCAGAGGTTGAACCCGATGAAGATAATAACTGCCCGATTTCAGTAATTGTCCCTCTTCCAAGAGTATTTTGCGGGTGCCAAATTACTGATGCTGAAAGCACCGAAGTTGAAGCCTGGGTGGTATAAGCAGAATCGGAATAGGCGGTTGGGGTGGTACTGATAGTGTATGTTTCCGACTTAATAGCACTTTGATTTCCCGCTGCATCGCGTGCCATAAATCTAAGTGTAGTAGTTTGATTAATTGTAATTGGAGTAGAATATTGAGCAGAAGATGTAGTGGGATTTGATCCGTCAGTGGTGTAATAGATTTTGACACCGGACTCATTGGCGGTAAGCGTCACATTTTGCGCCGTGGTATATGTGCCGCTGGCCGGAGAAGCCGAAACAGTGGGAGCTGTCATATCGATCGTGTATGTTTCTGATTGTATTTGACTTGCATTTCCCGCCGCATCTTTGCCAAAAAACTTTAAAGTTTTAGTTTGGGAAATATTAATTGGTGAAGAATATATCGGCGAGCTGGTAGTGGGAGTGGAATTATCAAGAGTGTAGTAAATCTTGGTATTTGCTTCATTGGAAGAAAGAGTAATATTTTGGGCTTGATCGTAAGTGCCAGTACGAGGATTGGCGGTGATGATGGGAGCAGTAGTATCAAAGGTAATACCACTGGAAATTTTTACATTATCATAATAAATCACCGAGCTGCCACCAACTGATTGGGAATAATTGTAATTTAATAGCATAAAAGCATCAAAACCACTGGGACCAGTAGGAAGATCGCTGGCAAGCAAACTGCCATTGATATAAACTCTCATCTTCTGACTAACAAAATCCGACTCTACTTTGACTTTATACCATTGGTTAGCGCTATAAGACATTAGATATTGATTATTATGACCAGCATAAATCTTGGCGTCATTACCGAAATTAACTATGGAATTAAAGGTATCATTCCAAACAGCATCTTTAAAATACCCAACCCAAGCGCCTTTTCTTGTATCGGTAACTAAAACTGAAACTTCATAAGTCATTTGATTAGATGGGGTTATTTTAACTGCATCAGCTCTACCATAACCATAACTATTTGTCGTTAGCTTAAAGCTTTTTTGACTGTTCTCTGCTTTTTCACTGCTAATAACAGCATTAGCATCACCACTATGCCTCATATACCAGCCGTTTTGCGGATAGCTGTTGAGAGTATAGCTTTCGAAATTGTCCTGAAAATTAGTTGGATAAGGCGATGAATTTATTGTGTATGTCTCTGCCCTGGTAGCACTCTGATTTCCGGCTGTATCTTGAGCAAAAAACTTAAGTGTGGTAGTTTGATTAATGGTTATCGGCGAAGAATAGAGAGGAGAGCTGGTGCTTGGTTCTGAATTATTGGTGGTGTAATAGATCTTAGCGCCTAATTCGTTAGTTGACAACGTCACTGTCTGTGCCGAAGTATATGTTCCACCGACTGGTGAAGCAGAAACCGTGGGAACAGTGGTATCTATAGTATATATCTCTGAATAAAACCCGCTTGCATTACCAGCCAAGTCTTTGCCGAAGAATCTTAGAGTTTTGGTGGTAGAGATAGAAATTGGCGTGGAGTAAAGTGAAGAAGAGGTAGTTGGTACAGAACCATCAAGGGTATAGTAGATCTTTGTCCCTGATTCGTTGGAAGAAAGAGTTATATTCTGAACCTGATTATATGTACCGCTGCGAGGGCTGGCAGAAATTACAGGAGGAGTAGTGTCAGTAGAGGCTCGGATATTATCAATAGCAAACCAAACTCCAGTTCCGCCTGGGCTGATTATGGATAACTTAAACTCTAATTTATGCACTCCTGGATATGCTGACAGATTCAGATATTGATTTAGTTGCTCTCCTCTATATTTTGTTGTATCAAGATTATAAACTTGTTGTCCGTCAATCAATATTGCAAATTTCTCCCAACTACCATAAGCACCATTGGTATCAAAAGTTATGGATTTGATATTGGTTAAATCAACTTGCTGAAAAATACTGGCATGATCAGAACTAACTGTCGCAGCAGCTTTACTAAATTTGATAGAATAGCTACCATCTGTTTTCCAGCTTGTATCTTGTCCAATGCTAAAGCCGATATTTTGTTTTTGCCATTGGTTGATAGTTTCAAAAGACGGCTCACGAATTTGGGTTAGATTAGAAATAGTATATGTTTCCGCTCTTGCGGTACTTTGATTTCCCGCCGCATCACGCGCCATAAATTTAAGGGTGGTAGTTTGGCTGATTGTTATTGGCGAAGAATATTGAGTTGAACTGGTGGTTGGTTCGGTACCATTGGTGGTGTAATAGATTTTTGCTCCTGATTCATTGGTTGACAATGTAACTGTCTGTGCCGAAGTATATGTTCCACTAGCTGGCGAAGCAGAAACAGTGGGAGCAGTGGTATCAATAGTATATGTTTCTGAATATATTTGACTTGAGTTGCCTGCCAAATCCTTGCCAAAGAATTTAATGGTTTTGGTGCTGGAAATAGGGATGGGCATGGAATAAAGAGGAGAAGAAGCAGTAGGAGTGGAATTGTCAAGTGTGTAGTAAATCTTGGTATTTGCTTCGTTGGAAGAAAGAGCAATATTTTGGGCTTGATTGTAGGTACCAGTGCGAGGAGAGGCGGTAACAATCGGTGCAGTGGTATCAACTGTACTATTTCCTTTGTATTTCACTGTAAAAAATGGGTCGTTGCCAGTTGAACTTTCAAACCAAGCAGTATTTTGACTGGTTATATTGAAATATGAATTAAAAGTATAAGCATAAATATTGAACTTTATCGTATCCGACTTAGAATAACTAATGTTTGGCTTGACCGTGCCAGTCCATGGATATACTCCCGAAACCATTTGTGAAAAAACCCTATAATTATTTTTATAAATATCAATCTTATAATACTGTGTGAAGAAATAAACCGGGCGCAAGGAACCAACCTCAGTAATAGTGCCGTTATCTAAAACATTTTTAGGACGCCAAGTAACAACAACGTTGCGAGAAGAAGATGAAGCCGTGGCCGAATAAGCCGTATCAGAATAATCAACCGAAGTGGAATTAATCACATAATCTTCTCTCTGAATAGCACTTTGATTCCCCGCCGCATCCCTGGCTATGAATTTAAGGATGGTGGTTTGAGAAATATTGATTGGACCAGTATATTGAGTTGAGCTGGTATTTGGATCAGTACCGTTGGTGGTGTAATAGATTTTTGCGCCTGATTCATTGGTGGTCAAACTAACTGATTGCGCCGATGTATATGTCCCCCCGCGAGGTGAAGCAGAAACAGTGGGAGTTGTCATATCGATCGTGTATGTTTCTGATTGTATTTGACTTGCATTTCCTGCCGCATCTTTGCCGAAGAATTTCAGAGTTTTAGTTTGAGAAATGTTAATTGGTGAAGAATATATTGGGGAACTGGTAGTGGGAGTGGAGTTATCAAGAGTGTAGTAAATCTTGGTATTTGCTTCATTGGAAGTAAGAGTTATATTTTGAACTTGATTATAGGTGCCGCCACGAGGTGAAACAGAAACGGCAGGAGTCGTAGAGTCAAGTGTCACTGATATTCTACTTGGATTAGACTCGAAACCTGTAATTGTTCTGGCTGATACTGCAAAATTATTTATTCCTTCATGCAAAACTCCATTATAGCGCCATACTCCACTACCAGGAACGTAAGTAACTCCACTTGTAGATCCATTAACAAAAATTTGAGTATAGACATTGATAGCTGTACCATTTAAAACTATGTTTGGATTATTCGTTAAGAAATCATTGCCGCTGTTCGTAGTAATAATCGGTGGAGGATCGTCATAAGTAACAAATGACATTGGAAATAAAGATGATATTGTCCCTCCTGAAGATTGATAAAAATCAGCGATAACTTTGACAGTACCAGATTCTAATTGAGAAACATTTATAGGAGGTGTGACTGTTAAAGTCAATAATTTACTATCACCAGGAAAGAGACTAAATACCGAATTATCAATAGAGGAAGACCAACCATTGGGTAGCCCGGAATTATCTAATCTCAATTGGTAATTGATAGTTCCGTTGTTAAAATTATTAATAATAAAATAATGATTAACTGGCTGGCCAGGGCCGGTTTTTTTAGCAGACGGCACGCGACTAAAATTAATCTTTTCCAAATTTGAAGGCGGTTGATCCCATGATTCTCTAATAAAATAATCACCGTCTTGGTGTATCTTAACCCAACCACGCACAGTTTGTTCATAATAAACATTGTCACTTTCTTTTATCAAGAAAGTTTCTGTTACTCCGTTGGGAGGAAGAACAGGATTTTCATCCATCAGAATATATTTATCTGCACCGGTGTTATTAAGATATTCCCGATAATAACCGATATTACCACTGGGCAATTCAACTCTCCAATCCCGATAACCATAACCGGTACCTTCCTGTCGCCCGTAAGAAGAAATATATTTATTAACGGAATCACTAACATCTTCCCAGTTGATATTTTCGCCAGAAATTGATTTTCGATAATGATATTCGGCGAAATTTTCCACTGTATCACCCATCACTCCTAATGTTCCCAGACACCCTCCGGCAGCGACTATTAGAGATGGAATTGTACCTAATCCTTCTGTCAAAATGCTGATTCCGCTCACAGCTGCAATGCTTCCTCCGAGACATGCGCCAAAGTTTCCTGTAAATCTTGATTGTAAAACCCATTTATTGCCTTTCGTAGATGTCATAATATCGGCTGTTCCCAGAGCATACCCTCCAGCTAAAGCAACACCTCCTAACACCTTTGGATTTACCACCTTAGTCCAAGTTGAAACTTTTTTTAGGTTATTCAATAAACCCAATTCTGATACTTCAGATACTGAATTAGAAGGTATTCGCCAAGTTTTATATTCACTAAATATGTTTTTCATTGCCGTTACACTATCATCTAATGAATTTAGAACCCCTGCCTCGGTTTTTTGAGTTATGAATAAAGGATCAAAATCCGGGATTGAATATGGGTAATTTTGTTTTTTAAACAAAGCATTAAACCATTTGTTATTACCTTGCACCACAGTTTCTGAACTTACTAAATCCTCTGGATAGTAATGGTATTTTCCTGGTTTATTGATAAATTGTGCAAGATAATTCTGCTTTTCGATAGTAGGCCATTGATTAAAACCAGAAGGTTTATTTGGATGAATATGCATTCTAATTTTCGCCGATTCACCTAACCTTGTTGCCTTAGCAACAAGTGAAAAATGAGTGTCGTCGCCAGAACGCAAAATAGAGAATTCGAAAGAATCCAAACCGTTATATTTCCCAACAGATCCCCATACTTCAACTAATTCTCCTTGCAAAGTAAAACTTTTTAATAATTGTGGTTTTTGAGGGTTATTTTTTAACGTATCTCTTGCCGTTTCAATCAATGATGGTAAATCATCAAGCGGATTAGTTTGGCCTGGAATTTGACTAAAGAAGACAGCTAACTTGCTGAAATTATATGCAGCTTGACTTGAAATAGTATCACGAGGTTCAACATTTTTTGAAGTAGAAACTGATTGGTTCAAGCTTGTAGCATTAACATTTATCGTTTGGTAAGCCGCTGGAGAATTTTCATCCCATCCTCCCCAATTGAAATCATCTTTCGTTAATATTAGGAAATATTTATTATTTCCTTCTGAAGTAAATTCTTTTGTGCCCCATTCTACAATAGAAGAATTATTGGTTTGCACAACAATTTTTCTGTTTTCAACTTCTGATTTATTAATTATTGCACCGATATCATTGCCCTCAAAATCCTCTATTTTAACGCTAAGAATCGCCAGTCCGGATTGTGTTTTAAAATACCAAGCCGAACTTGTTTTTTCACCGCCATACCCATCTTTGGCTTTTATCTGCCAATAATAGTAGGTGTTATATGACAAGGAGCCAGGATCGTAAGATGATGATGTAGTGGTATTTTTGAGAATCATATTAGATGATGAGGTGCCAAAATATACTTCATAAGAAAGATTATCTCCATCGGGATCAGAAAAAATTCCTGACCAAGAAATATCTTGATTAATATCTATATTTGTCGCACCGCTGCTCGGAATTGGAGATACACTGGAATTAATTACTGGGGATTGGTTAACTACATTAGGACCTAAATTACTTGAACCGACATCTATATGCCCATTTTTTCCGTCATTAAAAGCTACCTCGTAGCCGTGTGATCCAAGATTCAATCCGCTTTTGCTATATTGATATTCAACCCCATCAATATAATTTATGTCTAAATAGTTTGTTTTACTCATATCTGACCAATTGCCACTGTCGATTCGAATTTGATTTTTGGTTGGTGCGTCGTTATTGGCATCATAATATGTTACTTTATATGCAAAGCTTGAGCCCCGATTGCCAGGGTTGGGAGTAACTACTGGTGTAGAAAGACGTGGTGAGTCATTGGCAGGTTCCTGAATATTTAGTGTCAATACTGAAGAGAATGGTCCCCAGCTGACATCACCAATATTAGAAGAATTTAAGGGACCGCTGGTAGCACCAGGTCTAAATTGAACATAAGCAGTTAAACTATGGGTACCGACGTCAGTTACCTGCGAGGCAGGAATGGTTAACGATAATGTTTTATAATATGAAACCGGTGCACTGGATAAATACTCACCAGTCATAGCAGAAATCTTACCATTGTCGTAAATCCAAACTTGTAGATACCCTGCCTGCTTAAGAGTCATGCCAATTGTGGCATTTACGTTGACAGCAGTATTTTGATTAACTGTTAACGTGGTAGAGTTATTGCTGGCAAATTTAAAATTCGTACTATCAATAGTTGAAGAATTAATAGTAAAGTTTGTTTCTTTATAACTTGATCCTACTTCACCGCGGAATTTATAGGTGCCGCCTATTATCGAGAGGGGGATGGTGGGAGTTAAACTTGCACTAGTTCCATTATTTGTCCAGTTATCTGTATAAGATAAAGCGCCAACAAGATTACCGGCTGGATCATAAACCTTCCATTTCCATGGTTCTGAACCAGCATTACGATTAGTGGTAATCCACATCTGTATCTTTTCTCCTGGATTGAAAGTAGTTTTGGAAATGTTGTTTTCATCTGTTGTACTGACCGAAGTAACTTCAATGGAAGGTTGGGCAATTGTCAATCCTGACCTCCAACCTGTACTCGCATATTGGGTACCAGAACCTGGGACTCCAGGCCAAATAGCTAAATTATATTCATAATTGCCAGCTAAAGCAGTTGATGGCAACCTAAATGCCCTTGTTCTGATGGTCCAACCATTATCAATACTTAAAACTGTATCATTTCCTGAATCATTTATTTCTGTGGTTGTACCAACTTTTCTTATACTAACACCTAATCCGACATTTGTAGATGAAGAATTAGGATTATTAATGGTGTAGTAAGCATTAAAAGTACTATTTTGTTCTACAGTTGTAGGGCTGATATATGTATCAGCGTACAAAACAGATAAAGTCGGATTCTGAAACGCCGGTTGGACATATTTTTTTAATACGATATTATCTAGGTATGCTCCTTCACCATTTATGCTTCCATCACTTTTAAACCAAAAAGCAATCCAAACTTGCGATTTTCCTTTGACATCGTTTAAATTGATAGATTTGTTTTGCCAGCCATTGGAATCACCACTTATTTCCCAGCTTCAAGGATAGTAAGAAAAATTATTGCCATCAGTTGAATAACCCCATCTTAAATAATCATAATTTGGCTCTGATTTATTCCAATAGTAAAAATTTAATTGTGCATCTGATGCATCAGCTAAGCTAAAAGGACCATAAATCATCCATCCAGTCATATTATTAGGATAAGTATGGGATGAATAAGCGGTTTCGCTCGTACCGGCAGCCCATGCAGACCAGGTACCATTGTATACACGATATAATCTTTCTTCCCAACTCGGACTACCTGAATCAGCCCTAATAGACCAACCATTATATTGCGGAAATCCGTTTTCAAAAGTTTCTGACATTATATTATTCCAACCGGCTGCCAATGTTGTGTTTTTTAAATTATTTTTTGCAGTTGATTTAACTAATATATTATTGGGAATCTTAACGCTAATCGGCTGTTTTTGATTTTGTTTGAAAATTTGCCGAGTGTATTTTTGTACTTTTTGCTGCACCGCTAACACTCTCTCTGGTGTAGCCAAATTCATACCAAAAAACAATACTAAAATAAATACTCCCAAGCCGAAAAGTTTTGCTTGGAATTTGATTCTTCTAATCGAAGGGTTCATAGAACCTCCATATAACTTAATATATTTTATAGACTAAACATAATATTTTCCCAAAAAGACAACTATTGACAAAATAAAGACAAGAGCGGGGTGACCTTGAGGTCACCCCGCTAAAGACAATATAATTAGTGATAAATTAAAATATTTCTTCTAGTAAATAAATATCCAAATTACCCGGCTCAAGCTTAACCCAAAAATCAACAATTCCGCCGTTGATCTTAAGATTGAGTTTATATCCTATTTTTCGATTCACAATCTTTATCAGAGGCCCGATAACTTTTCCCTGAAGCTCATTGCGATCCCTAGTGTAGGACGATTCGGGAAAATCACTATTTTTGATTTCCTTTCCTACATGATTTAACAAAAATTGGACAATGTCTATTGTTTTAGAAGCAGAGTGTATTTCTTTAGATGTCAGATGCTGACCTTTAACATAAATCTCATTATTGATATTATCCAGTAAAAGATCTGCTTCTTTTTTTAAATTTTTATATTCTTCCAGGGTGTATAAATCAGTATGCAGATTTCCTTGTTTGTTCAAATGAATTACTTTAGCTATTCCACGGGAAACAAAAGAAGAATAAATTTTTCCTTCTAAACATTGTTCCACTTTAATTCCTTCTTCTTCATAGCCATCAATCCAGGAGGCATAATCAAGCGAGATTTCTTTATTATAAAAAGTCCTGAGTTCATTAATTAATTCTTCAACCGATTTTCTAAAAATACCGATTGGTGCAGCAAAAACAACATCCCCGCCGTGACCAGCACCGGTTAATTTCGCCCCCACTCCAGAAACAATATCCAATTTTCTTCCTCTTTCAAAAACAGAAAAACAGATATGATCAATAGAAGTAGTACTAGCTTCCAAGATGTGTAGAATGTTTTGATACTGATTGAGAGATTTAAAAAATTCCTGTAAATGTTCCTCGGAATATCCTTTTCTCAAAAGAGTCTCAAGGGAACTGGCGATCTTTAAAGAAATAATTCCTAAGGCTTCAATAATTTTTTCCCAAGCTGCCTCTTTGCCGCCATGATCATAAAATCGACAGGCTTCACGATCCTTGGGGTCAGTGATCTTTTGATGAATTTTTTCTTTAATTTTCCCGGCAACTTCCATAAAATCCTCTTGGATATTAGGAATCATCCTAATAATACTGGCAGTGCTATTTTCATAACCGGAATAAATCAAACCAAAATCAATTGGCCAATGATAGGAGGGAACTTCAAAATCAAAAAATTCATTAAGTCGAAACCCCCAGTATTTTGATTTGTCGATCGCCTCAAAAATCTTTTTTGGTTCCGAGCCCCAAGAAGGAGATTGGTTTATCATAAAATAGATAACCGGATAGGCAGAATGGACAAAAGGCACAAAAGCTCCTCGCCCGCTGGTAACACCTGCATGATAAATTGACTCGATTTTCCAGGCCAAACGAAAAATTTGATCAAAAAGGTGGTTTCTGGTTAAATCAGAAAGAAAAAGACGAAGCCATTTTTTGATTTTTTCCGGCTTGGAATTTTTTTGATAAGTAAGATGAAGAGCGGTTGCCAAAGCAGCAGAAATTGCACCTGAAGTATTAAGGCCCCTTTCGGTCGGAACCTCGGAAAGAATGTGTAGAACAAAACCCTGATATTTGCTCTTTATAGCGATTTTTTTGATTTCTACTTTTAAAAGCTTAAAAATTTCGGCTCGAATCAAAGGATCATAAGGATGAGATTCAAATTTTCCGAGGGAAGGATTAAAAACAAGATAAAGACCGTTAGCCATTTCTGTGGTACTCCGTGGTTCAATACCAACATAAACACGACAAGGCAAAAGCTGGGTAATAGAAAAGCCACCAAAAATAGAAGCATACTCCCCGCTCCAGATAAAGCTTCCCGGAGCCGAAACAGCAATCGGGCATTTACTAAAAAAATCCCTATACACTTGGGGAAAGTGTTCTTGAAGGGATTTTGAATTCATAGCAATACGCTGCATTTTTGCCTCCGACATACTCATATTAGCAAATAATACCTTGAAAATCAATATCTATACATAATACGAACGTATAATGTATAAAATGTATAGTAGGTTATGTGTTTAGAAACTGTCGGATTATTTCATTCGCTTGCTTATAATTTCTTATCCAATGTATCTCTTTATTTTTACGAAACCAAGTTAATTGGCGGCGTGCATATGCATGGATCTTAAATTTTAGGCCTTTAATTTCGGATTTCAGATTTTCAGGTGTTGGATTTTGCAGATAATTGCTTAGATGTCGATATTCCAGGCCAAATCTTTGCATACGATCATAACTGATTCCTTTTTGTAACAAACATTCAACTTCTTCAATCATACCTTCTTTCAAACGACTATCTACACGAGTATCGATTTTTTGATAAAGCTCTTGGCGAGGTAAATCAATACCTAACATTAAATAATCAAAATTCGGCTTTATATTTTTGTATTCACTTAACGGCCGTAAATTAACTAAATATGACTCCAAGGCACGAATCAGTCGGCGGCGGTTACTTTTATTTTTTTTTGCTGATACTGGATCAACTTTTTTCAGCTGTTCGAAGATTTGTTCAGTCGTCTTCTTTTCTAACTTCATTCTTAAATCTTTATCTTGTTTCGGAATTTGATAGCCGTAAATAACAGCATTGATGTATAAGCCGGTACCCCCTACTATGAATGGTGTTTTTCCGCGGGAAAAAATATTCTTAATTATTTTGTATACTTCACTTTGGTATTCGGCAACAGAAAAATCATCATTTGGGTCACGAACGTCAATCATATGTTGGAAAAAAGATTTATCTTTACCAGTGCCAAGATCCATTCCCCGATATATCTGACGTGAATCATCAGAAATTACCTCGCCGTTAAATTTTTCAATCAGTTTTTTAGCTAAATCTGTTTTTCCACTAGCTGTGAGTCCAACTAATACCACAACTTTTCTATTCGTTTTTTTCTTCATTCTTCTCTTTCATAATTCTTTGTAAATCAAAAATTTGTTTGCCACTCGTTTTCATCTTTTTTTCTTTCTTCTTTTTTTCTTCGCTTGTTTTAGATTTTTCCTCAAATTGTTCTAATTGGTCGTTATCCATTGCTTAACTCCCAAACTATTTTAGCTATTTTTTTTGAATCATGGTATAAAGGTTTGTCTTTGTCAATTAAATCCTTGTTAATAATTTTAGTCCCTAAAATATATTTTTCTTTAGTAGATATGTTTTTAACCTCACCTAATTTATGTTCTTTCAAAGATTTGCGAATTATTTTGTTGTTTACCAAACAAAAATTAACTATCTTTTTGTCGCTGTGGTTTAATAAAACTCTTAAATGATCTTCTACTGAAAAACCTTGCGTTTCTCCTCTCTCGGTAGAAACATTGCATGTATATATTTTCTCTGCTCTTTTGTTTTTAAGGATAGCTTTCTTTAAATCAGGAATTAATAAGTTGGGAATAATGCTTGTATATAAACTACCTGGTCCGATTAAAATCATATCTGCCTGAATAATTGCTTTTATTGCCTCGGGGTTTGCTTTAACATTTTTCTTATTTAATTCAATTTTTACAATTGGATCTTTCTTGCCTAAAAGATATGCCTTTCTTTCTCCTTTATTGCTCTTGCCGCTTTTATGATATGATACCACACTAATATCCTCGCAGGTAGAAGGAATGACTTTACCTTTAATTGCCAAAATTTTACTGGCGGCTTCTACTGCTTTTTTAAAGTTGCCGGTGTTTTTTTCCAATGCTATAAGTAATAAATTACCCAAATTATGACCCGACAGCCCTTTGCCGCGCCTAAAGCGATATGCAAATAATTTTGACAAAAGCGACTCTTCTGAAGAAAGTGCAATAATACATTTTCGAATATCTCCTGGCGGGAGGATGCCAAAGTCCTTTCTTAATCTCCCAGAAGATAAACCGTCATCTGTAACTGTAACTATTGCAGAGATATCAAAATCATACTCTTTCAAACCCTTAAGTAAAGTAGATAATCCGGTTCCTCCGCCAATTACAACAATTTTCTTTGACATAATTTTGTTACGTATATTCTTTTTGATTACTAATTTGGAAAACGTGACATCGCGTTTTCAATCGCGGGTTACGCGATTGGAATATACGCGATGGTGCTGGAGGTGGGACTCGAACCCACAATCCTTTTGGGAACTAGCTCCTAAGGCTAGCGCGTATACCAATTCCGCCACTCTGACATAACATTTTTAAAATAAAAGGTGTAGGGGAAGGTATGGGGGCGTGTATACCAACTTGCCCCGCACCAATTCAATTTATCAACTTATCTTTAAAAAATACTA
>Ga0155579_153_pt1 | contig 14302 bp, 12 predicted proteins | sample RifCSPhighO2_12_FD_107236 | JGI IMG/M metagenome (GOLD analysis project Ga0155579, IMG submission 107236) | Candidatus Berkelbacteria bacterium RIFCSPHIGHO2_12_FULL_36_9 | reverse complement strand
CACTCATACCTTTTCGAGCCATTTCGGCTGTACGCACATTAGCCCGCACCGAAATATTCATACCAATATAGCCAGCTAAAGCAGATAGAATAGCGCCAACTAAAAATCCAATAGCAGTAACCCAGTTAATAACAAATCCTAAAATTAAAAAAACCACCACTCCAACCATTGCCACAGTTGTATACTGACGATTTAAATAGGCCGAGGCACCTTGTTGAATGGCTTTGGCGATCTCCTTCATCTTTTCATTTCCCTCTGGTTGTTTCAAAATCCAGCTGATTAAATAAAGTCCATACAAAACTGATAAAATTCCTGCGCCCAGCGCAAGATAAAAAACTTGATTTTCCATATTGCTCCTTTACTCATTTACTACATAATATATTGTTTGGATTTAGATTTGTGAGATTCGTGATAAAAAATTCGTGGAGGTTAATATATTATTTCTCTTCCTATAATTTACCAATAAATTCATAAAACGTCAAGAAAAAAGACGCTTGGTTGGCGTCTTAGGTTTGAAAAACTATCCAAAACTGTTATTTTTGATTAAGAGTTTTTATTATTTCTTTAAGAACCTCATCCCATGCTCTCATCTCTCTTCCTCCATTCTTGGAATTGTTAAAAAACATCTAATAGTCCTCGTAGACGGTTGGGATAATGCTTTTTCTCTTTGCTTTTCAAGCTTTTTCCACATTTTTTCCTCTTCCTCTTTTGTTACTGGCTTCAGATCGGATGGTGAAACAATCATTCTCATACCTCTTATCCAGGGGAATCCATTGGGGATATATTCAAGACACCTTTTACCGTATTCTCTGGCTTGCTCAATAAAAGTTTTAATATCAATAGACATTTCCATACACCCTCCGCTGCAAAAAACACGTTCAATAGCCATATTTATCCGATGACCTTTAATGCGAAATAAAACATCCAGCTGTTGTATTGCTCGCTTTCCTTTGAGGAATCCTTCACAACTACAACATCTCTTTTCCTTATTCCTACTATCTTGTCCTTCCATTCTCATTTTCCAACCTCCTCTTTAATTATCTGACATCTGGAAGTCTCTGCAGAACTTTAAAATATACCTCAGAATCAAGAGTTTCTTCTAGTGTTCTATCAAAATCTGCTTTAAAGGCTAGTTCGGCTTCTTTACTTATAGTTCCTTGACTTTCACGAAGATTTTTTGGCCATGGAGTTGTATCACATATTCCACTAACGTATTTACCCTATTTATTCTGCCTTCTTTTCATCCAGACAACCTCCTTTTTCTAATTATCAAAGATCGGATATTTAAATCTCTTTCAATTTTAGCACTTATAGAATAATCTGCAAGATAACAAAACAAAAAAACAACCATTATATAATAAATACTTCTCCTCTTTCTTACGATAGCAAGTTTGAGGTGAAGCTAGTTGGTTAATTAGTGGATAGTTTGCAAAAAAACACTCGAAAAATTCGGGTATATTTGGGGGATCGTTTTACTATTTCTCGATTATGCCGACACGATAGACAACTTCTGCCTTATCGTCGGCAATAAAGAGAGCATCGTCTTTCTGCAAAATTCCTGTGGGTCGACCGGAAACATCGCGGTCTTTTAACCAACCGGTAATAAAATCTTCTGCTCCTAAATAGTTGCCTTTATTATCAAATTTATGGCGCACGATTTTATAACCAGTGGGAACACTCCTATTCCACGAACCGTGATAGGCGACAAAAAGATTATTCTGATATTCACTGGGCCATTTCTTACTGGTCAAAAATGTCAGTCCCAAAGGCGCCGAATGGGCTTGAAGATCAATTGTAGTTGGCGTGGACTGTTGGCAAAATTGTTTTGACTCATTAGTATTGGAAAAATTTGTATCTTGAATTTGTTTGCCATAACAAAACGGCCAGCCATAATTCTTTCCATCTTTAATAATATTTATTTCATCAGGCGGGATGTCGTCTCCCAAAGCATCTCTTCCCATTTCCGTAACAAAAACTTCTCTTGTTTTGGGGTTTATAGTCATAAAAACGGAATTTCTAAGTCCCGAAGCATAGGGCCGAAAATCACTGCCGTCATCATTACTTATCATTATTTTGGCACGTCTATTATCTTCTTCATTGCAGACATTACAGGTTGAACCAATAGAAGTTAATAATTTGCCATCGGGTGTAAAAATAATCGTTCGGGTGGAATGTCCGCTGCCAAGCGGCAAATCAATAATTTTCTTTTTGTTGCTTGCCTTCATTGTTTGCAAATCGTAATCATAAATAGCAACTTGATTGTTTTCGGCAATATATAATTTATTTTTATTTTGGGGATGAAATGCCAAACCATGCGGCTCGTTTAGGTTGGATATAACTTCCACATTTTCGTCTGCAGCACCGTCGTTATTTTTATCCGGCAAAGTAAAAACTTTTCCTTCTTTTGGACTGCTGACAAGTATATTGGACTCTTGATCCTTGATTAAAACTCGGGCATTAGGAATGTTCTTGGCAAAAATAGTAATTGAAAAACCATTAGGTAAGATCAGCGGCATTTCTGTGGTATTTATCACTTTAGTTATATCTATTTTTGACTTGGTGAAAGCTGGAATTGCCCCACTATAATTTTTCCGCACAAAACTACCTGCTTTAATAAGCACTACAATTGAAACAATTAATAAGATTAGTCCTAAGATTTTTTTCATCTATTTTAATCGTAGCACAAAAACCCTATCTGTAAAGAGCTAGGGTTTCCTCAGCCATTTTAGCCCAAGAGTATTTTCTTGCTTGTTTAAATCCTAATTCGATCATTTCTTTTTGTCTACTTTTATCTTTTAAAACATTGCTGATTTTTTCAGCCATATTATCAATATCTTTGCAAACAAAATATTCAGCGGCATTACCCAGTATTTCTGGCATGCAGGAAACATTTGCCGCGACAACTGGCGTACCGCAGGCCATGGCCTCAAGTGGTGGTAAACCAAATCCTTCGTAATGTGAAGGAAAGATAAATATGTCAGCACCAGCATAAATTGCCGGTAAATCTTCTTCGGGAATGAAGCCGGGGGTAATTATTTCTGACGCATATGGCGAATTGCGTATTGCTTGGGGAATTTCCGGAAAAGCTGGATTTGGTTTACCACCTATAACCAGCTGATGCGGAATTTTATGTTTTGATTTAAGATTTTCAAAGGCCTTAATTAAATCCGGTAAACCTTTGTGCGGCCGCCATTGGCTTAAAAAGAGAAGATAGGGCTTTGTAACGTGTAGCGTGTAACGTGTAACATTATTTATATCTATTCGTTCTTGTGTTACAGGTTTTGTGTTATAGGTTATACGATAATTAGGGTCAATCCCTTCATATATCACTTCTATTTTTTCTTGATTGCCGTTAAGTGATTTTATTATATCGTTTTTAGTTGCTTTAGAAACTGCAATTACTTTATTCGATCTTTTAACTGCATTATTCATTACGGCCTTAAACGCCCACCTTCTAAAAGAATCTTTTTGCTGTCTGCCAACTGGAAAATATAAAACGGTTAAATCATGAATCGTCACAATGAATTTGCTTTGATAGAAAATTGGATGGTTAAAATTTAAAAAATGCACTATATCTAATTTTTCCTTATTTAAAACTGAAATAAATTTAGTTTGTTCTGCTAAAGAATAATGTTTTATCGAAACAACCGATTTACGAAAGTTTTTACTTCTGACTTCTTCATCGTATTCTTTCTCATCCTCTGGAGTGATAAAAACAACATATTCATTCTTCTGATCAATCTTTGCCAGTTCCCAAATAAGTGCACGGGTGTATCTTCCGATTCCGGCTGTTTCCTTGCGATAAAATCTAGCATCAATTCCTATTTTCATATTTTTCCTTTATTATATCCCCTGTCAATCAGTGTTATTAAATATCCAAAATTTGTTGGCAACGAAATTCCATATTCCTACTACGGCAGTCGCTGCAATCAAACCATATAAATCACTCGAATGAAAAATATCAACTATTATATACATAATCATTAAATTTATAATTAAACCAACTCCTGAAACAAATAGATATCTGAAAAATTGGACTGTAATCTCACCATTTTTATCTTTAAAGGTCCAGAATTTATTCCATAAATAATTGTTTAAAACACCAAAACAAAAAGATATGGTCCTGGCAATTAAATAATACACCGAAATCACTCTAGTCAAAAGTAAATATATTGACCAATCTACTGCTGCGCCAAGAGCACCGACAATAGCAAATTTAACCATTTGCCGATAGGTTCTTTTTTGCATAGCTAGTTGAAAAACAGCTTTAATAGATTTGCCCAGTTCGCCGGAAATTTTTGACTTACCCGCTCTTCGATCAATAAAGGTGATGGGAATCTCTATCATCTTTATTCCTTTTTCTTTAGCCAAATAAATCATTTCCACTTGAAAAGCATAGCCGCTAGCCAGAAGATCTTTCATTCTAATCGCCTGTAAAAACTTCCGGGAATAGCATTTAAAACCAGCGGTAACATCTTTTGGATCTAAAATCAAAAGCAATTTAGTAAAAATATTTGCGCTTAAACTGTTAAAATATCTAAACCATTCCCAGCCAACTATTTTTCCGCCTTTGATGTATCTTGAGCCGATGACAAGATCATATTTTTTTGCTTTTTCCAAAATTATTGGTAAATATTTAGGATGGTGAGAAAAATCTGCATCCATTGTTACTATTCTGTCGTAATTTCTTGCCAGTGCCCACTTAAATCCCGCTACATAAGCTTTGCCCAACCCTTCTTTCTTTTTCCTATCCAATATAAATATATTTGATTTTTGATTTTCCTGCCCTGAACTTGTTGAATGGGTGATTTTTGATTTTAGCCGTTTTACAGCATCGCTCGTTCCATCTGGAGAATTATCATCAACAACCAAAATATCTAAACCGCGCCACTTTAACCTAATTATGGTTTCAAGCAGTTTTACAATGTTATCATTTTCATTATATGTAGGAATAACAACCAGTACTTTCATTATTATATCCTTATTTATTACCCTTGATTACATCTTGATAAGCATCAAAGGCCTTTTTCTTTTCTCCTAACTGCCAGGAACTATTACTTTTCTTTAAACCAATAATCCCCAACCCTTCATCTTCTGTTCCCTGTTTGTGCGCTTCGTCATAAAGCATAAAGGTACAGAAACCCTTAAAAAGATGCGAATTATACACCTGTTCTGCCAATTCACTTATATATTCTGCTTGTTTATCTTCGCCATTCAAACTGCCTCGATAGAGCCCGGCTTCGGTTATCCAAAGATCTTTCTTCAGTTTTGGCAGCATCTCTAACAAATTATATGTTTTACCTTGATTTTCAACCTTGGTTAAATTCCAATCTTCCTGATGCCAATCCCAACCAATAATTTCAAAATCAACATTATCATTAATCAACAAATTAAAAAAACCAATATGCAGCCAGTGCCCGGTGATAATTTTTTCGGCTTTTGGGTTGGCATCATTAATACCTTTGGCCGCACCTTTTAACCAAGAAGCGATTTTCTTATATTTTTCTATATCATATGAATCCTGATCCACTCCCGGCCAATTCGGTTTCAAAGCACCTGAAGCCGGCTCGTTGGACAATTGAAAGTAATTTACATTTTTGTAGTGATTGGCAATTTTATTTGCCTGTTCATAACCGGCTTGATATGAATCGGAAAAATCCTGATAATCTTGGGTGGGCTGAAAAGAAATAAGCAGTTTAAATCCTTTTTTCTGCGCTTGATTTATGACTGGATCGGTAAAGACAAAAGGATTATCAATATAATTTGGTATTTCATACCTTAGCCAATTAACCCCCAGTTCCCCAGCTCGATCTAAAGTTTTATTAAGTGTTTGATCATTAACCACATTATTTGGATAGGGGTTGAACCCTATGCCCCACTTAAAGCTATTTTCATCAATTTTAGCGATACTGACAGTTTTATATCTATTAATGCCATAAAAAAATCCGATTATTAATAGTAAAAATATGGGAATGAAAAATTGATAGTTAAATTTTGACATCTTCCTCATTTTTTGAACTATAGTTCACAATTATTAAAGCTAACAAAATCCAAAACAGCGCCGCCAGATCGTTTTTCCAATATGGCGTATCTACCATACCTTGGACAAGGGTGGTAATCATTACAGCAAACAGCATATTGCTTAACGCATATCGCTTATTGCTGATGAATTTAAAAAATAAATATAGAAGACAAATAAATGCGATTAAACCAAGCAATCCCATATTGACCCAAATATTTAGAAATAAGTTATGTGGGGTTAAGGCTCTGGGAGCAATCCATTCGGGAAAATTAACTCTATCTTTCGTCAATTCGATAAAATAATCTTGGTAATTGCCCAACCCAACCCCCAGCAGCCATTTTTGCGGTAAAATATCTTTTGCAGTAGTTTTCCATATTTCCCAACGGATATTATTGGAAGAAGAAAGGCGACCGGAATCTGGTGTGGCATTCCAATTTGGTTTAACGATTTGCCATGATAAACCAAGAAACAAAAGAACTAAAAAACTGAAAAACAAAATATTGATTTTTTTTGCTCTTATCCAATCCCAATAACTAATAACATAATAACTAATAACTCCTATAACCACTGCACCAATAGCTGCTCGAGAACCAGTCAAAAATAAAGCATAAATTATAATTAAGGTCATAAGGATATAGGGTAATAAGGTAATAAGGTTTTTCCTAGCCATAAACCATAAGCTATAAGCTATAAGCAATACCAATATCGGTGCCAAATACAGCGCTAAATAATTAGGTGAGTAGCCAAAAACACCAACCACTCTGCCGTCTGTTGTCACACTTCCAGTAATTTTCTGCCAAATGGCATGTAGAGCGATCACAAGACCTGATAAAATTAAGGATTTTAGCAGAATTTCCAATTTCCAATTTCCAATTTCCAATTTTTGTTTTGAATTTGGAGTTTGAAATTTATTTATAATTTGGAGTTTAGGATTTAGAATTTCTCTTTTTTTGTTTAAATTAATTAGTATAACAAAGGAAAGCAAAACTGGATCCAAAATATAAGCTTTGAAAAGTCCTAACGCTTCGCGTTTATCAGGTGAAACAAAAATAGAAATAATTCCAGCTAATAAAAATAAAATTATTGGGATTAATATTTGTTTTTGTTTGAAAATTGAAAATTGTGATTTGTTTGAAAATTGAAAATTGAAAATTGAAAATTTTAATGCTGTAGTAATCGCCCCCAGATAAATCAGAATTTCCAACAAAGTCGTTGGTATTTGAAAAACACTAAATCTTACAAGATAGCTTGGCAATAAAAATATAATTAAGGCAATAAAATAAATCATATTGATTTCCGTGAAAGAAAAATAATATTTTGAGTAGCTATCATCAAAGCAAATAAAATCCAAATATGCATAATATATAATGTAGAAAAAAAGTTATACTGAACCAGTACTGCAACTAAAGCCGCCATTAAACCAAACATAATCGCTCTTAAAAATGTATCTTTTGTTTTAAAATAAGCGATTATAGAACGGGCAAAAATAATAAAAATAATTAGTATCAGAAAGAATAAACCTAAAACGCCGGTTTCTGTTAGTGATTCTAAATATTGATTATTAACAATTTCCCAGTCGCTAACAGAATCATGCGCAGGATAATTTTCATATCGTGGTCCATAATTACCCAGACCGATACCAATTATCGGACTCTCCAGCCAAAAAATAATTGCTTTTTCATAATCCTTAAGCCGTTTTTGTACTGACTCGCCTCTGGCAAAATCTTCAACCTGCGCATGCTGGGTAAATTTTTCCACTGCATCGGGACGGGAGATAGAGAGAAAAGTATAAGCAGAAACGGCGATGAACAATATCACAAATGAACCAATAAAAAAGTTTTTAATAGTAATGGTTTTTTTTGCTAAGAAAATAAGAAAAAATGTGGCAAAAAAAACCAAAGCAATGTAAGCTCCTCGGGAAATACCTAAAATAATATTGGTGATAATTAGAAGCAAAATTATTATCTGTGTTTTAACATTAATCGCTTCCTTATTTTTGAAGAAAAATATAGCGGCAACAATTCCCAAAGGAATAAAAAGGTAATTGGCAAAATAAAGCGGCTCCATAGAAAAGGCCTGGATGCGGGGAAAACCCAATACTGCTTTAGTGTAAATATCTTTAAGTCCAGTGAATTCTATAGGAAGTCCAACTACATCACCTAAAAATTGGTACAGTCCAAAAACCGTAACCACAATTGCCGATACTAGCAGCCATCTTACTAACGTCATGAGTTTTTCTCTGCTGTCAATGAGGTTAACTGCCACAACGCTAACAATTGCCATAAACAAAGTAAAAATAAATACCGAAACAGCCCGGGAAAAATCAACGGCAAAAATAGTAGAAAGAAAAACTATAAAGAAAAAGATTATCAGCGGCCAGCCAATTGGATATGACATTATTTTCTTTCTTTCCGTAAGAACAGACAAAATCCAAGATATTATAGTCATCCCGGCAAAAATCTGATCTAACTTAAGAGTAAAAAATCCAATATCATAAGTAGGAAGCCGTTCAAAAGGAAGAGTAAAGATTACCATAAGAAGTCCTAAGAACGGGTTTTTTAAAATAAAGAAAAAGACAATTGCTCCGAAAATACTCATTAAGGCGGCAATATAGCCGAGTGTAGTATATTTGGCAATCAAATAAGAGTAAACAAGGGTAACTGGCAAGAAAACCAAAAATATTAATAATGATTTTTTATCTTTTAGCATGACTAATAATTTCCTCATATACTTGGTGGGTTTCCTTGGCGCATTTAGCCCAAGAAAATTTTTTTGCTTGTCTAATCCCTTCTGTTTTCATTTTCCGCAGCAAGTTTTTATTCAACAAAATTTTTGTTATGGCTTGATAGATTTCATCTGTATTTTTTGGATCAACATAGCCGGCGGCGGATCCACCCACTTCTGGCAGTGAGGAGATATTGGCAGTCAAAACAGGAGTACCGCAAGCCATGGCCTCTAAAACTGGTAAACCAAAACCCTCGTACAAACTTGGGTAACAAAACAAATCACTAGCATTATATATTAATGGCAAGTCCTTTTGCTCTACATAATCTAAAAAACGCACTCTGTTTTTATATTCCATTCCTTTGTAAACTTTTTCGATTTCTTTAGTATTCCAGCCCTTCTTGCCTGCCAAAATTAGATAATATTTGTTGTTTTTATGAGCAAATTTATCAAAGGCCAAAAGTAAATTAGCAATATTTTTTCTTGGCTCTATTGTTCCTAGAAAAAGAATATAAGGTAACGCAAACTTATATTTTTCAGTCAAATATTTTTTTTCTTTTTCTGTGATTTTATGCGGTTTGAAAACATTGTCTTTTCCATTATATATAACTTTTATTTTTTCTTCATTAATATGTAAGAGTTTAACAATATCTTTTTTTGTCGCCACAGATACTGCAATTATATAATCAGCATTTTGCGCGGCTTTTTTTAACATTTTACCATGTCTTATGCTTTCACTGCCGCGATGCTTGGGAAATTTAATCATAGTTAAATCATGAATAGTTAGAATTTGGGGGATTTTTAAACCATTGTCAAAACTTAAAAATTCTGTGGCATGAACTAAATCGCTGTTTTTAACCCAAGAACGGGTGAACGAAACAGGCAGAGAAAAAACTCTTTCTTTAATCCAACCTGGTATGTGATAGATTTTATAACTAACATTTTTAGATTGACCAATTAAGGATTTAATTTTCTCTTTTTTCTCTTCTTCACCGCGCATAAAATTAAAATATAAAAAAAATTGATCGTAAGAATATGATTTTATTAAATTTTCTGTCAAGTTCTCGGTATAGCGTGCTATTCCGGCCGCTTCATTTACTGCTTTTGAGCAATCAATGGCTATTTTCATAAATTTCCTCGTACACTTTTAGTGTTTCTTCGGCACACTTTTTCCAGGAAAATTTTTTGGCTTGTCTTAAACTATATTTAATATATTTTCTTCGCAAATTTGGATTCGATAAAAGTTCTTTAATAATTCTCACCCATGCGGCCTTATCTTTGGGTGAAACTAAAATACCTTCCTCGCCTATCACTTCTGGCATCGAAGATGTGTTAGAAGAAATCACTGGGCAGCCACAGGCCATGGCTTCAAGCGGAGGCAAACCAAAACCCTCGTAGAGAGAGGGGAAAAGAAATAATGCGGCCCCTTTATATAAAGCTGGGGAATCTTCGTCCGGCACATAACCGACAAATTTAACTTTGTTCTTCAAATTCAAATCTCCTACCAATTTAAATAACCCTTCAAAGTACCAGCCTTTTTTGCCAGCAATAACAAGATTATAATCAGGATGTGTTTTAATAATTTCGGCAAAAACTAAAATTAAAAACTCCAGATTTTTGCGAGGATTGAGGGTGCCGGTATGAAGCAAATATTTATTGCCGGTATTATATTTTTTTCTTATTCTTTCCACTTCATTAGTAGCAATATTTTCATTAAACTCACTGCCGGCTGCTAAATGAATGACTCTAATCTTCTTTTCAGGGATGTTGAGAAACTTGATTATATCCTTTTTTGTGTGTTCGGAAATGGCAATGATTTTATCGGCAAAATGATAGGAAAATGGCATCCATTTACCAAAAAATTGGCTGGAAAAAAAGGTGATGTCTCGAGGAAATTTAATGGCAATTAGGTCATGAATAGTAACCACTACTTTCATGTTTGAATGAAAAATTGGAGCGGAAAAACAGGGCTGGTGTAAAATCTCCGCATCTTGTGCTTTGGCCAGTTTTGGAAACTTAAATTGGTCCCAATTAAATCTTTGCGGGGTAGATAAATCTTTTTCACTAAGTGGACTAAGTAAAATATATTTATTTTTTGGATCTACTATTCTTAAATTGCGGATTAAGTTTTTAACATAAAATCCAAAACCAGTTTTCTGCCCCAAAGTTGTCTGCACATCAATGGCTACGCGCATATAGTTCCTTTGGAGCCTATTTTAAAACTATTATTAGGTAGCTATAATCAGGCAAATTTCGGCTGTAAAATGTTAATTGCTTGTCAAGATAGTATCAACTATCTTTTCTCACACTTAACATTTTTCGCTCGAAATTATCTCTGATTCGCTCCTTGAAACAGTTTTTAAATAGGCTCTTAATTTTTTTGCCACTAAATATTTGTAGTAGGCGGAATACAGGCAAATTTTAAGTCCGAGCATACCGTCTAAATAACCTTTTTCTATAACATACATCTGCCAAAACTCTTTAAGTGGTTTAAAAAGCTGGTAAAAAACCGACCATTTTCTTTTTTTATTATAAAGGATTTTTGCATCCAAAGCTGTATATTCGGATATCTTTTCAAAATAATCTTTTCCGCTTGTATAAGTAAAATGTAAAATGTCGCCTTCTAAATATCCTATTTTGCCGCTTGATTTCACTTTTTCGTGAACATCTTTTTCTTCAAACAGCATTTTATTTTTTTTAAATAACCTTAATTGATAATCAGGATACCAGCCGCAATGTTTTACCCATTTATTACCGAAGAAATTTTTTCTGGATAAATAAAAACCTTCAAATTTGGAAAAATCGGCCTGCCTAATATTTTTTAATAATTTCTCATCTATTACTTCGTCGCTATCAATACTTAACACCCAGTTGTTTTTTGCATTTATTAGCGCGAAATTTTTCTGTTTGGCATATCCAAGCCATTTTTTTAGATAAATTCTAGCTTTAAATTTTTTAGCAATTTGTTCTGTTTTGTCGGTTGTTTTATCATCAATAACCACTACAATTTCTTCGGCAATTTTTTCTGCCGATGTCAGAACTTGCAAAAGATATTTTTCGGCGTTAAAGGCAATTATTGCCACGCTAATTTTTGGTATCATATATTTCCTGATAAATATTGATTGTTTCCTTGGCGCATTTTTCCCATGAAAACTTTTTTGCCTGTTTTAACCCTTTGTCAATTAACTTACGAGAATAGTTTTTGTTGGATAGTATTTGACCAATTTCTTTGACCCAAAGAAATTGGTCATCCGGTTCAAGTAAAATTCCTCCCTCACCTACTACTTCCGGAAGCGATGATTTATTCGAAGATATTACCGGGCAACCTGAAGCCATGGCCTCTAAGGGCGGTAAACCAAAACCTTCATGAAGTGAAGGAAAAAGAAATAACTGGGCTGTTTTATAAAACGCTGAAACCTCTCTCTCTGAAATAAAACCGGTAAAAATCAACTTATCTTCCACTCCCAATTTTTTAGCCAGTGTCTTAATCCTTTCTGATTCTTGACCTGTTTTACCCCCTAAAACCAAATAGATATCACTATTATATTTTTTTAAGTATTGGGCGAAAACTCGAATAAGAAAATCTATGTTTTTCCTTGGTTCATATTCGGTATAGGTGCCAAGATAGAATAAAAAATTTTCCCGACCATTAGTTAATTTTCGTGTGATTTCTTTAGCTTGAATTAATTCTTTATTATTAAACACTTTATCATTGTATCCATTATAAATAACCGAGATTTTTTCTTCGGGAATTTTTAATTTTTCTATTATCTCATTTTTAGTTGAATGAGAGATGGCGATTATTTTATCGGCATGTTTTATGCCTAAAAATTTAATTTTTATTTTCCAATTGACATAATCTCTATTATCAAACTGCACAAGATCATGAATTGTCACCAACTCTTTTGTAGTTTTGATTAAAGGACAAGATAACTGTTCGAGAAAATGCACTATATCAATTTTTGCATATTTAATCGCTTTAGGCAAAAAATATTGATCCAGAAACCAATTATACTGTTCGGGATTCTTTGCCTTTCTAACTACGAAGCATTCGGTTCGATCATTATTGGTTAACAATTTTTGAATATCATTTTGTTCGCTTTGTGTTAAAAAAAGATAAGAATTTTTTTTATCGAATTTAATTATTGCTTTAATTAAATTAAGAGCGTAAAAACCAATCCCTCTAAACCTGTGTCCTGTCTCTAAAACTCTTGCGTCTAGGCCAATTAGCATTTTAACCTTCTTTTCTTAAAGCAATGATTTTGGAAAGCATCTCTTTGTCAAATATTTTTATAAAATACCCAACCGCAAAATAAACAATTATTCCTAAAATAATTGCTATTAAAACATTCATTGATCTTGATGCATATAATACAGCGCCCATTATTAAAGTTGCAAAAATAACTTTAGGAAATATTTTGTAATTTAATTTATAATCTAAGTATTTATGGGTTAGATGATTCCACCAAACAAGCATAACAGTGCCGGTAAAAACATTAACCATGGCCGCGGCTAAATAACTGTATCTTGGAATTAAAATAATATTTAAGATAATGTTAACAACGGTAATAACAATAATTGGCAAAACTTGCTTACTTTGTTTTTCCATTACGGTTAAAAGATTGGAAAAGATGGTTAGGAAAAAACTGGCGAAAATAGATATCGCCAAAATTGTTAGGATTCTCGGGGCGGAGAAATCTAAACCTAAAAAATTGATGGTTGAAGTGTTAAGATACTCTTTGCCGGCAATAAAATCTACCAGCGGCCAGGAAAGGACTATCAACCCGACTAAAACTGGCATGGCAATAATGGTTAAAAAATCAAATGATTTTTGTATAGCTTCAGAGAGCCGTTTGTCTTTACTATGATAATAATTAGTCAGAATAGGAAATACATTACCCATAAAGATTCCTGGTATCAAAATGACAATTTCCAAAATTTTCGACGGCACTCCATAGATTCCTACATCCAAACTGCCTTTCATTACTGATAAAATAATAGTGTCAATGCGAAAATGAATCAAGCCGATAAAATTCAAGATGACTAAAGGCAAGCTTTCTTTTAACACATATTTCCAAATTTTCAAATTATAGGTGAAACGGAATTTTACATATTTTGAACCAAAATACAAACTTATTAAAAAATTAAGCAAATTACCGAAAATATAAACCCATAAAATGCCGTATAAACTAGTATTAATTTTGATTAAAAATAAAACCCCGATTAGAATCGCCGCTCTACCCAAAACTTCTGCAATCACCGCCTTGTACATTTCCAGCTTGGATTGGAATAAACCAACATAAGTGGAATTTAAAGACATCCAAAACCAGCTGGCAGAAATAATGGCAATGCCGAGTTTAACTGTCCAGGAATATTGGGGTATAAGAAATCCCAACAGCGAACATAAAATAAAAACAACTACTCCAAAAATCGATTTAAGAGTAATTATATTATTAAAAATTTCTTCTTGATTGGTTGCGGATTTGGAAATCTCACGAACCAAAACCCAAAAGAAGCCAAAATCAGCCAAAATCGCCCAAAAAGAAACATAAGTAA
>Ga0155579_147_pt2 | contig 15593 bp, 11 predicted proteins | sample RifCSPhighO2_12_FD_107236 | JGI IMG/M metagenome (GOLD analysis project Ga0155579, IMG submission 107236) | Candidatus Berkelbacteria bacterium RIFCSPHIGHO2_12_FULL_36_9 | reverse complement strand
ATCCGCATCAAACGCTAAAGAAATGTTATTACTATAACGACCGAGAATTAATAAATGCTCGGTCGTTAGGGCCGTGCCAGACGAAGCCACAACGTTAGTTACACCGGCTTGATGCGATAAAACCACATCCATCTGCCCTTCAACAATAATACTTTGTTTTTCAAGTTTAATTCCCGTTTTGGCTTTATCTAAACCATAAAGAATTCTTGATTTGTGAAAAATCTGCGTTTCCGAAGTATTTAAATATTTTGGCTGCTGATCGTCTAAAAGCGCGCGGCCAGTAAAACCGACAGCGTTTCCCATTACGTCGTTGATAGGAAAAATAATTCGATTTTTAAATCTCTCCGGACTACCAGCTTGTTTAATTTCTTGATCAGAAAACCCACGTTTTTTTAAAAAACTATCTAAAATTGGTTTTTCAGGAGCATAACCAATCAAAAAATCTTTGATCGTTTTTTGTATTAATCCGCGTTTTTTCAGATAAGTCCGTGCTCGATCCGCACTTGAGTGTTCCAATAGAATCTTGTGATAAACCGCGGCTGATAACAGATTAATTTTATACGACCTTGATTTAGTATCTTTTTCGGTCTGATACTGTTGTTTGGTTTTATGGCTGGTTTTTAGAATTACTCCGGCGCGATCAGCTAGCATTTTTAAAGCTTCCACAAATTCCAACCCTTCCATTTTCATCACGAAACTAAAGATATCGCCACTTTCACCACAATTACCAACAGCAAAATTTTTAACAACATAAGAGTTATCATCTTCAACCATTAAATTATATACTTGTCCAGAAAAGAGATTATAATTAAATTCTTTAATTGGTAAAAGCCAATATTCCAATTTACCAATTTTCAAAAAATCGGAATAATGACTTCTTGGATGCGGCATCCAACTAATATCCCATGATTCTTTATGATTAACTCCTTTTATATCCGTATGGGCAGATGAATAACCTATCACCGGTGAATATCGCATTCTTAACAAAATATCTTTAATTTGATGTGAGAGACATTTTGAAATTGTTCTAATTGATTTTCGACCTGCTCTTGAATGTTTTTGACTCCTAGTAGTTGTCCCATCACCCTTGAAAATAGCCTCTAAGATAATTTTTTGTTTTTTGATTGGCAGTTTTAGACAAAAATCTGGAATTTTTTTGTTTTGTGCTCCTTTTCCGCAAAATTTAACTACAATATTAGTAAGATGGATATTGCTAATTGAAATTTCTAAACCACTCCTATCTTCGCGGCTATAAATACTAGCATTTAAACCAAATATTTTATTAGAGATTCTGCAAATTTCTTGCGCAAAATCTTTTTCATGGCTACCTAAACTAAACCGAATTCCTCTAGGATAAACACTTCCTTCGGCAATCCAATAACCAAGAAATTTCAAAAAATCACTATCTACTTTTACTTCCTCGGGCAAAGGTCTGGCAACAAATCCGGATTTGCCAACTCGATTATTGATATATGTTTGATGATCATATATTTTTACTTCATTTAAGTTGTCAATCTTATGATCAATAGGATAAAGGAGATAATCACCAATTCTCGCTTTTGCAATTGGAACTTTTTCAATGTTATAAGCTTTAAAATATTTTGTCGGACAATTTTGTCGACATCTCACCTGGCACAACCTTGTCGAACGGCCTTGCTGTTTACAATTCACAGTTTTTATTAGAAAAACCTTATGATCGGGAGTTAAGCAAATTGGTTCATTACTTTGCCGTGTTTTTAGTTTAATTATTTTCCCTTTATAACTACGTTTGAATTTAACAAGAACCTTTTTAAATCGTGCTTTATCGGTAAATACTAAATCATTCTTTTTAATATGCTCTATAGGTTGAAATCCCTTATTAGTTAAGACGTCCATGTCTTTAGTAAAACACCCAAAGCAACGAAAAATCTGCTTTTCTGGCGAGACCATAAAAGAAGGAGTTTTTTCACGATGAAAAGGGCAGAGTGCTTTATAATTCGCTCCGGCTTTCCTCATAGTTAAATATTGTGAAATCAAATCCACAATATCAATTTTTCGTTTTATTTCTTCAACTTCGTCCATATCTAAATGATATTCTTTTATTCGTGAAAATCAAGTATGGTCTTGATCTAATTAATCATATCCCTAAAGAAATACGCTGACTGGCGGGGGGTTCTTTTAAGAGTTTTGTAATCAATTTCAATAAGTCCAAATCTCGGCCAAAAACCTTTATCCCATTCGAAATTGTCTAAAAGTGACCAATGCAGATAGCCGCGCACATCAACACCTTCGGATATTGCCTGCTGTATATTTTTTAAGGTTTCACCAATGAACCACGCCCGATACTGATCATTTTTGTCAGCCAAACCATTTTCCGTAATAATTATTGGCTTTTGATATTTTTTCAGATCGCATAGAACACGATAAATTCCTTCTGGATATAGCTCCCAACCCATATCGGAGAATCGCATATCGCTTGTCGCATATCGCTTGTCGCTTGAATTATTATTAAACCGCCAATCAATTCGGTTGTGAAAATAATAATTGAGACCGATAAAATCTAAATTTTTAGCGGTTTTATTTAAAAAATATTCGTTATTCCACCAATCGGCGGCCTTTTTTAGCAAATAATGAAAAGGGTTTATGCCAGCCACCTCGAAATAGGTGTTATTTGTCACCAAGCCGACCTGTAATTTCGGGTTTATATTCTTAATAACTTGATATGCTAATTTATGAGCTTTGATTAAATTGTTTAGAACTTTTAAATAAGAAAAAAAACTTTTTTTCTGCGGTGGCCAAGAGCTATAAAAATATGACTGTGAAGCATAAACTTCCGGCTCATTAAGAGTAATAAAAAAGCGGACATTTTTTAATTCAGAAACTATTTTTTCGACATATCTCAAAAAATATTCCCCTGCTTTTTTGTTTTCCCAACCCTTTTTATCTGCCAACCATACAGGTAAGGTAAAATGCCATAAAGTTATAAAAGGTTCGATTTTAAGTTTTCTTAACTCATCTATCACTTCTTGATAATGTTTAATCTCGTTATAGTTAAATTCACCTTCTTTTGGTTCGATGCGCGACCATTCAATAGAAAAACGATGGGCATTTGCCCCAAGTTTTTTAGCCAGCTTAAAATCTTCTTTAAATTTATGATAATGATCACATGCTCGACCAGAAATATAGTTATTTGTATTATAATAACGATTAGCAATATGCGATAAGCGATAAGCGTTTTTCTTCTCCCATTCACTCCAATCATTAAAACAGCCACCTTCAACTTGGTGACTGGAAGTCGCCGCTCCAAAGAAAAAACCTTTAGGAAAAATATTTTTGGTCATTATTAATCTAATTATTCTGTCCCTGGCGGAAGGGAAGGGATTCGAACCCTTGATACCTTGCGGTATACGCGCTTTCCAAGCGCGCGCACTAGACCAACTATGCGACCCTTCCAAATTAATTCGATTCTACCTTATTTTTTCCAAAAAGAAAAGCCCCGTAAGATAAAATCTTAAAGGGCGTGATTATTTTCTGCGCATTTTGGATTTAAAAACTTTGATTGCTTCTTCGCGTAAATGATCTCGAACTGGATTAAAAGGTCTTTGAGGCAAATTAGCGTCAGGGTCTTGATCATGATCCTTCGAGCAATGAAATACTAAAAGTTCGAGCAATCCTACTTCTTTTGCTTTCTGGGCTGTATGCTGGAGTAAATCAACGATTTTTCTCACCGCTTTTCCGCTTTGATCCAAACCAAATGATTGGGCCAATTTATCTGCTTGCGCCTTTTGATCTTTCAGATAAGCTTCAGAACCCCATCCCATTCCTAGAGTATTATCGCCATCTTTGTCCATTACTTCCCCTCCTTTTTCATCCTTTCGGCGCGTACTGCGGCCATGTCTTGATGATGAGATAATAAAGATTCTTACAAAAATCCTGCCATGGCGGTGTAAATAAATGAACTACAAAAAGAACAACTGTAAAAATCAAACCCAGAATAATCCAGAGAAGTATATATTTTGAAACACTGCGAATATCAACTTCTATCTCGTCATCCATCTTTCTCCTCCTTTTTGTTAACGTACAAAAACAGAAATCTGGCGATTTTTATGATCCTACTATACAGGATTTTCAGAACTTGTCAATCTTAGATCCTACTAAATACAAAATTAACGAAATACGAAATTTGAATTTTTTAGTATTTAGTTGTATTAGTATCCCGTAGGATATACACTATTTTCTCTTCCCCAATAACAATTTTTTCTCAATCGAAGCAATCAGACGGCGGGTGTCAACAATTTTGTCGGAATTAACCGAAACAGAGGTAATACCGAATTCCACCAATTTTTCGGTAAAATCAGGATAAATGCTGGGTGCTTGGCCACAACAAGAAACAGTAATATGACGTCTCCTACATTCTTCCACAATCTTTTTGATTGACAAAATTATAGCATCGTTTCTTTCATCAAATTCTTCGGCTAGAATCTGGCTGTCTCTATCGACACCTAAAACCAACTGGGTTAAGTCATTTGAACCAATAGAAACGCCATCTACTCCTGCGTCTAAAAATTGGTCGATAATTATCACATTTGAAGGCACTTCAGCCATCATCCAAAGTTTAAAATTATGTGAGCGTTCTAGTCCCGATTCATCAATCATTTCCTTGCACTTTTTAAGCTCGGAAACTGTGCGTACGAAAGGAAGCATTAACCAAAGATTATTTAAACCGTATTTATCACGAACTTTTTTAATTGCTTCGAGTTCATAAGCGAACAAATCCGGTTCTTTTATATAGCGAAAACAACCGCGATAACCAATCATTGGATTTTCTTCTTTGGGTTCAAATTCGGCTCCGCCTTCAAGCGCTTTGTATTCATTGGTTTTAAAATCAGTAGTGCGATAAACCACCGGCCGAGGAGAAAACGCTTCGCAGGTTTTTCGCATTCCTTCAGCTAAAATATTAATGTATTCTGCGGATTTTTTCTTTTTTATTAGAAATTTCGGATGTTGGCCATTGCCGGCGATAATAAATTCTGCCCGCATCAACCCCACGCCATCAACAGGAAGTTTGGAAACATCTTGGGCCAATTCCGGCTCGGCAAGATTTACATAAACTTTTGTACCTGTCACTGGCACTTCCTGACGATAGAGGAATTTTTCTTTAGTAGTCATTAGCGCGTTTTCCTTGGGCGGTTCTAAAACCGAAGAAACTCTGCCCTTGTATACCACGCCGTTGGCGCCGTCAACAGTAATAATCATACTGGTTTTTAAATCATGAGTAGCAGTGCCGGCCCCAACCACACAAGGAATGCCCAGCTCGCGCGAAATAATAGCGGCGTGAGAAGTAACTCCGCCAGTATCAGTAACGATTGCCGCCGAACGCTTCATTGCCGGAACGTATGAAGGATTGGTCATTTCTGTAACTAAAACATCACCTTGTTTTATTAAATCTATTTGTTCGGGACTGTGAATGATTTTTACTGGTCCAGTGGCAATCCCTACCGAAGCCGCCGCGCCCTTTAAAATCGGTTTGCCGACTTTACCGCTTTGATCTACTCCCGTTGCCACGCTTTTTTCGTCAACCTTGCTTACCACTACCTTTTTACTAACAGTAGTAACCGGTCTTGCTTGTACAAAATAAATTTTTCCTTTTTCATCAATCGCCCATTCGGTATCTTGAGGAAGATTGTGATAATGTTTTTCGATTTTGGCACCAATTTTTGCCAGTTCCACAATTTGCTCATCAGTAATTTTCTGCAGTTTCTGTTCGTCTTTAGGAATACTAATATGAGCATTACCCTTGTCTTTATTTTTGGTAATTTTCCATGTTTGCTGATTGACCTCTTTTTTCAAAATTCTAAAATCGCTTTTTTCTACATAATATCTATCGGGATTAACCGAACCAGAAACCACTGCCTCACCCAAACCATAAGCTGCATCAATAACAATTACATCTTTATCATTATTAAGCGGGTCTAAAGTAAATAAAACACCAGCGCTCTTTGACTGCACCATTGATTGAACTGGAACAGCAATGCCGACTTTCATATGCTCGAATTTGTTAACAATTCGATAATAAATTGCCCGCGGTTCAAACAAAGACGCCCAACAGTCCTGAACTGCCTCGACAACTTTATCAGCACCAAAAATATTAAGCAGAGTACGCTGTTGACCGGCAAAAGAAGCGGTAGGAAGATCTTCAGCTGTGGCGCTTGAACGAACCGCCACCAAATGGCTTTGCCCTTTATGGGTATAAAGTGCGGTATAGGCCTTTCTGATTTGTTCTGCCAACTGATTGGAAAGTTTTGACTTCTGGATTAATTCCTGAACTTCCTTAGCGGCGCAGTTAAGATCTTTGGTTTTCTCTGGGTCTAAACCAGAAAGCAGTTTTTTGATTTTTAAATCGATTCGGTTATACTTTAAAAAATCAAAATAGGCGCTCGCTGTAACGACAAATCCCGGCGGCACTGGAATTCCCGCCTGCGTCAATTCTCCTAAATTAGCGCCTTTGCCTCCTGCTTTATCAATATCGTGCTTGTCAAGTTCTTCAAACCAATAGATATTTTTCGTTGGCATAACCCTCCTGTTAATTTTAAAATTTAAAATTGTTTCCTGTTTGTATTATCCCACAGATGGGGTTAAATGTAAAAAAATAATGGAAAGCAGGACGCTTTCCATTATTTCCCTCCTTGGGCATATATCTCTTGTCAAGAACACAAAATAAACTATTTCTCTATAGGTTTTGCTTTTACTGCCTTTGCTTGTTCGATAATCTGTTTTTCTATTTTTTTAGCAAAATCTTTATGATCCCTAAAGTACTGTTTGGCTGCTTCGCGGCCCTGGCCAATTTTTTCTTCCCCATAAAGAATCCAAGCACCGGATTTACTTAAAATTCCATATTTGGCACCCAACTCTAAGATTTCTGATTCTCTGGAAATGCCTGTGCCATACATAATATCGAACTCGGTTTGTTTAAATGGCGGGGCAACTTTATTTTTTACTACTTTAACGCGTGTGCGGTTGCCAATAATATTATCGCCTTCTTTAAGCTGTTCAACGCGGCGGATATCCAATCTAATAGAAGCATAGAATTTTAACGCCATACCACCAGTGGTGGTTTCGGGATTACCAAACATAACTCCTATTTTCATACGGATTTGATTAATAAATATTACTACAGTTTTTGATTTAGAAACTACAGAAGTAAGTTTGCGCAGAGCCTGACTCATCAGCCGCGCTTGAGAGCCCATCTGCGCGTCTCCCATCTCTCCTTCTATTTCTGATTTGGGTACTAGCGCCGCGACCGAATCTATAACCAAAACGTCTACTGCATTAGAACGCACCAGCGTTTCGGCAATTTCCAGTGCCTGTTCTCCAGTATCTGGTTGAGAAATTAGCATTTCTTTTATATTTATTCCTAAATTTCTGGCATATTCAGGATCAAAAGCATGTTCAGCATCTATATAAGCAGCTAATCCACCGTTTTTTTGCGCTTCACTAACAACATGCATTGCTAAAGTGGTTTTGCCCGAGGCCTCAGGACCATATATTTCCGCGATTCTCCCTCGCGGTAATCCACCCACACCAAGTGCTAAATCAAGGCCAAGCGAACCGGTAGAAACTATCAAAACATCAAGAGTTCTGGTTTCTCCTAAACGCATAATCGAACCTTTGCCAAACTCTTTTTCTATCTGTGAAAGCGCCATAGCAAGCGCCTCCTTCTTACCATCAGACATATTGCTCCTTATAAATTTCCAATTTCGAATTCTTCCTTCGACAAGCTCAGGATCCCAAGCAAAGTCGAGAGACAATTACCAATAAAATATCCAATAGACTTAGAAATTAGGAATTAGGAATTAGGAATTAGGAATTATTTAGATAATATTTGTATAACTTTCTTGGTTTCTTTATCGGCTTTATTTTTAGCAATAATTTCAATGGTGTTTATTCCTTTAATCAACTGGACTATTTGAACAAAGTTTCCGTTCGAATCAACTGCTACTGGCTGACCGTTAATGGTTAAAATGGCGCCGGAATCAGTTTTGCCTTCAATATTAATCGTTTCCATGGAAATGACAATTTCCGCTGCCTCATTCTTTAATTCTAAAGGCGGCGCGGCGGCAAATGATTTAACTTGAAACCAAATGTATCCCAAAAGACCTATAACGACTACCCCAATACAAAAGCTGATAACTAATTCGGGAGTGATAAAAAACTTCGGCATACTCTGTAGTTTTTTGCTTGGTTCTAACTTAACAACATTTTCAGAAACACTTTTAGTGCCCAAAAAACTAACTGTTTTAGCAATGTTTTTTTCAGCTAAATATTGCTTTACCAAATCGTTTTTAATTTTTAAAAAATCAGCATATCTTTTTAAAAAACCAACAACATAAACATCTGCGGGCAATTTATCGTATTGCGCGTACTCCAATGCAAAAAGATACTTCATGGAAATTTTAGTTTCTTTTTCCACATCCTCGAGGTTCAAGTTGGCTTTTTTACGCGCACTAATAAGTTTTTGAGCGTATGATTTTTCCAAACGTATTTTCTTTTTAGTAAAAAATGCAGTCATCACCCTCCATTAATTATGTTGGGAATATGTGTTATCTATCGCTGATTTATTGTCGCTGATAAGAATATTGAATTATCTGTGTAAATTTGTGGTGAAAAATCTGTGATAGTTGTTACCTTATTATATATCTCAATTCCAACCGTTATTAGCGACTTTAACAGGCACAGGTTGTTCATTATCAAACGAATTGGAATTACCTTGATCATTCTCCTGCGGCTGATTAGCGATTAAATCTGTTGGTTTTTCTTCGTATATAACCGGCTGGGCGGGTTCTTCTTTCTTTTCTACTGCAAAATTATCTGCCGACGCTTGATTATCTACCTGTGGTTTTTGCGGCGATATTACAACATTCTTATTTTGACTTTGATTTGTTGTGTTATTTTCACTGAGCTTTTTAATGTAATCAACCGGGCATACCACCACGGCCGGTTTGCCGCCGCGGGTAAGCACATAAATATCGCCTTTCTCCACATCATCAACCAACTTAGAAATATTTGTTCGCGCATCGGTTACAGGCAGAATTTTATCAATAGGAACTTGTAGCATGAAGATTTTACCCCGTGATGACGTTCCTGTAATAATACGATGAAATCGATTTTACAGGAAGGAATTTTACGAGGCCCTCCGTTAAAATTTACTTTTGTATTATGATTATAGCACGTTATTTTTTTTGTACATTGTGGATAACTTTGTGATAAAAATTTCCAATTCCTAATTTCTAATTTCCAATAAAATTCTTAATGATTCAATTTCAGAAATAGGACGATAAACTTAGATTTGATGCGAGGCAGCAATTTTAAAGTAGCTCTCACAGATGAGAAAGCATGGTTTCTGAGCAATGCGAAGGATTTCTCATCGAGAGCGCAGGTCGCCGAGTCCGCTGGGACGAGGACGACCGCTATCTTTAAGATTGCTGCCTCGCATAAAATTAATCTACAAATTTTCTTCTTGATTCGGAGTGCTGTCTTGCGACTGGGAATTTGGGCGATTAAATTGGTTAGAACTATATGGATTTTGATTAGAAACCTGATTAAACTGCCTGTTTTGCGGCGTCTGAATATTATAGCCGTCATTAAAACCAACCAAAACATCACGGGGCTTGGCACCATCACTAGGCCCAATAACGCCTTGTTCTTCCATTAGATCAAGCAAGCGTGCCGCACGCGCATAACCCACCCGCAGGCGACGCTGAAGCAAACTAGCTGAGGCCTTACCGGCATTTATTACCACTCGTTTAGCTTCATCATACATCTCGTCATCAATTTCCCCGTCTGAGCCAGCCATGCCAGGTTTAACCGCGCGATAATTGGTAATTGATTCGTCATAGCTTGCATCACCTCCACTTTTGAGAAAATCAGTAACTTTTTTAACTTCTTTATCAGTAACCAAAACTCCTTGAATACGCCTTGGTTTACCAAACTCACTGCTTAAATAAAGCATATCGCCATACCCTAAAAGCTTTTCTGCTCCTGATTGGTCAATTATAGTCCGTGAATCAATCTGTGAAGCCACTGCAAATGCAACACGAGTAGTAATATTAGCTTTAATCAAACCGGTTATAACATCTACGCTTGGTCGCTGGGTAGCGACAACAAGATGAATGCCGGTAGCGCGCGCCATCTGCGCTAAACGAACAATGGCTGCTTCCACTTCATTGGCCGACTGCGCCATAAGATCTGCTAACTCATCTATAACGATTACAATATAGGCCATTTTTTGGCCTTCAGGCGGATTGGCATTATAGGACTCAATATCCCGCTGACGATGTTCCTGGAAAACTTTAAACCTTCGTTCCATTTCCGACACTGCCCATTTTAAGGCATTAATGGTTTTATCTGGTTCAATAATAACCGGCGCCAAAAGATGAGGTATACCGTTATATGGTGTGAATTCCACTCGTTTTGGATCAACCAAAAGGATTCTCAAATCATTAGGCGAATTTTGATAGATTAGGGAAATAATAATCCCATTTATACAAATTGATTTGCCGCTGCCGGTAGCCCCAGCGATCAGCAAATGGGGCATTTTTCTCAAATCAGTAATAATCGGTGAACCAGCTACATCGCGGCCTACGGCCAAAGATAGGTTAGATTTTTTAGTTTTATAATTATCAGCTTCTAAAATTTCTCTAAGAGTAACAATGGCTGGCACTTTGTTGGGAATTTCTACCCCGACTGCCGCCTTGCCGGGAATCGGCGCTTCAATTCTAATCGGATGAGCGGCCAAAGCTAAAGCTAAGTCATTGGTACGCGCGACGATTTGATTAAGTTTAATTCCTTCTTTAGGTTTAAGACAATACTGCGTTACGGTAGGGCCAATATTCACATCCCCCATAGAAACATCAATGTTAAAATCTTTTAAGGTTTTTTGAATTACTTCTACATTTTTAGCGATATTTCCCGAAGTTGCTTTTGTGCTTGAAGTTTCTAAAAGATCCAAAGTAGGCATTTTCCAGCCGCTTTTAAGGTTAGGAAGCGCTGACACAGGTGCATTAACAGGGCTTGGCCGCGGTTGACCTGTTTGCGGCTGACCAACCATTTTATTTTTTAGCGTAGTAAAGACCGAAACCCTTTGTTCTTGACCATGAACCTGAACATTGTCAGGAGAAGAAGGCATAAACTTACCGATTAAACTTCTTATTGAGGTATTAAGCGCTAAAATTATTGCCACAAAAACTAAACCTAAAATAATTATAAACGAAGCTATGGGACCAAATAATCTTTCAAATATGGAGTGGATTCCCGCACCGATTGCACCGCCAAGTGGGTTAATAAGCGCAGGAATGAAAATAAAAGTCAAAACTATCCCAACCACTGAACTGGGTTTGATTTCAAATTTTTTCGGCATCCATAGAATTATGGCAATTGATAGTAGCACAAAAGGAATAAGATAACCGATTTTACCAAATGAGAGCACCAAAAGCTGTTTAAAAAAATTGCCTAAACTGCCGGCGACAGAAGAGATGGAAAGAATAAGAAATAGCCCGATAATCGTTAAAATTAAAGTGATAATTTCCCGCGATGTTTCTGGGTTCACGCTCCAGTCATACTTTTCCCAGATTGACTGGTGTTTTCTGTATTTTCGTTTTCTTGACAATTTCCCCTCCGATGCACAATTTACCAATTAGCAAGAAACAATAATCAAGTAAATCTCAAATATTCAATAATCAATATTCAAATTATGTTTGTATCTTGTTTCTTGTATCTTGAAATTTATTTTGTTTTACAAAATTATTATATCATATTTACACACCTATTTCCATATAGCCCTATTGCCTTATCTCCCTATCAAACCTCAATGATAACTGGGATAACCATCGGTCTTCGCTGTGTCTCCTTATATAAGAAATCACCTAATTCATCGCGCATTTCACGCTTAATGTATTCCCAATCGGCGGGATTTTTTTCACTATGATGCGAGAACATTTTGCGTATTTCTTGTCGAGCTTTAAAAATTAAATCTTCCCGCGCCCTCATATACACAAACCCGCGTGAGATTATATCAGGAGAAGTAACTATTTTGCCAGTTTGATGGTCAACGGTTAAAATTACCACAAAAATTCCATCTTTAGCCATGGCTTGTCGATCACGCAGAACTATATTTCCCACATCTCCAACACCGAGTCCATCAACCAAGATGTATCCTGAAGAAACTTTATACTTGGAAATTTTCCCGCCCTCTTTATTAAACTCTACTATCTCTCCGTTTTCAATTACATAAATATTGCCTGTCTCAACACCTGTTTCGGAAGCCAGTTGGGCATGGCGAACAAGCATACGAAATTCACCGTGAATGGGAATAAAATGTTTAGGGCGAAGCAGTTTGAGCATCAGCCGCAAATCCTCTCTTTTGGCGTGGCCAGTAGAGTGCACTTCTGCGGCTTCACCACCATAAATTACTTCTGCCCCTTCACGAAATAAATTATCAATTGTTCGAGCGATTGATCTTTCATTGCCGGGTACAGCCGAAGCTGAAACAATAACTGTATCGCCTGGTTCTATTTTAATTTGCTTATGCTCGCCAGCGGCCATTCTAACCAAAGCCGCATATTCTTCTCCTTGACTGCCAGTGCAAAGCATTATTTGCTCATTTTTAGGGAAATGATCTAATTGCTTAGTAGCAATCAAAAGTCCGTGTGGGGCTTTAATATAATTAAGACGCTTGGCAATATCAATTGCGTTTTCCATACTACGGCCAAAAACCGCCACTTTTTTATTGGTTTTTGCCGCGGCATCAATTACTGATTGGATTCTTGGCAAAGCCGAAGCAAAAGAAGTTACAATAACTCTTCCCTTGGCTTTGGCAATAATTGTTTCTATGGTATCTTTTATTTTTACTTCCGAAATCGCTTGTCCCTCTCTTTCAGCGTTAGTTGAATCCATAAATAAGCAATAAACACCTTCATTACCAATTCTCTCCAAGTCGATAAACAATTGCTTTTCTTTAGGATCTTCCCTGTCAAAACGAAAATCCGCCAAATAAGCTATTCTGCCAAGAGGTGTTTCGATTATAAGTCCCAATTCATCGGGGATAGTGTGAGAAAGGGGTAAGGGCTTGATTTTAAATACTCCCAGTTGAATGGCCTCACCGGGATTTAAGATATTGATTTTTGGCGCGGCAATGGAAAATTCCTTTAAGCGCGCTTCAAGCATTGCTGCAGTTAGTTTACCAGTATAAATTGGCACGGAAAGTCGTGGCCAAATATAGGGAATAGCTCCAACATGATCCTCATGACCGTGAGTAATTATCATTCCTCTAATTTTATGCTTATTTTTCTCTAAATATTCAATATTGGGAATAACAAAATCAATTCCCAACATCTCTCCGCCAGGAAACATTAATCCGCAATCAATAATAATGATATCACCATGACTTGAGGAATTGGGATCATCATACTCGATAACTGACATATTCTTGCCGATTTCCCCCAGACCCCCAAGAGGGATAAATTTTAGTTTTGGTTCGTTAGACCTTTCTTGTTTTTGGTCTGAACGAAACTCGCGTTTCGTAGATTTATCTCCAAAACTTTGTCTTTTCTGCGATAAATCTTCTTTTGATTTAAATTCATTTGAAATACTGTACATTTTTTTCCTTTTAATATTATTACTTATATTTTTTCTAATAACTTTAATTCGAGCTTTCCGCTCGATGTATCATAAATTGCAAAGGTTGCTTTATAAAACATACCTGCAAGTGTGCCGGGATTCACCAACTTAACTTGAGCGAGCTCAGAAGTCAAAAGTGGGTCGCTAACGCCATTGGAAGGAGCGTTCCTTAGATAAGGAAGCGACGCTCCAATAGAGTGCACATCTTTTGACGATGAGCGAGCGAGATTTATTTTTTCTTCCCACGGACGGTGAGTGTGGCCATAAAATACAATATCAAATTGGCCTGATTGCGCCATTTGTTTTGCTTCATTTGGAAAATGGCAGAATCCAATCTTTTTACCTTTGATATTTATCTCTCCCTTATTACCATATATCCTTACATCCTTATAACCTTTGGCTATTTTCTCTAATAAATCCGGATCGCCAACATTACCAATAACCATGTAAATCTGTCCTTTAAAGTTGGGAATAATCACATCGCTTAACATTGATGGTGCGGCTAAATCGCCGCAATGAATAATAAAATTTATTCCTTGTTCACTGATATATTTGAGCGCTTTTTCCATATTGGCAATATTATCATGACTATCAGACATGATGGCAATTCGTCCTCCTTCGCTCTTACTGATCAACCTACTACGTAGTGTGTGATCAGTGCAAGCTACGGCGGACTTCATTTCATTTCGCATTTGAGCCCTTATTAATAATTTATTAACCACAAAATCCCCGGTTTTTTAATCTATTTTGGAGATCACTTTTGATTTATTAATTAATATTATACCACAACTACGAAAAAAATCAAGAGGAGATACAGATCAAGATTTTGCGATGGTGTCGCGGGCTTTATCAATACCTGTATTAGTTTCAGCTTTATCTTTTGCTTTAGCGATTAATTTTTCCCCTGTTTCTTCAATCTTTGGGCCTAAATTTGCGACATCGACTAACTTCTCCTTAGCATCTGACAAAACTCCGGTCATCTCTTTTTGCGCTTCCGTAATTATTTCTTGATTACCGTTAGCAGTTTCTTCGAGTTCCGATTTCCATTTGTTTATATATTCTCTAAAGGGAAAATGCGATGTCTTCTCGACTAATTCTTGGATATTTTTCATAGCCATATCAAATGCTGTATCTTTAATTTTTTTGACCCTTTCTGCCTCCTTATCAGCCTTAACTACATAAATATCTTTTGCCATTGATTTCATTTCTTTTGTTAATGTATTTTGACCTGGGACAGCTTTAACTGCTTGTTCGGCTGTATCAGCTGCATTATCTATTGCCTTCCAGCTCTCTCCGAAATCTTTTTGGGCTGGTGTTAGCGCATCTTCTCGACTAACTGGTTCTTTTTCTAAACTTTCTTCTTTTTCATTTGGTTGTGTTAAGTCCATTTTAGCTCCATTTTTCGATTGATTTATTTTTCTAAAATATCTTTTTTGGTTAAACCTGCTTCTCGCAAAATACAAAGAAATGTTCCTTTAGGCAAGGTTTTGAAGTGATATGGCACGACTGCTCTTTTTTTGTTAGAATGATTATAAAAAATATTTTGATTAATTGTTTAGAGGTCCAAACAGGCAATTTAGGCATATGTTTTCTTCTGAAGGTCAAAATCAAGAGAAGTAATAAAATTTGTTTCGTCAGATGGAATTGTCTCTTTATGTTTAATCAAACTTTTAATATATCCATCAATGGCATCTTGAATATTTTGTTTGGCCTCATTTAAATTTCGGCCATAGCTAATACATCCCGGCAAACTAGGAACACTGACTGTAAAACCGCCTTCTTTTTCTGGTCGAAAAATTAAATTATAATGTAATCTTTTCATAATTCCTCTTTCTAAATCTAATCTTACTACATTTCAATATCCTAATCAATTCTATTTAGAATTCTTAGCGGCTTTGTAGGAGAGGGAAATGCGGCCGCGTTCTTTGTCAACGTCAAGA
>Ga0155579_150_pt2 | contig 15717 bp, 20 predicted proteins | sample RifCSPhighO2_12_FD_107236 | JGI IMG/M metagenome (GOLD analysis project Ga0155579, IMG submission 107236) | Candidatus Berkelbacteria bacterium RIFCSPHIGHO2_12_FULL_36_9 | reverse complement strand
TTTTTATTCAGATATTTTGTTTACATGTTTATATGTTTTTGTGTTTACATGATTTTATTCTTTCAAAAGTTCATCTAACTTTTCTTCTAACTTTTTAAGCCGTTCAACGTCGTCTAAAGGTTTTTCAGTTGGTTCAGGTTTAATGGTTGGTTTGGTTTTTTCTACTTTGGTTTTAATGGTTTCTATTTTAGTTTTTGGTTGAACAATTTTTTTCTCTGTTTTTTTCTCGATATCTTTTTTAACTTTTGTTTCTTCTTTTGTAACCTCATGTATGACTTCTGGTTCTGCTTTTACAGCTGTAATTTCTTTTTTTTGGGGCATCGGTTCTATTTTTTTCGATTCTACTGATAGAACTTGTGCTGTTGTGTCTTTCTTTGATTCTTTCTTAGCTTGGGGTTTTAATTTCTTGCCAATTATTAAGTATCTTAAAATTTCACTATCGAGCTTTAATTTTTTATTTAGTTCTGCTATTTTATCTGATTGTGCATCAAAAAGATAGGAAATGTAAAAACCCGCATCCTCTTTTTTAATAGAATAAGCAAATTTTTTTCTTCCTAAAAATTGCTCGGAAATAATTCTTCCATCTAAATCCTGAATAATTTTTTTAACTTTCTGATCTTTTTCTTCTTTGGTGATAAATGTGATGTCGTACATCTTAACTCCTATAGTTTAGTATTAAAAATAATTCCTTCTATGGCTTGATCGTTCTTTTCGACCAACCCCATCTCTCGACTACGCTCGAGATGGGGAAAAAGAATTTCTATTATTATAATAACATACTATTATCAAAAAGCAAGGATCATTGGTATAATAAAATTATATTATGACTTTCCGGTCCGCCAACAGCTACGCAGTTGCGGGCGGACACGGAGCGGAGGTTTTATGATTAAAAAAATTGTTGGATTAATTGTTCTAATGTTATTTTTCGTACCTTTATCAGTTAAAGCCGACGGGGCAATAATGCCTTCGCCCGGGTTTTGGATTTATGAAACAGGGCAAAAAGCAACCATTTATCACGATGGCAAAACCGAAACATTGGTTTTGCAAACCAGTTTTTCTGGCGATGCCAAAAATTTTGCCTACATTGTGCCTACTCCTTCTAAGCCGGAAGTTAGTAAGGTTTCCGATGATATTTTCACCAATTTGGAAACCTTGACTATGAATTACTTTGGACAGCCAATCCCAATGGTAGCAGAAGAGCCGATTTACAAGGCCTTAGATGCAGGAAGTGCAGTTAATGTTTTGGAAGAAAAACAAGTTGGTTTGTTCGAGGTAAAAGTGCTTTCGGCTACAGACGCAAGCGCGCTTTTTAATTGGCTTAAAGAAAACGACTTTACCTATCCTGAATCAAAAAAATATATTCTTGACGATTACATTCAAAATAAGTGGTTTTTCACCACTGCCAAAATTTCTGCCGAGGTCCTAACCGAAGATGTGGAAACCAAATCCAGATTAGGTAAACTTACGCCGCTAAAATTAGTTTTCCAGAGCAAAAATATTGTTTATCCGCTTAAGATTTCTGCTGTTGTCGAAGAATCAATAGTAAAGAATGGTAAAACGATGCCGCTTGACTTTGGCCAGTCATTTACAAATTATTACCGCTACTATCAAGTTCCAATTACCTTATATGTTTTCTCTGATCACAAAAAAGAGGCCTCTGGTTTTGACGTGCAATATGCCAATTGGGTTAAGCCGTATGAAATAGAAAAACTGGCTAAAAACGATAACGGTAATGCTTGGGTTGATGCCAAGAAGAAAATGTATCTTACCAAGTTATATAGAACAATGCTGCCGCAAGATATGACCAATGATGTTTTTCCCGATAACGCCGAGAACAACAGCAAAGTAGGAGTGCCGACAATTTGGGATAAATTAGGAGAGTTTCTAAACACGTCAACTGCATTTGTAATTTTAACAGCTTCACTACTTTTATTTTCTATTATGATGATAGTCCAATTTCGATCGGAACGAAGAAAAATAACCTATTGGATTATACAATTAATAAGTTTTGTTGTTTTGGCTGCAATATTGGGATTATCACTCATTTTATCTTTTCAAAGTTACTGGCGTTATACAGGTACATTTGATGGCGGATTATTAATATATCAATTAACCGACCAAACAAATCTCAAAAATATATTTTTGATTGTAATCCCTCTTTGTGTTCTAATCTACCAAAGACCAAGAAATTAGGTTATATATTTATTACAATCCAACCTGTTTGCATACACCTCGTAGGTGTATGCGGTTTATTTCTCACTCAAAATTGACGAAAAACGTCCTTCGCTGATGATTTTTATAACTTCATCGGGAGTGAAAACTTTCCCATTCATGCAAACGTGGATGCCAGCGGGTAAATCTTGGACTTTGGAAACCGAATAGCCAAGATTAAAACCGCCATCTGACATAATAAATTCCGCAATTGGCAACATGGAAGCTGTTAAAATAATAGTTTGATCTTTTCTTTTTAAGTTTGCTTTTAAATATCTTGCCGAATCGGGCATGGTGTAAGTTCCATGAGTGATTATGATGTATTTACTTGGGCTTGTTTCAATTTCATCTAGAACATTTTTCAAATCTATTTTAGTAATATCTCGGCTGTCTTTCATACATATTTCGGAAAATTTCGTTTTATTATAAAGTTTAAAACTTTTGATATAACGGGGAATTAACGAATGCTCATTTGGCACCACTGTGTCTTTTGTGCCTTCATAGTAAGAATCGATTGTCCCCCCCGTCATAATAAAATGAATTGTGTCATTCGATTTCATAATTTGCTCCTTTTAACCTACCTTTACACCCACCTCGTAGGTGGGGGATTATTAAAATTGCCAAAATGGTAAATCCTGATCAACGCTGTTAGCACACCAAATAAAGCGCACGCCATATTTTTGGCTAAGTTTCTGTGCTTCTTTATAGCCAAGTTTGGCAGAGCTATTATTTGACGGTTCGGTTTCCACATGATCCAAAACAAAAATCGGTCTGTTATATTTTTTAGCGAAATTCACCGCCTGATCGATTTGTTCTTGATTTTGATGATTTCCACTACTGTCCAATTGAGTATTGTATTTTTCAAAATCCGCCTGTCCAGGAATATTGTTGTATTTTAAGGTTAACTCCTCAAATTTAAAAGCATCAATATAGGGTCCCATTTCTTCTAAAATTCCAAAACCGCGGTTGGGAATGATAATCTTATCCGGATATTTTTGCTTAATTTTTTTAATCAGCTCCACCATACCCGCCCGCATTTCCTGTTCTCGCGGCAATCCTTCATATTCATCTACCACATCAATTAAATCCATCACCAAGCCATCATAAAGGCCATCTCCAAGGGCGAGAATATAAGGAATTTCTTGCTCTAAAATTATTTTTTGCCACTGTTCATTGGTAGCGTCAACAAAGTAACTGCCCGGCCAGCCAGGGTCAGGGCCAATAAAGATGCTGTCTTTTTGATCAATTTTTGTGCGGGGAATTGAATCAATATTATAGGCCTTTTCTGTCGGCTGCCAATTTTTCCAGTATCTTCTTTCGTTGTCCGCTTCACCAACACTAATGTAGGCGATAATAACAACACCGGCGGTTTTTAGTTCTTTGAGCCATTCTTTTTTCATATTATATGGTTCAATCATGATGATATCGAATTTTTTCAGTTTTTCCATGTCTTCTGGTGTGTAATCAATATAAGAATTGGCGTAAGTTTTCACATTTTTTAGTTTCTCGCTGGGTACAGAAGAGGATTCCCAGGCATAATCTTTAGAAAGAGCACTCGCTATCAGCCAAATTTCGGTCGGAGATTCTTCATCTTGATTTTGATGGGATTCAAAAGCAATGTATTTACTATCATGCGATGAGGAAGGCGCACCATCTTCATTTTCTGATTGGGTAATTCTTTGAAAATTTTTATTCTCCAGCGAATAAGCAAAAATATTAGGTATTTTGCCATTGCCGGTTCGCGAACTTAATATAAATTTTCCGTCCCAAGTCCAGGAGTTGTCGGTGTCATCTGGACCTTGGGTTAAAGTAATGATATTTTCTAAATGCGGCTTATCTTCTAAAATAATATCCGCTGTAATAATTTGCCAATTATCTTTACCAATTTCATTTCTTTGCCAGAGGATTTTTTTACCATCAGAAGACCAACTGGGTAGGCGATCATCAAAACTAGCGTCAGTTAAATCAGTCAGCCGATTTTTTTTATCTAATTCCAATAATTTAATTTGATGCTGATTATTTTTAACTGCCTCCAGCACAATTTGGTTAGTATTGGTGGGATTAAAAACCGGTTCAATATAGTAACTTTCTTTATTGTTGTTTAGCTGAAACTGGATATTTGTGCCATCGTTATTAGCAGTGGCAATGCCGCTTTCTGCGGCAAAAACAATTTTACTGTCTACCCAACTGCCATATGGGACATTAACATTATCACCTTCCAGATTTACTATTACTTTTTCTTCTTTTGTTTCTAAATTTATTTTTACGATTTCTGCCGGGCCTTGATTATAACCATTATTAAAACGAGTGAAGATTAAATATTTGTCATCGGGCGAAAAAACGGGATTTTGACAGCTTTTAGGAAAACAATTGGTAATTTTCTGTGCTTTGTCTGCTCTGGTGGTAGTTTTATTATTTTTTAAGAAAAATAGGCCAAAAATAATCAATACAGTTGAAATTAAAATTCCCAGCCCAATTAAAATAATTATTTTTTTCTTGTTTTCCATATTTTAACCTGTTTACATACACCTCGTAGGTGTATGTGGTTTATTGTTTAGATGTTCTAAAATCCTCTTCTGTTAGTTTGGCTTGGCGTAAGATTGATTTGAAAGTTCCGTATGGGATTTCTTTTTTGGGTGAGGGAATAATGACTGTTTGATTTTTCTTTCTGTATTTCACGTGGCTGCCTTTTTGAGAAATAAAAATAAATCCGTGTTTTTCTAGGATTTTGATAATATATTTGGACGAATAAAGTTTAGGCATAAGTTAGAGAACATTTACTAATTTCTGGTTGCTTGATTTCTGTGATATTAGTATTCTTCGTATCTTCAAAATATAGTTCCAATGCTTCTTCTAAATTACATAATGCTTCTTTTCTAGTTTTGCCAAAACTGGAAACTTCCACATTTAAACATTGAGCAACAAAATATTTGCCTTCTTTCCAAACCACATTTTGTAATTTGATGTTCTTTTTCATATCTTTCCTTTACTACTATTATATCAGGAAATAGCCGCATATTTCAAGTTAACCTGTTTACATACACCTCGTAGGTGTATGCGGGTTATTTAGAAATTTTACGATGTCTGATCCGGTTCTCGAGATATCGTTCGACAGCCTCCTTGGAAGTTAACCAGTTTCTGCCCTCTTTGTGTGCTTCCAACTTTCCTTGTCTTATTAACAAATTGAGATATTTGGCAGAAAAATGTGTTTTTTTAGCTATTTTTGACAAAATGAAAAATTTTTCATTTTTTTGAGCCGCTGGAGTTAAAGTTTTTAAATAAATATCCAGCGAACGTTCTACGGATTGAGTAATAAACTGAACCAATGATTCATATTCTCCATTATCTGCTTTGTCTAACATGTTATAATATCTTTTACGATCGTTTTTTAGAATCACCACAAGAGGATACCCAGCCTGCATAAGCAGTAAATTCATCGCTAACCGTGCGGTTCTGCCATTGCCATCAAAAAATGGGTGAATATATACCAGTTTATGATGTAAAAGTGCGGCTAATTCAATAATATGTAGTTTATTTTTGTGAAAATCAATCCAATTAATTAAATCTTGCATCTGCCTTTGTACCTGTAGTGCGTTTATCGGTCTGTGTTTTGCTCCTGCAATAATCACCTCGGCATTTCTATATTTCCCCGCCCATTCTTTATCTGTTGCTTGCACGATGATCTGATGTAAATTTTTAATTAATATTTCCGAAATAGTATGTTTCATGTTCTTATCTATTAAATGATAAAGATATTCCAAGGCAGCATAATGATCTTTTGCTTCCAAGTGATCCTTAAGCGGCTTGCCTTTAACAGTAATTCCCTCACTAATAACTAAAAAAGTTTCTTTTAAAGTTAAAGAATTACCTTCAATGGCATTGGAATTATAAGTCATTTCTATTTGGAATTTTTCCCGCAGTTTTTGTACAGCTGATTTTGGCAGAGGACGCAGCTTATTTAATTTGGCGAGTTTTTCTTCCAAACGGTTTTTTGTAAGTGGTGATAGATAAGTCATAAAATTGCTTAATATGGTTTGACTAATTATTTACATCATACCATATTAAGAAAATTATTGCAACTATGTGTTTAACCTGTTTTCATCCACCTCGTAGGTGGAAGTTAAGTTAAGTGTTGTTATGTGATTATCTTCCTATTGATTGTTGAATCGCTTTTTCCAGGTCATTTGGAGCGTCGGTGCCAATACGATATTTTTTGCCTGTTTTCATCTTAATTTCAACGGCATTGGGGCCGGAAATGTTATATAGCCAACCATGGGGCGTCAAACGAATGCCCCAGCCAAAGTACCAAGGGTTGGTTACTGTTTGATATGATTCAATATCTTTCAAGAGAAATTTCTTTTTAATAAACCCCAGTCCGAATCTGATTTCAAGATTATCTTTCTTAATAGTTACAGTTAATGTGGCGAATAGCACTAAACAGATAACGAAGATAATCAGAACTGCAAAGAAAATCCAATTGAAGCCGTAAACGGTCATAAGATACGCGAAAAAAAACATCCCGATAGATAATATAATTATAATCCAGTATCCAATTTGTGTGTGTTGATAGTGTTTAATCATTTTTTCTCCTCTTAACCCCACATCCACCTCGTAGGTGGACTTTGGTTTTAGTTTTAAATGTTAGAATCTACAGTTTCTAATAATTTAATTTTGTCATATTTATTTGCATCTAACAATTCAGAAATTTTCCATTCACCGTGATATATTTTTTTTGCAACCGCTAAAGCTTCTGATAAATTATTTGTTTTTACAATAAAAATACTTTTCTTGTTTTTGAAAAACTGCCATATTGTCGGATCGAATAAATTAATTTTTCCATCGCATTTAACAGCTAAAATATCATGACATTTTTTTGTATGCAAAACATCTGTGTCTTTTAAAATATGTATTTTAGTTTGAGGTAATTTCTCCATAATCCAAATTCCCACCAATCGCGCAATCTCACTGCAATTATCTTCTGACGAGATATAAAGAGGTTTATTGCTATTTTTTCGCAACAATTTAATAACCTTTTTTTGAATTTGATCAATAATTTCTTTTTTCATAATGTTGTTTGCCGTTTATTAAATCGTATAAATTACTTCCACTAAGATCTATATTATAGAATTTTTTAAATAATATTTTAAATTCTTCCTCTTTCATATTTTCGTTGAAACTTTTTAGAAATTTCACGAAATATTTTTCACCTTTTAATTCAATTATCTTTCTAACTAACAAATAGCTATGTGCAAATAAAGATCTGTCGAAATCAGCATAACATTTCAAAACTTTTTCGATATCATTTTTAGTTATTCCCCTGTGATATTTTTGTCCAGCCAAGTAGCATGCTAAACCTTCGTTTAACCATTTTGGATACGAACCTTTAGTAATATTCGTAAAAAGGAAATGAGAAAGTTCGTGTTTCAAAATAGTGTCGAAATCCTTTTTCTTGAAGGTTGATTCGCTTTCAAATTTTTCCTGATCTAGAATCCAAATATATTTTCTTTTTTGATGCCAACCAACTAATTTTTTATCTGTTCTTTCCCCGCGTAGTTTATCAATTTCTTCTCTTGATTCCACAATTGTAACAATTGGCTCAGCTTCTGGTTTTTCGCCCCAAAAATTCTCGAGTTCTTTGGAAAGATTTTGAATTGTTGAATCGATTTCGATTTTCATAGTATTTCTTAACCTGTTAATGTCCACCCCGTAGGTGGACATTGGTTTATACATTAAATCTGAATTCTACAATATCCCCATCATTAATCATATAATCTTTACCCTCTTGTCTTAGGCGGCCGGCGGTTCGGGCTCCGCCCTCACCGTTAAGCTTTACATAATCATCATAACTTATAACTTCGGCTTTGATAAATCCACGCTGAAAATCAGTGTGAATTTTCCCGGCGGCAACTGGCGCAGTATCACCGATTTTTATTGTCCAGGCCCGTACTTCCTTTGGCCCGGCTGTAAAATATGATTGTAGACCCAGTGTATGATAGGCAGATTTAATTAGGCGATCGAGTCCTGATTTTTCCAACCCCAAACTTTGCAGATATTCTTTTTGCTCATTTTCGTCGAGATCAATTAAGTCTTGTTCGACTTTGGCAGAAATGACAATCAGCTTTTCTTTATCATCAATAAAATCAAGATGATATTTGGCAATAATTTCTTTTGGCGATTTATTTGCATCTGATTCAGCCACGTTTGCTGCATAGATCATCGGTTTCTTACTTAATAAATTTAAACTTTCAACTTCAACTTTTAACTTTTCACTTTTCACTTTTAACTTTTCTTCAGATTGCAAGTCCGCCAGCTCCAACTCTGTTTTGATAGTTTCAAAATCGTCTTTAGGATCAATTTTACCGGATACGTGCATAATATTTTCATCTTCGAAACAACGTAGCACCATACAAATTGCATCTGTTTCGCGGATATGTGAAAGAAATTTATTTCCCAGCCCTTCTCCTTTATGAGCTTCTTTTACTAGTCCGGCAATATCGATGAATTTTACCGTAGCAGGGATAATTTTAGGTACTCGGCTGTCATCCTGAGTGTGAGCGAAGGATCTATCTTTTTGAGATTCTTCACTCCGTTCAGAATGACTATCGAAGGGTTCAGAATGATTATCTAATTTGAAATTTTCTACAACAATATCATATAATTTTTTTAGTCGTGGGTCTGGCACATTTACTATCCCTATATTCGGATCAATGGTGGTAAAGGCAAAATTACTCGCCTGTGCCTGGCGAGCTTTTACGAGAGCATTAAATAATGTTGATTTGCCGACGTTTGGCAATCCCACGATTCCGATACTTAAAGAAATATTACTCCTTTCTTCTTATATCAATCTATCAATTTTTATCCAATTGGTCAATCCATCTATTGATAAATTTGGTTGTTTAATTTATATTTAATACAAGATCGAATTTCCCTCAAGCATCAGGAGGCCATCGTCTCCTATCGACGGATGAATGATGGTGCTTCACAGTATTTTATTATAAGTTGCTCTTTAATAATCTAAATAGAAACAGAATATGAATTACTCGCAGCGTCCCAATATTACATTAGAGACCATTGTTTATAAATATAATATTACCCAACCGCAGTAAATTACGGGATTTCATAAACAATAACCTAATAAAAGGAGGGTGTTGACAATGGAAATCAAGAATCATGCTACATACCAGCTTCAAGGGTTGCCGCCGTACATGGGAATAGGCTGCGTTGAGCACAATAATCCTGGGCAACTTGATCCTAACCGATCATACAAGGTAAAAGAAGGATTAGTGCTTATAGTTCTTAGTTGGGAACCGATAATTCTGGGAACCTGTACTTACGATAATCTTTCGGATAAAATTATCAATTTATATTTGGAACCGGGCATATTTCCCGGAGAGAAAGATGTTTTCGTTCTCTATTCTTATCAGGGACCCAAGCAAATTGAAGTGACACTCTGTTGGTATGACACGAAACTAACTAAATACCAAATAGTGAAATTTTCCTGTTGTGACAACGGAGCACAAAAAATGGATGGGGAAAAAGACGAGGTATCGGGAAGGATTTCGGATGGCCAAGGAGGTGCCCATTATACAGGTGGCTCTCGTCACACTCATTCTGGTGTGGATGCTTCTTTGACAGAAAGCGCAACAAAAAGAGGAATCTATGCTTCTTGGTTTGGAAGTTCAACATAGTTTTGTTTTTATCAGAAAGCCACGGGCATGCCCGTGGCTTAAATTAAATTTGCCGGAGTATCTCTAAAGGACAATTCTCTTTTTATAGGCGAGCCTATCCGTCGAAGCTTTAGAGAAGGTGGGTGGAATTGGCGGGCGAGTATCGTATTATGTCCCAGCTACCCTTATACTTAAACTCATTTTTTATGCTCCGGGTTTTTTATGGATTCAATATTTGAATTTTTTTCCATCATCGCCTCGAATATTTCTTCTTCAATCCCTGCTTCTGCAGCCCAAGTTATAAGTAATTGAGTTGTTGCTTCTACACCGGTCATATTAGTTTCGTTGGGTGTAGCTAAAATCTCATCTCTAATAATCATTTTAATTTCTATCTCTGATGCATCTTCTGGCACCATCGCAGCTAATCCTGGTAATCTTTCCCAATATTCATAAGCAATATCGACAATATCCTCGGGTGATAAAGAGTCAAATATTTCGACATTTTGCTCAGATTTTTCTTCGGCCGCTTCTTCACTCGGTCCATCTTTAAATTCTTGCATAATTGACCTCCGAAACTTATAGTCCATTTTTCTATCTTATTAATCAAATTCCCTTACATTTGGAAGTCCGACGTTGCCGATTGATAATGCCATAATTTATCTTTCTACGATTTTAAACCCATCAATAATTGCTTCGCAAATAAAATTCTCAAGTAAGGAAAAATCATTTTTTATTTGCGAGATATTTAAATATTTAAGATATAAAACTTTGTTTTCTTGCTTAATTAAAGCCGGGGCTAAATTATGTCTTAGAAGCATTGCTTGCATAATTAATCTGCCAATTCTGCCATTGCCGTCAGAAAAAGGATGAATTTGTTCAAAGTTACTATGAATTTTAGCGCTATGCGCAATTATATTTTTTTTCTTTGTTTGGATATTTCTGATTAAATTTTTCATTAATTCCGGCACTTTTAAATAATTTGCAGTAGGAACATCTGCTCCAACAATTCTTACCCCATGCTTACGATAAAATCCAGCATCCGGATTAATACTGTTGAGCAATATAGAATGTAAATGCAAAATCAAACTTTCATTAATTGGCTGTTTTCCCATTAAATAATTAAATAAAAATATTAATGTCGTTTGATGGTTTTTGGCTTCTAACTGTTCCACCAATGTCTTATTTTTGAAAACTGTGTTATTAAAAAGAATCGCCGCGGTTTCATTTTCGGTCAAAGTACTACCTTCAATTTTATTTGTATTATAGGTCAGAGATAATATAAATTGATTCAAAATATCATTATTATTCGTTATAATTTTTAGAATATTACCAGTTTTTTTGCTTTTTGTAATTAATAATTCTTTTTTGGCTTCTAAAACATTATCTGGGATTTGTTTTTGACCAGAATATTCTAAATATAATTCATTAATTTTTTCTCTGGTTTTTTTTCTAGCCCGTGATTTGTCGTTAATTAGACTATTTAAAGCAACAAAAGAAATCCCGATTTTGGCGGCAAGTTGTTCTTGAGTTATTCCCGACACCCTTTTAATTATTTGAAGTCTATCTGATATTTTCATATTCTAATTATACACAACTTTATAAAGTTTGTCAATATATCGCCTTCTTATAAAGTTATAGTTCATTAAACAATGTTGATTTTCCTATATTTGGTATGCCCACGATTCCGATTGATAACGATATAATAATTATTTTGCAATATTTTTAGTTGCTTTTGAATCTGCAATTTCGGCGATTGTCATAAATATCGCCATGAGAATTAATCCAAATATTAATGATCCTTGAAAACTGAGCATTGGTTTTGTATTAAATAATATTGCGAATAATTCATTGAAAACAACATTAGGTAAAGTCAATAAAATTACAACTACAATTGTGTAATTATCTCCTTTGATTTGCGATTTTTGATAATATCTTCTAATAATCCAACCTGCAAATTTTGCCGCTCCGTAAAGAAGTAATAATACCACAGGAATCATAAACAAAAAATAGTCAACCCCCAAAATATTAGATAGATAAGCATTAACAGGGTTTCCTTCAATAGCTTGAGTGTTGTTACTTAAAAAGGAATGAGTGTAAATTAAATCAAAACAAATAATAAAACTAGAAATTAAATATAATATCCAAAAAGGTATTTTAGCGATTTTTTGATTGATGTTTTCGTTCATTTGCCCCCCATTTAAAATGATTTAGCCAAAGTTACTATTATAAATATTCCTGTGGCATTTAAGAAAAAAGATAAAAGCATAAATTGCCAGTTTTTTAATTTTGAGAGTCCTAAAATGCCGATGCCGGTTTCGTCCGGCAGAGGCGAGGCGATAATGGCTGTGCCTACAAATGGCACAAACCAGGCAAAATATGGTGTTCGAAAAATCCTAATTAGATAGTTGCCGCCGAGTTTTAAAAAAATTGGTTTTAATTCTTCAAAAATTTTATCTTTCAAAAATCTAAAAATTAGATAATCTCCAAGTAGGGCGCCTAAGCCGGCAAAAACAGCTACTTCAAAAGGATTGAATTTATCAGCTAAAACATAAAGTACATACATTGCAGGCACAACTGTAAAAGTTGAAACAAAAAATATCCCCACCAAAAACGCTCCTATATACCCCCAATTTCCGATTTGAGAAATTGCATTTTGCACTATATGCGATTCGACAAAATAGAAGAAGGTAATCAATCCTAAAATCAATAATGCAGTATTTTTATATTGCCATTTTTTGTATCGTTTGATTTGTTCTTGTAGTAGCCGATTAGATTCTTCAAATGGAGTATATTCCATAATTAAATTTTATCAAAAATTCAGGTCAACTGCAAACAATTGGAGTTAATATAACAATTATGATATTATGAGGGCATGAAGACAAAATACAAATTACACAAAGCTATAATCAATAATCATCAATATAGCGAAGCTCAACATAAGCAGGATGAAATTTTTCGCAAAATGTCGGCCGATCAAAAACTCAAAGTTGCCTCGGGCTTATGGCGATTAGCCAAGGAATTAGCTGGAGATAAAATTCATTATGGAAAACAGCGATCCCAGAGATCTTTTAATTAATGTTGCCGAAATTCTCAAACGGCTTAAAATTCCTTATCTTGTCACTGGCGGTATGGCGGTTATGATTTGGGGCAGGCCAAGATTCACAATTAAAAAGACGAGTGGTTAAAACGGTTTTGGGTAAAAAAATTTATTTTAGTTCCCCAGAAGATCTGATTTTAAGCAAACTGTTATGGTATCAAGAATCGAAATTCAGCCGCCAGGTAGAAGATGTCGAATCAATTATTCGAATTTCCGGCAGAATTTTAGACAAAAAATATCTTCATAAGTGGGCGAAAAAAATAAAAGTCGAAGAAATACTGAATGAATCACTAGAAGAATAATTATCGTAGGTAAACAATGAAAAGAAATCCTTGGATTGCAGCAGCGTTAAATTTTTTCTTTATGGGACCCGGCTACATTTACAATGGCAAGCGTGTTTGGCTGGGGCTTGGTTGGACAGTAGGAGCAGTACTTTTGACCTATGTAGAATTTCAGGTTAAAGTACAAGCACCGGATATGTATTTGCTGATGTTTGGCAGTGTGTTTTTAATCAACCTTTGCTTTGCTGTTGACGGCTACAAAGAGGCCAAAGAACTTCAATAAACATATAACAAAAAAACGCCCTAAGCAAAGTCGAATGGGTGTTTTTTTATTCAATTTTAGTTAACTTCAAATTCTCCTCCATTATGTAATAAAACCCGACTAATGTTGTATTAATTTACGAATCGGCCGAAATAAATTTAGCCAAACGAAGGGAGCGAGTATTATGAACAAATCAAATTTAACCATTATTGCTGCTGTGATTGCTGTTGCCTTGGGAATCGGCTATCAGGTTTATGCTGTTGATACCTCAAAGCCCATGATGGATTCTGCGGTAGATAAAGGTGTTATTACTCAAGACCAAGCTGATAATTTAAAAACTCATAATCAAGAGTATCGGCAGCAAAAACGGGGAGAAATGATGGAAGAAAGATTAAAAAATGCAGTTAGTGTTGGCACCATTACAGAAGATGAAGCCAATCAAATCCGCAATTGGCACAAAAATCGTCCAGTAGCTTTAGACAAACTGATGAAGAACGGTAAAAAAGGTGTGCACATGAGAGGAGGTGCATGGGAGTAGAAATAAGGATCTAAATTTAGATAACAAAAACAGCCGAGTTATGACCGGCTGTTTTTGTATAATATTTTACACTTTACTTAATATTTTGTATTATAGAAATATCGAAAGGAGCAAAAATGGAGAAAGAAGAGGAAATAAAAATACTAAATCTTATGGTGGAAAATGAGGAATCAATTGGTCGTCTTTATAGTGAATATGCGGAAAAATTTTCACAGCACAGCGAGTTTTGGAATCATATTTTTAAGGAGGAATTAATTCATGCCCAATGGATAAAAGCGCTCTATGGAAAGGTAGATAGTGGTAAAGTAGTTTTTAATAAAAATCATTTTCCTTCAGATATAGTAGAGAAAACATTAAGTTTTATCAAACAAAAAATCGAAGAAACCAAAAAAGACGAGCTGCCACTAATGACAGCATTAAATATCGCTTTAAAAATTGAAAAAGGTATGATAGAAAATAATTATTTTGGTGTGTTTAACACTGACACGGGAAGATTCAAGAAAGTTTTAGATGATTTGGCTCAAGGCACAAGAGATCATATTCGCGATATTGAAAGTAAAAAAATGGAAGTAGAAACATATCTTAATGTTGCAAAATAATCAAATTTATGGTATAATAGAGGTTGAAAGAAACAGAAAAAAAGACAAAAGCAAAAAGGAGCGGAAATGAAAACAAAAACCAAACCAATTGACATCGAAATTTTAGATCCAACTTTGAAATAAGCCCAATAGTTTGGGTTTATTTTAATTTAATTGTTTGATATAATGTAAACAAGGAAAATATATCTTAAATTATTAGTTAAAGGAACAAGGAGGGAAAATGTTCTCTTTAGTAAAAAATCGTTTGTTTAAAGTTGGTGTGTTATCAGTATTTTTAGTCTCATTTTTGTTATTACCGGTTTCTGTGCAAGCCGATCAAAACAAAATGACCGATGTGCAAAGAACAATGCTTATAAATAAACCGGGCGTTGTTTTTATTTCCCATTATGACACTGTTAATCTTGTTATTCAGTCGAGCGCGGGTTATCCACAGCTTTCCGGGAAAACTTATACCGTACAATCTGGTAGTATGGGTTCTGGTTTTGTTGTTAGTCCCGATGGCTATATTTTAACCAATGGACATGTAGTTAAGACACCGGAAAAATATTTGGCCTATCAATCATTAATGGTGGCTGCAAAAGATATTTTAAAAGATCTTGTTAAAGCAGAATTGCAAAACCAGGGGCTAAGTTTATCAGATGCCGAGATTGAATCATATATGCCGCAGATTTTACAGGAAGTAGGCGGGGAACAGCAATTTATCTTGGGTTTGTTTAAATCATACGAAGCAGGTGAGGTAAAAGCGGAAAAGACCAAAACTGATATTTATGTTCAACAAGGAACGTTCCTGTCTGGGAAAAAACTTCCTATAGAAAAAGGGATGAAGGCAGATATTCGTGAAGTTGATTTTGAAGGATTTACTGATGAAGGTGAAATAATTGGTAAAGACATCGCAATTATCAAGGTTTCTGGTTCTAATATGCCTACTGTAACTCTAGGAGACTCCAGTAAAATGCAAGTAGGGGATAAAATTTATGTCATTGGCTATCCTGGTGTGCCTACCTTTATGGAATTTTTAAGTAAAGAAAGTCAGTTAGAGTCAACTACCACCTCGGGCATTAT
>Ga0155579_148_pt2 | contig 15773 bp, 12 predicted proteins | sample RifCSPhighO2_12_FD_107236 | JGI IMG/M metagenome (GOLD analysis project Ga0155579, IMG submission 107236) | Candidatus Berkelbacteria bacterium RIFCSPHIGHO2_12_FULL_36_9 | reverse complement strand
TATTATTCCTCATAAAAACGAAGTGGAGGCGAGGAGAAACAAGTTCAGAGAAGTGGAACTATGTTTTGAGCACGGTTCGAAAATTTCTATTGATGAAATGCATCACGATATTGGCGGATCTGCTTGCAATGTTGCTGTTGGATTAAAAAGATTTGGATTAAATACGGCCGTAATATCTCCTTTGGGTGGAGATGAGGACGCGGATATTATCAAATCACGATTAGAGGTTGAAGGTGTAGACATAAAGTTTCTCAAAACATTTTCCAAGAATCAAACAAATAATTCTGTTATTTTGGTTTATGGCGAAGACAGAACGGTTTTTGTTTATCGCGGCTTAAAAGATTATTCTTTACTAAAAATACCTAAAAACCTAAAAACTAAATGGCTATATCTTGGGCCGGTGGCAAATACTTTCGAACCTAATTATAAAAAGCTTATCAGTTTAGCTAGTGAAAAAAATGTTAATATGGCTATTAATCCTGGTCATCGCCAAATTATTGAAGGCAGGGAAGCGCTTACGAAACTGCTTTATGTATCAAAAGTTTTGATTTTAAATAAAGAGGAAGCAATTGATTTAACAAAAATGCCGCACATGTCATCTATTAAAGAATTGCTTAAACGTTTGAAAAGTTTTGGTCCAGAAATTGTTATTATTACCGACGGAAGCGAAGGAGCATATCTGACAGATGGTGAAAATTTTTCCGGTATTAAAAGCTTAGAAGTTGATGTGGTTGATTCAACCGGAGCTGGTGATGCTTTTTCTTCTGGATTTTTGGCTGGGTATATTAATCGAAATGATTTTATGACTTCTATGAAGTGGGGAATATTAAATTCAACCGAAGTGCTGAAGTCATACGGGGCTCAAACAAAACTTTTTACACTTGAGGAAATAGAACAGCGACTAAAATTCTCTCCAGATGTTTACAAATTACAATAAAAGTGTCAGGATAGTATCAAAGTCACGCGTCAAAGTGTCATGAGTTTAAACTTGATACTAAAGAAAATTATGAAGCATTTGGCTATTTTTGTCGGCGATGCCATCGAGAAAATTTTGAAAGGCGAAAAAACAATTGAGGGCAGATTTAACATTGATAAAATTTTACCGTATAATAAAATACAAAAAGGCGATGAGGTCTTGCTAAAACAGTCAGGTCGTGATATTATTGGGGTTATAGAAGTTGAGAATGTCTTATTTTACGAAAATTTAGATGGGGAGGCGATTGGTAAGCTTCGGAAAGAATATGGTAAAGAGTTGGCTGTTGGCGATGATTTTTGGCGCCAGAAAGCTAAAGCTCGTTATGCCAGTTTAATTTTTCTAAAGTGTCCCAAACGTTTTTTGGCTCCGCTAAAATCGCAAAAACACGACCGCCGAACTTGGGTTTTGTTGGAAAAATAATATTTGAACTTTAAAAAGGAGGTAGTTGGAATGTCAATATACGATTTGAATTTTTTGAAAGGATCAATACCAACGGGTTGTATAGATAGAACTATTGATAGTGATGCGTTATGGCTTTCGGGATATGATTCTTTGACAGATCAAACACCTGATATGTCGCTTGATGTAACCGAAGCAGATTTTACCGTTAATTTTGGATTCTAAAAAAGGAGGAAAGGAAATGTGTTACAGTAAAACAATTATCGAAGATACTATCGTTATCGCTTCTTTTTATGGTGTTTCTTCCGACAAAGAAGTTAAGAACGCACTTGACAAACTCCGACATATTAATAAGTGTAAAAAATGCTCTAAAGAAGCAAGAAGAATGATTCACCGACTGAATAATCCCTCAAAAGCAGCCTAAAATAAAAAAAGGGGAGGTGGGTAAAATGGACGCAACTCATAATATGTTTGAAGATATGTTTGGGTTGGCCGGACCGGAAATGATAAATCAATCTCTTAATCCCACACCTATTACTTGTGAGGAATTTGAATGGAATAAAGAACTTCTTGTTTTGACTGATCATGATAACGTGTGTTACTTTAAATCTCCCCAAGACGAAGCAAATATGCGTCATCATCTCAAAACTTGCGAGAAACACCAAAAGTAATAAAATTTAAGTATTGGGTATATCTATATCTCAAAAAGATTATTATAGGGACCTCGGTCCCTTTTTTCTTTATACTGAGCGAAGTTGAACGTATTGCCAAAGAATATAAATTATGGTATGATTTGCTTGTTATGGAAGGCAGGACTAATCCTGCCAATCCAATATTAAGGGAGAAAATGAAGGTTACCCGAAAAAATTTACCAAAATCTCGAATAAAACTCACAATAGAAGTCGAGGCAGAAAGAACTGCTAAGTTTTTTGATTCTGCTTACAAAAAATTGGCGCCAAGTGTCGATATTAAGGGTTTTCGACCCGGTCAGGCGCCAAAAATCATGACTCTTGAAGCAATTGGCACTGGCCGTTATCATCAGACCGCTCTTGATCTTGCTTTACAGGAAACATATTTTGCAGCGGCGAAACAAGAAAAAATTGTGCCTCTTCATCAGCCGGCAGTTGCCATTAAAGAATTTTCTGAAGGCAAGTCGCTTATTTATGATGCTGAAGTTGATGTTATTCCAGAAATTAAAATCGGCGATTATAAAAAAATAAAAGTTCCGGCTGGCGAAAAAAAAACCGATTTTGAAGTCAAAAAAGAAGAAGTGGAAAAAGTAGTCGAGAAACTAAGGTACCAATCGGCGATTTTCAATGAAATATCAAGGGAGGCAAGAAAAGGAGATCGAGTAGAAATCGATTTTGATGGTTTTATTGATAATGTTTTACAAGAGAACCTTTGTAGTAAGAATCATCCAATTATTTTGGGCGAAGGCGCACTTATTTTAGGTTTTGAAAAAGAGCTAATTGGAATGAAAAAAGGTGAAGAAAAAGAATTTGATTTGGATGTGCCAAATATCAAAGACGAGAAACCCCACTTCGCTAAAGCTTCGCGGGGCCTTCGGAAGGCCCATTTTAAAGTAAAAATGATAGATGTTAAAGAAACTGTCTTGCCTGAAACAGACCATGATTTTGCCAAAAAATTTGGACAGGATAGTATGGATAAGTTAACCAAAGCAATTGAAAAGAGCATATCAGATGAAAAAAAGTTGAGAAGCAGGCAGGAATTGGAAAACAAAGTGTTAGATGAATTAATTAAAGACAATAAGATGGAAATCCCCGAAAGTTTAATCGAACAGGAAATAAGTTTAAGAATTCAAGGACTCGAACAGAAATTAGGGCCAGCATATAATAAATATTTAGAGAATATTGGCAAGAAACCCGAGGATTTACGCCACAATTACCGTGAGTTAGCAGAAAAAACCGTAAAGACCGGCATAATTTTAGGTGAGATTGCCCGTCGTGAGGGCATTTATAAACATACACACAATAAAGAAGAAGAAAAAGAAATCATTCGAAAAACGATTGATAAACTTGTAGAATATGCAACAAAATAAATAATAATTCGTAGATTAGCATTATGTTAAGGAGTTATTATGAAAAACCAAATCTTAATTCCTACTGTCATTGAAAAGTCGCAATTTGGAGAGAGAGCATATGATATTTACTCCCGTCTTTTAAAAGAGAGAATTATTTTTGTTGGTGGTACGATAGATGATCATTTAGCAAATATCATTATGGCCCAGTTGCTTTTTTTAGAGTCAGAAGATCCAAAAAAAGATATCCAGCTTTACATTAACAGTCCTGGTGGTTCAGTAACCGCTGGTTTAGCCATTTATGACACCATGCAGTATGTTAAGCCAGATGTTTCCACACTTTGCATGGGCATGGCTGCTTCAATGGGAGCGTTTCTACTGGCAGGAGGAGCGAAAGGTAAAAGATTTGCCTTGCCTAATTCTAAAATCCTAATTCACCAAGTAATGGGAGGATTTGAAGGTCAAGCGGCTGACATTAAAATTCAAGCAGAAGAAATTTTACGTGTTAAAGAACAAATGAATAAAATTCTTGCCAAGCATACCGGACAGCCATTTGCTAAAATTGAGAAAGATTCCGATCGCGATTTCTATATGTTGGCGAACGAAGCAGAAAAGTATGGGATAATAGATAAGGTGATCGAAAAAGGAAAATAAGAGAAATGAATCTAAAAATTGAAACTAACAATATCGAAACCATTAAAACCGAGGGGTTAATTTTTTTTGTTTTTGAGAAAGAGAAACCAAACGAAGAATTAGCGCAAATTGATAAAGTTTTAGGCGGAGTAATTTCTGATGTTATTAGAAAAGGTTATTTTAATGGCGAGAAAAAGGAAATTCGCTCCATTCACACTCATGGTAAAGTTACTTCCGAACAAATTATTTTGGTTGGACTGGGAAAAAAAGAACCTTTTGATTTAGAAAACATGAGGCAATGTTTAGCATTATCACTTCTTTTTGCACGAGAAAATTTACTTAAGAAAGTGACTATTGTTTTACCGCCGGCGAATTTAAATATAATTCAGGATTTGGGTACAGTGGCAATTATGTCTTTATATCACTTTATTAGCTACAAAACTAAGGATTGTGATAAGATTAAAAAAATCAATGAAGTCAGTTTTTATACTAAAGATAAAACAAATATTTCAAAATATAAATTATTGCTTAACAAAGCAGAAATTATCGCCGAGGCAATTAATTGGACTCGTGATCTTATTAATCATCCCAGTAATTTTGTCACTCCCAATCATTTAGTATTAGTGGCGCAAAAATTATCCTCCAAAAATTTGAAAGTCAAATCATATGGTGAGAAAAAACTTAAAAAATTAGGAATGGGTCTAATTTTAGGTGTTTCAAGGGGTAGTGATGAAGAAGCACAACTTATTCAATTAGATTATCAGCCCAAAAAGTATAAAGAAACAATCGTCTTAGTGGGTAAGGGAATAACTTTTGACAGCGGCGGAATTTCCATCAAGCCAAGCGCTAAAATGAATGACATGAAAATGGATATGGCGGGCGCAGGAGTAGTTTTGGGAATTATGAAATTACTCAAAGAGACAAAACCAGAAGTTAGAGTTATTGGTTTAATTCCCGCCGCGGAAAACATGCCCAGCGGTAAAGCCATTAAGCCATCAGATATTTTGGTTTCAGCATCAGGGCAAACTGTGGAAATTGATGATACCGACGCCGAAGGCAGATTGATTTTGGCTGATGCTTTATTTTACGCCCAAAGTTTTAAGCCAAGTGCAATTATCGATTTGGCCACTTTAACTGGCGCAACTTTGATCGTTTTAGGAAACGAAGCTGCCTCATTAATTGGCAACAACCATAAACTAATCGAAAGAATAAAAAATTCTGCTGACAGATCTGGCGAAAAAGTTTGGGAATTGCCCTTGTGGGATGAATATAAAGAAATGATAAAAAGCGAGGTGGCAGATTTAAATAATACCGGCAAAACTCGAAATGCGGGAGTAATCACTGCCGCTGCTTTTTTAGAAAATTTTGTTGGTAAATTTCCTTGGGTGCATTTAGATATTGCTGGGACAGCGATGTCGGAAAAACCAAAAGCTTACAATCAAAAAGGCGCCTCCGGATACGGGATAAGATTATTAAACGATCTCATTGAAAATTGGGAATAGAATACTCATTTCGTATTTAGTAGGAATGTGCAAATTTGAATTTTATATAATATATTGTATAATATTGATAGGAGTCAATATCCTTAAGGAGATTGAAAATGCAGTATATTAATCCTCTTCGTGAGCAAGAACTGCAGAAGTTTAAAAATTACATCATAAAAATTCCCAAGAACTCAAAATTTGAAATTGCTGATTTCTGTGAATTTTTGAAAAATTTATCCCGTATTTTAAAAGGGGTTACTTTTTGTTTTTCATTAAATCATGTCAAAAAAACCGTCTACTATGGTTTTCATATTCCAGTTGAATATTCAGAGATTTTGGAAAACCAAATTTATACTGCCTATCCAATGATGGAAATTGAGGAAACAGAAGAAGATGTCTCAACAGAACAGGGCACTAAGGGAGCGATGGTTAGCCCAAGTTTAAAATACGGAGATTTTTTTCCTTTTTTGGATTATACCAAACAAGAAGGTTCTATTCTTTCTGATATTATCAGCCAAATCAGCCATTTGAACGAAAACGATATTTTTCGCATGCGGGTTAAAATCCGACCGATTGACTGCGATAGGTTTAGTTTTATTGTAAAAAGAAATGCCGCTTTATCTATAAGAGGAGTTAAAGACCGCTTTAATGTTTTAGGAGGATTTTTTTCTAAAAAGTCATCTCCAGAAGTTAGAGCACGCGGGATGATTAAAGCAAGAGAAAAAAACAAACAGCAGCTATATTTAGCTAAAGTCGATCTTTTACTATTTTCCGAGAGCTACGGTGCAGCTTATGCCAAATTGGCACCTATTGCTCAGATTTTTAAGAAGTTAGAAAGCGAATTTAATGATTTCATCTATCCCGTCAAATCAGTTTATAAAGAAAATTTATTACAGATTTCTTCAGCGGCAATGAGTAAACCAATGATGCTCACAGCTGAAGAAATCTCCACTGTTATTCATTTTCCCTTAGATACTAATACTATTCCTAATCTTCATAAAATTCTTTCCATAAAGGGCGAGCCGCCTCTTGGTTTGCCCACCAATGCTAACACTGATCCACAGGATCTTTGTTTATTTGCCAGAACAAACTATCGGAACATTCGGGAAGAATTCGGCATCAAGCGTCCAGATAGGGCGCGACATATGTATATGATAGGAAAATCTGGTTCCGGCAAGTCAAAACTTCTGGAACTTTTAATCAGAAGTGATTTTGACAGCGACAGAGGAGTATGTGTAATAGATCCACACGGCGATTTAATTGAAAGTATTATACCTCATATTCCCGAATCAAGAATTAAAGATACAATTTTCTTTAATGCGACTGACGAAGAATTCCCAATTTCTTTTAACCCGATAGAAAGGGTTTCAAGAATTTATCGCCATCAGGTAACTAACGGCTTTATCGAAACTATGAAAAAAACTTTCGGCGCCAACTGGACGCCCCGTTTGGAGCATGTTCTAAGAATGTGTATCTTGGCGCTTTTGGATGCACCTAAGGCCTCAATAACCTCCATATTGTTGCTTTTAACTGATAGGAATTATCGCCAAGAGGTAATTAGAACCATAGACGACCAAGTGGTGAAGAACTTCTGGACCAATGAATTCGCTGGTTGGTCGGAGAAATTTGATAGTGAAGCGATTATGCCTATTTTAAATAAAATCGGTCAATTTATCTCTGATCCATTAATTCGAAATATCGTCAGCCAGGACGAAAATAAAATAAAAATGCCTGATATTATGGATAATAGAAAAATTCTTTTGGTGAAACTGCCCAAAGGAGTTTTAGGTGATGAAAATACTTCACTTTTGGGATCGATGGTAATTACTAAAATCTATCAAACAGCGTTGGCGCGGGCTGAGGTGCCGGAAAAAGACCGCATTCCTTTCTATTTTTACATTGACGAGTTTCAAAACTTTGCTACCGATAACTTTGCCGATATTCTATCCGAATCAAGAAAATATAAATTGAGCATGACTTTGGCACACCAGCATATTTCTCAGTTGAGAGAAACAGTGGAAAAAACCATCTTTGGCAATGTGGGAACAATTATTTCTTTTCGCGCCGGCCCAGAAGACGCAGTGATTTTGGAAAGAGAATTTGCGCCCCGATTTTCTGCTAACGACATTACCAACCTTGCTGTGCGGGGAATTTATATTAAAATGTCTATCAATGATGAAACTAAAGAGGCCTTTTCTGCCCACACGCTAACCATTAGAGATTCAGAAAAATCATTTAAGCCCGAGATTGTAAAATTCACCAGAGAAAATTATTGTCAGGCGAAACAACATGCCGAGAAAGAAATACAACAAGAAAAATCTAAAGAATTAGAAGTTTTAGAAAAACTAAAAAACGAGGAATATAGTGCGCCAATAATTTAATAACTACCCTTTAAATATATCCGGAAAATCTTGGCAGGCTGGATTTATCCTACCTTTTTGCAAAGCGAGGCATAATGGAAGATATAAATAAGATTTGCAAACAATGCGGTGAGAAATTTAATGTTTCCAGTGACGATCTTAAATTTTTAGAAAAAATCTCGCCAGAACTCACGGGTAAAAAGCATCTTATTTCTACGCCGCAGATGTGTCATGAGTGTCGCCAGATTACACGCTACTCGTGGCGCAACGAGCGACATTTATATAAGCGAAAATGTGATTTGACTGGCCAACCTATTATTAGTATCTATTCACCTGATAAACCATTTAAAATTTACTCAAATTCTGCCTACAAATCCGACAAATGGGATCCTATGGATTATGGTCAGGATTTTGATTTCTCAAGGCCATTTTTTGAGCAATTTAGAAAATTATTAGAGAAAGTCCCTCGTTTAGCCAATAACAATGTATTTAATGAAAATAGTGATTATAATAATCACACTTGGCACTCTAAAGATTTATATATGTGTTTTAATGCTGGATATGGAGAAAATTGCTTATACTGTAATGAATCTTTTTATATTAAGGACTGTGTGGATTGTTTTGATATCAAGAATTGCGAATCTTCGTATAGTTTATTTGATTGTGCTAATTGTTACGATTGTTCATATTTAGATCATTGTAAGGAGTGCAGTGAATCACATTTTAGTTATGATTCCTATGGCTGCCAAAACATAATTTTATCAACTGGCTTAAAGAATAAACAGTTTTTTATCCGCAATAAGCAATATTCTAAGGAAGAATATTTTGTTGAGCTTCAAAAATTAAATCTAAGTACACGATCAGGCAGAGAAAAACTAAGCCGAGAATTTAGAGAATTAAAGAAAAATGCTATTCATAAAACCGATCATAATTTAAAAAGTGAAAATTGCAGTGGCGACTATATTATTGAATCTAAAAACTGTCATGACTGCTACAATATTTACAAAAGTGAAGATTGTCTTAGGGTAGTAAATATTGATGCTGAAGCCAGAGATTGTCGCGACTTAAGTTATATTGCTGAATGTGAGCTTTGTTACAGTGGAGTCAGTATTGCTGGCTATAAGAATATTCTTTCAATTTTTATACCTTACGGAGAAAATAATTATTATTGTATTTCTTGTGAGAACTGCAAAAACTGTTTTGGCTGTATTGGTTTGAATCACCGAGAATATTGTATTTTGAATAAACAGTTTTCTAAAGAAGAATATGAGGCGCAATTTGCCAAAATAATCGAGAAAATTACCGAGACAAAAGAGTGGGGTGAGTTTTTTCCTCTTGGCATAAGCCCGTTTGGATATAATGAAACTGTAGCGCAAGATTATTTTCCTAAATTAAAAGATGAAGCGCTAAAAATTGGCGCCAGCTGGCTGGATAAAAAATACGAGGCAGAATTTACAGGTGAATCCTATCAGCCGAAGGATAGTATCGAAGATTACATCAATAATGAAACAGAGGTAAAAAAATTGCTTAACGGCGTGATAAAATGCAAAAAAAGCAAAAAACCATTTAAAATTATCCCGCAAGAATTGGCTTATTATTTAAAAAACAAGATACCTATACCAACAATCCACTATAATGAAAGATTTAAACAGCTATTTTCTTTACGCAATCCTCGTCATCTTTGGAAGAGACAATGCATGTGTGAGGAAACTGGACATGATCACGAAGGACACTGTAAAAATGAGTTTGAAACAACTTATTCTCCAGATCGTCCCGAAAAAGTTTATTGCGAAAAATGCTACCAAGAGTCAATCATATGAAAAATAAATATCCTAAAATTTACGCATTTATCGATAGTCAGAATTTAAATTTAGGCACCTCTAAAGATATTAGAAATAAAAAAGGTAAACTCATTTATAAGGGATGGAAATTGGATTTTAAAAAATTTAGAATATATTTAAAAGATAAATTCCATGTTTCAAAAGCGTTCATATTTATCGGATACATTAAAGAAAATAAATATCTGTATGGAAGTTTAGAAAAGTTTGGATTTAAATTGGTTTATAAAGCCACAATTAAGGATGGATTAGGAAAAACAAAGGGGAATGTTGATGCTGAGTTAGTTTTACATTCTGCTGCAATTGAGTTTAATAATTATGACAAGGCAGTAATTGTATCTGGAGATGGAGACTTTAAGTGTCTTCATAATTTTTTAAAGTCAAAAAATAAATTATTGAATATTATAATCCCCAACCCGTATTCTGAGTCAAGTTTGTTGAAACCACTTCAAAAATATAAGATAATGCTAAATAGAGAACGAGAAAAGTTAGAATTTAAGTAATAAAAATGGGAGGCGTTCCGCAATGACACGTAGTCATTGGATCGTTTTCTCCCTAGTGATGCTTTAATCATAACATAAATAATTAATATTGTCAATATTGCAAACTGTGGATAAATAAAGGATTTGAAATGTCAGAACAAAAAACTTGTAAACAATGTGATCAATCATTCATTATTGAGGAAGAAGATTTGGAATTTTACAACAAAATTTCTCCAACCTTTAATGGCGAAAAATATCAAATTCCTGTTCCGACTTTGTGTCCAAATTGTCGACAACAAAGACGACTTTCTTTTCGCAATGAAAGAAACCTATATAACCGAAAATGCGACTTAACTGGCAAACAGATTATCTCCATTTATTCTTCAGACAAACCATATAAAGTTTACGATCAGGAAGCTTGGTGGAGTGATAAATGGGATCCGCTTGAATATGGCAAAGAGTTTGATTTCAGCCGACCTTTTTTTGATCAGTTCAAAGAACTTCAGGTGGTTGTCCCACGCGTAAGTTTGACTAACACAAACAGCGAAAATTCGGAATACACAAACTACACTGCCAATAATAAAAACTGTTATTTAATTTTTAGCAATTCTTATGGCCATAATGAAAATTGTTATTACGGAACTTGTCTTAGTAAATCAAAAAACTGTGTTGATTCAATCAATATTTTTGATTGTGAATTGACGTTTGACTGTATTGATTGCACAAATTGTTATCATCTATTTTCATCAAGAAATTGTGTCGGTTGTTCTGACTCATATTTTCTTTCCGATTGTCGGCAATGCAATCATTGTTTGGCGTGCAAAGGACTTCGTGGCAAACAATATTGTATTTTAAATGAGCAATATTCCAAGGAAGAATATGAAAAAAAGTTGGCAGAATCTGACCTTTATACACATGCCGGTTACGATAAAATGCTAAAGATTTTTAATGATTTCGATAAGAAAACCCCGCATTTATTTACTCGACAAATTAATTGTGAAAATTGCACCGGTGATTATTTACAAAATTCTAAAGATTGTTTAGGATGTTTCGATACAAACAAAAGTGAACATTGTAAATATCTCCAATATTCAGTTGGCGATGATAATTATTGCTATGATTCATCTTATCTAGTTGATAGTGAATATTGTTATGAAAATATGAGCTTAGTTGATTGTAATCATTTGTTGTTTACTAATTTGACTTGGTGGGGTGTGTCGAATTCCTACTACTCTGATCTTTGTTTTAATAATTCCCATGATCTTTTTGGCTGTGTTGGCTTGAAGAAAAAAGAATATTGCATCTTAAATAAACAATATACAAAAGATGAGTACGAAGAATTGGTGCCAAAAATAATCGAGCACATGAAAAAGGGAGGCGAATGGGGAGAATTTTTCCCAATGTCTCTTTCCCCATTTGGTTACAATGAAACAATTGCCCAAGAATATTTTCCACTGGAGAAAGATGATGCAGAAAAGAGGAGTGCGAAATGGCAAGATCAAGATTTTTCTATGAAATATGATGGACCATTTTACGAGCCGAAAGATATTAAAGAATATATTAATAATGAAGAAGAACGAAAGAATATATTAGCTGGAATTCTGAAATGCGAAGTTTCTGGTAAGCCATTCAAGATTGTTCCCGGTGAACTTGCATTCTATATTGAGAACGAAATTCCAATTCCTACTAAACATTCGGATGTTCGACATCGAGAACAACAGAAGTTAAGAAACCCTCGTAAACTTTATCACCGCGAATGCATGTGTGAGGAAACTGGACATGATCACGAAGGACACTGTAAAAATGAGTTTGAAACAACTTATGCTTCTGATCGTCCCGAAAAAGTTTATTGTGAAACTTGTTACCAAAAATCTATATTGTAAAAACAAGTTTCACTTCGAGTATTTTCGAGAAGCGAATCATGCTATCAAAAAAGTATCTTTTAGTAGAAGCAAGATTCATCCCGAGTATGCTCGAGGGATGAAAATGTTATCAGAAGAGTATAATCTAATGAAGGAGGTCTCGCCTCCTTCATTAAGAATGTGAGAGGCGAGACCTCGCACAAATAAAGGAGTAAAATGTCCGAAACAAAAAATTGTAAACAATGTGATTAATCATTCATTATTGAGGAAGAAGATTTAAAATTCTACGATAAATTATCGCCAGAATTTGAAAATAAAAAATATCAAATTCCTGCTCCTACACTGTGTCCAGATTGTCGACAATTACGTCGACTCTCTATTCGTAACGAACGAAAATTGTATAGTGATCAATGTGATCTATGCCAGAAACCGATTGTCTCGCTTTTTTCTCCGGATAAACCATTTCAAGTATATTGCCAAGAATGTTGGTGGTCAGATAAATGGGACCCAATAAAATATGGCCGAGAGTTTGATTTTAGTCGACCTTTCTTCGAGCAATTTCAAGAATTCCAGAAATCTGTGCCAAGATTATCAATTTTTAATTTGAATAGTACAAATAGTGAATATACCAACCATTCATCGAGTAACAAAAATTGTTATATGGGCTTGGGCTTTGCTGATGATGAAGATTGTATGTATGGTCATTGGCTGATGCACTCCAAAGATTGCTTGGATATGCTTTACTGCGAACATTGTGAAGAGTGTTATGAATGTATTTATTGTCGCAACTGTAATAATACTTTTTTTTCTCAATATTGCCAAAACGTTCGTGATAGTTTGATATGTTTTGAATGCAAAAGTTGTGAAAATTGTATCGGCTGTGTTCAGTTACAACATAAAAAATATCATATTCTAAATAAAGAAGTTTCAAAAGATGAGTTTGAAAAAACAAAAAACGAAATTTTATCATCTCCTAAGAAATTTCAGGAGATGTTAGAATTATCTGTCAAACTAAAACAAACTGTTCCTCATCGTTATAGTTTTCAATTAAATTGCCAAAATTGTGTTGGCGATGATTTATACGATTCTAAAAATTCTTATTTTTGTTTTAATTGCCGTGAAATAGAAGATTGCAAATATATGTATGACTTAGGCAGCAATAAAGATAGCATGGATTGTTATGAGCATGGGTGGTTAGTGCCAAGCGAGCTGAATTACGAGGCACATGCCGGTATGGCTGGATATCATTTACTTTTTTGCAATATTTGCGCAGATAGTCGCGACTTAATATATTGTGATCTTTGTTTTAATAATTCTCGCAACAATTTTGGATGCGTTGGTTTAAAGAAAAAAGAATATTGCATCTTAAATAAGCAATATACAAAAGAAGGATACGAAGAATTAGTAACGAAAATTATCGAGCACATGAAGATGACTGGGGAGTGGGGAGAATTTTTCCCGTCTTCGATGTCTCTCTTCGGATATAACGAAACTGCTGCGCAGGAATATTTTTCACTGACTAAAAATGAAGCAATAAAAAATGGTTTCAAATGGCAAGATGAAGATTTTTCAATGAAATATGACGGACCATTTTATGAACCCAAAGATATATTAGAATATTTGAATAATGAACAAGAAAGACAAAAATTACTTTCAGGAATTTTAAAATGTTTTGTTTCGGGAAAGCCGTTTTAAATTACCCATGTTGAATTGGCATTTTATATAAAACACGGAATTCCCATCCCGACTAAGCATTACGATATTCGTCATCAAGAAAGACTGAAATTACGTAATCCTCGTAAACTTTATCATCGTGAATGCATGTGTGAGGAATCGAATCATGGACATGAAGGTAAATGTAGAGTAAAATTTGAGACAACATACGCGCCAGAAAGAACAGAGAAGGTTTATTGTGAAAAATGCTATCAACAAAGTATTATATAATATGCATTTTTCACTCTGAGCGAAGTCGAAGAGCGAAACTTGTTATCAAAAGTCGGTTATCTAAAATATTTTAAGTGATTAAAATGGATTATCAAACCACGGTTAAGGATGAAGGAATTCTCCTTGACTTTCATTCGGAAAATAATACTGGTTCTCAAACCAAAACATGTAAGCAGTGTGGCGAAAAATTTGATGTCACAGAAAATGATCTAAAATTTTACAAAAAAATCTCTCCAACTTTTGTCGGTAAAACTTTTAATATACCTGTGCCAACTTTGTGTCCAGAATGTCGCCAAAAGCGGAGATTGAGTTTTCGCAACGATTTCAAAATATATAAAAGTAAAAGTTCACTTTCCGGTGAATCTATACTCTCGATCTATTCTCCCGATAAAAGTTATCGAGTTTATTCTAATCATGAATGGTGGTCGGATAAATGGGATCCATTAAGTTATGGCCAGGATTATAATCCGAACGAAAGTTTTTTCTCTCAATTTTCCAAACTTTTAAAAAAAGTGCCGCGATTAAATCTATACGTCGATAATTTGTGTGAAAAGTGTGATTTTTCCAATCAAATTTCTAGTTCCAAAGGTTGCTATTTGGTTTCGTCGGCAGTAAGTGCGGAAAAATGCATGTATAGTTTTCGATTAATCCGTAGCAAAGATTGTTTGGATAGTTTGTTTTTAGTTGACTCGGAACTTTGTTATGAATGTATTGATTTAAAAGATTGTTATGGTTGCAGATGGTGCCAAGAATCCTCGAATTGCCGTAATAGTTATTTTCTGTTTGATTGTGTTGGTTGCTCCAATTGCATCATGTGCCAAGGACTGCGGGATAAAAATTATTATTATCGAAACGAAGAAATTTCTAAAGAAGAATTTGTTGAGATTAAAAAAGAAATAGAAACATCTAATTCAAAGAAGATTGAACAACTTAGGAAAGAATTTAATGATTTTAAGATAAATAGTCCTGTTAAATATTCGAGATTGATTAATACAGAAAATGTTATTGGTCATAATATTGAAAACGCTAAAGATTGTTATTCCGTTTTTGATGGAACAAATATCGATAATTGTAGTTACTCGATGAATATCAATGATTCAAAGGATTGCTATGATGTAAATTTTGGTGCTGCTAATACCATTTTGCATCTGGAAGTTGTTACTGCTGGGATAGATTCGACCAATGTCTTATTCTCCAGCGACACTTGGCCGAAAGTGGTAAATTTAATTTATTGCGATAGTTGTTCTAATAATACCACTGATTGTTTTGGCTGTGTCGGCTTGCGTCACAAAAAATATTGCATCCTAAATAAACAATATACAAAAGAAGAATATGAAAAAAAAGTGGCGCAAATCATCGAAAAAATGATTGTCGATAAAGAATGGGGTGAATTTTTTCCAATCGAAATGAGTCCATTTTGCTATAATGAATCTGTTGCTGATGTTTATTATCCTTTGTCAAAAGAAAAAGTTGAAAAGATTAGTGGAAAATGGTTGGATATTGATTATACCCCAACTTATTCGGGTGAAATTTATAAGCCAAAAGAAAATATATATGATTATCTAAACGATGAGGTAGAAAGAAAAAAACTTCTCAAAGGGATAATAAAATGTGAAGTTTCTGGCAAACCTTTTAAGATATTGCCACAAGAATTGGCGTTTTATTTAGAAAACAGAATACCAATTCCTGTTAAACATTATGATATTCGACTCAAAGAAAGATTTGCCCTACGTAATCCTCGCAAACTCTATCATCGA
>Ga0155579_156_pt1 | contig 15806 bp, 21 predicted proteins | sample RifCSPhighO2_12_FD_107236 | JGI IMG/M metagenome (GOLD analysis project Ga0155579, IMG submission 107236) | Candidatus Berkelbacteria bacterium RIFCSPHIGHO2_12_FULL_36_9 | reverse complement strand
CCCGACTATTTTTATTTTGTCCATAAAATCCTTCGGATTTAAGTATTGTATTGCTCTGCGCGAATCTTTTTGATGCGAATTACGCGAATTAAATCTTAAATTCGCACTATTCGCGATGATAAAATTCGCGCATTGTCATACATTATTAATAACACTTTTCGAATTATAACAAAATAAATTTAAATTTTCAATAGCTCGGTAGTCAAATACTTGACTTTAAGAGATATTAATACTATAATATTGGCAAAATCATTTCTGCTCTTAAACAATTAAAAAGGAGGTAGGATAAAATGCCACAGCTGCTAAGGATTGGAACTGTTGTTGATAGTATGTATGAAATAACAGGTGTTATTGGTTCAGGTGCTATGGGTGCAGTATATCAAGCAACAGACAAACTCAAAGGGAAAAGTTGGGCACTAAAAGAACTTGCTCCCATTAATCCCGATCCTAATGACAAAATGAGATTCGAAAGAGAAGCAACGATGTTGGCAAACCTTGATCATCCTCATCTCCCTAAAGTTCATGCTTATTTCGACGACAATGGCAAATACTATCTGGTTATGGATCTGATCCCTGGTCAAAATCTATCCGAACTTCTTAATCAAAATCATAATCATAGTGGCCTGCCTGAATGGCAAATTGTGAAAATTTTGCATTCTACTTTGGATGTTATGAATTTTCTGCACAGCCAAAATCCCCCAATCATTTTTAGAGATATGAAACCGGATAATCTGATTGTTGATCAAAACGGAAAAATTTGGTTGGTTGACTTTGGAATTGCTGTTTTTGCACAAGTAGTATCTACGAGCGTGTCAACTGGACAAATGCAAGCGGTTGGCACAGCCGCACATGGTACACCTGAATACGCCGCTCCGGAACAAGCACTTGGCGCTAATGTACAAACCGATCTTTACAATCTTGGTACAACAATGTATTATCTTGCTACTGGTGAGCAGCCAAAGAGTGGTCAACCGCTAAGAGAAGTTAGCGCCATTCGAAAAGATCTATCACCTATTCTTGCAAATACTATTAATTGGCTGGCAAGATGGTCTGCAAAAGACCGACCGCAATCGGTTTTGGAAGTTCAATCTAAACTCAATACTAATGGTTCAACTCTTGAACATCTTCGTAAAACAAATTCAAGTGATATTGAGGCCTTTATTTCCGGGGATAAAGGATGGGGTAAATTTGATAATAATCTTCTTGGACCATGTACCCAATTGATTGAATATCTTAACAACGAGCTTTATGAGCATGCTCTTAAAAAAATCGGGCAAATTTTGTCAATTCTTGGAGGATTTTTCTCTTTTATTCTAAATAATGGTTTTTTTAGCAATAATATCGATGAAGAAAATAAAAGAATTCTCGAATACCGAATCTTCTTAATGCATTGCAAAATAAATATTCTACTAAAACTTAAGTCACCCAAAAAAGCAAAATCACAGGTAGTTCAAACGCTTAAACGATATAAAGGCGTTGACGAGATGTTTGTCTTGGCAGAGTTTTATGAACAAATTGATGATCTTGAATATGCTAAGAGAATATTTAAACAAATTGCCGAAAAACATCCCAAAGAACCCTCTGCATTCCAGGGGCTAAAACGTGTTGAAGATAAACTCGAAGCAAGAAAGCAAAAGGCAAAAAAGAGCTTTCTTTTAAGGTTCCAAAATATTAGCCAACGGATCAAAAATATCGGTTTTGGCATCGGCCGATGGTTCAAAAAACAATTCGGGTGGCAAAGTGCCCGCAATCTCTTGTGGGCTGAAACATACTCATGTTCTATTCTTTTCATGGCTTATCTCATAGGTGTTATACTCGGATATGTTTTTCATCCAGGAATACAAGCCCTCCCTTTTTACGAAATAGAAGTAATGATTTTTGATCTTATTGGTTATCTTTTACTTTTTCTGACTATAATTTTCGTTAGAATCATGATTTTTGATAATTGTCGAGGCGATAGAATATTGGCTGCAGTATTTTCGATAATTTTTGGTACACTATTTTACTTTGTTGTTATATTTTGTCCTTCACAACTTGAATATAATGAAAATGAATCGCCTTTCGATACCAGTTTTTTCTACGCCGCAGAACATATATGCAGAAAAAATAATATTGCTGGGTACGTTAGATATACTGACGATGAATTCAGAGATATCGTGAAAAAAGAAGCTGACCGTATAAGATATGAACGTGATCACAAAATAAAATCTAAACCTCTCTCATCGTATTAAACATTTCATAAACTTAAACATTTCCTTTATGTCCCCCGTCATTGACGGGGATTTTTGTTTTACCTGTCTCCCCCTTGCAGAAAAAAAGAATTATTGATATAAAGAAGATAACTAAAATATTTTTCTTGGATGTCCAATAATTTTGGGCATAGAAAGGCGCTTATGGCAATGTTTGAGAATGAAAAACAAACTGTTTCCGGGCCAGGAACAGTAGTGGGGGGAAATGTTAAGCTTACCGGAACGTTAAAAGATGTTAATGATATTACTGTTCACGGTAATGTTGACGGCGAGGTAATTTCGGAGAAAAATGTTTCTGTAACCGAAACCGCTTCTATTAAAGGCCCAATAACTGCAGAAATCGTACTTGTTTCTGGTAAAGTCAATGGTTCAATTACCGCCACAAAGAAATTGGAAATTAATCCTACTGGCCGAGTTTACGGCAGTATTGCCACTTCTGATTTAATAATCCAATCAGGAGCAATTTTCGTTGGTAAAAGTACTACTCTTAAGGAGATGGAACCAGAAGAAAAAAAAGCATTTAAAGCTGAAGAAAAAAAAGAATCTGTGGAATCGGAAAATAAATCTGTGAAATCAGCGAGCGATGCAAAAAAGAACGAACCAAAGTATGAGGTGGAATAAATTCAAGTTAAATAGTTAAATAGTTAAATAGTTGATTAGTTTTAAAATTTGATACAATCCACTGATTAACCAATTAACTGAATAACTGAAACAAATGTACTATTACATCAACGAACAACCAAAAAATAGGGCTGTTGCCAAAACACAGGAATATATTCGCGATCTTTTGGGACTAACAGGAATTAGCGGCGAAGTAGTTACTGTTTCACCAGCCAGAACAACTGAAGAATTAGTGGAAATGGGATTAAGCAAGAAACACAACACTATAGTAGCAATCGGCTCTGACAGGCACATCAATAAAGTCGCTACATTCTTAATAAATAGAAAATGTGTTTTAGGAATCATTCCCATAAATTCCAGCCCTCTTATTCATCAGCTTATCGGCGCTTCGGAAATAAAAGAAGCGGTGGATATTTTAAAATTCCGCAAGCTTAAAGAAATTAATATGGGTTTGATTGAACCGAATAAATATTTTCTCACTCAAGCAGAAATCCAAAGCAACAAGTCATTTGAAACAACAGTAACTGTTATCGAAGCGGATTTTGATTCTTATCAAGTTAATACAACAGCAACAGAAATGATTATTTCTAAAAACAACTATTTATTTATTAATGATAAATATAAAGGTCCAAATGTATTAAAAAAATCATGGGCTTGGCTGACTGGAAAACACCTGCCTGATATTGAATCAAGTGTCTTGCGCGGTAAAAAAATAAAGATTGAAACTTCGGTGCAGATGCCTGTTATAATGGATGGGGAAATAGTTGCCAAAACCCCTATTGTTACCACACTTCAGCTAAAGGTATTGAAAATTATTACAAAACCTGTTAGAATAGAGGAAGAGAAAAAGAAAGGATAAATGAATAAACAAAAAATTAATCAAGAAATTTTTGCCAACCGCCTGATGCTAATTGATGAAAATGGTAAATCACTAGGGAAAGTCAGTTGGGATCAAGCAATGCTTTTGGCTTATGACCGCGAACTGGATTTGGTCGAAGTTGGCCCAAATGCTAATCCGCCGGTAGCCAAACTTTTAGATTTCGGCAAAGAACTTTATCATCAGCAAAAACAAATTCAGAAACAAAAAGCCAAACACAAAGGCCCACAACTGAAGGAAATCAAGTTGAGCGTACGCATTGACGAACACGATTTTAATACTAAATTAAACCGCGCCAAAGATTTTTTCAAAGATGGTGATAAAGTAAGAGTTTATATAAAATTAATGGGAAGAGAGAATATTTTTCAAGACAAAGCCCGGGAAGTTATCGAGAGGTTTAAAACAGAATTAAATGCTGATTTTGAAGAGTCAATTAAACGTCTGGGTAACCAATTCTCCGCGATTCTAAAAAAAGTATCATAGGATGCATAAGCATCACAGGTGTCAAAGGAAAAAACTTCTGACAAGTTTGACACATTGATATATTCCGATAGAAAAATCCGTGTTTATCAGTGTTATAAATCCGTGTATATCCGTGTATGACGAATGAAATGAGGAATAATGAAACTTAAAACTAGTAAATCAGCAGTCAAAAGGGTAGTTAAAATCACTAGCAAAGGTAAATTATTGCGAATGGGTATGTCTGCCCAACACAGAACCACCGGTAAAACCAAGCGCAGTCAAAGAAATGCCGGTAAATTTTTTGAGATATCTAAAGCTAACGAAAAGAAGATAAAAAAATTAGTACCGTATAGATAATATAATTCTAATCTACAAATGTATGCGAATGACACAAACGAATTTATTCGCAGTATTAGCATTATATCAGGAGAATTTATGAGTCGTGTAAAACGCGGAGTAATGGTCCGCAAAAAACATAAAAAATTACTTAAACTAACCAAAGGATATCGCCATGGCCGTAAAAACTTGGTGAAAGTAGCCAAACAAGCCGCTTTTCGCGCTGGCCAACATGCCTATCGTGACCGACGTAATAAGAAACGGGTTTTCCGCGCTCTTTGGATTGTGCGCCTTAATGCCGCAGTCCGCGCCCAAGGCCTGACTTATAGTAAATTTATTAAATTGCTTAAAGATAATAAAATAGAACTCGATAGAAAAGTTCTTGCTGATTTAGCCCTAAACAATCCCGAAGAATTTACCAAAATTGTTGAAAAGGTAAAATAATGCCGCAAATTATACCAGCATTATTGCTTGGTATTTCCAGTAATTTAGACAATAGACTTATTACGGAATAATTTTTCGTAACGAAATTGTTCAAATTCGAGCGAAAAGAATGAAGAGCGAGGAAGCGTAACAGCTGTTACGTTGACGAGCTCTGAATTATTTGCAGCCGAATTTGGGCAATTACAGTAGAAAGGATTATTGCGTAATAAGTCTAATGTCTTTGGGCTTATGGATTAAAAATTATCTACCACCAGAATATGCTAGTTTAATCGGCGGCGGTGTTTTAGCATTAATGGGGCTTTATACAATTGGAGAAACAATTTTTGGAAGCAAAAAAAAGGAAGCTAAAACTCTGGGTTTAGGTGCATACTTTGGTGAAAATCTCGCAAAAACTAAATTTATTTCTTCTGATTGGGCAAATATTATCTCTGGCCTACTCTTACTATGGCTGGGAATAGATTCAATGCTTTAGAATAAAAAAACGGCCGTAAACTTCTAATTTCGACCGTTTAAGTATGTTCTCAATCTGAATTTTAAATAGATTCTCCACCACCAATATCAATATAGTAGATATCGGTTCTTTTTGTTTCATCCAACAAAGTATATCCAATACAGATTAGATAATATCCTGGTTTTCCAAAATCCGGACACTCTATATATGTTGCCTTGCCTTTGTAATTTAAATAACGAAAATCATAAGATACATTTCCTTCTTTTGTCGATATAGCTAATCCCATGGCTTGTTTTTCGCTAAAATCATCAATCATTTTTTCCGAATTAAAATATATCTTACAGCTAGTGATATTTTTCACTGGAGTGGTAAAAATGAGATAATACACTTCACGATTAACAAAAGAATTATAACTGATGTTGAACGGTTGGCATCGATCAAGAATCCACGAAAAACCACCTTGACCACATAAAAGCAATCTTGGGAGTCTTGTTATTTTGGCTAGTGTAGATGTAATTACCAGATCTTCTTCCAGAATTTTTAGCTTGTTTCTAAGTTCATTTACTTCTGCTCCGAGCTGTTCTATCTTTCTATCACTACTAGCGGCTTTCTCTTGCCATTCTTTATTAGATTGCTCTAGTTTCGCGTTTACAATGGCGAAGTTTTCACTGTATATTCTTGAATTTCTAAAGTCAACATAAAAACATGAGCAATAAGCAATAAAAAACATAACAATCAGGATACTGACAACAATCTTTTTACTCTTTTCAACCATGTCTCATACCTCCTTCGTCCCTTTCAATTTGTTAATTAAGGAAGATTGGTGATTGTTTCCCCAAGCATATAAGCATCCATTTTACCAAGGTCTACATCGGCCCATTTGGCAATAAATCCGGATAAACCAATAATCTTGATACCTGGCACTTGTTTTCTCAAAGCTTCTGCAATTATTCTTCCATCACATCTCATGCTTGACTGACTTGAATCGAGAGAACCATCAAGAACTGCAACATTAATTCCCTCTTTTTGAGCCAACTCTACCATTTCCATTGCCTCATCAAACGAACTTGCCTCAAGCACAATATCATGTCCTGCCCTGGTCAGTTGACGTCTGATAATCTTTTGCCATTCTGAATTATCTTCTGCAACAAAAACCCTGGCTCTTTCCGGCATTTCCTTCACCTCCATGTTAATGTGCAAAATATGATAATTTATCAATGTAATACTATCATTAATAATCTTCTGCGTCAAGAAGACAGATCCATCTTTGCATACACCTACGAGGTGTATGCAGAAAAAAATTACATCTACAGGTAAAGTATACATGTAATTTTGTAGTCTTTACCATAACATACACCTCGTAGGTGTATGTTGGTTATTTATGTTTTAGAGTTTGTTGAAGATAGAGGATTACGCCCACAATAATGAAAACATCGGCGAGGTTAAAATGGTTGAGACCAAAAAAAATAAAATAATCAACCACATAGCCGCGGAAAATGCGATCTATTAGGTTAGACATAGCACCAGTAATGATTAGAACTAGCGATAAACGATAAACGATAAGCGATAAGCGTGTTTTGAGTATTAACAAAATAAGAATCAAAAAGCCAATAGCTAAAAGTAAATAGCTAATAGCTTCGTTCTGAATAAATCCAAAAACAATTCCCTTGTTCTCAAAAACAAAAGAAGGATGATATTTTATCACCCACCATTTAATAAGCTGGTCAATTACAATCAGCAATGATATCAATAAAATCAACTGTTTTATCCCGAATCTAAACATAACAATCTAATTTTTTTCCACGTTTTTTTGCATAATAATATCTATTTGACTAGAACTGCCATACATTTCGCGATTGTTCTGGTTAAACTCATGTTTAAGATCTACTTTCAATTTTTCTAATGAAAAAAGTTTCCAATAATCAGTGTAATATTTACTCTTAATCTTATAAATTCTAAATGAAATCATCAGATGAGGCGCATTTTTTGTAATTTTAAAATTGTCGGAAGGAGAAAAATAAAAAGATCTTTGTGTGGTATTAACATTCGCTTGATTATATGTTTTGCATTCAAGATAGTAATAGGTGTTTTTATAACTAAAAATTATATCAGGGTAGCCGGTAGAAACTTTTTTGCCTAATCTGTTTTGAGGCGTTACTGCTTTTAATCCGTTTTTGTCTAAATATTTTTTTACAATAGGTTCTATTTTATTACCAACTTCATTAGGACGATTTGATTTAATACCGTTTTTATTTATTGCTTCTCCTATCTCACAAAATGACTCTTCTAAAAATTTTAACAGTGCATTATCTTTTTTGAAAGGCAATACCGAATGTCCAGAGATTGATCTAATAATAACATTGAAAGGCATATCCTGCATTGGTGTAAGTATTCTCTTAACAAGATTTTCTAATTCTTCTATATATTTTTTATTCATATATATATTTTGTTCATAAATACCCTTTAACTGCATTTTTGGAAAATAACGATCCGATTGGAGTTTGTTCCTCTTTTGTTATTTTCCACACCCCAAATATTAGATGTTTTTGTAAAAGCCTGTTCGTTAATCATAACGCCTTGCGCTTTAAATCCTGCTCTCATCCCCAGTGGCAAAACAATTTCTTCAAGTTTAATTTTCTTATTTCTTATCTCACCAACCTCAAAAGCAACCCAACCCTCGTCTTTCGTAATACGATAAAGCTCTTTAAATACATCTGCCATCACCAATGACCACTGATGGACATTTTTTGACATAGTAATTTTTTTAGCAATATTTTTTGCATCAATATTATTAAACCAACATCTCAACCAATTGTCTTGGTCATACCTAACAACATCAAGGAAAGGAGGGGAAGTAACTGTCAATGAAACAGTTGAGTTTTTAATTTCTGGCGTATTTCTAGCATCATGATTTAAAAATAAAGACCGTCTGCCAATGTTATGCATAAAAGCAACTTTCTTTGAATCCAAATCTTTTAATAAATCGGCTGATTTAATTAAAATAATTTTCTTTACATTCTTGTGCTGTGGTTTCTGATTAAGTTTAAGGTTAATTTTCTTTTGCCTCTCCTGACTCACAGCTTGATTCGGTGGCAGAGTATAAACTGAAAAAAAATTTTTTGAGTGTCCTGTTAATCTATTCGTGGCAATCATTCTTATCCATAAATCAATATTATCCTCTTGACACTTTTTTTTTCTATTTTCTAAGTATCCTTTCAAACTCACAATCTCTGATTCAGTTTTAGGATGAAAAAACATTGAAAGATCAATATCCGCCTTTAAATCTTCTTTAAAATTAATTTGTTGAATTCTTTTTTCAATTTGTGCAAAGGTTGGAATCAAGATTCTGGGCTTACTAATAATAGTACTTAATGGGTTAACATCGTTTGCAATAATGTTTCTCCCCAATAAAGCAGCTTCAATTACAGTCGTGCCTCGACCGCTGAATGGATCATACACAATATCACTTTTACCAGTTAATAGTTGAATAAAAAAACGAGGCAACTGGGATTTAAAACATGCTCTATACGATACCTCGTGAAGCGAGTTAGCCATTCGCTGCTTGGATGTCCAAAATTCATTTATATATTTTGCTACATTATTTCCGTTAATTTTAATATATTCCGTCTTTGTGTTATCCTCTTTATTTTGAAATAAAGACAAAGAGTGACTTTTGTTAAACACAAAATTCAATAAATATGTATTTAAATCGAAACATATATTCGAGCTGTTCATATTTATTTCCCATTCATTTTACTGCATTCTACACAAGTGGTGGCAGCAGAGAAGGCCTCTAACCGGCCATGTTCGATTGCCCCTTTGCAAATATCACACTTTTCGTAAGCGCCTTTATCCATTTTTTTCAGCGCTTTATCAATTTGCTCTTTAAGATTCCTGGCGCCAGATCTAAGCCCAAGATATCCTTCAAACTCCTCGACTTCCATAGCATTTTCTTCTTCTTTCTGACCATAACTTGGAAATTTCTCAATAATTTTTAGTTCATTTTCAACACGTTTTTTTTCTTTTAAAAGAGCGCTTTTTTGTTTCAGTAAAAAAATTTTATTAGTGATTTTTTTAAGCATTGGTATCCTTAAATATTGTATTCCAACCACTGATTTCATTCACGGATCTCACTGATCCAACATTATCTGTGTTATCAGTGGAAAAAGATCTGTGGTTAAGTTACATTACTTTTCTTTCTTATTAATATTATACCAATTAAAGCCGCGACAACAAGTAGCATGCCAACCACCTGTCCGGTACTCAAACCAATCATTTCCGGATCAATTCTAAAGTTATCTACAAAAATTCTCACTAATCCGTAAAATAAAATAATCTGGAAAAATACTAAACCAGGTATTTTTTTTAGCTTATCAAATAATTTAAAAAATATAGCAAAACCAATAATACCTAGTAATGATTCGATTAAAATGGCAGGGAATTCTCCGTTGATGCTTAAGAATCCGCTGTAGGGAATTTGCGGATGATCACCGGTTAAAACGCAGCCGATCCGCCAAAAGAACACTCCCAGCAAAAATGCCAAACCAATTATATCCAACCATTTCAAGCGGTCTTTTTTAAAGATATATACTGCTGCGAGCAAAACCCCGAGCATGCCGCCATAAGAAATCATTCCGCCATTCCAAAGATAAAAAAACTCATACCAATAATTAAACTGATTGTTATAAACAATAAAATAAGATAATCTGGCGCCAAACAAAGCTGCTAAGAATAACCATAAAAGATGATCGAACAATTGTGGGTAATATAATTTATTTTTCTTTGCTAAATTTATAATAAGCAAGGCACCGCTAAAAAAGGCAATGGATGCCAGTAACCCGTAGGAATAGAAATTTACTCCGCCAATAGAAAATAGAATTGGATACATAATCAAATATATTATAGCTGTTGTTGAAAAATAGGTCAAATTCTGGTAAAATTATTAATAGATGATATAATAAGGTCACTTAACTCAGCGGTAGAGTGCCACATTCACATTGTGGAAGTCGCTGGTTCAAATCCAGCAGTGACCACCAGTTATTATTTGCATAAATCTGTATTTTAATTTGCGTTTATATGTGTTTCATGGAGTTAAATATGTCATCGATATTAAGTTCAATTTATGAGATAATTAAAACCATTACTTTTGTGCTTTTAGCGGCTTTTCTAATCCGTTATTTTGTTATTCAACCTTTTGTAGTAGAAGGCCAAAGCATGGAGCCGAATTTTCATGATAAAGAATATTTAGTGGTAGAAAAATTATCATATAAGCTTGGGACACCAAAAAGAGGCGATGTGATAATTTTTCAGGCACCAAATAACCCCCAATTTGATTATATAAAAAGAATAATTGCCTTGCCGGGCGAAACAATCAAAATCGGCAATAATACAATTCTTGTCAACGGCAAAGATTTAGACGAAGCATATCTTTCAAAAGACGAAAAAACTTTAATCAGCCAAGACCCAAAAATGTCTTTAGAAAGAATGCTTAGTGAAAATGAATATTTCGTGCTCGGAGACAATAGGGATCATTCTTCCGATTCAAGAGAATTTGGAATATTAGATAGTTCACTAATTATCGGCAAAGTTTGGATTTCGGTTTTCCCTTGGCAATATTTTGGCGCTATCCCAAGACCAAGCTACTAATAGTAATATACTCGGGTCCTTCGCGATGCAAAATGCTTTGCATTATTTCAATTTTATCAACTTTAGTTTTACCAAAATCAAAATTAGAATATTTATTAACCATTTCTTCTATCATTCATGGCATATTTTTTCCTCCTTCGACCTTGTTTCAATCCCGCCAGAAGAAATCCACAGTGAATGATAATGATCACACGATAAAAGATGATTGCTTATTTTTTTTTGAATCTTTACTGCCAATCCCTCAAATAGGTCTATAAGATTATCAATCCAATCAGGAAATAATGCCGCTTCTTTTGAACCAAGATCGATATGTTTATATTTTCCACCTTCACCACCAAATACAATGAAAACTATACCTTCACAAAACCTAAAGCATACCTCTTTGATCTCTCCCATCTTTTCCCTCCTGTTGTTTTTTGTCAAAGAACCAAATCAAATCATAGCAAGATACTATCATTTAAATGTTAAAATGTCAATTATACATTATGGCAACCCAATCTAACTTGCAATTTATTAATTTGTTTGATAGCGTGTATTTCACAATGGGGAAGTTGTCTTAACATATTATAGAAGTTAATTGGAATAGGAGGTGAAGAAAATGAACTGCCCATTTTGGAAAGAATGCGGTATGGTTGTATTTAATATTCAAGATAGACCAGAAGATTTAAATCATTGTTTCGGTAATTTTAGATCATGTCCTTCTTTTATAAGCCGGAGCCGTAAAGAACATAGACCTGAAATCAAACCACCTGAAAACGGTAGAATGATTACTATCGAAGAACTCAAAACTCTTTCTCGTCTATACTTTGATACAACATATATCTGTGCCCGCATAAAAGAAGTAGTCAAAGCATTTCTTAAACGGTTGTCAGAAAGAGAAAACAAAAATCCGGTTGTCCTGATCTATATTAAAGAAGGAGCAACAATCTTTGCTGAAAAAATATTTGCCAAATTACTTCCCATGCTCGATGCTTCACGAATAGAATACGAAACTGGAAGTATGAAAACAAGAAGATACAACGAAGATACTTCTACTTCAATATTTGAACTTATAGAAGATATTCCAGCAACAATCGAATTAGCTGGAAAAACTGTGGGTATTTTTGAGGATATCGTTGACGAAGGTGCTACGATACAGTTCCTTCGCAAACATTTAATATCCATGGGTGTTAAAGAAAAAGATATTGTTATTATTGCCATGATAGATAAGAAAGTAAATCGCGTAATTAAACTACCAGAAATTCTTTCTTGCATTTCTATGATGGGAAACCCTGAAGAATTTCTTTGGGGATCGGGACTGGATTTGTCTGACAATCCGGAAACAAGAAAAGTCAAAGAAATCTGGGCAATCAAAAGAAGTTTGGTCAAAGCTTTACGTGATAATAAATGGCGCATTGTCGCCTAAGGGCCTGGAATATGGCCTTTCTTTTTTTTGAAAAAAATATATTATAGAGATAGAGGTGAAAATGTTTATAGTCCTAAGTATTATTTTAGTTTTTTCAATTTTACTTCTTCTTTGGCTAATTAGCGAAAGAGGAAAAATTATTTTACCCTCAACTGAAAAAGCTCTCAAAGCGGGTGGGGTTAATTTTAAAAACTTTCACGGTTATTTTTATGCCCGATTTAGCAAACAATATATCGGCGGGCTGATAAAAATTATCTTTCCATATTTCTCAAAGAGTTTCAAAAATAAGATTGCCGAAAGATATCACGGAAAAATTTTAACCCATGAACAAGCTGAAGCGATTATTAAGCACGACCACTCAACACAGTTACATTCGCACGACTTAGAAAAAGTTATTCCTTATCCAATTGCCCGAAATCTAATTTTAAACGGGCCGCCTGACTTAGCGATTTATGAATGCGTCTGCCGTCATAATAGGAAAAATCCCTGCCAGCCGACCAGGGTTTGTATGATTGTTGGCCAGCCGTTTGTGGATTTTGTTTTAGAACATAAGCCAGAAGAATCACAAAGAATAACTAAAGACGAGGGGCTGAAAATTCTACTCGAAGAGCATCAGCGCGGTCATGTGCATACCGCCTGGTTTAAAGATTTGTGCTTGGATAGATTTTTCGCTATTTGCAATTGCTGTAAGTGCTGCTGCGGCGGCATCGAAGCAATGATGAAGTTTCATGTACCAATACTAATTTCCTCTGGCTATTCGGCCAAAGTTGATTCCAAAAAATGCAGTGGATGTGGAATTTGCGAAAAAAATTGTTCATTTTCAGCGGCAAAAATTATTAATCAAAAATCCGAAATTGATACCAAAAAATGTATGGGTTGCGGGGTCTGCAAAGACCTCTGTCCGACTAAAGCTATCGCCTTTTTTCGCGATAGCAATAAACCTAATTCGCTAGAAATTGACAAACTCTAATAATGCGAATGCTGCAAATTTTTTCCCAGTGCTGCAAATAGTTTCTTAGGCTTAAGAATCGTGCAAGCAAATATATTCATTCGTATTATTCGCACACATTCGTAAATTGGCATTATATTTAAGGACTATATGCAATATGCCGAAGTGGCCGTAAATACTAAAACGAGCTTACAAAGACAATCCTTCACCTATTCAATTAAACCCGAGCAACTTCCTTATATCCAGCCGGGTATTTTAGTGTTGGTTCCTTTTCATAATAGACATCTCAAAGGCATTATTTTATCAATTAAGCAATCGAGTAGCTTGGATGTAAAACTCAAACTTAAAACAATAAATAAAATTCTCGATACAACTCCAATTTTAAATACAAATTATATAAAACTCGCTAAAATTTTAAGTGATTACTACCTTGCGCCAATTGGTGATGTTATCTTTGCTATGACTCCCCCGCTTGCACATCGCCTGGCGGCGAAAACACTAACTAACACAAACGATAAAATACAAACAAGAACAGGAGCAAAAAACGTCTATACATTATACGGTCGTTTTAATAATAGAATCCAGATATATATTAAGTTAATTAAGAAAAATATTTACGCAGGCAAACATTCCCTTATTATTCTGCCAAATTTTTCTTCAATTCATAAGTTTGTTATCATTGCTGAAAATAATTTTTCTAAAAAAGATATTGCAGTGCTCCATGCGGGATTATCAATTACTGAAAGGTACAAATCTTGGCAGGAAATTAAAAATGGAAACAAAAAAATCGTCATTGGCTCAAGATCTTCAATCTTTGCACCTTTACCTAATTTGGGTTTGATTATCATCGATGAACCAGAAGATTATGGATATAAAGACGAACAATCGCCATACTATCACGTTCTAACTGTTGCCGAAAAATTATCAAAAGAATTAAATTGCAATTTAATTCTTGGATCTATAACTCCTGATTTGAAATCATATTATAACATTTCAAAAAATGTATATAAGGTTATTAAACAACCATCCGTAGAAAATATAAATTATCAATTGATTGATATTCGCCAGCAGAAAAAAATCATCAGTTTTGAATTAGAAAGACTAATTAAAAAAAAATTAACTGCAAAAAAGAAAGTTTTGCTTTTTGTAAACCGTAAGGGTTCTGGTTCAATTTTTATTTGCCAAGATTGTGAGAATATTATTTCCTGTCCAAAATGCGATTTACCGTACTCATTTTTTGAAAAGGAAAATGGGAAGCTAATTTGCCGTCATTGCCAATCACAAGTAAATCCGCCGGAGTCATGCCCTAAATGTTTGGGGATAAAATTAAAACCCTGGGGAATTGGCACTGAAACAGTACAAAAAAAAATTAAGAAACTCTTCCCAGATACAAAAACATTAATAATCGAAAAGGAGTTTACGATAAGCAATAAGCTATATGCAATATGCGATTATAATATTGTCATTGCCACCCAAAAAATCCTTGAATACCATGATTTCAAACCAGATTTGACGGCAATTATTCAAATTGACAACAACTTAAATATTCCCGATTTTAGTACACAAGAAAACATCTATCTTCAAATTTCCAAGCTATCCTCAATGACAAACGAACAATTAGCAATTCAAACTCACAATTCCGAAAATCCTTTTTTGCAAAATATCATAGATTACAAAACTTCCTTAAACTATTTACTTAACGAACGTAAAAAGTATAATTATCCTCCCTTTGGCAGTTTAATAAAACTCACTTTTCGCCACAAAATAGAATCAAAATGTCAAAGTGAATCCGAGAAACTGGCAAAGATATTATCCAAAGAGAAATTGGAAATATTAGGTCCAAACCCCAGTTTTATTAGAAAAAAAAGAGGAAAATATCCATATCAGCTTATTATAAAAACAAAAATAAATAATCAAAATATAAAAAACAAATTAGCCCAAATAAAAGAATTATCGCATTGGCAAGTTGATATAGACCCGATTACACTGATATAATAAACGTATACAATAGGAGGAATCATTAAAATAGGTATTTTTACTGAATGTTATAAGCCAGTTTTAAACGGTGTGGTTAATTCAATAGATGGTTTTAGGCGTGGATTAACAGAGTTAGGACACGAAGTTTATATTTTTTGTCCAGATTATAAAGAAAGAATTAATGAAAAGAATATTATTCGCTGTAAATCTTTCCCATATCCTGGAAAAAGTAAATATCATTATATTCTTCCCTTTACCAATCGCGTAAAAGCTATTGCCAGATCAATGAGTATTATTCATAGTCAACATCCTTTCACTATGGGACAACGAGCGGCAAAATTATCTGAAGAATTTAATATTCCTTTTATTTTTACTAACCATACCCAATA
>Ga0155579_109_pt1 | contig 21807 bp, 16 predicted proteins | sample RifCSPhighO2_12_FD_107236 | JGI IMG/M metagenome (GOLD analysis project Ga0155579, IMG submission 107236) | Candidatus Berkelbacteria bacterium RIFCSPHIGHO2_12_FULL_36_9 | reverse complement strand
GATCAATGCATATTACTAATGATATTGCCATCGGACTGCGCATTGATTTAGATGCCGCGGAAAAAATTAAATTAAAGTATGCTACGGCTTTGTCGGAAAAAATAAAGGCCGACGAAACAATTGATTTATCAAAATTTGATCCTAAGGAAAGTGAAAAAATCAGCAAAAAATATATTTCGGAAATTATTGATGCCCGCCTCGACGAAATTTTTTCCTTGATAAAAAACGAATTAAAAAAGATTGGCCGAGACGGAATGCTGCCTGCCGGAGTGATATTTACAGGAGGCGGAAGCAAGTTAGACGGGCTTATTGAATATACCAAAGAAAACCTGCGTCTGCCTGCACAAATCGGTTATCCCATGCTAGAATTGTCGGGGGTAGTTGACAAATTAGACGATCCTGTATACACTACAAGTGTAGGATTAATGCTCTGGGGTCTTGAAGAAAGCGATGGGCATAATTCAAGATTTGATCTTTCGCAAATATCCGGACTTAGCGATAAAATAAAATCATTTTTTAAAAACTTTATGCCATAAGGAGCAAAAGTGGAAAAACCATCCGATGTAGAAACATTTGCCATAATTAAAGTCGCCGGAGTGGGGGGTTCAGGCGGAAATGCAGTTAATAGAATGATTCAGTCCCGTTTAAAGGGTATTGAATTTATTGCAGTTAATACCGATGCACAAGCCCTGCTTCACAACGAAGCGCCAATTAAAGTACAAATAGGAAAAGAAACCACTGGGGGTTTAGGTGCTGGGAGCGATGTTGAAGTCGGCCGCAAATCAGTAGAAGAAAACAAAGACGAAATTTATGAAGTGCTAAAAGGCGCAGATATGGTATTTGTTACATATGGCGCTGGCGGCGGAACTGGCACAGGAGCTGGTCCGATGGTTGCTTCTATTGCTAAAGAATTAGGCGCTTTAACAGTTGGGGTAGTTACTAAGCCGTTTTCCTTTGAAGGCCTGCGAAGAAAAAAAGTAGCGGAACTGGGAATTGAAGAATTAAAAGATAAAGTAGATACTTTAATCACTATTCCTAATGATCGTTTACTGCAAATAATAGATAAAAAAACATCATTAATGGACGCGTTCGGAGTAGTCGATGATGTCCTTCGACAAGGTGTACAGGGTATTTCCGATTTGATTACACTTCATGGTATTATTAATGTTGACTTTGCCGATGTAAGAACAATAATGCAAGATGCCGGTTCAGCCCTGATGGGCATTGGCCGCGGAACAGGGGATAATCGAGCAATCGAAGCCGCTCGTGCCGCTATTGATTCTCCGCTGTTAGAATTATCTATTGACGGCGCCAAAGGCATTCTATTTAATATTACTGGCGGTCCTGATATGGGAATGTATGAAATTGACGAAGCCGCTAAAGCTATCACCGAAGCAGCTGACCCCGATGCTAATATCATTTTTGGCGCGATAATAGACGAATCAATGTCAGGAGAAGTGAAAATAACTGTTATTGCGACTGGATTTGAAGGCGAGGCCTCAGAAAGAAAACCAAAAGCAATCAGACAAACTATGGAAATGCCAATTCAACGGCAAACCTTCACACCTGATTTTGCCACCACTGAAATACCAGAAGATGAAGTAAAACCTGAAGAAGAATTAGAAGTGCCGGCTTTTATCAGAAGAAAACTAAAATAATTATTTTAAAAAACAAAAATTGCCCGACAATCAAAATTACTAGGCATTTTTTGTTTTGCAAAAAATAGGTTTATAATTAGAATCTAAAAAGTTTTCCACAGCAAAAAAGATTGATATTTTTTAAAACAAAATATAAAGTAAATTTACAACCAATATTATCAGAAACAATTTAAGGAGGGGAAATGTCCAGCGAAACTCAAAAAAATGTGCTATCCAAAATCCGCAAGAGAGACGGAAGGATTGTTGATTTTGATTTAGAAAAAATTACGCAAGCGATTTTTAAAGCTGGCCGCTCGACTGGCGAATATAATTATCGTAAAGCTAAAGAATTAACCAGAAAAGTTACTAAAACCCTTAATAAAGAATTTGACGGTCACACTATTCCCGAAGTTGAAGAGATTCAAGATAGAGTGGAAAAAATTCTTATTGAATCAGAATATCATGACACAGCCAAATCCTATATTATTTACCGTGAACAGCATGCTAAAATGCGTGATCTTCAGACACTAATGGATTCGGATAAGCTAATGGAAGAATATTTAGACCGGCTTGATTGGCGGGTTAAAGAAAACGCCAATATGAGCTATTCGCTTCAAGGTTTAAATAATTATGTGGCTTCTTCTGTTTCGGCCCATTATTGGTTAAATAAGGCCTATCCTAAAGTCATTCAAAATGCCCATACGAGCGGTGATTTTCACATTCACGATCTTCAACTTTTATCTGCTTACTGCGCCGGCTGGGATTTAAAAGATATGCTGATTCAAGGTTTTCGCGGCGCTCCCAATAAAATCGAATCTGCTCCCCCTAAACATTTTCGCAGTGCTTTGGGACAAGCGGTGAATTTTTTCTATACCCTTCAAGGTGAAATTGCCGGTGCCCAGGCCTTTGCCAATTTTGATACTTATTTGGCACCGTTTATCCATTATGACAAATTAACATATAAAGAAGTTAAGCAATCTATACAGGAATTTTTATTTAATATGAATGTTCCTACCCGAGTTGGTTTCCAAACTCCTTTTACCAACATTACCCTTGATCTTAAACCAACAAAAATGGTTGGCAATGAAAATGTTATTATCGGCGGAAAGCCGCAAAACAAAAAATATAAAGATTTTCAAAAAGAAATGGATATGTTTAATATTGCTTTTTGTGAGATAATGACCGAAGGAGATGCCTCTGGCCGCGTCTTTACCTTTCCCATTCCCACTTATAACATTACGCGCGATTTTGATTGGAACAGCCCGGTTAGCAAAAAGGTGTTTACGATGTCCGCAAAATACGGTATTCCTTATTTTTCTAACTTTATCAATTCTGATATGGATCCCGACGACGCCCGCAGTATGTGCTGCCGTCTAAGGTTAGATAATCGCGAACTAAGAAAAAGAGGAGGCGGACTTTTCGGCGCCAACCCCTTAACCGGTTCAATTGGTGTTGTAACGTTTAATATGCCGCGGCTGGGATATATCGCCAAAAATAAAAAGGACTATTACAAAAAATTAACCGATTTAATGGATCTGGCCAAAGAAAGCTTAGAGATGAAAAGGAAAATTCTCGAGCGCTTAACCAAACAAGGTCTTTATCCATATTCCAAATATTATCTTGCCGGCATTAAACGCGGTTTTGGCGGTTATTGGCAAAATCATTTTTCTACTATTGGCATTAACGGAATGAATGAATCCCTGCTTAACTTTACTGGCAACGATTTAACAACCAAAGAAGGACAGGAATTCACCAAAGAAATCCTCGATTTTATGCGCAACCGGCTAATGGATTATCAAAATGAAACTAACCATCTGTATAATTTGGAGGCTACTCCAGCCGAAGGCACTTCCTATCGCTTGGCCAGATTAGACAAAAAAAAGTATTCTGATATTATAGTCGCTAATGAGGAAAATTTTCAGAAAAATAATACTCCGCCTTATTACACCAACTCAACCAACATGCCGGTCTATTTTAGCGATGATATTTTTGAGGCCTTAGACATTCAAGATGATATTCAAACGCGATATACAGGAGGAACAGTACTGCATGGATTCTTAGGCGAAAAAATTGAAGACGTCCAAGTATGCATGAAATTGGTCAAAAAAATTGCTGAAAATTATCACTTGCCATATTTTACCATCACCCCGACTTTCAGTGTTTGTCCCAAACATGGATATCTTGCCGGTGAACACTTCTTTTGTCATAAATGTGATAAGGAAATAGGATATGTAGAAAATAAAAAGGATCTTGAAAAATTGCCCGAAAGGGCGTATAATTAAAATATAGATAATAAAAATTTGTGTGGAGGGAAAAATGAACGAAAAAAATCTACAAAACAAAAAAGCACTCGAGGATAAAAGACAACCATGCGAAGTGTATTCTCGAATTGTCGGTTATCTGCGACCAGTGCAAAACTGGAATGACGGTAAAAAAGCCGAGTATTTTGATAGAGAAGAATTTGTGATTCAATAAGGTATTCTCAACCACAAATCCGTGCGATCAGTGAATGAAATCAGTGGTTAGAGTTACATTATTTATGTATATTTCAGGTCTCCAGAAAACATCACTCATTGATTATCCTGAAAATATTTCAGCTGTTATATTTACCAGCGGTTGTAATTTTAATTGCGGTTTTTGTCATAATCCAGAATTAGTTAACCCTAAATTATATTTACCAGAAATCCCTGAATATAAAATCTTAGATTTTCTTAGAAAAAGGAAAAAAGTTTTAGATGCTGTCGTTATTACTGGCGGCGAACCAACAATTTATCCTGATTTAATTAATTTTATTAAAAAAATTAAAAAACTTGGTTATTTGATTAAACTTGATACTAACGGCACCAATCCTGATATAATCAATAACTTAATAACTAATAACCTGATCGATTATATCGCCATGGATATCAAAGGACCACTTGATAAGTATCAAGAAATTACTGGATGCTTAGTTGATATCGGAAAAATAAAACAATCAATTCAAATTATTAAAAATATCCGCGTGAGTCCGCGTCGAAGTCCGCGTGAGTCCGCGTTAGTAGACTATGAATTTAGAACAACAGTTGTCCCAACTTTGCACAAGAAAGAAAATTTTAGATCAATTGGAAAAATGATAAAAGGTGCAAAAAAATATTATCTTCAGCAATTCAGACCAACTAAAACACTTAGTCCCAAATTTAAAACAATAACACCATTTTCCCAATCGCAATTACAGGAATTCAAAATAATAATGGAAAAATACGTCAAAGAAGTTGAAATTAGAGGAATATGATTAACATTATCTAAGTAATCCTATGGTTATGTCGCCAGAGAAAATATCGCGCCGCTCCGCATAATAAATATGTTAGGGTATCATTCTGGCAGGGCGAGCGTTAAGCTGCGACGTAGATAAGATTTCAAAATCAAGATTATGTAAGAGGAGACAGCGGTCTGTCCCGTATACGACACTTCTGCCTATTCGATCATACTCAAGGCATCCTGAGTCAGTCGAAGGATGCGTGATTGAATAAAATTCAATAAGCAGAAAGGAGTTATTGGGGATTTTCGAGGCGATATAACCATAGGATAAAAAATATGAAAATTAATTGAATTACATATGACTAATGATATAATGAACACATGGCGCTGAAATCCAAACTCTTAAATAATCTAAATAAGGAACAAATTCAAGCGGTAACCCATAAAAACGGGCCGCTTTTAATTATTGCCGGCGCAGGTACAGGCAAAACTACTGTCATTGCCAAGCGCGTAGCATATCTTATTGAAAATGATTTTGCTAAACCAAGCGAAATTCTGGCTTTAACTTTTACGGAAAAAGCCGCCAAAGAAATGGATGAAAGAATTTTAGAAATATTGCCATACGGAGTTTTGGATTTTACTGCCAAAACATTCCATAGTTTTTGTCAGGATATTTTAAAGGACTATGGAATTAATGCCGGTATTTCTCCAGATTTTAAGCTTTTAACCGAATCACAGCAAATATTATTTATCAAACAACATTTTGATGAATTTAAGCTTGATTTATACAAGCCGATCTCTAACCCCGATAAATTCATATCCGCATTGATAAAATTATTTTCCCGCGCTAAAGACGAAATTGTCTCAGTAGAAAATTATAAAGTGTTTACTAAAAAATACGAAAAAATCATACAAAAAAAACCACTCGAACCTGAACTTATTGAAAATTATCAAGCAATTAAAGAGCAAGCGTTGGCCTACGAAACCTACGAAAAACTGAAAGAAAAAAATTCATATTTTGATTTCGGTGATTTAATTGAAAAGACATTATGGTTGCTTAGGAATCGAGCTCATATTTTAAAAAAAATACAAAACAAATATAAATATATTTTTGTTGACGAATTTCAAGACACCAACTACGCCCAAGCACAAGTTGCTTATTTAATTGCTTCTAAATACAAAAACATTACTGCAGTGGGAGACGATGACCAGGCAATTTATGCCTTCCGTGGAGCGGCAATTTCCAATATGATGGAATTTGTTAAACATTATACGAACGTAAAAAAAGTAACATTAGTAAGAAACTACCGCTCAACTAAACAAATTTTAGACCAAAGTTATAAACTAATTACAAACAATAATCCCGAGAGATTAGAAGTAAAAGAAAAAGTAAACAAAAAATTATTAACTGATAAAAAAGGTTTACAACCGATGTTTTGGCATTTCTCTAGTGGTTATGCTGAAATAGAGGCAACCGTAAAATATATCCTAAATTTTGTTGAGCAAAAGAAAAATATCTTCGGAGATTTTGCTATTCTCGTACGTGCCAATTCTCACGCTGATGATTTCATTACTTTGTTTAAAGACAATGGCATACCATATCACTTTATTGGCAGCCGGGGATTATATGACCGTGATGAAATTAGAGAATTACGATCGTATTTAAAGGTTCTTTACAACCCCGACGACAATCTATCACTTTTTCATGTCGCTTGGGCAAATCAATATAAAATAGATAAAATTCTCCTCAGACGTCTAACAAACATTGCTAAAGAAAAAAATATTTCCTTATTTGATATTATATCTACGCCCGTAAATTATATAGAATGTGACGAGCAAAGCAAAAAGTCAATGAGTAAAATTGTTAATTTAATAAAAAAACACCTTGAACTTTCAAAAACACTAAATACTTCTAAGATTTTAATAGATTATATTCAGAAATCAGGAATGTATGATTTATTTAAAAATATAGAAAGTTACCGCCAAGAAGAAATCTTTGAGAACATCAAAATTTTCTTCTCTAAGATTGCCGAATTTGAAAATATCAGCGAAAACAAATCTTTGTTTGAATTTGTCGACTATTTAGATTTAATTATCGAAACAGGGGATAATCCATCTGTCTTTGAAGCGGAAAAATACGAAGACGCTGTAAATATAATGACTGTTCATGCGGCCAAAGGTTTGGAATTTGATACTGTTTTTATGCCGTATTTGGTTGACGGCCGTTTTCCTTCGCGTGATAGAAAAGATCCAATTGAGCTACCTGATGAATTAGTTAAGGAAAAAATTCCCTCTGGCGACATTAATATTCAAGAGGAAAGACGATTGTTTTACGTGGCAATGACTCGAACAAAAAATACACTCGTTTTAAGCGCCTCCGATAAATACGCCGCCAATAAAGAAGAAAAGAAAATTTCTCGTTTTATTTATGAAATCTTTGAGAAAAATGAAATTGATAAATATCAAAAATCAGAATGTGATTTCATTCAAGAAAAAATGCCATTTGAATCACCAACCGCTAAGAAAAAAAATCAACCAATAATTCTTTCCCCGTCTAATTTAGAAACATTTAACGATTGTCCAAAAAAATTTGAATACGGATATGTATTTCGATTAAGTGGAGAAGCGACTCAATCTCTTAGTTTTGGAGATTCCATCCATAATACTTTAAGGGATTATTATCAGTTGCTAATTTCAGGCGAAAAAATGATAAAAAAAAAGATAGAAGATATCTATCAAAAAAACTGGAAAGTAGATGGATATTCAAGTAGAATGGAAATGGATAGGGCATACAAAAAAGGACACACAGCTTTACTTACTTTTATTAAAAATGATCAGGAAAAACCAGTGGCAATTGAAAAAACATTCCAACTTAAATTGGGAAACTGCGAGTTAAAAGGCCGAATTGATAGAGTGAATAGAAACAAAGATACAGAAATTATTGATTATAAAACAGGAGACGGAAGAAAAAAAACACAAAGTGAGATTACTAAAAATATTCCGTTGTGGATTTATGCAATTTATCTGTCAAAAAAACTAAACCCGGAGTCGTTAACTTTAACACTTAATTTTATTATCAACCAAAAAAATATATCAGCTAAGGTAACCAAAGAGAAATTATCAAAAAAAACCAAGCAGATTTCTAATTTATGCAATGAAATCTCTACTGCGGTAAATAACCATGATTTTCCCGCCAAACCTACAGAATTCAACTGCGGATATTGTCATTTTAAAAACATCTGCCCATATAAGTATAAAAGAGTGTAGGAATAAGTTATCAATTTATTAATTTATAAAAGGAATATTATGGATGCAAATCTAATTATAATTAGTGTAATTATTCTTGCCGCACTTGCTTTTGCCGTAGGTATTATTATTAAAAAAATTGAAGAAACTAAAAAGCCACAAGATGAACAATCACAAAAACTGATGCTTGAGATGATTGAAAATATGCGCCGAGATGTTCAAGACGGTAATCTTAAAAACAGACGAGAAATTCAAGAGCGGCTCGACAAGATGAACGAACAACTAAATAGGGGGTTGACCGACTCTTCTAAAACCCTACAGCGTCAGTTTGCCCAAAGTGCCGAAATTATTCGCGAAGTTACAGGAAGATTAACACAGCTTGATGAAACAAATAAGCAAGTTTTGGATTTTTCTAAACAGCTGCAAAGTTTGGAAAATATTTTAAAAAATCCCAAGCAACGCGGGGTATTAGGTGAGTATTTTTTAGAATCATTACTTTCGCAGATTCTTCAGCCAGGCCAGTATCAAATGCAGTATAAATTTAAAAATGGCGAAATAGTTGATGCGGCTATTTTTCTTAATAAGCAAATAGTGCCGATCGACTCCAAATTTTCGTTAGAAAAATATAATGAAATAATGGAAACTCATGATAAAGAAAAACGGGGTCGATTGGAAAAGAGCTTCAAAGCAGATATTAAGGAAAGAATTGACGAAACAGCCAAATATATTCGCCCAGATGAAAACACAGTTGATTTTGCTATTATGTTCATTCCTGCCGAAGGTATCTTCTATAATTTGCTTGTTTATAAAGTGGGAACAATTGATCTAAATACTGAAGATTTAATTAAATATGCTTTCTCTAAGCGTGTCATGATAACTTCGCCGACTTCTTTCTTTGCATACCTGCAAACAATCTTACAAGGACTTAAGGCATTAAAGATGGAGGAGTCAGTCAAAGAAATTGTGGCAAAAATAGGGCAATTAGGTAAACATATGAATGCCTATGAATCCTACTTACAAAAACTCGGCTCTAATCTTGGTACGACCGTAAATATGTATAACTCCGCATATAAAGAGTTTGGAAAAATTGATAAAGACGTTTATAAAATAACCGATGGTCACGAAGGGGGAAAGGCTGATGTTCTTCTGATTGACAAACCGCAAGAAGAAGAATAAAAATACAATTTCGCTCTCTGGAACGGCCAATCACAGAGCACGTATGGGCTACTTTTTTTATTAAACTATTCCTGCTATGATTATCTTATGAATAAGATCAAATTCGATCCAAAAATAATTTATGAAAATCAAGATTTCTTAGTGGTTGATAAACCAGCTGGGTTAATTGCGCATCCCACTTCGCCCATTCGACTTCGCTCAGGGCTACCAGGGACAAACCCTGAAAAAGAAACAGAAAAAACGTTAGTAGAATGGCTTTTAGAAAAATATCCGGAAGTGAAAAAATATATTAAATGTCATTCTGAGGCAAAGCCGAAGAATCTCACGAGATCCTTCGCTAACGCTCAGGATGACGTCAACACTCATTGGCCAGATCCAACCCGCCCTGGCATTGTGCACCGTTTAGATAAAGACACCTCGGGACTACTTCTTGTTGCCAAAAATCCAAAAACATTAAATTTCTTCCAAGATCAATTTAGAAATCGAGTAACCGAAAAAACATATCTCGCCCTGGTCCTTGGTAAGGTAGAACCAAAAGAAGGCATAATTAAAGGTATGATCGGACGCGATCAAAACAACAAAACCAAACAACACTCAACTTTTTTCGATCTTTCGTGGAACAAAGGCAAAACCCGTCCTGCCGAAACATTGTACCGTGTGCTTAAATACTACGAGTCATACCAAAATAATATCCGCGTGAGTCCGCGTAATCATCCGCGTGAGTCCGCGAAAAGTGTTTTAACACTTTTAGAAGTCAAACCAAAAACCGGGCGCATGCACCAAGTTCGGGTTCATTTAAAACAAGATGGCTGGCCAATTATTGGCGATCAAGTATATAATACAAAAGAGAGTAAAAAAGTTTCTGATGTGCTCGACCTCCACCGTCAATTCCTGCATGCGCATAAATTAAAAATCAAAATTCCGTCTGGAGAAATTAAGGAATTTTTATGCGATCCTCCGAACGATTTAAACCATATTTTGGGGCATTTAAAATGAACAAACATTTATTTATTATCTCGGGACCGTCGGGAGTAGGGAAGAATACAATTGGCGAAAGTGTGATTAAAATATTAAACGGTAAAGTTACAAAACTTCCCACCTATACTACCCGTAAACCGCGTGAAGGTGAAATTAATGGCTGCGATTATTTTTTTGTTGATAAAAAATTATTCGAAAAATTAATCAATAACGAAAAGATCATAGAATATAATTATTTTAATCAAAATTATTACGGCACTTCTAAGCGTTTAATAGAAAAAGCACTAAAAGAAGATAAAAACATTCTTTTAATAATCGATGTTAATGGTGCAATTAAAATTAATGGAAAATTTCCCGGCTCCACAACCATTTTTATCGACTCTACTCTTAAAGATATAAAAAACAGATTAATTAGACGTGCTCAAAACACTCCTGAACAAATCCAAGAACGCTTAACAACTGCAAAAGATGAATTGAAACAAAAGAAATTTTACAATTTTACGGTGAAAAATGTGCAAAACAGACCAGAAATCGCCTCAAAAAAAGTTGCAAAAATAATACAAGATATGCTACAATAATCATAACCTGACTAATTACGAATTAAATACTAGGAGCGAGAGCGACTATGAATATAGTTATTTTAGCCGGAGGCGGAGGAACTCGCCTTTGGCCAATGAGCAGAAGCAACAAACCAAAACAATTTTGGCCTTTAGTTTCTGATTTAACTTTGCTTGAAGAAACTTATAACCGTTTTAAAAAATCATATCATTTAAAAAATATTTATATTGCAGCCACCAAAAACACAGTAGATTTAGCAAAAAAAATCCTGCCTGAGATTCCTAAAGAAAATTATATTGTCGAGCCAGAAAAAAGAGATACCGGTCCGGCAATGGCATATGCAGCTGCCTATTTGTCGGTTAATGCCGATCTTAACGAGCCAATGGCATTTATTGCCTCCGATCATTATATAAAAGACCCTGATCTACTAGTAGAATGCCTTAGGGAATCTGAGAAAATAATTAAAGAAACTAAAAAGATGGTTGACATTGCCATTACACCCGATTTTCCCAACGTTAATTTAGGTTATACAAAAATAGGAAAAAAATATAAAGATATAAATGGAATAAAGTTTTATTATTTTGCAGGGCATAAAGAGAAACCAGATCTTAAAACCGCCAAAGAATTTATCCGTTCAAAAAACTATTTATGGCATGCCAATTTCTTCATGTGGACACCCATGCTATTACTTGAGGCCTATAAAAAATATGCTCCAGAAATCTATAATCCAATAGAAAAAATCATCGAGGCATTCAAACATAAAAATATTAAAACGCGAGAACAAACAATCAAAAAGGAATTTTCTAAAACAGAAAAACTATCAATAGATTATGCTGTAGCAGAAAGAATGAATCCTAATGATGTTTTGATAATTAAAGGTGAGTTCGGCTGGAGTGATATTGGTTCATGGAGTATGCTTTTTGATCAGCTGATAGATGAAACCGACAGCCAGAATAATCTAATAAAAGCCAATGCCTTAACATGTGAATCAAATAACTGTTTAGTATATGGTCCAAAAGAAAAATTAATCGCTATTGCTGGCTTAAATGACATTGCAGTGATTGATACGAAAGATGCGCTTTTAGTAGTTAAGAAAGACCAATCTCATCTGGTCAAAAAAATTGTAGAAACTCTAAAGCAAGAAGAAAGAGAAAAATATTTATGAGAAGAAATTTATTTATTGGTTTTGTTTTAATTATCATTTTAACTGTTCTTAGCGGGCTGATTGTCTGGCCAACCGGACCAAATTTAAAAATTGGCCGTTATTTTAAGGAAATAAAAATGCACGAAGGCCTTGATTTACAAGGCGGTTCACATCTCGTTTATGAGCTTGATCTATCTAAAATTGATAAAAACGATGTTGATAATTCTGTCAGTGGTGTTATTAATGTAATTGATCGAAGAATTAACGCTTTAGGCGTTTCCGAACCAGTTATACAAAGCGCAAAAATAGGGGACAAAAGCAGTGTAATCGTAGAACTGCCTGGCATTTCTTCTATTGACGAGGCAATTAGTTTAATAGGCAAAACAGCGCAATTAGAGTTTTGGGAGCAAGAAATAAATATCTCTCCTGAATTAAACACAACAAATGTGCCGCTTGCATGGAAACCAACCCAGCTAAACGGATCACATTTAAAACGAGCAGATGTTCAGTTCGACCAACAGTCGGGTGAACCACAGGTTTCACTTGAATTTAATAATGAAGGAAAAGATTTATTTTCTGAAATTACCAAGAAAAACCTTCAGAAACCTGTGGCAATTGTATTAGATAACGAAATAATCTCTGCACCAACTGTTCAGTCAGTTATTGAAGACGGTAATGCTATTATTTCAGGAAAATTTACTATCCAAGAAGCTAAAAAATTAGCTATAGAGTTAAATGCCGGTGCCTTACCAGTTCCAGTAAAATTAGTGGAACAAAGAAATGTCGGCGCTACATTAGGAATTGAATCCGTCAAACAAAGCTTATTAGCTGGACTTATTGGAATAATTTTAATCGCCATATTTATGATTTTAAATTACAAATTCCCAGGTTTTTTAGCAGTTATTGCCTTAGGCATTTATATACTTTTAGTTTTGTCATTATTCAAATTAATCCCGGTTGTCTTAACTTTGGCGGGAATTGCAGGTTTCATCCTTTCGATTGGTATGGCTGTTGACGCCAATGTCTTGGTGTTCGAACGTATGAAAGAAGAACTGCGTGAAGGAAAAACTATTGGAGCAGCTGTTAATGAAGGTTTTAAGCGCGCTTGGTTATCAATTCGCGATTCCAATGTTTCATCCCTAATTACATGTTTAATTTTGTATTATACCACTACTGGTATTGTACGGGGGTTTGCTGTAACACTAGCGATTGGTATCTTAGTTTCTATGTTTACAGCGATAACTATCACTAGGACTTTACTTAGATTGGCTGTAACCACACGACTGGAAAGGATTCGGGAGATCACATGAATATTACAGGTAAAAAAACAATTTGGTTTCTTATCTCAACAATCCTTCTTATTGTCAGCATTATTTCATTATCAATATGGGGACTAAAATATGGAATAGATTATAAGGGTGGAACTTTGCTTGAATTATCGTTTTCTAAAGATACAAATGCACAATTGGTTAAGGATTCGCTTAATAGTTTGGATTTTTCGAAAGGCATGAGTGTCCAGGATACCGAGAGCAATGCTGTTCTGATTCGCACATCAGTATTAACTCAGGAACAAATTAACCAACTTAAATCAGTTCTTAATGAGAAAATAGGGGAGAGCAAAGAAATTCGCTTAGAAACAGTTGGCCCAACAGTCAGTAAAGACCTAACCAAAAAGGCCATTATTGCCGTCGTTTTGGCCTCCTTAGCAATAGTAGTATATATTGCCTGGGCATTTCGCACAGTTCCCAAACCTGCTAACTCCTGGAGATTTGGAATTTGTGCAATTTTGGCTCTTATTCATGATATTGTTATTACAATTGGCGCCTATTCTTTATTTGGTCATTTTTTTGGTTATGAAGTTGACTCGCTATTTATAACAGCACTCCTAACTGTTATGGGCTTTTCAGTTCATGATACAATTGTCGTTTTTGATAGAATTAGAGAAAATTTAAGAAAGTATCCTTCTAAAGATTTTGAAGTTAACGCCAATGATAGTATTACTCAAACGCTGGTAAGATCATTAAATACTTCCTTAACTTTAATCATTGTTTTACTATCATTAATAATTTTAGGCGGATCATCTATCAAGCATTTTATTGCCACATTGCTCGTTGGAGTTACCGTGGGCACTTATAGCTCAATATTTAACGCCTCATTATTATTAGTCGTTTGGCAAAATTCAATAAATAGACGAAAATTGGCTTAGATATTTTACGAACGTAAAATGTATAATTAGTAATTTGAATTTTACATTCGAACGATCAAAACTATCATCACTGTATATAAAAACTCAATTCAGCGCCTCACAGGGGTTTTTAACCATATATAATACAAATTTAGAAATATAATTTATGGAGGGTATGTATGTTTTATGGAATTCTGGGTCTGTTAGTTGGGATGCTAATTGGAATTTTAGCACCAATGTCAATCCCAATTCAATTCGCACGCTATACAGCCGTCGGAATTTTGGGAATTTTAGATTCTATACTTGGTGCAGCTAGAGCCGACCTACAAAGTAAATATAATTCTACAATATTTATTTCGGGTCTGATTTTTAATATGCTTTTAGCTATGGGTATAACTTATCTTGGCGATAGGTTAAGTTTAGACCTTTATTTGGCAGTACTTATAGTATTTACATTTAGAATGTTCTCCAACATCGCTACAATAAGATATTCATTTTTAACCAAATATTTAGGTAAAAAAAGAGTTGAAGAGGAGATTAAGGAAGGAGAGAGCAGGAATTAATTAGTTACTTTGTTAGTTAATTATGTAGATATTTATGTAAAAAAATCTATATAAACAGGGGATTGTATTAATAATAGTGTCATAAAAAAAAATCGTAAATTAAGGCGGTTTTTTACATTTATAAATTACCCTATTTATTTATTTCTCCCATCACCTGTGTTTGAAAAAGATATTACATATAATATAAGTAATTTATTTTTTATACTTTATATTTGATATTTTATTTTTTGCTTTCCCCCACTGCTTCCAACCAAAACATTTCGCATAAGATACATTGTGCGACATAGTATTTTCATCTTATATTTTAACATTTAATATCATTTCCCATACTTCGATTCGTCATATGGTCAAATCTAAATGAATCGTGTTTTTTATATACCTTTTCTGGTCTCTCGGTTGCCTATGTTGTTTAAAACTCTATTTTACATTCCAATGAGTACCCATGTCCCCTTTCCTCACACATACATTGGCGATGATGAAGTTTACGAGGATTACGCAAAGCAAAACGTTCTTTAAAACGAACTTCATAAGGATAGTATACATCTATAATTGACTCATTCCACTCCCCTACTTCAATCATTTTTTCAATTATTTCCGCAACTTTTTTTTCATATTCTTTTTCCGGTATATTGTTTATTTAAAATACAATATTCAGAAGTGATCGAATCAACGAATATGTATGAGGTCTGGCCTCTCACAATCTAATGAAGGAGGCGAGACCTCCTTCATTAGATAATACTCTTATGATAACACGATTCGCAGTATACTTTCTCTGGTCTATCAGATGCATAGGTTGTTTCGAATTCGTTTGGACAGCGACCTGACTTACCCTCCGTAGCTTCCACCTGCGCAGAGGCTTCGATGGACAAGTTAGCGAAGGATGGGTGGTTATGGCCACTTTCCTCACACATACACACTCGATTATAAAGCTTGCGGGGATTGCGCAAAACAAGCCGCTCTTTATGACGAACATTGTAATGCTTGGTAGGAATTGGAATCCCATGTTCGATATAAAAAGCCAATTCTGTTGGTGTAATTTTAAATGGTCTATTAGAAACTACACATTTAATTATTCCGGAAAGCAGTTTGTTTATTTCATCTTGATTGTTTGAATAATCCTTGATGTTTAGCGGCTCATAAAATTCCCCTTTATATTTAAATGAAAAATCATTATCTTGCCATCTTGCTCCAAGTTTTAACACTTGATTCTCTTTTAAAGCAAAATATTCATGGGCAATTGTTTCGTTGTAACCAAATGGGCTTATCTTCATCTGATAGAATTCCCCCCATTCTCCAGTTTTCTTCATATGTTCAATAATTTTAGACACAAGCTTCTCATATTCTTCCTTGGAATATTTTTTGTTGAGAACTGAATACTGACATTTTTTCACTCCTACACAACCAAAACAGTCGTGTGAATTGTTAAAGCAATAAAATGTATACAGCATATTAGTTACATCAAAACTATATAATGAAAATAAAATGTTCGTAGAATTACTGTTTGACATATTTTCATAGCATAATTCACCATAGTAAATATAATCCGAATCAAATACATCTCTAGCAAATTCAACGCCAGTGCTATATTTCGCCTTTTCTGTTTTCTCAACATCAAAGCAATTTTTAATATCTTTGGAGTCAGTAATATAATCACCGTATGCATTTTGTGAATGTAAAATCTGCACTGCTTGTTGAGGAGTTTCAATAACTAATTTATTAAATCTTTCTTTAGCTTTCTCCAAACTACCATAAGTACCGTCCCAATATTCCGAAACTTTTTGTTGATAAGAATATTTTGATAGTTTTTTGTTAAAAAAATGATATTCAACATTTCGCAATCCAACACATCCAAAACAATTTTTGCATCCAATGCAATTAAAACATAAGATGCAATCACTTAAATTTTTTGAGAGTCGACAAAAGAAACTTGAATAACAATTCTGACAATCAACGCATTCATAACAATATTGGCATTCGGTAGTAGCATAACAATCCACACAACCAATGCATTTTAACGGCAGATGAGAATACATAGAATCCTCTGTCTTCCCACATCTAAAACAAAGATAGCAATTTTTAGAGTCAACACACTGATTTGTATAATCACAATTAACTGAATTAACCACAATACTACTTGGCAGTGGGACTTTCTTAATTAATTCCGATACCTGTTCTGATAATGATTTGTTGAAATCGAATTCCATACCATAATCTTTTGCATCCCATTTGTCTGACCACCAACATTCCTGGCAATAAACGACATTCGGTTTATCTGGGGAATAAACGGATACAATATTCTTCTGGCATAAATCACAAACTCGATTATAAAGATTTCGCTCATTTCTAAACGACATTCTTCTTTGGGTTCGACAATCTCGACATAATTTTGGAGAGGGAATTTGATATTTTTTTCCAATAAAAGTCGGCGAAATTCTATCATAGAACTTTAAATCTTCTTGCTCGATAATAAATGATTGATTACATTGTCTGCAGGTTTTTGTTTCAGACATAAACTCCTTCATCATGGCTAAACTACTAAATGATTAGATTATTAGAAATCAAAATAACAATTTAGCAATTTGGCAATTTAACAATGTTTTAAAAGATAGATTTCTGGTAACAAATTTCGCCCCTCGAGCTACTCGGGATGAAAAATGCTTTTACTATAGCATACTCTGTTGGTAGCATTTTTCACAATAAACTTTTTCTGGACGATCGGGAGCGTAGGTTGTTTCGAATTCTGTTTCACATCTTTCTGAATGCCCGTGTCCCCTCTCTTCACACATACATTCACGGTGGTAGAGTTTGCGGGGGTTTATTAACGAGAATCTTTCCTTAAATCTGATGTCATAATGTTTCATAGGCATCGGAATTTGATTCTCCATATAGAAAACTAATTCTTGAGGCATAATTTTAAATGGCTTACCAGAAACATTACACTTAATTACTCCTTGCAAAAGCTTTTTCTTTTCATCGTCATCTTTATATTCGCTAATATCATTTTTAGGTACATAAAATAACCCAACGTACTTAATGGCATGGTCGTTTTCTCGCCATTTTGCACCCAATGACACTGCCTCTTCTTTTGTCTTTGGATGATAAATGTCTGCCATTGATTCGTTATAACAAAATGGCGAGGTCCAATATGGGAAAAATTCTCCCCATTCATTATTTGACAACATCTTCTCAATAATTTTTGGTACTAATTCACTATACTCTTCTTCTGAATATTGTTTGTTTAAAATACAAAACTTTTTGTGCTTTAGTCCAAAACAACCAAAACAATTTGAGCAGTTTTCACAAAAATTACAGTAATAATTATTGTCTCCGTAAACCGGCCATGCGCAAAAAATATTTTTATAACCAGATCCACTTGTGACTTCATAACAAAATTCTAAATCAACTACTTGTGAAAAATCGTAACAATTCTTAATAGAGGTTCCAAAATAGGCAAACTTACTGTCTTCGACATTTTTTAAAGAATAACACTCGTGACAATTTTTGCATTCAATCAAATAATTTCCAGTACAATTTTCGCATTTTAAATTATCGTTTTCTAAACGAATGGATTTCTTTTTATTAAACTTAAACTCCTCAACTAATTTTTCCCTTTTGCTGTACAAACCGATTTTTTCATTTTTTATCATTTTTAAATATTCATCTTTAGTATACTGCTTATTCCTAATATAATATTGTTTGTTCCTGATTCCTGTGCACATAAACATGTCGCTGGATCCTCGACAGTCGTAGCAAAAAAACAGACCTCTTGAATCAAAACACTTCTCGCAATTTTGACAATTATAGCAATTCATACAAAAAATACATTCATAACAAAGTTGGCATTCTCTTAACTCTTGGCAATCAACACAACCAATAGAATTAATCAATCGCGAGGAGTAAAGGCAATTCTCACAACCCTTTGAACCAAAACATAAATAACAATTTTTAGAGTCCCATACAAAATTACAAAAATCGCATTTTTCGTGGTTATATAAAGTAATAGCCGGACGAGGTATTTTTTTTATCATTTGGTCGAATTGCTTGAAGAATGATCTTGATAAATTGTAATCTTGGCCAAAATCAAGCGGGTCCCAATCGTCTTTATGCCATTCGTCTTTATCCCAAACAATATATTCACTATCAGGCGAATACATTGAAATAATTTCCTTACCTGATTTAGCACATTTTCGTTTGTAGAGATGCCGCTCGTTCCGCCAGGAGTATCTTCTGGCATCTCGACAATTCGGACATAAAGCTGGCGGCGGAATTTGATATTTTTTACCATTAAAAACCGGTGAAATTCTATCATAGAACTTTAAATCTTCTTGCTCGATAATAAATGATTGATTACATTGTCTGCAGGTACTTTGATCTAACATCGATCTCCTGTCTAAGCACGAGACCTCGCTTATCGCATCTTAATGAAGGAGGTCTCGCCTCCTTCATTTGATTTGATATTTAATTATGTACTGTCGATTTTTACTATTTCCCCTGCTTTAAGCTCCTTGGGTTTATTGGTATTATCTTTATCTTCATCAGAACTAATCTTTGATAAATCATCAGCGGTAATCAATCCGCCATCATCTTTAGTTGTTGGTTCAATTTTCGCCTGTTCATCTATCTGCATTTCTTCTTGACCGGACTCTTTAATATACCATTTCTTTCTATTAATATCTTTAATTATTCTGTAACCTGTCTCGCTTAAAGTTTTGTTTTGCTCCTCTACCAATGCCGCTTCCTCTTTGATTTCCTTTTCTTCTTTTTTCGGTTCCGCGCTCCAGGCCTTTATTTTCTCCTCAACCAATTCCCTATCTTGAGCATATTTTTTTCTCGAAGCATTTATAATATTTTCTCTGTTGCCTGCTTCATAATGGTGAGGTGGCAAAGTTATAGCAGAAAAAGCCGGCCGGGTTACACCATCTATAGCCATTTTCACATAAATTGAATAGTTGCTTAAGTTAACCATATCATTAGCATCAAAAACTGGCTCAAACTCCTTAACTAAACTCGTGGCATCTTGCGAGCCGACTCTAAAACTAATAAGTGTACCGACGTTGCCAAAAACCGCCTTTGCCACTAATTCTGGCATTTGGGCAATATATTGATTAGTCATTATTAAATTCAAATGATATTTTCTGGCTTCTGATAAAATTATCGCAAAAGAGTCAGTGGCAAAGTTTTGAAACTCATCTACATAAAGATAAAAATCGCGGCGTTCTTTTTCACTAACATTTACTCTTTGCATTGCCGCCAACTGAATTTTGGTAATCATCATTGCACCCAAAAGCGCGGCGTTGTCCTCACCTATTCTTCCGATTGAAAGATCAAGCAGAAGTATTTTTCCTTCATCCATAACTTCACGGATATTAAAAGCGCTTTTTGGTTGACCCACTACATTTCTAATAGTAGTAGATGATAAAAACTGGCCGACTTTGTTTTGGATTGATTGAATTGCTTCTAAACGGAATTTTTGATCCCACTTATCGTATTCATTAACAAAAAAATCCTTCACTACTGGGTCGGTAATTTTCAAAACCACATCCTTTCGGAAATCTTTATTTACTAAAAGCCGCATCACACCGAGCAAGGTCGCTTCGGGGTATTCGAGCAAAGCCAAAATAGAATTTCTCAAAATGTATTCTAATCTTGGTCCCCATGACTCACCAAAAATCTTTTTAAATATTCCCACCACACCAGAAGCAACAATATTTTTTAAGTCGGGATCAACATTTTCCAAAGGATTAAACCCGACGGGAAAATCTTTATCGGCAGGGTTAAAATAAATAACATCGTCAGTCCGATTTTCAGGAATGAAACCTAAAATATGATTAATGAGTTCGCCATGCGGATCAACTACCGCCACTCCACGGCCTTGGCGAATATCATCTACAATCATATTTTCCAACATCGTGCTTTTACCGGTACCGGTTTTGCCAATGGCGTAAATATGCAGACGGCGGTCAATGGTTTTTACGCCAAACTTCTGTTCAATGTCGCGAAAATCGGTCTTGGCAAAAATAGTTATTTCTTCTGCGAGCGTGGAAGCTTGCAAAGGTAAATTGGTTGGCGGCTCACCCTTCTTACTGCCTGCCCAGACAATATGCGGGGTTTCAACAGTAGCAGTTGGAAGGTGATAAAGCGAAGCTAATTCTTCAATATTTAATATATAGCTTTGTCCGGAAAAATCTCGCGCTTTATATGAGTTGATGATTTTTTCGTCTACAGAAATTTTTCCCATGCGAAAACCATTGGAATTTAAATTATTAAATTGCTTAAAAACACCTCCCACGGCGTTGATTTTACCAATAGCAATGGATTGTAGTTTTGAAAGACACAAAAGCCGAATTTTGGTTTTAAAACCAAGTTTGACTATTTTCCGCTCTATTTCTTTAATTCCTGATTCTTTTATACCAGAAAGTTTCACTGCTGGCGATTTATTGCCCCCCGCTTCAGGAGATTTAACTCGACCTGAAGCTGTATTAAGCAAATCTACCATAAATCGGAAAAAGCCGCCGAAAATTGTCCCTACATTATTAAATCCCGAACCAACCGGGCGACCTGAGCGCAAAGCTGAAATATAACCGATCCCTTTTTCCTGCCATTTGTCAGGAACTGGGTTAATAATAATTTGCACCCAAATTTGCTCATCTTTATCTACTTTTCCTAAAACGCTGGTAATAGCCGCCAGCGGATCAACATCAAAATTGGTAAATGGCTTTATCGGATAAACTTCGTTTTTATTAAGCAAAAGTTCTGTACCGGCATATTCCAGTTTTTTATCGTATTCAGAAATATAATCGGTTACTTTGGCAATTTCTACCTCGGGATATTGTGCGTATATTTGCCCTTCAACAAAATCCATTAAATGCATAGGGGCACGAATATAAAACTGAATAAATTTTTCTTTTGCCGCCAATTCCAAACTAATCTGATCTTGAAACCTTTCATTTTCTTTAAAAATACCATGCAAGCTGGCAAACATTTGTTCGGCTGCTATAGGACCTTTTTCGTTTTCACGCGGAACTAAAATTTTCATTACCACATAATCACGCGACGATTCCCAGTCGAGCCGCTGCCGTTTTC
>Ga0155579_119_pt1 | contig 25982 bp, 24 predicted proteins | sample RifCSPhighO2_12_FD_107236 | JGI IMG/M metagenome (GOLD analysis project Ga0155579, IMG submission 107236) | Candidatus Berkelbacteria bacterium RIFCSPHIGHO2_12_FULL_36_9 | reverse complement strand
TATTAAGTACTAATTTAGTATATCACATATCTACTTCCATTTATAACGCTATCGCGTAAAAAGTGGAAGTAGAAAGAATCATAAAAACTACTATAAAACTTGAATTATCTAATTATCAATGAGATAATTAGATAAAGTTTGACGTATTAAATTCTTAAAATAATTCTTTTTCATGAAAAATCACACAAGGTATTTACAAAAAAACTGAACACCTTAAATGATAGAATAAAAACTTAAATAATCAATGATCGGAAAATATATGATTGAAGAAAAAAACGTCCCCAAAGAAGCAGAGATTTACAAGTCTTCAAGTTTCAGTGACATAATTCCAGAAGAAGTGCATAATCAACTGACTGTTCCAAACCAACAAAAAGCTCAAGAATTATCTCCTAACGAAATTGAAAGACAATGCGAAAAGATTGCTGAACTATATATTCAAGATTTAGAAAAAGTTAGATCAGTACCAGTTCGTTTTTGTTTTTCTGGTTTATTAGACAAAATTTTAAAACAAGGTTTTTCTGGTAACTCTTTTATTGTTGACGATACTCAAGACTTACTTTCTGTTGATATGTCTACTACGAAAAATGAAAATAGTTCTCATATGATTCAAATTAAGATTAGAGAAGCTACAGAAGAAGGGTTCTCTGACTTACATCCAAAACAAATTGAAATTTTACGTACTAAATATCCAGAAATATTCCAAAAAATCAAAGATAATATAATATTAAATACAGGCGAAGATATTTCCGATATGAGTGATCTTGATCTTGTAAGTAATTTGAGACCTGAGTTGCGTGATGTTTTGAATAAATTAAATTTAAGACTAATCTCACCTCCTTCTTCATTAAAAAGTGAAGTACCTATTAATATAGATGGTTATGAGGCAGTTTTATCCAAATATTGTACTCCTGAGCAAGAACCTTTAGTTAGAGATGTTATAATAAATCTAATTTCCAGTAGACCTCTTGAAAAATGGAATTTTGAAGCTCAAGAATTATTTATTGATAGCATGGCAAAATATTTTAACGAAACATACCGGGGGTTTGCTGAACAAATTTATGATCTAAAATTGTTTATTGATCCGACTCAAATTACAAGTATGAAAAAAGGATTCTTGCCAGGTATAGAGTTTGGCATAACGGCTCCATCCAAAAGTATTATAGGTGTGATAATTCAGGGCGAAATCTTATCACCAGATTATTATATTGAAAAGCTAAAAAGACTTTTTACAAGATATCCTCATCTATCTAGACCAATGTATGATTATCATGGAAATCTTCTTTGGCCGCAAAAGATGTCTCATAAAGGAATAGAACAGTATTTATCATCCAGAGGTACCCAAGAGGAAGCACAAAAAAATTAAGGAGATTAAATGAACAATGAACCAAACCAGCCTGACAAGCATTCGATAGAATTGTCGAAGCCTATTGATCAAGATAAACAAAAAGAAAGAATATATTTTGAAGAGATGATTGACATTTTGAGATCCTGTAAACAGCAATTTGATAATTATTTTTCAAATGATAAACTTGAGTCGATTGCTAAAGAAGGAGAAAGGGCATTTTTATTGATAGAAGAAGTAAAAAAACTATCTGATGCCGAATTCAGAAAAAAAATTGATCAGCAACATATGGTTGATACACTCACCCAAATCAAAGATTTTTTTGAAATCACTCAAAAAGCAGAGAAATTGCAAAATGATATTCAAACTGCAACTATGGAGTTTAAAGAGAAATCAGAAAAATTCATTTTAGATAAGAGTGGTCGATATGATAGAACGGATGTGATTGACAGGCTAAGTAAAGCTTATATGATGGGAGGATGGGCTATTTATGGCGATGACAAAAATAGAAAAGCAGTGTGCTATTACATTGACGAGATTGCCCGACTCAAAGCCGAAAGACCTGTACGAGAAGATTACATAACTAATCTTGTTCGAAATATTAGATCTGTTTTAGCTCAATGCGTAGATAGCTATTTTAAATTAAGATACTGGCAATTTCATTATTATTATTTATTGACGCGAATAATTGAGGAATTATCTGGCGTGACTGATTTCGACAAAAATTATGATGTGTTTACTCCATATGTAAACAATGTGAGAGATATAAGACAACGCGGTGGTTTAGATTCAGAAATCGCCAGAGAACAACTAAATCAAGCAAGGCAGTTACAACAGTCATGGGAAGCAAAATTTAACAAAATTTTTGAATTAGGGTTAACAAAACCGGAACAATTAGCATAACCATGTCAGGATAAAAACTTTCTTTTTTATCTTATCTTTGCTAAAATTAGAATATGCAAAATTTGATTGATATAGATCAAAGTGTTTTTAGTTGGTTTAATTCACTAGTGGGCGTGTCGCCTATTTTAGATTGGAAACTAAAATTTTTCGCAGTATATTTAATTTATTTAGTTCCGGTTTTGTTGCTATTCTTCTGGTTCTACCCCACTTCGCCAAGGCTTCGAGGGGCAAGGGAAAAAAACGAAAAAACCCAACTTTTTTTGCTCAACCTTCTTATCACTTCTGTAATCAGCTGGCAGGTGATAGCAAGAATAATTGGCGAATGGATTAATCGTCCACGACCAGATACATTTCTTGGTACTAAAGAGTTGCTTTTTCACCCTCCCACCTACGCCTTTCCTTCCGACCATGCTTTATTTCTTGCTTTTATCACCACATTTCTATTTTTAGGTGGTTACAAAAAAATGGGCTGGATAGCTTTGATAGCTACTATCATAATTTCATTATCAAGGGTTATCATCGGATTCCATTGGCCATTAGATGTTTTAGTTGGTTGGATCATAGGAATAATTCTCGCCTATCTTTTTTATCAACTTCGAAATCTAATAGAAAAATATCTCTCAAAACCATTATTAAATATCGCAAAAAAGATTGGACTGGCATAAAATGATTACAGCAATTTTGGAGACAATTGGTGGATGGATAGTCAGTGTTATCTCCGATTTAGGATACTTGGGAATAGTTTTGCTTATGGCTATAGAATCGGCTAATATCCCCTTGCCATCAGAAATAATTATGCCTTTTTCCGGCTATCTAGTTTCGACCGGTCAGTTTAACTTATGGTGGGCGGGATTTTATGGCGCAGTGGGATGTGTGGTTGGATCAATCCTTTCCTATTGGCTTGGGGCCTATGGTGGCAGACCGCTAGTAGAAAAATATGGCAAATATATCTTGATTTCGCATCACGATTTAGATTCCGCCGATAGATTTTTCAAAAAATACGGCGATGCAGCAGTTTTTATCGGCAGATTATTACCAGTGGTACGAACTTTTATCTCTTTTCCTGCTGGTATTGCTAGGATGAATTTTGGCAGATTTGTCATCTACTCCTTTTTGGGTTCTTTACCTTTTACTTTACTTCTTGCTTATATCGGCCAAAAATTAGGTGAGAATAGGGAAATACTAAAAACATATTTTCACAGATTCGATATTATTATTGGAATTATTATTCTAGCTGGTATAGTATGGTATATATGGAGACATGTTAAAAATATCAAATATCAAAAATCAAATATCAAAAATTAAATTGGGTAATCTATGATATCATTTCAAAAAACTAAACTTAAAAATGGACTAAGGATTATTACTGCACCGATGAAAGAAACTAAGGCAGTAACAGTTTTAGCGTTGGTGGGAACTGGCAGTAGATTCGAAGACAAAAAACTAAATGGCATTTCTCACTTTTTAGAACATATGTTTTTTAAAGGCACTTCTAAACGTCCCAGCACTTTAGATATTTCACGCGAGTTAGATTCTGTTGGCGCAAATTATAACGCCTATACTTCTGAAGAAGAAACCGGTTTTTATGTCAGTGTGCCTTCTGACCACTTTAAATTAGCATTGGATATGTTGGTGGATATGCTGTTCAATTCCAAATTTGATGCGGAAGAAATTGAACGAGAGAAAGGTGTAATTTTAGAAGAAATTAATATGTATCAAGATATTCCTCAGAAATATGTTTTTGATTTGACTAAGCAATTGTTTTACGGTAAAACTGCGTTGGGCAGTCAAACCGTGGGCACAAAAGAAGTAATTAGAAAGTTAGAAAGAAAAGATTTTTTGAATTATCAAAGTTTGCATTATAACCCCTCTAATATTATTTTTGTGGTGGCGGGAAATGAGAATCATTTTAACTGGACTAAAGAAATCGAAAATTATCTCAAAAATTATCCATTTAAAAATAATTCGAATTATCAGAAGGTTGAAATCAAACAAAATAAGCAAAAAGTATTACTTGATTACAAAAAAACTGATCAGGCACACTTGACCATCGGTTTTCCAGCTTTTAAAAGAACTGACAAAAGAAGACCGATAATGAAAGTTTTGAATAATATCTTAGGTGAAACTATGAGTTCACGTCTGTTTACCCAAGTCAGGGAACGCCGCGGACTCGCCTACTATATCTCGACTGATTACTGGGATTTTCAAGATAATGGGGCAATTATTGCTTCGGCCGGTGTGGATATAAACAGAGTTGATTTAGCTATCAAAGTAATTTTGGAGGAATTTCAGAAGATTAAAATGGAAAAAATCAGTGATTGGGAGCTTTCTAAATCCAAAGAGAATTTAAAAGGCAGAACTTACTTAGGTTTGGAAAATTCAATGAGTGTAGCGATGTTTTTAGCGGAGCAGGAGCTTTTTTGGCAGGAAATTGAACAGCCGGAAGATTTAATTAAAGAGGTTTTCAAAGTTACGGAGTCGGATATTTATAAACTATCCAATGATTTATTTCAGACCAATAAAATTAATCTGACAATGATTTCGCCATATAAAGACGAGAAAAAATTTATTAACTTATTGAAATTGTAGAATCGTAAAGATGAAATCTAACTAATCGCTTGCCAGCATACACTGCCTACGCACTCGGCCCCGCCAGTCACCAGTGGCGACACCATGCTGGCGTGGCTGCGTGAGTTACTTTAAGATTAGTTGTCTCGCGATTAATCTTTAGTAAAAGACAGCTCATTTAATATTAAATCGTGAGCAGAAAGGAAGAATTATGGAAAAAACATTAGTTATTGTTAAGCCAGATGGCATTAACCGCGGAATTGCCGGAGAAATTATTCATCGTTTTGAAAGAAAGGGTTTAAAAATCGTAGCAATAAAAATGCTTCATTTGGGCGATGATTTATTGGATTTACATTATGAACAGCACAAAGATAAACCTTTTTTTGAGCGGCTGAAGTCATATATGAAGAAAACCCCAACAATATTGATGGTTTTAGAAGGAAAGGGGATTGTTGAAGTAATTCGAACTATTGCTGGGCCGACCAAGGGTTACGAAGCAAACCCAGGTACAATTCGCGGTGATTATTCAATGAGTATTCAAAATACTGTAATTCATGCTTCTGAATCAGTTGAAGCAGCAGAAAAAGAAATAAAAATATTTTTTAAAGATGACGAGATTTTTAACTATACTCGTATAGATATGGAGATGATTTATGCTGAAGAAGAACGATAGATCATGACTTATATTTTCCCTTTCATTCTATCTTTTATCATCACTTTAGGGTTAACACCTTTAGTAAGATTTTATGTTCTAAAAAATAAACTTGCTTTATCAGAACTTAGAGACAGAGATGTTCATAAAAAACCAACTCCTCGTTTAGGCGGGATAGCTATTTTCATTAGCTTTTGGCTAATAGCTATTGGTTATTGGCTTTACGCACCAGAGAAATTACATTTTGTAGATGAAAAATTTTTAGGAATTGATAAAAACTTACTGGGAGTATTTATTGGCTCATTAATTTTACTGTTTACCGGAATAATAGATGATATAAAAGGTATTAAACCATGGTCAAAATTATTTTGGCAAACCATTGCGGCATATATGGTAGTTATTTTTGGCATCAAAATCTGGTGGTTTGCTAATCCCTTGGGTGGTGCCAACATAATTTTAGATAACTGGACTTATTTATTTGTTCCAGCTTGGATTGTTTTAATCATCAATGTTGTTAATTGGTTAGATGGTATAGATGGGTTGGCCTCCGGAGTTTCTTCTATAACTTTAATTGTTTTAATGTTTTTATCGCTTACTAATTATGTCAATCAGCCGGCTACAGCTTTGCTTTGCGCGATTTTAGCTGGCGCAGTTTTTGGATTTTTGCCCTACAATTTCAATCCCGCTAAAATATTTCTTGGTGATTCCGGTGCTATGTTTTTAGGGTTTATGATTGCTATTTTTGCAATTATTTCCGGTGGAAAAGTCGCCACCACTGCTTTGGTTTTAGGATTGCCAATTTTAGACGCCCTATGGGTAATATCAAGACGAATTATTATTGGTAAATCGCCTATGAAAGCTGACAAATTTCATCTTCACCACCGTTTTTTGCAGGCCGGCTTTTCCCAGAGGCAAACGGTTGTTATTCTTTATCTAATTTCTGCAGTTTTTGGCATTGTTGCTTTACAAACCGGCACTGAAGGAAAAATGGCTGCCAGTTTGTGGCTTTTGATAATTATGGGTATAATAGGAATAGGACTTATCTTATTAAGGAGGAAAAGTGATATTTAATTTATGGAAATTCGAAAGTAAAGAACCGAATGAAACAATTATTTTCCTTATCAGACGGCATCCTATTATTTTGCTAAAAGGTATATTTCAAATTGTAGCGATTATATTTCTTATCATAATTATCCCAATCTTTTTTAGTTTTAATTCAACCACCACCATAATTATAATATTTGGTATTTTACTATCTATTTTAATTGCCGCCGCCAATCTTTATCGTTGGTTTAATGATCTTTATCTTTTAACTGATAGGAGATTGATTGATGTTGATCAGAAAACGGTTTTTGCTCGTGTCGTTACCGAAACTGCATTGGATCAAATTCAAGATGTAACTTATGAAGTAAGTGGGGTTTTACCCTCACTTTTAAATTTTGGCAAGGTTGCCATTCAGACCGCCGGCGCCGTGCAGGATATTCAAATTACTGTTGTCAGTAATCCTTCAGGAGTGCAGTCTCAAATCAGTAAGGCCTTTAATGATTATAGGGCAAAAATGCGTTTTTCTATTGATAAAGAAACCTCTTTGCCACGGATGAATAATCAAAATGTGGATAATAATGGAGGACGAAGTGAACAAAACATTAGTTAAAATCATTTTTATCATTATTATTATTGTTTTTATTTTTGGGATGATAGTGCCATTCGCATTGTTAAAGTAGTTTGACAGGATCAATATGTCAGAATATCAATTTTCTGGCCAAAAAGATGACGAAAAAGTAATTTTAGTTATTCGCCAAAGCCCATGGGTCTTTTTTTACCCAGGTTTAATTGTAATCCTGGTTATCGCTTTGTATTTAGCTTTTTTCTATTTTTTCCAAAATAAGGGTTTTGCATTTTATTCGGCAATGGCAACTTTAATTATCGTTGTTTACATTATTTCTCGAACATGGTTTGTTTGGTGGAGTCAGGTATATTTAATCACCTCCGATAGAGTATTATCGGTTGAACAAAAGGGTTGGTTTGACAGATCAATGAGTGAATCCAATCTGGAGAATATTTTGTTTATTAATCATGAAGTCAAAGGGCCCGTACAGACAATGTTTAACTTTGGCAATGTTCGGATTCGCGCCTCGGGTGTGGTAGAAGACGAACTTGTTTTTACAAATGTTTATAATCCTTACGAAGTTCAGCAGGAAATAGTCAAAGCGCAAAAAGAAAAAACCGGCAATATTGCTTCGGTTCATGAATCAACAGATAAGAAGGAAGAAAAAGTGGTATTAAGATAACCTCAATCTCCCACCGCGGGGGTGGGAGATGGTCAGATCTATTTCATTGCTTTGACGATGCGTTTGGTGGCGACAATATAAGCACCGGTACGCAGATCAACTTTATATTTTTTCGAGTTCTTATAAACTTCTTTGAAGGCCTTAGTCATTATTTTTTTGAGTTTAGTTCTAACTTCCGTCTTACTCCATTTCTCTTTGTGAATATTTTGATACCATTCAAAATAAGAAACAATTACACCACCGGTATTGGCCAAAATATCGGGAATAACCATTATATTATTTTTGTGAAGAATTTTATCGGCCTTTAAATTAACCGGACCATTAGCTAATTCTAAAACAATTTTTGCCTTGATTTTTGAAGCGTTTTTCTTAGTAATTTGATCGCCAAGTGCTGCTAGAACCAAAATATCTGCTTCTTGAGTCAGAAACTGGTCATTAGTCATATGTTTATGGTCTTGGCAGTTGCATTGAATTTCACTGCAGTTGCAAATATCCACCAATTTTTTTGTGGCTTTAACATGTTCTAATGTATGATAATCAAACCCTTTACCAGTTTTATCAATCAAGGCAGTCTTGCTATCAGAAGCACCACAAATTTTAAAACCCTTATGATAAGCTAGGTGGGCGAAATTAGCTCCAGCGTTACCAAATCCTTGGATATGCACCCGACAATTTTTAGGTGTCATTTTTAGTTTTTTCATTGCTTCGAGTAGCACAAACATCCCGCCCAGAGCTGTGGCTACCTCTCTGCCTTTCGAGCCGCCCAACTTAATAGGTTTGCCAGTTACAACAGCCGGACTATCTTTGCCTACCAATTTACTATATTCGTCATAAATCCAAGCCATGGTTTGTGAATTTGTATAAACATCAGGTGCAGGCACATCAACTTTTGGTCCGATATATTTATAAATATTTTGCACGTAGCCGCGAGTCAATCTTTCCAGTTCGTTTTCTGATAATTCTTTAGGATTAACAATCACTCCACCTTTGCTGCCTCCGAAAGGAATATCTACTACTGCGCACTTAAAAGTCATCCAAAAAGCTAAATTGTCAACTTCTTCTAAATCAACTTCCGGATGATAACGAATACCGCCTTTATATGGACCACGTGCGTTATTGTGCTGGACTCTATAACCATGAAATTTTTTTATTTTGCCGCTATCCATTTTTACTGAAAAAGTGAAATCCAGAATACGATCCGGTTTTTCTAAATGCTTCACGACTTTTTGGTCAAGCTTCAGAATTTCCGCAACTTTCTTGAGCTGGTCTTTTTTAGCCATGTTTTCTCCAGGAATATAAATATTGTGTCACTTTGCGCTAATGTCCTATAACGTATAACTTGTAACGCAAATAATAAATATTAATGTTATACGTTATACACTACATGTTAGACGAAAGAATTCGCACAGGTTTGATACATTATATATTCAATGCTTTATCAATTTTTTCTTTATCAAATCCGACGATGATCTCACCATCAATTTCGATTTGCGGTACTCCCATTTGACCAGATTTTTTAATCATTGCTTCAGCTGCTTTTTGATCTTGAGATACATCAATTTCTTCATATTCAATGTTGTTATCCTTGAAATAATTTTTGGCCAAAACACAATACGGACAACTGGGCGTTGAATAAATAATTACCTTTTTTTTTGCATCTGACATATTTTCCTCCATAGGATTAATAACTTATATTATTAGCACCGACTATTATTTTTAATTCATTCACTGATTCGTCGCATATCTTGATATTTAATTTGGTGTCAATTTCTTTAAATTCGTTATTTTGCCATAATTTAAGCACTGCTCTCACTTCGCCGGGATATTTGAGCAGGACAGTTTTTATTTTCTGTAGAATTTCCTTATTAGCACCATTTTCTATGGAAATTATCAAGTCGTTAGTATTACTTAATGGGATGGTTGTTTGTTCGTTTAGTTCACTAACCGTATCAGCTAATATCTTTGGAAAACCATCTTTAATATTTAACTTTCCCTCTACAATTATAACATTTTCCCTTTGCCAAATCAAGGAATTTTGTCGCAATAATTTAGGGAATACTAGCACTTCAACTTGTCCGGTAGTATCTTCCAATTTTACGAAAAGCATTGGCTCACCGTTTTTGGTAATTATCTTTTTAATTGAACTAATAATACCTGCGGCTTTAACTCTTTTTCCTTCTGTTGATGCGTGGAGCGAGGAAATAGCCGGTGCTTTTTTTAGAAGAATATGTTTCATATCATCAAGCGGATGTTGTGAAACATAAATTCCTAAAAGTTCTTTTTCCCAAACAAGTTTTTGTTTTTTAGAGGCCGGTTCGGCTTCAACTAAATTTAAGGAGGAAATTGATTGGGTAATTTCGGTTCCAAATAATCCCATTTGACCGTTTGAGGATTGCTTATGAACAAAAGAAGAAAATTTCAAAATCATTTCCAAATTCATCAAAATTTTATTTCTTTCCGCAAGAGTATCTAAGGCGCCGGCGCGAGTTAAACTTTCCAGTGATTTTTTATTAATTACGTCAGAACCAAGACGAGTGATAAAATCTTCTAGAGATTTATATTTTCCGTTTTTTTCTCTTTCATTTGTTATTGCTTCGGCCACACCGAGTCCGACGTTCTTTATCGCCGCTAAGGAAAAGGCGATATTTCCTGTTTCTTTTACAACACCAAATTCTACAAATGATTCATTCACATTGGGTGGTAAAATTTTTATGCCTATTTTTTCTGCCTCGGTAATTTCTATTGCTACACGGTCTAAATTTTGAAAATCAGAAGTAAGTAAAGCCGCCATGAATTCATTGGGAAAATTGGCCTTTAAATAAGCAGTTTGATAAGCGATCATAGCGTAACAAGCGGCATGGGATTTGTTAAATCCATAACGGGCGAACGGTTCAATGAATTGCCAGATTTTTTCGGCTGTTTTTCTCTCGATTTTGTTTGCTACCATTCCCTCGATTAATTTTTCTTTTTGCTTGTCTAAAAGTTTTTTGATTTTTTTACCCACTGCCTTTCTTAATACATCGGCATGAGACATTGAAAAACCGGCCATATCAGTAGCGATTCTCATTACTTGTTCTTGATAGACAATAATACCGTAGGTATTTCTCAAAATTGGTTCCAGTTTGGGATGGATGTAGCTGATTTTTTTCTTCCCATGCTTGCCTTTTATAAAATCCGAAATAAATTCTATAGGTCCTGGACGATATAAAGCTACCATGGCAATGATGTCGTCAAACTGGCTCGGTTTGAGGTCTCTTAAATATCTTTTCATGCCGTCTGATTCCAGCTGGAAAACACCTGTTGTTTGGGCGTCGGAAAGGAGTTTATAAGCTTTTTTATCATCTAAGGGGATTTTGCCGATCTCAATATCTTGTTCCCTGGTTTTTTTAACAATTCTTAAAGTATTTTTAATAACAGTAAGGTTGGAAAGTCCCAAAAAGTCCATCTTTAAAAGGCCAATCGCATCAACATCCCCCATAGCATATTGAGTAGTAATACTTGTTTCTCCTCTTGTAGATTGCTGAAGCGGCAGATATTCTGTTAAGGGTTCCTTAGAAATTACCACGCCGCAAGCGTGAGTAGAGGCATGGCGAGCTACCCCTTCTAATTTTTTTGCCATATCAATCAAATTTTTTGTTTCTTGGTCAGAATTATAAAGATTCTTTAATTCTCGAACTTCTTCTAGCGCTTCATTAATTGAATTGCCAAAGGGAATTAATTTTGCCACCTTATCGCCTTGTTCATAAGTCATCCCCAGAGCTCTGGCAGTATCGCGAACAGAGCCGCGTGCAGCCATGGTGCCGAAAGTAATAATTTGCGCTACATGATCTTCACCATATTTATCTTTGACGTATTTGATAACTTCATCCCGTCTGTCGTCAGCAAAATCAATATCAATATCAGGCATAGAAATACGGTCGGGATTTAAAAATCTTTCAAAAAGCAGATCATAATCGAGTGGGTTTAAATCAGTTATTTTTAAGCAGTAAGCCACTATTGAGCCAGCTGCCGAACCGCGGCCCGGACCAACAATAATACCGTTGTTTTTCGCCCAGTTGACAAAGTCAGAAACAATTAGAAAATAATCGGCAAAACCCATTTTTTCTATCACGCTCAATTCATAGTTTAATCTGTTTATTATTTTTTCATCCGGATTAGGGAATCTTTCTTTTAGACCTTCTTCTGTTAGCTTTTTAAAATACCGGAAAGAATTTTCACCTTCAGGAACAGAGAAATGCGGCAAGATGATTTTCCCTAAATCTAAATCCACCTCACACCGCTGCGCAATTTTATAAGTGTTTTCTAATGCTTCAGGAATATCCTTAAAATGTTCTCTCATTTGTTCTGGTTTAATTAACGATAAGTCACACTCTACCATGGAAAGTCGTTCTTTATCATCAATATCTTTGCCGGTTTGCACTGCCAAAAGCACTTCATGTGCTTTTATATCATCTTTATTTATATAATGACTATCATTGGTAGCAACAAGTGGTATATTTAGTTCATTAGATAGTTTTATCAGTCCAGCGTTAGCAATTTTTTGTTCGGCAAGTTCGGGATGATGCTGAAGTTCTAAATAAAATCCGTCTTTGCCAAAAATAGATTGATAAAAAATACAGGCCTTTTTTGCTTCTTCATATTTATTGGCAGTGATTAAACGTGGTACCTCACCATGCAAACAACTGGTTAAAGCAATAAGACCCTCACCATATTTTTGTAATGTTTCCTTATCTATTCTTGGTTTGTAATAATATCCTTTCAGATGTGCTACGGTCGTTAGTTTTATAAGATTTTTATAACCGATTTTATTTTTTGCCAAAAGAACCAAATGATTTGGTTTTGTATCAATCTTAGGAGTTTTGTCAGTCAGTTTCCTGGGAGCAATATAGACCTCACAGCCCAAAATCGGTTTAATGCCGGCCTTTTTTGCTTTTTGGTAAAATTCTAAAATACCATACATTACACCATGGTCAGTTAGAGCCATTGCCGGCATTTGATATTCTTTGGCTTTGGCAATCAAATCATCGATTTTAGAGAGCCCATCTAAGAGGGAGTAGTGTGAGTGAATATGAAGATGGACAAAATTGGAAGACATATAAATCCTTTAAATTCAGATGAGCTTGGAGTTTATTTACTATTTTATATTTACATAAATTCTTGACAAATGCAAAAGGTTTATGGTAATATCAGATTATAAAAAGGATTTGTATCCTTATTTATTTTTAGGATTTGTTTTAAATTATTAGTAATTAGCTAAATTCGTAATTAGTAGGTAGCAAACCGGAGGTTTGCATGGCTCATACAAAAGCCAAAGGAAGTTCAAAATTAGGCAGAGATTCTCAAGCTAAAAGGTTGGGAATAAAAATATACGGTGGTCAGAAAGCTAAAACCGGAAATATTATTGTTCGCCAGCGCGGCACTAAATATCACATTGGTGACAATGTTGCTTTAGGTAAGGATTTTTCTATTTTCGCTTTAGCTGATGGTGTAGTAAATTTTAGATCTAAAAAAATCAAAAGATTTGACAACAAACTAAAGAAAACTACTGTTGTAAACGTTTTAAAAGGTAAATAAAAAGGTAAATAAATATGATTTCAGACATTGTAAATCTCGTGGAAAGCAAATTTCTAAAAAAGAATATTCCCCAGCTTCGTGCTGGTGATATTATTAAAGTTTACCAAAAAATTAAAGAAGGAGGAAAGGAAAGAATCCAGATTTTTGAAGGCATTATAATTAGATTGCATGGTTCGAAAGGAATGAATGGATCTTTTACAGTTAGGCGCGTTAGTTTCGGTATTGGTATTGAAAGGACATTTCCTTTACACTCCCCAACTATTATTAAAATCGAAAAAACAAAATCTGTTAGAGTACGTCGAGCAAAATTATATTACCTGAGAGATTTAATTGGCAAGAAAGCCAAAAAACACAAAGAATTGAAGGGGTTTGAGCTTTGGGAAGAGCCGGAAGCAGAAAAAGAAGAAGAGAAACTAAAAGCTGAGTTGGAGGCAAAAGCTAAAATGAAGGAAGAAGAAGAAAAGAAGAAACAAGAAGAATTAGATAAAAAATTCGCCGCGGCAAAAGGGGAAGGAAAGTAAAGTTCTCTAATTTTAATTATCCACAATTGACACTGACTAAATAGTCAGTTATATTTTTATTAGGAGGATATTATAAAAAATAAAAATATTATTACAAAAAGACAAAAGGAAATTCTCGAATTTATTTACCAATCCCTTAAAGGAAACGGTTTCCCACCCAGTTTAGAGAATTTTAATAATAAATTTGGTTTCAAGTCGAATCAAGCAATCATTGACCATCTTATTTCTCTCGAAAAGAAAGGATTAATCGTACGCGAAGAAAAATCTGCCAGAGGAATACAAATCAAACAGCTTGGCTACGATGAACTTGGATTTTCACCTCTTGTTCCTATGGCTGGTTCGTCTTATGCTGGCGCTTTTACGGAAACCTTTCAATTGCAAGGTCAATGGATACAATTATCCAATGAAGTAAAACAATTGTCTGATGAGGTTTATATTATAGAAATTTCTGGTGACTCAATGATAAACGCGGGAATAAATAACGGGGATAAATTATTAATAAAAACACAGATACATTTTAAATCAGGTGATATCGTTGTTGCGCAAACTGCCAATGGCACAACAGTAAAAAGATTCATTCGCCAAAACAAACCGCCTTTTATTTTTTTAAAACCTGAAAATCCAAACTATAAACATATTTCTTTTACGGATGAAGTAGCTATGCAAGGCAAAGTCATTGGCAAATTAGTTTCGGGTCATTGGCAACAACTGACCCAAGGGAGATTTCTATGAGCACACCTCAAGACAAGACCAGAAAAATCATTGAAGAAATTTTTAAGTCATTTTCTTTACAATATGGACTTGAAGAATTTAAAGATTATATTGCTGAAGAATTTTTAAATATTCGCGAAAAAGAACCGAATCGTTTTTTTCTTAAAGATCTTAAATCTGGCACCGACAAATTTGTGTATGACTGCGAAAAGCAAATCTCACGTCCGGAGGAAATTGTTCGTCAACTTTGGCTTTACAAACTTAATAAACATTATAAATACCCATTCGATAGAATCGAAACGGAAAAAAGTATTCAATTTGGTCGAGAAATTCACAAAAAATCTGCCGATATTGTAGTTTATAAAAAAGATAAAATTACACCTTATATTATTATAGAAGTTAAAGCGCCGAGCGAGGAAAAAGGAATTGATCAACTAAAAAGTTACTTAAATGCTGAAGGTTGCGAAATTGGTGTTTGGTCAAATGGCATTGATCGTGTTATCCTCTACAGAAATTATCCCAACAATTTTGAAGATACTCTTTCCGATATTCCCTCTATGGATAAAACTATCGACGATTTGCTGGAAGAAAAGAAGACCCTGGATGATTTTACTGACCCCGATGTAAATTTAAAAAGAACCATCGAAATTATGCAAGAATTAGTTCTGGCCAATGCTGGCGTTGATGTTTTTAATGAGGTCTTTAAATTAATTTATGCTAAACTTTATGACGAAATCCAAGCCGATAAACGCGAAGACAAAGAAGTTTATTTTAGAAAATATAAGGAACCGACCAGAACTTATTCAGAAATAAATAAATTATTCAAAGGCGCAATTGATAAATGGCCGGGAATTTTTTATGATCAGGAAGTTATTCGTTTATCTGCGGAACATTTAAGTATTGTGGTTGGAGAGTTGGAAAAAGCTCGTTTATTTGGCGCCGATCTTTCTGTTATTGATGAGGCATTCGAATATCTTATTCCTGAAGTTGCCAAAGGTAAGAAAGGGCAATATTTCACCCCCCGTCATGTTATCAATATGGCAGTGAAAATGCTTGATCCAAAGCCCGAAGAATATATTTTAGATCCAGCAGCCGGTTCGGGAGGTTTTCTAATCTCCGCTATGAATTGGGTGAATAATAAATATCTAAAAAATGAAAGCGCCGAGCAAGAATTTGCGCAAAAACACCTTTACGGAATTGATTTTGCCGATGAGACAGCCAAAGTTTCCAGGGCGTTAATGTTAATTGCCGGTGATGGCCGCTCACATTTGTTTAAGCTTAATTCGCTTGATCCGCGTGAATGGCAAGGCGAGGATGATGAAAAAATGGACGCAAGAAAAGAGCTTAGAAAACGTTTGGCTAAAGATTTGTCTTACGAAGAACAAGAAGAAAATGAAAAAACTTTTAAATATTTTGATTTCGATTTAGTTCTAACAAATCCCCCATTTGCGGGAGAAATAAAAGATCAGGGATTGCTTCGCCAATATTATTTTGGCAAAAAGAATGGCAAATTAGTCAACAATATTGAACGCCATATATTATTTATTGAAAGAGTTCTGGATTTGGTAAAACCGGGCGGACGAATCGCCATTGTTTTGCCGCAGGGAGTTTTTAACAACACTAACATGCAAAGAATTCGTGAATTTCTATTTGATAAAGCGCGAATTTTAGCAGTTGTTGGCTTACACGGAAATACTTTTAAGCCACATACTGGCACAAAGACCTCTGTTTTGTTTTTGCGAAAATGGCAAAAAGATGAAAAGATTCCTAATGATTATCCAATTTTTATGGCTGTATCACAAAAGGGTGGAAAAGATAATAGTGGAGAATATGTTTATAAAAAAGATGAAAGCGGTGAGTCGGTATATGATATTAAAGGTCGTAGAGTCCTCGACTCCGACCTCGACGAGATTGCTGAAGAATTTGATAAATTTGCAAAAGATAGGACTAATAAATGAGTAAAATAAAAGTACAACTTCATGGCATACCTTTTAGTGCAGATGAAGTTTTGGAAGGAGATGTCAAGAAATTAAAGGTGGATAATAAAGAAAAAGTTGAATCTTATGTTACTCTTTCTGTTGTGATTCAGAAGAATCAACACTGCAATAACCTCTTAAAAGAAATCGTGAAAATTCAAAAAGAGGTATTGGAATATATTCAAAAAAATAGCAACAACGCATATCACGTATACAAAAACTTTGACAAAGGTATTAATAATAGTGACATAAGATTTCATTGTTCTTTAGTTAATTTTGCTACCTATCCAAATGTAAGTACGGATGGTCTTGGGAATATAGCTGATTATAAGAAACTCAAAACTTATTTTAATTACATAAATCTTCCTAAAATTATTTGCAAATTTGGATATCTATATGGAAGCGGCGGCTCGATTGCCCTACAACTTTTCTTTAGCAATTCGACAATAAAAAATCTTGAACAAATTAGCGATTTTGCAAAAAAAGAAGGGTATCAAGAATCAAAAAATAAATTATATCCCATCGGAATTCCTGGTGTGATCCCATGCCGTGGCGTGATTAATATTATCAAAATATTTAAAAAAGATGCAATATTAGATTTTGATGGTTTAAATAAATATATAAGAGATAAAAACAAAGAATATTTTGGTTTACATTTAAGTGACAAGGGTCTACCTTCGGCTGAAATAGATACCTTGAGTTTTGTAGTTTCTGATCCATGGCTTAATAATAACGATTATCAAATACAAGAAATCAAATTAAAATGACTTATTCAATAATCAAAAAATCACAACTCGAAGGAGCTTTGCGGTTGGATGCTGAATATTACCAGCCAGAATATTTGTATGCACAAAAATTAATTGAAAAAAACGAGCATTATAGATTTGATAAAATAATTAATTTACTAACGGACTATCATGCAAATGGAAGTTATGAAATTTTGCACCGCAATGTTGAGATAAAAGATATTCCAGATTATTCACTTATGATCAGAGCGGTTGATCTTGAACACACGAATTTTGACGATGATGTTAGATATGTTTCTGAATCGGCATATAAATTTCTTAAAAAATCTAAAATTTATGGTAATGAAATAATTATCGACAAAATAGGTAATGCTGGCGCAGTTTATTTAATGCCAAAATTAAATAGATTGGTTACTTTGGGTATGAATCTCTTTTTGGTTAGACTTAAAGACAAATTTAATCCTGAGTTTATTTATGTTTTTCTGAATTCTAAATACGGGAAATTATTGATTGAACGGAAGACAACCGGAATTAATCCTAAGAGCTTGGATAAGATTTCTGTTAGAAACCTTTTAATTCCAAAAATTTCACAATCTTTTAGCGATCTAATTTCTCAATCTGTCCAAAAGTCATTCACTTATTTAGCTGACTCTAAAATATTCTATCAAGAAGCTGAAAGTTTATTATTAAAAAAACTTGGGTTGGATGATTTTAAATCAGAGCACAAATTATTTTCCATCGTTAATCTTTCCAATTGCGAAAAAGCAAATCGCATCGATGCTGAATATTTTCAACCGAAATTTGAGGAATTAATATCGAAAATTAGAAAACAAAATCATAGTAAGCTCGGTGATTTAGTTTCAATGCAAAAAGGATTTGAGCCAGGAAGTGAAGCATATCAAGAGAATGGAAAAGCATTTATTCGTGTAAGTAATTTATCAAAAGACGGAATCGATTCAAGCGATCAAAAATATATAATCGAAGATCTTTATCAAAGTTTAAAGTCAAATTACCAGCCACAGGTTGGAGAAATTTTATTAACTAAAGACGCAACACCTGGAAATGCTTACGTTGTCAAGGAATCAATTGATGGAATAATATCGAGTGGAATTTTAAGATTAAAATTAAAAGATAAAATTGAATCAGAATATCTGGCTTTGTGTCTAAATTCTTTGGTTGGCAAAATGCAAGCCAAAAGAGATGCTGGCGGATCTATTATTTCTCACTGGAAACCAGAACAAATTCGAAACATTTTAATCCCAGTTTTGTCAAAACCAATCCAACAAAAAATCGCCGAGTTGGTTCAAAAATCCCACTCCGCCCGCCAGAAATCAAAAGAATTATTAGAATCAGCAAAGAAAAAAGTCGAAGAGATAATAGAAAAAGGAGCAAAATGACTCTGGAGAGAAAGAAGCTGGGAAGTAGTGGTGAAGATTTGGCTACGGAATACTTAGAAAAGAAAAATTACAAAATAATATTTCGTAACTTGAGATTAAAATATGGTGAAGCAGATATAATCGCCCAAGATGGCGATTATATTGTTATTGTGGAGGTAAAAACTAAGCGTTTTTTTGGACAGGGTCGTCCAGAGGAGCAGGTGGATTATTTCAAACAGAAGAAGTTGCGATTATTGGCACGGGGAATTAGTCAACTCTATCCCGACAGAAACATTCGAATTGATGTTATAGCAGTTGACGAAACTGGACTTCGGCCTAAGATAAACCATATTATTAATGCTGTAGAGGGGGTGTGAAATATTTCATTTCAGTTTTGATTATTAATTTGGAAGAACCTACGCACGCATTGAATAGAAATGACGGTTATGATATAATTGAGATTGGGAAGGAATAATGATTAACTTTAAGACAATAAAATATTTTTTTAAATCCAATTTGGGAGTTGGGATTGTTGGTGTAGTTATATCGATTATTGGTTTAGTTTTATTTTTTAATCGCTTTAATATTGTTAGTAAAAGAGTGGAAGTCACTTCCTCTCCTACTTTGTCGGCATGGATGTCTAATTCAGCCGGAGTACTTAATCCTAGCCCATCAAGTATTCCATCTTTAACTCCAAGTCCTGGCACTGCTTCCTTTGATAACAACATTAATTTTAAGGGGAAATTTGCCTATACAAAATATATTAATGATTCAACTTACTTTGTCTGGAACTATAATAATTCTAACAAAACAACTGCCAAATTAGATGGAAAAGATTTTTTTCAAAGTGTCAGCAGCAATGATTTATCGTCGGTTTTAAGAGTTTATTACGACGATGCTATAAAAAAATATAATGTTTTGGTATTTCACAATGGAGATATTGATAAACCATTTATTTCTTTTTCAACAGAAAAATCAGTCATAAATCCAATTTTTTCTTATGAAGGAACTAAAATTGCCTATGCTTTGGTAAATTATGCCGAAAGTGGCAAGAATGAACTTTGGACAGTTGACTATAATGATTCCCAAACTATTATGGTTCTTGATAGTAACAGAATTAATTCATTGCTTGATGGAAATAATATAGCCCTTGATGCAAAAAGATTTAGAGAAGTAGAGCCCATATCTTGGTCTCGTGACGGAGACAGGATATATTTGAAAATTTCAGTTCAAGGAACGTTTGAATCTTTAGTTTACTATGATTTATCATCTAAAAAAATGGTTAAAACAAGTATAGACAATAAAAATACTTTTGAGCTAATACCTTCACCAGATCACGGTAAAATCGCCTATTTAGTAGATGTATCTAATGCAGAAAAAGTTAAATATAGTCTAAATATTTTGAATTTATCAAATAATAAAACTAATCAACTTATTGATAGCGATCAAGCTATTGGTGGACAATGGCTATTATGGTCTGCTTCAAGCGATAAAATTGCTTTTTTGGAATTTCATGATCAAAAATACGACATTGCATATATTGATATTAACACCAGAAAGATTCAGAATACAGTCAAAGGTCTTGATAGTTCTCCTGATTTATATGCTTGGACTAAAAATAACAAAATAGTATATTCGCAATATTTAGACACTACGCTTCCAAATCAAACATTAAATATTATTAACCTCGATGGAACAGGCAAAAAAGAATTAGATTCAAGTTGGGGCAGTTTGAATGTGTTTGGTTTTGTCGAGGAATAAAAATATATATTTTCTTGCATTTTACCCTTAATTTATCTACAATAGTACTATGAGAAATAAAGACATTCGAGTCAGATTTGCGCCCAGTCCAACTGGTGAAATTCATATTGGCAGTGTTCGAACTGCCTTATTTAATTTTTTATTTGCTAAGCATCATAAAGGAAAAATTGTTTTACGTATTGAGGATACGGATGTAAAAAGGTTTGTTAAAGGCGCAACCGAACGACTGATTAAAGGTTTGAAATGGCTAGGGATAGAATTTGATGAATCACCAGAAAAAGGCGGCAAGTTTAAACCATATGTTCAATCTGAGCGTTTAGGACTATATCAACAGTTTGCCCAACAATTAGTCGAGAATGGTCATGCCTATTATTGTTTTTGTACCGAAGAAAGATTAAAAAAGTTACGAGATGAACAGGAGAAGAAAAAACAAGCACCGATGTATGATAGGACCTGCTTGTCGTTGCTTCATGGCGCTATTGTTTCATTGCTTAAGAAAAAAACTCCATATGTCATTCGTATGAAAATTCCATATTCAAGTTCTACAGAGTTCGATGACTTAATTCGTGGACACATCTCCATCAATAATTCTACTATTGACGATCAAATTCTTATCAAATCTGACGGTATGCCCACCTATCACCTAGCAAATGTTGTTGACGATCATTTGATGGAAATATCACATGTATTGAGAGCGGAGGAGTGGCTACCATCAACTCCGAAACACATAATATTATATCAGGCCTTTGGCTGGGAAATGCCGGAGTTTGGACATGTTTCTTTAATACTGGCTCCGGATAGATCAAAACTTTCCAAGCGCCATGGAACAACATCAGTTGAGGAATTTATCAAAGCAGGATATTTGCCAGAGGCGATTGTGAACTATCTTGTTTTGCTTGGTTGGAATCCTAAATCAGAAAGAGAGTTTTTTGTATTAAACGAATTAGTTAAGGAATTCGATATTTCCAAAGTTAATAAAGCCGGGGCGATTTTTGATAAAGAAAAATTAAATTACTTTAATGCTCACTATCTGCACAACATAAGTAATAAAGAAATTGCCAAACGTTTGCTTGATTTTAATCCAAAACTCAAGAAGATCGAAAAATCATTTTTAGAAAAGATAATTGAAGTGGAAAAAACACGAATGGTGACTCTTGCAGATTTTCCATCCTTGGATAGTTATTTCTTTATCGAACGGAAAACAAATAAAGATATGTTAGTTTTTAAGAAATCAACTTTGGAAAATACAAGGATGGGATTATCGCTTATCGCAAATCGCTTATCGTCAATCACAGAATCAGATTGGCAATCTATAGAAAAACTAAACACTGTCTTATCTGAAACAGTTAAAAAAGGGAAGTTATCCAACGGTGATATTTTTTGGCCGGTTCGAGTGGCTTTATCGGGACAAGAAAAATCCCCTTCTCCAGCAGAATTATTATGGGTTTTAGGAAAAGACGAATCGTTAAAAAGAATTAAAAATTCAATAAAGGAGTTAGTATGAAAGCTATACAACCTACGTTCGTAAAGTTAATAATTGCAGTTATTATTTTAGCTGGCCTGGGAATTTATTTTTATTATTATCAAAATGGCGTTAATAAAAGCATTACTTCTGATGATTCGGTAAAATTTGTTGAATTAACACCAGATGTTAAGAATGAAGAAATAGAATTTAAAGACGATAACTATGAATTAAGTTTTAAATATCCTGAAACTTGGCTGGAAAAAGATTTAGAAGGAGAGAAAAATGTTACTGCGCCATTAACTTCAGAAACAATCGGCTATCTTTATGATAGTGCGAATAAAAAAGATGAGATTGGCGCCTCAATTAAATTATTGCGGTTTGTTTTAGAAGAGAATAAAACAATCAATTCTTCCGATGAATGGTTTAATTATATTATGGACAAAGTTAATACTTTTACAGCTCAAACTGATTTAGTCAAGGACTTGGGATATGAATTAATCTCGTTAGAAAAAGTGGCTGACATAAATGGACGCTGGGTTATTAGGGAAGATTATAAAAGAAAAAATAATATTAGAGGAAGGGATTATTATATTTATGCTGGTGATTTATATCAATTTGTTTTTAAGTCACTTGATAGCAGTTTTGGACAGTATTCCTCTATTTTCGACAATATCGCCAAGAGCTTCATTATAAAATAATATGGAAAGAATAAAAGAATATCTTAATGGTAAAAATTCCGTTAAAGGTGCGACAGGAATTTTAATTATTACTCTTACCTTCTCTAATATCTTAGGAATGTTAAGAGATCATTTTTTGGCGCAAAAAATTCCTGCTGATTTGCTTGATACATACTATGTTGCTTTTCGTTTGCCGGATTTAATTTTTAATATCTTAATTCTTGGTGCAATAGCCGCCGCATTTATACCAGTTTTTACTAACTATATTTCGCAAAACAAAGAAAAAGAAGGTTGGCGAATTGCCAATTCATTTTTAAATATTTCGATGTTGTCGCTGATAATTTTCGCTGTTATTTTGGCAATTTTAATGCCTTATTTAATTCCCTTGCTTGTCTCCAATTTTTCGCTTGAAAAACAGGAATTAACTACAAAATTAGCTCGAATAATGCTTTTCTCCCCAATATTTTTTGGTATTTCCTATATTTTCGGCGGAATCCTAAATTCCTTTAAAAGATTTTTGGTTTACTCAATAGCACCATTAATTTACAATTTAAGTATAATCCTTTCTACTATTTTTTTAGCAGATAGATATAATATCTGGGGAGTAGTGATCGGAGTAATTGGTGGGGCATTTTTACATATGATGGTACAGATTCCCGGGGCAATAAAAGTTGGTTTTAAATACTCCTTTATTCTCGATGCTTATCACGAAGGGGTGAAAAAAATTTATAAATTGATGATTCCGCGCGCCATTGGACTCGGAGCAATGCAAATAATGCTTTTAACTTTTACTGCTATTGCTTCTACTTTATCAGTAGGATCAGTAGCAATATTCCATTTGGCAGATAATATCCAAACAATGCCAATTGTGGTTTTTGGCACTTCTTTTGCCACGGCGATTTTCCCCACTCTTTCTGAAGCTCATTCGCGCAAAGAAACAGATAAATTTTTGACGTACCTTTGGCGGGGGATTAGAGCGATTATATATTTACTGATACCAGCTGGAATTGGAATTATTTTGCTTAGAGCGCAAATCGTTAGGTTGATTTTGGGTTCAGGATACTTTGGCTGGGAAGAAACAATTAATACTGCTAACACGCTGGGATTTTTTGCTATTTCGCTTTTTGCCCAAGGGCTGATAGCTCATTTAGCTAGAACTTTTTATGCTTTACACAATACAAAAATCCCCATGATTATTAGTGTTGTTTCGTTTGCGGTAAGTATTATTTCTGCTTTTATTTTCTCACCAATCCTTGGCGTTAGTGGTTTAGGATTAGCGTTTTCAATAGGCAGTATCACCAACTTATGTTTATTATATTTTATTATCCGTAAAAAGATAAACGGCTTTATCGCCGAAGAAAAAAATAACATTAATTTTTTGCTAAAAATAATCTTTGCCAGTGCAGTTATGGCGATTTTCGTGCAGTTAACAAAGTTTTCGATCGGATCCGCAGTTGGTGAGTTAGACAGATTTTGGGAAGTTTTGCTGCAAACTGGCACTGCTACTATTTTAGGTGCTGGGGTGTATTTTTTTGTCACTTGGCAAATGGGCTGTGAGGAAATTGTTGAAATAATTTCCCTTATAAAAAGAAAATTTGGATTAACAAGTTCTACAAATGAATAATCAAGAGAATAATTTTTACGAAGAATTAGATAAAGAAAAAAAATATCACAACTCCTTAAGTTGTTGGGGAATGGGGTTGTTTTTGGGATTTATATTACTTTTAGTTCTAATATTTTTTTACTGGTTGTTGATAAAATAATGTGTTAATCCCCACGAATTCCCGATGTTATTATATTATTGTGATCGGGATCAGGATTTCGCCAGAGCGAACATCGGGACTTTTTTCACAAATATTACAGATAACAGATATATGAATGTAAATTAGATACAATTCACAATTTAGACGCTATCGCGTCAAATGTATGAAAATACAAAGGGGTAAGGTTCACAAGCAACTAAAATTCACCAAGATAATTAGTGGTTATATTTCTTTTGCCCATATCAATAATCTTTTTAAATTAGTGCCAACTGGTACACAAGTCATTAAGACCAGAACCGGTTCGTTAAGGGGTTTTAATACTTCTACTTGTTCTGGGAGGACTATAGTCTTATCATAAACCTTGTAAGTTCTAATTACATTATCATAGTTAATCTTTATTTCATCACCAGCAGAAACTTTGTCTAAGGTAGCAAAAATGGTTTTATATTTTCCCTTATCCCACCAATAATAAGATGAATGGCCGGTGATAAAAATCGGTCCCTTGCCTGTTCCGGGCAGGGCAGTGCCGGCATAATGAACAACGCCTTTTTGTAGATTTTCCAACATTATTTTTTCATCAGGTGAAGAGTTCCAGGTAATTGGAGCTTTTTTATTAATTTTTGCGATATAAAGAGTATTATTGGCTAAGCTGGAACTCGTACTCGAGGTGGTTTTTTTGGGGGTTGAAGCAGTGGTATTTGCAGGTTTACTTTCCTCTGGTGGGGGTTCCTCTGGCAAATTTTTAATGCTGGCACCCATTGCTTCGGTTATGAATTCGGAAAATATTTCCGGGCCAGTCGAAGCTAAAAGCGCTTTTGACACCGTTGGTGAAGGAGAAGGCGTTGTTTCTGTCACTAACTCTTCGCCCGGTTCTTTGGCAAATAGATATTTTATTTTGGCATAATAGGCAGGGAAATTCAAAAAGACAAAAATAAAAATGGCAATTCCCAATATCATCGCAAAGGTTTTGAGAATTGGTAAAAAGGTAATTGTTTTTTTAGTTTGTTCTATTGGTTTTGATTCTTGAGTAATTTGTGGTTGCTGAGTTGATATATTCTCTTTTGCACCTTCAATAGATTGGACTTGTGAAGGAATATCCATAGCTGGTTTTGTGGTTCGGGTTACAGGTGGTTTTGGATTTATTGGTAAAGACGGAGGTTTTTCTTTTGCAAAGGGAGCTAATTTTATGCGCAGTGTCTCGGAACCTGGTTCGTTAACAGAGGTTTTGGTCTGTGGGGCCGCGGGAGCAGATGAGAATTTTTTTTTGGCTTCTTCAAAGGGATCAACTAAAATATCGCCCTGCGGCGGAAGTGGTTTGGGTGATTCTGTATTATCACCAATCCAAGAATTATTTACTTGTCCGCTTCTCGAGTCTGATCCTCGAAGCCGAAGATCGGCTGGCGGATTTGGTGTTTGATTATTATCCATTTTAGTATTCTGATCTCTTTTTTAGCATTAAATAGCTTGAAGATAGCGCAATTATAACAGCAATAAGCAAATTGAACCACAATACACTACCGGTAGATACTAGTCGAGTAATATTATTTTTACTTTCTTGATTCGGTTGTATTGTTCCGGTTGGTGTGGGAGAGGGAGTGGGATTATTTTGTGCCAAAGTTTTGAAGCTAACTATATCCGAAGGATCAGAGAGATTAT